>JACCDP010474537.1_pt1 | contig 40321 bp, 57 predicted proteins | sample 7445841 | NCBI WGS metagenome assembly JACCDP01 (sample SAMN15323441, study PRJNA562643) | freshwater metagenome | isolation source: river surface water | place: USA:Blue River Watershed | collected 2017-08-17 | reverse complement strand
GAGACCCACTTATTGACTTAATCCTTGGTGAGAACCCAATCGAAGAACTACTACGTTGGGCGAAAACCGATACTGGCGCAGCATACTTAAGAAACCCAGCATTTAATATTCATAGTCCTAAAGAGATTCCATCATATCTTGCTGATAAGGTTGCTTTAATCAAGCGCATGTTCCCATCAAATGAGGCACGTGCCGCTGTACTTAAGGGTGAAGTTACATCACAGCAACTAGAAAAGTTTCTTGCACCATATGCTGACAAGTTGTATGATATCACACCATCTAACTTTAACTACGAAGCATTAACGTTTGGACAAGGCGGAGTTGCTAAGGCAACCCAAGGATTTGACAACTTTACTGCAAAGGTATTTAATAGATTAGCAAGCGTTGAAAACCCTGTTCGTGCTGCTTTGTTTGACAAACTAGCAATGGAAAAGGTTGCCGAAAGAGCATCATATCTTATGTCACAAGGCGTAGAGATGACAACTGCTCGATACAACGCGCTACGTCAGGCTGCTGGTAGAGAAGCACTCCAGGAAATGGAAAAGACTCTCTACACTATTAACAACCCTAATAGATTTGTTAACTCACTTCGCGTGATTACTGCATTCCCAGGAGCAAACGTTAACGCAGTTATGCGTTATGGCCGTCTTGCTGCAAAGAATCCAGTTCGTGCAGCGGGTGTATTATCTAACTATGGTCGTGCATATACTACATTTGGTGTGGATGAGAACGGTAATCCAACAGATGATATCGATAAGATTGCACACCTTGTCATCCCTGGTTCAAAAGACTTAGGTCTTGGACCACAAGGACAGGGTATCAAACTTAGCGCACAGTCATTAGGTTTCCTCATTAACCGTCCAGGTCCATCTTTCGTAACATCTATCTCAATGGGACAGATGATGCAGAAGTTCCATAAGTCTGAAAAAGAAGTAGAAGACTTAATGACAATTGATGGAACTAACTGGTACAAGGTTATCTTCCCATTTGGACCAGCGACATCCATCAGAGATGTTTACACTCCACCTTGGGTTAAGAACCTTACTAACAGCCTACCTCAAACTGGTCTTCAAAAGACAGTTACCGAACTTATCTTTGGTAAGGGTGCTCAAAAGGACTACTTAAGTTCTTGGAAGTCTGTATATAATTACAATGCTATGCTAGTTGAGATGGGCATCCAAGAGGATATGCCATCTGACGAGGAAATAGAAAAAGAAGTTAGAAGTCTATTCCGACAGAAGTTCTTCTCTACATTTATCTCACCATACGCTGGTATACCTTTTAAGGTAGAAGGCGCACCAATGGGTCTTACTACAAGACTATACTACAAGTTAATTGAGAAGAACAAAGCAGCAGGCATGGCTAATCAAGATGCCCGCGATGCTGCTGGCGAAGAACTTATTGCAACGCTTGGACCTAAGTTCATGCTTGATAGAGTAACCTTTACTGGTTCATCTAAGAACCTAAACATTCCTGCAACTAGCGAAGCATACGCACGTGTATTTGAAGATAACGACGCATTAGTTGGTCGACTTGTTAACATCGAGCCAGGCGAAATTGGCTTAGTTGGTCTATTAACGGCTGACCTAGACTATGACCCTGCAGAGCAGTCAAACAACATCCTTACTCTTCTTGCTAACCCAAGTGCAACACTTCCTGGTACAAGTAAGAACCTCAATGAACTCAAGATGACTCCGCAAGAGATTGAAACAGAACGCCTTAAGCAGCGTACTTGGAATCAATACATGCAGGTTAAAGAGGCTCTAGAGGCTAAGATTACTGATGGCAAGACACTACGTTCTCACCCAGAACTAAAGTCAGTGCTTGACAACCTAGCAGTTACTGTATTTAAGGACCAGAGCCAAGCATGGTATGACCAATACCAACTTGCTCAGAGTGGTGATACTTCTTATAAGTATGCTCGCGCACTTAGCGAAATTACTAAGGACAAGAAGTTCATGTCCAAGAATGGCAATACTGAGTTCTGGAAAGATGTTGAGACATTCATGAATGCTCGAGCAATGTTTACACAGGTCTATCAGGCATTGCCAGATTATGACCCGCGTAAGGCAAAACTAAGAGATGCATACAACATCTGGGTTGAATCAAATGCAAGCCAATGGGATGCTAACTTGAAGACAATTCTTACACGATACTTTGATAATGATTCACTAAAGGCGGTTAACTAATATGGCTCTTTCTAAAGAACAGTTGCCTTTTGATGCTGACAAGAACGGCAAACTAGAGGGTTCAGAAATGAACGACTATACTGCGTTCGTTATTGCCTCAGCGTTAGGTGACAATGAAACAGACGGTCCTAGAAGTACTGCAGAGTCATCTGTCACAACATCTGCTACTAGATTAACCTATAACACAGCCAAGGCCATGCTAGAGCAAGCCATGAAAGAGGCTGACTTTGTAGGTAAGTTATCATCAGATGATATCAAGTCATTCATGGATGCGTTTAAGGCAGAGCAAGATAAGCAAATTGAAAAGGTTATTGTCTCTGCTCGTTCAAAGATGACACCTGGCGCAACAGAAGAAGCAACTAAGAAGGTTATTGAATCTGTTGCTCGTCAAGAGTTTCCATCATTCTTTAAGCCTTTAGACTTTGCAAAGAACTTCGTATGGTCAAAGATTGACTTCAAAGACCAAAGCAAGTTAGGTGCTAAGGCGCTTAATGCTTTTGCTCAGGTTCGTGGACTTGTAGATAAGTTCCAACTTTTTGGTGTAACTGAAAATGAAATGCGTATTGCTGCAAAGCAAGTTGCTATGGGCGAAAAGACCATCGAAGACTACAACGTAGAACTACAGCAAATTGCTAGTAAAGAGTACCCGCAGTTTGCAGACCGATTTGCTAAGGACCCAACCTTAACTACATACGACATTGCGCTTCCTGTTATCAACATGTTGGCAAAGACATGGCAGATGGACCCTAAGACTATTAAGATGGACAACCCATATGTGGTGTCATATCTTAACTATGCTGGTCCAGATGGCAAAGGACAACAGCCATCATACTATGATTTACTATTAAAGGCTAAGAACGACCCTAAGTATGACCTTACAGAACAAGCAAACACTGACGCACGTGATGCTGCAGTAGGTCTTGCAAGCGCACTTGGATTTGGAGTATAATGGTTGACACAACAAGACTTTCTGGTATATTGGCTGCTTCCGCAGGAAAGTCATCACCCAAGCCATTAACAAAAGCAGAAATTGACGCTGAAACAGCAAAGCAAGTTGCTGCTGGTGTAAAGAGTACTGATAGAGCAGCACGCCTTCCAGGAGAAACTGCAACAGAGGCAAATGCTCGCATTACTGCTGGATATAAGAATCAGCCTAAGCCAGATTTAACTGTTGAAGGCAAAGAGGCTGGAGCAACAATTGAGTTTGTACGTACAGGCTCAGGCGGAGTTGGAACTTATAAAGAAATATTTCCAATTGGTACTCCTATCCCAGCACAGCGCACAACTGAATCTGGCAACGTTTATGATGCACAGGGTAATTTAATATCAGGTACGGGATTAAAAAAGACAACAACCGCTACCACTACAACACCAACTACTACAACTGTAACAACTAATCCTACAACTACTGTAGTAACAGTAACGCCCGACCGACCAATTGGTACTCCGCCAGCATTCGTTTTTGACCCAGTGTCAAAGACTTATAAGATGCCACCTAAGCCTACAGCAGAAGGTAATTGGGTATTTGATAATAATGAGGGTTGGGTTGATACTACCGTAAACCCAGGTTCAACTGGTTTTGAAACAGGTAGTAATAGAACACTTGCTGTAGATACTTTCAAGAACACACTTGCATTATTTTTTGGACCAAGCGAAGTATCACAACCTTGGACCAATGCATTATTTCAGGTAGTGTCTAACTTTTACAAGACTGGTTCTACTATTCAAGAATCGCTTAATCTTGCATTAAGAGATGCGCGTAACAACCCAGTGCTTAAGCCGTTTACTGACCGCTTTGCTGGAGTCTATGCACTACAGGATAGACGAGCAAAAGGTGAGGCGATTGATGTTCCAACTATTGCAGAGTTTTTTAAGTCTCAAGAAGAACTTGGAACAAGATTGCGTCAAGTCGGTTTAGGTGACCTGGCAACCAATGAAATTCTTGGTGAAGTACTAGGAACTGGAAAGTCAGTTGCAACAGTACTTAACTTGGTTGACGATGTATTTATGACTATCGACAATGCTCCAGAGCAACTTAAAAGAGACTTGCAGTCAGTAGCCCCAGGAGTAGATAGAACATCTATTGCTAAAGCACTTCTACTTGGTAAGCGTGGAGCAGAAGAGTTACAAAAGAAAATTAAAGAAGTTAGCGTTCTATCTGCTGCTAAATCACAAGGTATTACAATTAGTAATGCACTTGCTGCGGACCTCGCTGCAGGTGGTGCCGAGTATGGTACATCACTTACTAACTTTGGTACAGTCGCCAAGGGTGCACCAGACCTACAGAAGTTAACTGAAATTAGCACAGGACAGGCTGTCAAGCCAGTCAGTGCTCAAGAGAGCATCATTAAGTCTCTCTTCCAGCAAGATGTTAAGGAACAAGAACGCATTCGTTTAGAAGCAGAAAAAGAAGAAGCACGTTTTGCTGGCGGTTCTGGAACGCTTGGTTCACGAAGCCTAGCATCTCGTAACAGAGCAAATAGAGTAATATAATAGAATCCTGAGCGGACCTATCGGCCCCGCCAGCGTAATAGACCGACAGTAGGAGCCAGACCATTTCCCCGAATGGATACTGTGGCCTGCGAACTAACTACGAATAGAAGGGTGGCGTTGCTATGAGCAACAACTACTGGGACGACGAAGACGATGACCTAGATACAATCGAGGAAGCACCGATGGATGGAAGCGACTTACTTAAAAAGTTGCGTAAAGCCAAGCGTGCAGACGAGAAGCGTATTAAGGAACTTACAGAGCAACTTGAAGGATTCTCCAAGGCGCAGCGTGAGGCAATTGTCAAGTCGACACTAGAAAAGAAGGGTGTCAATCTAAAGGCAGCCCGTTTGGTAATGAAGGACTTGGATGATATTAGCGAAGACTCAGTTTCTAACTGGCTCGACGATAATGCAGACTTGTTCGGACTAACGGTTGCAGAAGATTCAGAAGTTAACCAACAGGACCGCGCAGCGTTGCGCAACCAGGATATGGTTACACAGAATGCTTTGACACCAGACCGAGCAAACGATATTGAATACAGAATGTCCCAAGCAACATCCGAAGAGGACATTCTAGCAATTCTTCGCTCGCAACAATAATTTATCCGTTCATAGTCACTTGGAGGTGACCGCATATGCCTAATGCATATACATCCACAGGCTCTACCACTCTTGGTGGTACAGTTGGCGGTGCAGGTCTTGTACAGAAGGCGTACGACCGTCTTCTAGAGTTCGCACTCCGCGCCGAACCACTAATTCGTTCAGTCGCAGACAAGACTCCAGCACAGCAATCAATTCCAGGTTCAACAGTAGTTCTACAGAAGTACGTTGACCTAAACGCAGTAACAGACACACTTACAGAGACAGTTGACCCAGATGCAGTAGCATTGTCAACACCTAACACAGTTACAATTACTCTTAACGAGTACGGTAACTCTGTTCTTGTAACACGTGCTTTGGAACTATTCTCACTTGCAGACGTTGACCCAGCAATTGCTAACGTAATCGCTTTCAACCTTGCAGACTCAATCGATAAGGTTGCAATGACCACACTTAACGGTGGAAGCAACGTAATCTACGGCGGTTCAACCGCTACATCAACAGCGACAATCACATCTGCTGCAACACTAGATTCAGCAGACATCCGTCGCGCAGTTGCTAAGTTGCGCTCAAACAAGGCTGCATACCGCAAGGGTTCACTATACTGGACAGGTATCCACCCAGAAGTTTCTCACGACCTTCGTGCAGAGACAGGCGCAGCAGGATGGCGCGACCCACACAATTACTCAGCACCAGATAACATCTGGGCAGGAGAAATTGGACAGTACGAAGGCGCGTTCTTCGTAGAGTCACCACGCTTGTACTCAACAAAGTCAGGTGCAGACCAGTCAGCATTGGCTACAACAGCAGTAACAGTTCCAGGAACATCAGCAGGATTCACATTCGGCGTTGCTTCATCATCTGTTATTGCATCACGCGCTGAGGTTGGCGATAAGATTGCAGGAACAGGTGTCGGTTCAGGCGCTAAGATTACTGCAATTGCTACATCAGGTTCAACAACAACTATCACAGTTGATGTTGCTAACTCTGCTGCAGTTACAGCGACAACAACAATCACAGTTACACCAGTAACTCGCGTATTCTCTACAATTGTATGTGGAAAGCAAGCAATGGCTCAGGCTGTTGCAGAAGAGCCACACACAGTTATCGGACCAGTCGTTGACAAGTTGATGCGTTTCCGCCCAATGGGTTGGTACGGCGTACTCGGCTTTGCACGCTACCGTGAAGAAGCACTGTATCGTATCGAAACAGGCTCATCAATCGCTGCTCTCTAGTAGTTAATTGACGGGTGGGCAGAGGGAAACCTCTGCTCATCAGTAAGTTCACTAAGGAGGACTAATGGCTACTTGGCTATTCAAAACACCAACAGTACAAGAAGGTCCTATAGGCGGAGCACGCCTATTCTACTTTTACAAAATGGACGTTGGCGTATCAGTGGTAAAACAAGAAGGTGTCTACTATCTTGCACGATACTTAGTAGATTCTGACATTCCAACCTACGAAGAAGTCTATCGTGGTGGAAGAAACTATGAAGTAAGTGATGAGACTAAGGCTGCTTTAATTGCAGCAGATATTGATATTACAGAAGCAAACTTCACAGAAGTGTAGGGACAATGGAACACGAACATATTAGTAAAGTGCTTAAGTGGGGCTACAGACTAGAAGATGGGGACATGGTTCCTTTCTCTGCTTTGTATGGTTGTACTCAGTGTGATGCCACATCAGAGGAGCCATTCCCAACTAGTGATGTGTTTATCGACCATACCAAGTGTGGACCAGATTGCTTTGGCTGTAAGGCTAAAAATCTACAACTTAATGCAGGAGATGCAAAACGACCTATCGCTGATAAGAAGTGGGTAGGAGAATTGAATGCCTATAAGGACGCAAGAGCACAAGGCATCCAACCAGCAGGAACAACACACAGACACATCCAGCAAGCATACGCTGCTAGTGAGGCTCTCAATAAGCCTTACGATGCCAACACGATGCCCAAGGCGCAAGACATTAATAAGAAATCAGTCGAAGTACTCAAGGAAGTGGGGGCAATATAATGCCAATGGTAAAGAAAACAACAGTTAAGACTCCAACAAAAAAGAACGTTATTCCACCAGACTACGATGTAATTCTTCCTGGAATGGGATATACAAAGCCAACTAAGAAGACTCCACCAAAGAAAATTAAGAAGAAGTAATGAAGAAGAAAGCACATCGCGGATTTAAGGCTGTCCAAAAGGAGATTGCTGCAAAGCAAGGTATTCCTATGGAACGTGCAGGAGCAATCCTAGCAGCAGGTGCTCGCAAGGCTTCGCCTGCGGCACTCAAGAAAAACCCTCGCCTCAAGAAGGTTGCAGGAGTTCGTAGAGCAGGCAAAAAGTAATGAAGAAGAAAGCGTTTTGGGAGAAACCAAATCCTAAAAAGAAATCAACACCCTTAACGCCAGCACAGAAGGCTAGGGCTAAGGCACGTGCTAAAGCAGCAGGTCGCCCTTATCCAAATCTAGTGGACAATGCAGCAGCAAGGAAAAAGAAATGAAAGACTCAAGATTAACTCGGGCTGGTGTCGCAGGCTATAACAAGCCAAAGCGTACACCCAGTCACCCTACTAAGTCACACGTTGTTGTGGCTAAGGTAGGTAGCCAGGTCAAGACCATACGTTTTGGACAACAAGGCGTTTCTGGCTCACCTAAAAAAGCAGGAGAATCTGCATCCTATGCAGCACGAAGAAAGTCTTTCAAAGCAAGACACGCAAGTAATATATCCAGAGGTAAAATGAGTGCCGCATATTGGGCAGACAAGGTGAAATGGTAATGGCAAAGATTAAAGTATCGCAGAAGACAATTGACAATATTAAGAGCATGGGTATGACAAAGACTCTTGAATCACTAAAGAGTGTCGGTCAACCTGGTTCACGCAATGTTCCAGCAAGCAAGGAATTTATTGAAGGCGCTCGCCGTATGTACGGTAGCCGTGTGGACAAGTATCTACCAGCGAAGTCATCATCAGCAGATGCTGCTCGCGGAAGCGCATCAAGGTCTGCAACAGCAAAGCCTAAGATGGGTTCCAAGACAGTTATGGCTCCTAAGGCTAGCAATAAGCCAGTAGCAAAAAAGAGCAACAACAATTCAAACATTATTAAGGGAACACTTGGTACAGCAGCAGCAGTTGGCTTGCTAGCAGCATCAAAGGGCAAGGGTGCATCAGCAGCGGCTAAGTTATCGCCAGCAGTTGGCAAGTTTGCAAGTTCTCCTGTTGGCAAGGCACTCTTTGGCACAGGCGAGAAGTTAAGCATAAAGGGTACTTCTATGGCAGGACGTGTGACTGCTAAGGCAGGAAAGCCAGTATCACAATCACAGTATGATGCTATGGTTGCGGCGGCAAAGGCTAAGGGAATCAAACTTCCTGCAGCAAAGCCAGCAGCAAAAACAGCAGCAAAGAAGCCTGTAAAGAAAGCTGCAGCAACTGTTACAAAGAAGAAGACAGCATCTGCCTCAATGGCATCAAACAAGAAGAACAAGTAATTTAAGAAAGAGGTCAAGGCATGGCAAGCATTCCTGGTTTATCAATGTGCGCTGAACTTAATCGTTTAGCAAATGGTGGAGATTACCCACTAATGACTGCGTTCAAAGAATCGCAGGGTGCTGCCAATGCCTGGGCTGGAACAAATGGCAAGGGTATTATTGCAGCCCTTAACTACAAGGCTGATGCAAATCGTCAACCTAATAACTACAAGAACCTCAATGCTATCTGCAATGAATTAGCATCTACTACTGGACTATCTGCTCTTGCAGCGTTAAGGACTATTAATGCCTAATTTGAATGATATGATTGATGAAGTGCTCATCAACCTTGCAGGTTACACATACCAGCAGGACAGAGCAACTTACATTACAGACAATGTAACTGCAGATGCATCTACTATTGCTAACCCAGTAATCCTACAGTTGGCTTCTACTGACAACATCGGTAAGGGTACAATTGAAATTGGTGAAGAGTTAATCTGGCTGGATTCATTTGACCGTGTGTCTAATACAGCAACTGTACCACCTTGGGGCCGTGGCTACCTAGGTACAACAAAGGCTGCACACACTGCTGGTGACAAGGTTACAATCACACCAACCTTCCCACGCTATGTTATCAAGAAGGCAATCAATGATACTATCGCAGCCTTCGGCGCGACTATCTTTGCAGTCAAGACAACAACATTCGTATTCAATGCAGCACAGACAACCTATGCATTTAACAACTTAAACATCCACAACATCATGACAATCATGTGGCAAGACATTGGACCTTCTCAGGAATGGATTCCAATTCGTCACTGGTCATGGGATGCACTAGCATCTACCACAGCATTTGGTGCTGGAGCACAGACAGTAACGATTGGTGACTATGTACAGCCTGGTCGCACAATCAAGGTTGTCTATGCAACAGACCCTGAACCATTTACAACAAACACAGAAGACTACTCAACACAAACTGGTCTGCCAAATTCCACACGGGACGTAGTAATTCTTGGCGCATCATATCGTCTTCTTACATATCTTGACCCTGCACGTGCTGCTCAAGTTAGCCCACAGGCTGATGAGACAGATAGCAAGCGTCCGTTCGGTGCTAGCGGTACTGCTACCAAGCAGTTGTACGCTTTGTTCCAACAGCGTCTTCGTGAAGAAACAGATAGACTGCAAGCCCAATATCCAATTCGTGTTCACTACAGCCGATAGGTAAATAAATGACAACAAGAAAATACTCCTCTCGCTCACAGCAATCTACGCTAGCAGCAGGTATTACAGATACAGCAACAAGTTGTACAGTAGTATCTGGCTCAGCATTACTTGGTGGAGCAACCGTCCCTGCTGGTACAACATTTACTGTTGTCATTGACCCAGATACAGCGCTCGAAGAAATTGTAGATGTCACGGCGGTTAGTACTAACGTATTAACTATCACCCGTGGTGTTGAGAATAACGGCACTGGACAGGCTCACTCCGCTGGTGCTGCTGTTCGCCATATGGCAATTGGTCGTGACTTCCGCGAAGCCAACCTTCACATCGAAGCAACTGGTGGATATAACGATGGTACTGGCGCACATACAATGCATGGTATTGCTGCAGGCGAGGGTGTTGTTGTAGGTACAGACAAAACTCAGACTCTTACCAACAAGACTTTAACAGCACCTACTATTACTAACCCAAGCATCTCTGGTGCTGGAGTAGATGCAAGCATTGTTTTCGAAGGTGCAACACCAGATGCCTTTGAGACAACACTTACAGTAGTAGACCCAACTCAAGATAATACAATTACCCTACCTAATACAACTGGTACAGTAGTAATTGCTAACGCTGCACAGACTCTAACCAACAAGACAATGGGTGATGCGCTTAACGCTGGTGGGTTCAAGATTACAAACCTTGCTACACCAACACTAGCAAGTGATGCAGTACGCAAAGACTTTGCAGATGCTCAGGTAGCAGCAGCAGCGACAAGCGCTGCAAGTGCTGCATCAAGTGCAACAGCAGCAGCAACCAGCGCAACCAGTGCTGCAGCCTCTGCATCCGCTGCTTCAACTAGCGCATCATCTGCTTTAACTTCTGCTAACTCTGCAGCAACTTCTGCTTCAACTATGGCAGCAAGTGTTACCGCTGCTCAATCTTCTGCAACTGCTGCAGCGAGCAGTGCAACTTCTGCTTCTACAAGTGCAACAAGCGCAGCCGCTAGCGCAACTGCAGCGGCTACCTCGGCAACGAGTGCAGCGGCATCTGCCACAGCAGCGGCTACATCAGCCACGTCTGCTGCAGCGAGTGCAACCACTGCTGCTAACTCAGTAGCAACAATTGCAGGTTATGCAAGTTCTGCTGCTACATCAGAGGCTAACGCTGCAGCCAGTGCTACTGCTGCTGCGACATCTGCTGCATCTGCAGCGGCATCTACAAGTGCTGCTGCTGCTAGCGCAACCGCTGCAGCAACAAGTGCTACATCTGCTGCAAACTCTGCAACGGCTGCAGCCACATCAGCAACAAGTGCTGCTACATCAGCAACGGCAGCAGCAACATCTGCTGCTAGTGCAGCCACAAGTGCTGCATCGGCTGCTGCAGTGCTTGCATCATCATTTGACGCAAAGGGAGATTTGCTTGCGGGAACTGGCGCAGGTTCATTCGACCAACTTGGCGTAGGTACAAATGGATACTTGCTTACTGCAGATTCATCAACAGCAACAGGTATTAAGTGGGCAGCAGCCCCAGTAAGTCTTCCAGACCAGACTGGTAATGCTGGTGAGTTCCTCACAACAGATGGAACAACAGCATCTTGGGCAGTAGTTGCAGGTTCTCTTGCACAACCAACTGAACCAACATCTCCTACAGATGGACAAATCTGGGTAGATACAGATGGTACAGCACTTATCAATCAGTTGCTGCGCTGGTCTAAGGCACCTGCCAATGGAACAACAACTCTATCTGGCAATGATGATAACTCAGTACCGCTGACTTACAGCGTAGGTTATGAGCAAGTATTCCAGAACGGCGCATTGCTTGCACGTGGTTCTGACTATACAGCAACTAACGGTACAAGCATCTCATTGACTAACGCCTCTGTAACTGGAGACATCTTTGAAGTCTTTGCCGCACAACCTGTAGCAATCTCTGATGTGTACACACAGGCTCAGGCTAACGCAGCGTTTGTTAATGACTCACTGTTAGATGCTAAGGGTGACCTTATCGTTGCAAGTGCAGCCGATACACCTGCTCGTCTAGCAGCAGGAACAAACGGTTTTACTCTTGTACCTAATAGTGGAGAAACAACTGGATTAAAATGGCAACCAGCACCAAATTGGCACGGAGCGCGAGTTGTAAAAACAGCGGGTCAAGTAATTACAAATGCTACACAAACGACCTTAACTTTTGATGCTGAAATGTACGATACAGATAATTATCATAGCAATGTTACAAATAACACTCGCTTAACGATTCCCGCTGGATTAGGCGGCGTGTACTATGTGCGAGGCAGAGTTAATTTTGACCCTAATGCAACGGGTGCTCGATATTTAATTATTTCCGTTAATGGCACAAGCAGCGGAAATTATGACTCTTATGTCGTTTATCCAGCCGTAGGTGGTAGTATAGAAACAATGATAGACCTAAGCACGATTATCACTTTGGCTGCTGGTGATTATATCGAACTTCTTACTATTCAGAATTCTGGAAGTAGTATTACGTCTAAAGGTGGACTTAATTTTTATACCGATTTCTCTCTTAATTTGATTGGACTTTAATATTATGTATGAAAAAATTAAAGAAGTTTATCCAGAGTTGACTGATGCAGATTTTCTCATTGGTGGTTCTATTCAACTTATAGATGATGGCAATGGAATTGTTTACATAGCAAAGTGGGAATACTCAAAGCCACTTCCAGAAGGAATGAAGGTAGGTAAGTAATGGCAACCATCAGTAATACACCAAGACCAGGCTATGTCTGGGATGCTACAGATAATGTCTGGTATCCAATCGGAGTAGGTGCTCATCAGCATACTAATGCTGCAGATACTCCAGCGGTAATGCCTTACTCTACCTATGCTGCTGCTGGCAAGAACAAGATTATCAATGGTGACTTTGGAGTCTGGCAAAGAGGAACTTCTTTTACTGGCTCAAGCCTTATTAAGCAATACTTTGCAGATAGATTCTATGTTTATATGCAGGGACTTTCAGGAACTCCAGCATTCTCTGTAACTCAGCAAACATTCACACCAGGTGCTGCTCCTGTATCTGGATACGAAGGCAAGTTCTTTGCACGAATTGCTTGCACAAATATGGGTAGCAGCACATTAAGTTCAGCAGATTTGTGGCAGCCTATTGAGGATGTCCGCACACTTGCTGGTCAGACTGTGACTCTATCCTTCTGGGCTAAGGCAAGTTCAAACATTACTGTAAAGACTAGATACAGTCAGGTCTTTGGTAGTGGTGGTAGTGCAGAAAACTTTAATGAAATATCTACAGTATCAGTAACTACTTCTTGGCAGCGTTTTTCCGTAACCTTTACCCCTACATCTTTGTCTGGCAAAACAGTTGGAGATGCTTCTAATGCTCTTTATGTAGGACTTGCTTTTCCATACAATAGCACATTTGAGATTGACCTTTGGGGTATGCAGGTTGAAGCAGGTTCTACAGCAACAGCCTTCCAAACTGCTACTGGTAACCCAGCATCTGAGTTGGCTGCGTGTCAGCGGTATTATATACGCAACACTTATGGCACAGCGTATGGCTCTTATTGCTTAGGTTATGCAACATCAACCACTAATGTTTACGCGTTAATCCCATTACCTGTCCCAATGCGTGTGATGCCTACATCTATTGAATACGGCAATTTATGCCTTGATTTAAGTGGTCAAGCAATTTATACAATTACATCACTTGCAGGGTCACAATCGACCACTTATGCCTACGGTGTCAATGTTGGCTCAACAGGATTGACTCAACATCGTGTTTATGATTTAGCAAACAACAACAACACCGCTGGTTATCTTGCCTTCAGCGCGGAATTCTAGGAGATGACAATGGACAATGTAACTTTTATTGAGATTGAAAATCGCGATGGAGTAGAAACTCACGCCATTATTGACCGCGGCAATGGTGAGTTCACATCAATGCTTAAGAGTACCTACGATGCACTACTAGAGGAGCAAGCCAATGACCAGAGCCTATAACACAGCCACTACTCAGCAAAACTCTGGTGGTGCAGTAGTTCCTTTTGTTGCTGGTAAGAACTTTGTCATTAATGGCGGGTTTGATGTATGGCAGCGTGGCACATCATTTAGTGGCACTCCGTATAATGGATACACAGCAGACAGATGGGTTTCTGGCTCAGACCAAACGGTTGCTATTACTCGTCAAACTACTGGAGTGCCAAGCGGACAGCGGTACTGTATTAGAAATGCAGTAACATCTGGAACAGGTTATGTTGCTTTGTATCAAACTATTGAAACAGCAAATGTAATTCCAATGCAAGGAAAGATAGTTACGCTATCTGTAAAACTTCGTAGAAGTTCTGGTTACTCAGGTAGTATGACTTTGAAAGTTCAGAAAAATAACAGCGTAGATATTTCAAGTGGTGGCTGGACTGATATAACAGGTTCTTCTGTTATTATTGCAAACTCATCTTTGCCAACTGGAACAACATCATCTGACTGGTATACAGCAACTACAACATTTACAATACCTGATGATGGCACTGCTCTTACACTAAGAGTTGCTATTGAACCAAATGCTGGGTATACATCTAGTGCATACTGGGAAGCATCTTCTGTTCAATTAGAAATAGGTTCAGTAGTCACAACATTTACTCGCGCAGGCGGAAATGTACAAGGTGAAGTTGCCGCATGCTACCGATACTACGAAACTGGGTTTCAGCAAAATCAATTTGATACATCGGGTAAAAGGTATCTGCGCACAGACTTTAAGGCAACAAAACGTGGTGTTCCATCTATTTCTGTATCTGATTCAAGTTCTGCTGCAAATACCGTAAGCACAAAAGCAGGTTATTTGGCAAGTACGACAAATGGTGTAACAGGATATTATATTGGAGAAGTTGGAGTTGATGGATTTAACTTAGGAGACAATACTAATTCAGCAAACTTTGGGTTAATAGCAAACTGGCAAGCATCGGCGGATATATAATGACAACATATAAAGTAATAGAAACACCATTAGGCGAGCAGATTATTAAAGTTGATAGTGATGGGCGTGAATGGTGGGTTCCATTAGACCCAGCAAATTCAGACTATCAACGCTATTTAAACCCAGAAGCAGAACAATCCACATTAATTCTGCCTGAGTAAATTTTGCTTACTTGCGGCACTATAGTCAATATGCTATATTGCAACTAGGCTAATAATGCCTTAAACATAGGGGACACAATGGCTAAAATCAACAAAGGAACACTAGCCCTAGGCTGGTGTGACAACGGCAATACAGATGGTAAGTTCACAGAGGGTATGGTCAGCGTAGCCTTACAGGCTCCTGCTAATGGCATTCCTATTACCCACAGTATGCGAGTACAAGGTAATCAGATTGGTCGCCAACGTCAAGTTCTATTTGACTACTGGGCAGACCAAATCAAGACTGACTGGCTACTCTGGGTAGATTCAGATATCGTCATTGACATCCACGTAGTAACCAAACTATGGGATGCTGCTGACAAAATTGGTAAGCCAGTTATCTCTGGTACTTACTTTATTTCTAAGCAGAACGAAGGCACACTAGCCCAACCGTTTCCTGCCTTGTTTACCGAAGTAGATGAGCATACCATTCGTCACGTACACCCTCTACCTAACAACCAATTAATCCCTGTTGATTCAGCAGGTCTTGGGTTCTGCCTTATGCACAAGTCTGTTATTCCCGCACTACGCGAGAAGTTCCCAGACCAGTCTATGTTTGCAGAGCAAGAAGGTATTGGGGATAAGTTTGTAGGAGAAGACATTGTGTTCTTCCGCAAACTCAAAGAAGCAGGAGTTCCTGTTCACGCACACACAGGTGCGTTAGTACGACATATGAAACGATTCTCACTAGATGCTGATTACTACAGCCTCTACTGGAGTTGGCAAACATTAAAGAATCAAATAGAGCAAGATAAACCTTAAGGAGTCTAAGTGGCTGGTCGTGATATTACCGAAGGTCGTCCAACGCGAGCCATCGCAACTGATATTGGTATCGTCTCTGACGGTGCAGTATGGCAGAATACGGACATCAATTACGATGTAGCAATTGGTGGATTACCATTCATCTACGCTATTAGTGATTCACGACCATACATTAGACAGACAGCACCATTTCGTAAAGACCAGTTCGACAACCAGACAGAACCAGGAGAGCAATCTCTAACTGGCTGGTGGATTCGTTCACAGTCTTCTTTCCACGGTGGCACAGGGATTACTTACTTCGACCCTCAAAATGCAGACGAGTTTGGACACTATCGTTTTGCAGATAGCAAAGGCGTAGATGTCTTTGAAGAGGGCGAAGTAACCCTACTTAACAACATGGTTGCAGGTCACAATATTACTGGACAGGTACGCTCGAATGGGCAACCATTCCAAACTGCACGTTCAATCAAGTGGAACAACACTGCTGGAGTACTTGTATGGGATGAGTACGATGTAGATAAGATTGATTCTACTGGTGCAGTAACCCACTTTATTGATTACAATAGTGGAACAGATTCTCCAGTTTACGGCATCTGTGATGATGGAACAACAGCATTCTGGATTACAAATACAGCAACCAAAAAGACAGTATACAAGAAGGCACTAACTGGTACATCTACCACTTCTCCTACCTTTATGTTTGATGAGATTGGTACTATCTCTAACGCTACAATGGAGTTCGTAAAAGAACGTATTGTAATGTGTGCAGACAACAAAGTGTACGAGTTCTCATCATCTGCATCTGCTATGCCAACTGCTGTATATACACACCCTTCAACAACCCACGTCTTTACGTCTGTTGCAGCATCAGGTCCAGCAATCTATGTATCTGGTTACAACGGTATCCAGTCAACTATTCTTAAGTTCACACTATCTACTGCTGGCGTAATGCCAACTCTTACCCAAGCAGTAGTAGCAGCAGAACTACCAGTAGGTGAGATAGTCCATAAGATTTACTACTACCTTGGCACAATGCTCATTGGAACCAACAAGGGTATACGAGCAGCACAGGTCAGTGACCAAGATGGCTCATTAAGATATGGACCTTTGTTTGTAAAGAGCGACCAACCTTGCTACGACTTTGCAGCACGTGACCGTTTCGTATGGTGCGCTACATCTGTAGATGGTGAGCCAGGAGTTGTTCGCATTGACCTAGGCACAGAACTAGACACTCTTATATTTGCTTACGCTAATGATGTCTACTACCCAGGAGTTACTGGACACCAGACAACTGCGTGTGCCTTTGTTAATGGAACAGAACAGATGGCATTTGTAACGGCAGCATCAACATCTGCGGTTGGCTATGTATACATGGAGAACATGTCACAACTAACCCCAACTGGCTACATCCAGACAGGCAACATTCGTTACAACACACTTGAGAAGAAGAACTTCAAGCGTTTACTTGGTCGTGGTAACTTTACCTACGGCTCAATGACTTTAGATACAGTAGACCAGAATGGTGTCGAGTACGATGTTATCTCCTATGATGCATCGGTTGGTGCTCCAGAGGTAACAACATCCTCTCCAGCAACAGCACAGGAATATCTTGCCTACAAGTTCATCATGTACCGCGATGGCACAGATGCAAGCAAGGGTCCACAATTCAAGGGTTATCAGGCTAAGGCTACAATTGCTACTCCACGTCAGCGTGTAGTGCAGTTCCCAGTCTACTGCTATGATATTGAAACAGACAGATACAATGTACTTCTAGGATACGAAGGTAGAGCGTTCGATAAGATTCGCCTACTCGAGGACATTGAAGGTACAGGCGACGTTGTAACATGGCAAGACCTAACAACTGGCGAGTCTCGTCAGGCTGTTATCGAACAAGTAACGTTCACCCGTTTAACCCCACCAGATAAGCGCTTTGATGGCTTTGGTGGAGTACTTCAAATCACTATCCGTACCGTATAACTCTTAGGAGCGCAATCAATGACCGCAGCAAACTGGGCTGGACTAATCGTATCCGTCATAGCAATCGTATCAGCATTCGCTGGTTCTGTAAGATGGTTAGTCAAGCATTACCTTTATGAATTGAAACCTAACTCAGGCTCAAGCCTAAAGGATTCGGTCATTAGACTTGAAGAAAAAGTAGAAGTACTTTATCAGATGATGCTACAGCGAGGGAAAAATGAATGAAGCCTGTTGCCAAGAAAGCCACACCTGCCGCTATTGCTGTCCTTCGACAAGCCACCAAGATAGCACCATCTCGTATGAAAGCATCCGATGGACTTCTCCCGTCGAAAGCACATCTGGCACAGAACCCGCACAGCGACCATAACACTGGCTACGCAGTAGACCTAACACATGACCCTGCCCGTGGCATTGACTGTGCAGATATCTACGAAAAGTTGCAAGCAGATAAGCGAGTCAAGTACCTAATTTTCAAGGGTAAGATTTGGTCTGCCAAGAAGGGCGAACTCAAGTACAACGGAGTCAACCAGCATAATAAGCATTTACATATATCAATCAACGAATCTTGTGGGAATGACACATCCCCTTGGTTCCCATGGACGGACAAGCCAGTGTTTAAGACTGCTGACCAAGCCAGGTTAGCGGCATCAAGACTAAAGCCCCTACCGAAGAAGAAAGTAAACAAATGAAACTATCTACAAAGCAAAAGGCAGTATTGAAGTCATACCTACGTGGTGTACTTGTATCCTTCCTAACCTTCCTAGCAGGAAACGAACTAGGGTTAGCGCCAGCAATCTCAATTGCTATCGCCTCTCTAGCAGGTCCTGCTGCCAAGGCATTGGATAAGACAGAAGATGAGTACGGCGTAGGCTCCAAGTAATACCCCTAATAAGCCTTACAAGGCCCTTTTAAGACAAGAAACCCCCTTACCTGAGTGATTATACTCGGGCGAGGGGGTCTTTTGTCGTTTCTAAAGGGTTACGGTTGGAGTTCTTCCTCTAGTTCATCGAGCCAATCGGTATACTGCTTGCCTCGAATACGAGCCTTGACTTCATAGTAGAGTGCCTCTAGGACATAGAATACGGTGATACCAGCGAGTGAGCCTAATGCTGCTTCCAAGAAATTTGACATGGTACTCCTTCGATATAGTTATTATAATATATACTATATATAAGGCCGAAGGCCTTTATATATTTTCTTTATATATCAATTATACACAGCCATAACCCAATCGTTGGATAGCGACGGTCTTGTTACTGGTGTGTATAATTCTATATATGTCAATCAAACTAGAAGAATATACTCTACCAGAGCACATCTCGTACTCTGCGTTCACTACCTACCTAACGTGTGGGTATCAATACTACCTAGGCAGACTCCTCAACAAGGAGGAAGCCCCATCCGTCTGGTCTGTTGGCGGTTCAGCGTTCCACCTAGCATGTGAAAACTATGACAAGGAGAACGGATGAGCGTACAGCAACTATGGTCTACCGCTTGGGAACTATCCAAGGGTGACACTGACCTAACCAATGCTCGCGTTGGTGGTCGCGCAACTAAGGCTAATCCTAACAAGGAAGATGTCAACTTCTGGCAAGCACAAGGACCCAAGTGGGTAGAGGGTTACATCAACTGGCGTAACGCTAACCCCGACTGGAAGATTTGGACTGCACCAGATGGCAACCGAGCAATCGAACTTGCCCTCACTCCTGTCGTCAACGATGTGCAGGTGAAGATGATTATCGACCGTGTGTTCGAGGTTAATGGAGAACTGGTCATCGTCGACCTTAAGACTTCACAGAACACACCTACTAGCAGTCTGCAACTTGGGTTCTACAAACTAGGTCTCGAACAACAGTTCGGCATCGAGGTCAAGTGGGGAACCTACTACATGTCTCGCGGTAATAACATCTCTGAGATGGTAGACCTATCTGAGTATACCTACGACAAGATGGAATACCTAATCACGCAATTTGACAACGCACGCAAGAGCGCGATATTCTTGCCCAACACAAACAGTTGCCAGTACATGTGCGGACTCACAGAGTATTGTCAATTCTCTATCAAGAAGGATAAATAAATGGCAGAAGACTGGAAGTTACAAGTATCATACAAGACCCCTTCGGGTGACATGATTAACGTACGCGCTCAGACAGCAGACGAACTCAGTGTATTACTAGAGGGAATTGGTGACTACTCTCATCAAGTCGCTTCGGTACAACGGCTGATTGTAGGTGCTTACGGAGCGCTCCCTTTAGCGACATCGGCTTCAACTCAAAGCACTCCGCCACTAGTATCATCCGCTCCACCCCAGGCGCAGGCTCCGTCCGCTACGGCTCCAACAACCCAACAACAGGGTGGACCAACTTGCCAACACGGACCCCGCAAGTACAAGTCGGGAATCTCAAGCAAGACGGGAAACCCATACGCGATGTGGGTGTGTCCAATGCCTCAGGGCGCGGACCAATGCAAGCCAGTCAACTAATACCAGAAGAGTTTCCATTTTAAGTAACTAGGAAGAGGACCAAGTGAGAACACTAGTACGCTCAGTAGGACGTGCATCAATTGGTGGAGAACCGCTTCCTAGTTCCTTTAAGGCGTTCGAACAGAACAAGATTATCATACGTCGTTCAGAAGTTTCTATGTTTGCAGGAGCACCTGGAGCAGGTAAGTCTACACTAGCATTAGCGCTAGCACTCAAGACCAATGTTCCAACTCTATACATATCTGCGGATACTAATGCACACACTATGGCAATGCGTCTGGCATCAATGATTTCGGGGAAAAGTCAGTCAGACGTAGAGCAGAAACTTAATACTGATGTTGGTTGGACTAAAGCAGTCCTCCAAAAAGGAAGTCACATAATCTGGTCGTTCGAATCGTCACCTACATTAGAAGACATCGATGAGGAAGTCCAAGCATTTGAGGAGTTATGGGGATGTAGTCCATCGCTCATTATCTTGGACAACCTCATGGATGTAGCCACAGATGGTGGCGAAGAGTTCGCTTCTATGCGAGCAATTATGAAGGAGTTGAAGTTCCTTGCGAGAGATACTAATGCAGCGATTGTTGTACTACATCATACTTCGGAAGCAGTTCCAGGAAATCCTTGTCAGCCAAGAAGTGCAATCCAAGGAAAAGTCTCTCAACTCCCTGCACTCATATGTACACTCGGGACTGTTGGCACATCGATGGGCGTTGCATCAGTCAAGAATCGCTACGGAAGAGCAGATGCGAATGGGACTTTAATGACATGGCTAGCGTTTAATCCAGAATACATGTATATCGATGATATACCAGAGAATGTTTAGGGGATACAATGGAAAAGACAATTAAGATTAAGCAACAGGAAGCATACATCCAGGGTTGGCAGGATGCAGCAGATGCAGTTACATCCAACTTTGAGAATGCACTACGCACAGCAATTGAATCCGTAGCAGTACCTAACTTTGAGGATGAAGATGACAACAAGGAAGAGCCACAAGGCTAGAGGTGCGACCTTTGAAACCGACATCCGTGACTGGTTTAGAGCAAATGGATACGACGCTGAACGACTTGCTCGAACAGGTGCAAGAGATGAGGGCGATGTTGTTGTCCGTAAAGACTTCCTTGGTAGCATTGGAGTTATCGAATGCAAAGCGCCAGGAGCAGGAAATAAGATTGACCTTAGTGGATGGACCAAAGAAGCCCAACTCGAATCAAAACATTACGCGGAGGCGCGAGGACTTGACGAGGGCGAAGTACTACCATCACTCATAATTAAAGCAAGAGGCAAGTCAATAGCAGATTCGTATCTAGTATTAAGGTTGGGCGATGTATTTGGTGGATGACTTACCAGACATAGTGTCGGTGTTGAAGCACTACGGTGCCAACATCACGCGTGCCTCTGGTCAAGTCAACATCAAGTGTCCGTTCCATAATGATAGTCACGCAAGTGCAAGTTTCAATACAAGACAGAATATATTTAATTGCTTCGCGTGTGGTATGCAAGGCAATAGCATTCAAATAATTGCTAAGAAAGAAGGGTGTGATATACGTGAAGCAAAGTCTATCGCAGAAGGAATTACTGGGGAGAGCCACCAGCAAGTACGCGGGAAGCATCTCTCTGGCGGAAGATTACCTAGCAAGCAGGGGAATAACAAGGGAAGTAGCGCGTCTGGCGCGATTAGGCGTAGTAGAGGAGCCTGAACCTGGACATGAACAGTACGCAGGAAGGCTCAGTATTCCGTACATTACGAAGACTGGCGTGGTTGATTTGCGTTTTCGCTCTCTTAATCCTGCCGTTGAACCGAAGTATATGGGTATGGTTGGTGTTGATACTCGCATGTACAACGTACTTGACATTGAGTATGCTGGCGATTGGATTGGAGTCTGTGAGGGCGAGTTGGATACGCTTACTATGTCTCGCTTGGTTGGAATTCCCTGCGTTGGCGTTCCTGGAGCGAACTCTTGGAAGAAGCACTATACAAGACTCCTTGCGGATTTCGAACGTATCTTTGTTTTCGCCGATGGTGATGCCCCAGGCCGTGAGTTTGCAGCGGGACTATCGCGTGAACTACCAGTCACAACGGTTACCTTCGGAGATGGAGAAGATGTTAACTCAGCATATATTAAATACGGGGCGGGCTTCATTAAAGAAAAGATGGGACTAAACATTGATTGAGATTCCACCTTGCGGGATATGCGGACAACAGTTCGACAATATCTTTGAGGCAACCGACCATCTTATCGAGGATAATGGTGAAGAAGAATTCAACCCAGAGATAATCTTACCTAATGGGTATAGGTTATTAGTAGGTAGTATGCTACGCCAACTGTTTGATAATGCTGAGAATCCAGAAGAGATACGTACCATTACTCAGTTAACCTATGGCACGCTGTATGCAGCAGAGACTAATGTCAGCATGATGAAGAAGTTAGTCGAAGATGCCATCATTCATGAGCACATGTCTGAGATTGATTTAGAATTAAAAGAACTACTAGAGGAGGACAAGTGAGCATCAAGCGTGAGTTACACCTAGAGACGCATTTAAGCAGTACAACCAATGAGTTATCAGAACTGTTGCTGAGTAAGCACAGGGATTACGGTCCAAAGAATATATCACTAGCCCCTGGCGGTGCCATCAATGGACTACGCGTGCGTATGCACGACAAGTTAGCACGTATCAATAACCTAGTCGATAGCGGTGCTGACCCAGAACATGAGTCATTAGAAGATTCATTTAAGGATATGGCAAACTATGCAATCATCGGATTGCTAGTACTGAGAGGACAGTGGGATAACGAATGAAAATCTTCGGACCATACAAAGGCAGTAAGCAAAACGGCGGGAGACCAATTTATGTCTTTAAGCGCAAGAAAAAGGACGGCACTACTACCACTACGTCTACGAATAAGGCTCGCCATGATTATGAGAAAGCAACGGGTAAGAGCCTCCCGAGAGACTCGGAAGTTGACCACAAGAACAACAAAGGTCGAGCAGGAGATGACAGGATTGAAAACCTCCGAGTCATTTCTAAAAGTAAGAATGTGGGATTAGAGAACAAGCGTCGCGCAACCAAGAAGGCTGCACCCAAGAAGAAGACTACCAAGAAGGCGGTTAAAAAGAAGCCATGAAAACTATAGTCTGCGTGTCCGATTTGCAAATTCCTTACCACGATAAGCGTGCCGTCGCTAACCTTGCTGCTTTCATCAAGGCTTACAAGCCAACCGAAGTAGTATCCGTTGGAGATGAGATGGATATGCAGACTATTTCTAAATGGTCAAAGGGAACTCCTTTAGAGTATGAACGCTCTATCGGACGGGATAGGGACGAAACAACTCGGGTACTCGAGTCACTCAAGGTCAAGCATATCATTCGGTCAAACCACACGGACCGATTGTATAACACGGTTATGATGCGTGCTCCTGGGTTACTTGGGCTACCCGAGTTGGACCTGCCACAGTTCTTACGCCTACCAGATATCGGTGCTACATACCATGAGAAGCCTTATGAGTTAGCGCCTAACTGGTTACTCATGCATGGCGATGAAGGCTCTATGAAGTCCATTGGCGGGCTTACAGCCCTTGGTCTAGCGATGCGTACAGGTAAGTCCGTAGTCTGTGGACACACTCACCGCATGGGTCTATCACATCACACGCAGTCATATGGAAACTCTACACCTCAAACTGTATGGGGTATGGAAGTTGGAAACCTTATGAAATATAAGGAAGCAAAATATATTAAGGGTGGACTATTCACATGGCAACAGGGCTTCGGTATGTTGTATGTCGATGGTAAAACTGTAGTGCCAGTAACTATTCCAATTGCCAGAGATGGTTCGTTCATTGTAGAGGGTAAGGTGTGGGGACGATGAACTGGGAGCGTATCAAGCCGTGGGAATACATCGTAGCCCACGTTGCTGATGAATACCACAAGAAGTTTACGATGGTCGACCGCGAAGACATCAAGCAATCGTTATATGAATGGTTTGTGTCGCACCCTAAGAAGTTAACTGAATGGGAAGGCTTCTCAAAGAAGTCTGCGCAGAACTTATTGTATCGTTCGCTACGCAATCAAGCATTAGACTACTGTCTATACTGGAAAGCAAAGTCATTGGGCTATGAGCCATCAGATTTATTCTACTATGAACCAGCAGTAGTTGAGGCTATCCTCCCAGCAATCCTACGTGGAGACATAACAGAGGCACCAGTGCTTAACTTAGGTATGCCTGGCAAGCCTTCTGCACCAGCAGAGGGTGGCAATATGATGGCTATGATGGCTGAGATTAAGGCTGCATATCTGAAACTATCTACAGAGGATAGATACATTCTCTATCACAAGTATGCAAACTCATTAAGTAATGCTGCGATTGCAGAAGAACTCGCCTTACCTAGTGATGATGCTGCACGCATGCGCCATAATCGTGCAATTAAAAGACTCATCACTAGGCTCGGCGGATTCCGTCCGTTCCTAGATAAGGATGAAACAGAACAAGTACGGGATGAAGAACCCGAGAACCAGGAAAATAGTGAGCAAGGACAAGAAACCGATTAGTGTTTCTTTATCCATAAATCTCCCAGCGCTCATGTTCTTCGAACTCAGCAATCTCTCTACCTCTGGCGGTTCTTACGTGCTCAATCAATTGTCCAGGGGTAATGAGATAACCTCTTGACGGATTAGGTGGGATGCTACAAGTAATAGGTCTACCTATCTCCCACACTGCTTCCTTTAGTCTATGTATTGGGATGATAAGTACTGAGTCCTCTAGTACAAATCCCCAATGCGTAGCCTGACTTACTCTGATACCAGATGGCTTCCAAGCATCTTCATTCTTGTAGTAACACTCTGTTTCGATATATAGATTGCCAGTCTGAACCCATTTCCTATCTGTCTTAACCTCTACTGTATCAAGGTGGAGCAAGTCTGCTATCTTGCTCTCACCTACCATACCATCTCTGAGGTCTATGTCCCAGTTACTATCTTTCATCTGTTCTCCTTGCGGGTAGTGTGCCTTAGTTATGTACTCTTTTGTCATTGACTATCCAGGTATTTCTTGAACGCTTTGTCCCAGTCGTAACTCTCAAAGTATTGTTCGATACTTTCAACAACTTGGTCTTGTAGTTTCTGCATCTCTTCATCTTTCATTTACCCTCCTGTAGAATAGAATCCAGTACCATTAAACTTAACTGGTGGTGCTGAGTATAACCTTGACATAGGTTCATTACACTTATCACAGTAAGGTATGATTTCATCCTCCGTCATGCCTCGAGTGATAGTGATTACTTCTGAGTCATTGTCACACTTGTAATCATAACTAGCCACTAGTACCAACCTTTCCGTTCGTGAAACTTCCATGCCATACAAGGCGTGCCGTATCTGTGCATGATGTAGGCGAAGCCTCTGTCAATCTGTAATGGTGCTGGTGTCTTAGGGTCTAGCCCTAGTATCTGAGGTATACCCCCAGCATTCTTACCCATCACCTTTATCTTGTTGTATGCTTCTGAACGCCAGTTGGATTCCTGCGTCCATAGTTTATCTAAGCACTCGTACTGATTAGCAGCCCAAGCAAGTACTACATCCTGAGCATAAGCCTTGCTATCTTCGACTGCCCATTCTCTTGTTGGTATTGATGCTTCCTCTGCTGGTCGGCTGGCCGACCGAGCAAATAGAAACAACACCAATGTTACAACAAGTAATACAATCAGTTTCTTAGTCATACTACGCCTTCCAAGTAGGGTCTAATCCTAGTTGCAAACATAACCGCTGCTTCTTCTTCATCAGAGGTAACCTTGCGACTTGGACCTACTTCATCGCTGTATCTAGAACGAACCTTTCGCCCTGTATTGTAAGGGTCAACCCGATAGTCAATCCCTCGTTCCTTAGCCATCTGTATTCTTTGACCAGCAAGTATACCACCCCAGATACCATACGCTAGGTTCTCAGGCTTCATGCCTTCTTCGAGGCACTTCTCCTGAATAGGACATCTAGCGCACATATTCATAGCATACTTAATCTCTGGCACCATTCGTCTTAGAATAGTGTCAGGTCTACCACCATTGGGCACAGTTGGAAACCATGCATCTGGATTCTCGTCGTTAGTACACAGCCCTTGTAGTTGGCTAATCATCTCCCCACATCCTATCTGGTTCCCCGTCGTAGTCTACTAGGTCGTCAAGTGTATCCTCGTCAAGTTCATCATACTCATCATCATCTATCTCGAATATATCATCATTTAGTGGTGGTTCATAACTCATAGCCCTTCCTCCTCACATAGTTGTTCGTATGCTTCCATTACCATATCTGGGACATCGTTGCTATCTATGTCATTGTCACCTCTAAACCATTCTGCGTGTACACCATACTCACCTACATAGGTATGAACAGAATAATCTCCAAACCGCCATTCATATTTAGTTTCTGTAACTTCCATACTCATCATGCTACCTCTCGTAGTAGTAATCGGACTTGTGCTATTCGCTGGTTATGTACACTTTCATGCTTGGAAATGTACATAGATGGTGTGCTTGTAAGTACTTGTAGATAGTCTATAAGTACTTCTCGTAACTGTTCCTTCTGTTCGGTGGTCATGTCGCTCCTATCCTGCATTATGAGAGGGTACGAATACTCGATACACCTCTGCGTTGATTAGTTCCTTTGCCCATTCCAGGGCTTTTTCTTGCGTGTCGAACGGACCATAATGCACAAGTCCGTCAATAGTTTGTGTCGAGGTAATCCACCCCGCCACCCACATTCCTCTGAATGGGTCATGGTCGGCTGGCCGACCACTAGAATCCGAAGTAGTCATTGTAATAACCTACCTTTCCTTTCTTGTTGTATGCGTAGCGGTCAGACTCAGGTGTCCAGCATAGGCAAGTATCTTGGTACATACCATCGCAGTCATAGCAAGTAAAGCACATCTCGCAGTAGTAAGGGTTGGAGTCTACCTCTGTTGTACTGAGACAGTGAGCACACGCTACCATTTCTTCTTCATACCCACCATCATTTAGGGCAAGCATAGAAGATTTACTGGGCGTATCTAAGTAACTACCCCATGTGGATTGCTTGTAGGTAGAGTTAGACCACCACATGCCCTCGTTGTCCCAATGACCAGCGGTCTCATTGACAATGTAGCAAGTATCCTTAGCATCAGGGTCAAGAGTAAAGATAACTATCTTGCTACCTGTTGCCCACTTGCTAACCATAGCCCATACATGGTCGTCATCTAGTGCAGTGACACCACCCATAGCAGGTAAGGTATCCTCTGCAAAGATACGCGTGTCACTTCTGCGGTCACCTGCTGAGATGTTGATGTCAAGGATACCATTGTGTGCAAGGTAGGTATCGTGAGTGTTAGGCACTCGGAATGGGTGACAGTTGTCCTCATTCTTAACACCATGCGTAGCATAGCGAGCATGGAACATAGCATAACTATCTGGATACTGCTTGCGTACTTCTAGGAACTGCTTGATTACTTTCTTGCTGGACATACCACGACCAGTGACAATGCCATTGGGCGTGATTACTGCAAAGCCGAAGCCATGCGGATTATTACATGATGCACATTCCAAGTCCTTCTTACGAGGTGTGGAATTAGGCGAGGCTACAACGAGGAGGCACATATTAGATGCTCACATTCTGGTCGGCTGGCCGACCGCTTGGTAGGTTAGGTGTAATGCACTTGTCAATACGAGCGACAAGTTCTGGGTACAACGCTTCATGCTGGAAGATGTACCACATGAAGTTATCAGATGTCAGCGCACCTCGCGTCACATCTTGGACAGTAAGATTACGGGTGTACTCAACGCTGGCATGCGCTAAGTCTAATTGGGATTTGATAGTGTCACCATTGACCGAGCCTCTAAAGATACGCATCTCAAGTGTCTCTCGGTTAAGTGTATTGACTGCTGAATAGCGGTCACTGTTGCGTTCCGTGTCTAACTTATGCTTAAAGGTACGCTTGGTCTCAATCTGGTATCCACCATTATTGAGGTCAGGTATGCGGTCACCTTCTGAGTTCCTTGCATACTCACGCTTTATGATGTCGGTAAACTTAGCCCATTGGTCGGATGTACGGCCAGCGAGGGTAGAATAGAAGTCGGGGTTAGAATACACAAGGTTGAGGAAGCGGTGCATGTGTGCGCCACCACTAAACCCAGTGCGTGAGATGTGGATGTGTAAGCCACAAGTACGGGTATCCCATGACTTAACTCGGATACCTTGTTGAGTGCGCAAGCCTTCCATTACTGCGAAGAAGTCTTGAGCCTCATTCTTAAAGAAGTCATGAGACATTGGATGTGTGACTATCTCGAACCCGTTATTAAGCGAGCCGTCATGCTTAAGATAGGCCAAGTCCATTGACTCTAGTTGATGTGCATACTCAGCAGATGCACGAAGGTCATCCTTCGCCTCTACTTCTATCTCGATACCAAAGAACAATCGCTCATCCTTGTTGGTCGAGTGGAAGATAGCATCAGGGCGATAACTATAGTCATGAATAAGGCGTGTGCCGTCACTACTCATGTCGTCCGAGCATCTATCGCATCCGTCTGCATTGTATTCATCACAATCATCACACCAGTAAGCATTGTGGTCAGAGCAACCAACGCACCAATGCTCAGACCTATCGGTAATGTAATAAGTGCAGTCAGAGTTATAACTCTCACAACGCTCACACCAATAGGCTCTGCGCTCAGTACATGACTCGCACCAGATGTCGTGGCCATCTATCTCATGGAACGCATCATCTGTTGAGCCAATACTGTCGCAACGCTGGCAGATTTGCACGCAATCATCACATACGAGACTGTCGTATTCAGTGGTGATTAAGTTATCTACCTCATGCTCAGTGTCACATATTGAGCATTGGTCTAACAGTTTATCTGTCATTTGCCTTACCTTTCCAGTCGGCTGGCCGACTGCTAGTACTTATTGCGCTTTGCAATAGGTTCATCTTACACCCTAACTATTTTACTGTCAATCATGGCATCATTCATGCGCGAGCGTATCTCTTGCATCTCTAATACCAGTGCCTTAAAGTCATTACGCTTGTGGCCTTCTTCCTGCGTGCGCAAAGCACCCATAATGGCACTCCACTCTCGCTCAGACAATTCAATAGTAATCATCTCTGAAAACTCATGACTGTCTCGAACACCACATCATTGAGGTAATCTACCATTTGCTCCCACTCATCTTGTGACAGGCTATGCCCAAGTATCTCTTGGACAAGTTGGTAATCTAGTCGGGACTCCCAAATATTTGTGTCGGAAATTCCGTTGGCTACGAGTTCGTCTGATGATGGGTACATTACCACACCTCACGAATTCGCTTAGCGATACGAAGCACTACGATAATGCCAAGTGCAGTAAGCCATGCTCGGTGGTACAAGTAAATGTCTCCGAAGTAAGTCTCTAGGCTAATGCCCCACTTACTTACTTGTAAGTTAAACAGTTCCATTTGATAACCTTTCAGTACATGGTCGGCTAGCCGACCAGTTAATAGCGATTTGCTATCAACGCGCTTACCGCAGGAATCGAACCTGCGCCCACACTCACCAGAGTAAGCCACCAGCCTAACACCTGCCCAAATCAGGGTAGGCTATCCGCTAAGGATAATAGTCTAGCAGTTAAAGATTATTGGGTCAAGCCTTGTTCTTTGCATCTTGCATAGCGCGTACGCCTTGCTCGTAACGCTCACGCTCTGCCTTCTGCTCGTTCATGATGTTCACCTTTACTTGCATGCTCTCGATAAACTCCTCGACAGTCATTTGATACTCACTCTCTGGTCGGCTGGCCGACCGCTTCGGGTTGGTTATCGGTAAGGGTATAACCCCTGCCAATAACTTAAGTATAGGGCTTAAACATTATTGATGCAACCCCTAGTATTCTCTGCATGTCGGTCGGCTGGCCGACCACCACACTAGGTTGGTTGCACTCATCAATCGCTCATAAAGTTTGTGTCGGATTTTTCCTGGGGTCGGTTCTTTCCGCAGGTCGGTCTCTGCCATCGCTCGCTTAGATAGTTTGTGTTGGTTTGTGTCGGCCGATTTTTGGGCATTAAAAAACCCCCGCCCCTTTCGGGGCGAGGGTCTTGGTCGGCTGGCCGACTAGATGTCTGCATCCTCGCGCATCTTTAGTTCCATAACCGCCATGATGGTATTGAGTAGGTCTATCTCTTTATCGCCAACCTGCTCGGGTTCGATTGACTCGATTAGGGCATAGACCGCTTCGAGTGACTGCAACAAGGTCGCGCCCTTCTTTTCTTTCGCTGGCTTGGTGCCTTTTGCTTCTTTTGCCTTGCGTGTCTTTTCTGCTTGGGCATCATCTACCAATTTAACGGCATCCGCGAAAGAGTGCTTTTCTGCTTCGCCCTTGCCGAGTAGGTCATAGGCTTTTGATGCGAAAGTGAGCGCCTTCTTTAATGGAAGGGCGCGGAACTCTGCGTGCTTCTTTTCGAGCGCCTTAAAGGTTGGAAGCGTGCGTACTTGGGAAGGGGTGAGAAGCGGTGAGACTGTCGCGGTGTCGGTGATGCTTTTCTTAATCGAGTTGATGCTCGCACTCTGGCCTTCGATAACCTCGGCAAGTGCTAAGACCGCAGCGCGGTTTGCCTTCTCGTTATTGGTCGTGCTTTTGCAGAAGGTACGCCAAGCGGTGTTCACTGCTGGGATAGTCGTATTTACTTTTGCTGGTGTTGCTTTTGTCATGGTCTTGCCTTTCGTTTGGGATGGCGGTTTGCCATGTCTCAAGTGTAGGGCATAAATACGATTGGCACCACCATAGGCGGTCATAGCGTGGTCATTTAATGGTCATACCTTTTGAGCGTGGCGAGATGACCACTTGAGCGCGTGAGCGTGGCGCGGTCGGCTGGCCGACCACTCGGGCGCAAGGTCTGACCAGACACGCGGGCGGAATTGGTACGGGTTTGGTCTTGGTCATGGTATAAGTCTGGCCATAATTTATTTATTTATTGCCCCGTAATTCATTTATTAAATACCTCTGGTAGATAGTTGCTCACTATCAATTCATCTATGCAATAAATACACGCACAATAAGCGCATAAATGCGCATCTTTGACCCGAGGTTTATTAAAACGCGGTCTGTATGTATATATATACTCCCATAATAATTTTCTGTTATATTTAATCCCCCCATCAGAGTACTAAAAGTACTCCTCGGACAGTGTGACCTACGTCACATCGTACGCATAGAAAGAGGGGGTCTGGGAAAATACTTTCCCAACCCACTCGGAAAAGACCCGTTTGAACGGGTCTTCTATAGTATATAGATAATATATACGGAGTCGCTCCGTTTAAGACTCCGCTCCTCCTATATATAATATAATTTTTGAATTTTTTATCAGAATGCCCCCCGTATACCGTTTTACAAAAGCGTTAATACGGCGTTTTACAACTTTTGCACTACCGTAACTGAGACCTCTCGCAGAAAGTTGAACCTACGGTAGTGGGTTAGAGTAGTGCGAGTTCCATAGCATTTGGATAATGCGACACCCTAGGGTGGAGATGGGGGTTCGATTCCCTTTGGGACCTTGACCACTACGGCTATCGGGATTGCTGCTTACTAGATTGGCACGCAAGGTGAAAGTCCTTGACAATCCGCAATTATAGAATGGGACACTAATGGGTCGCAAGGCTGGAAAGCAAAGTTACACTAAAGAAGACGCTCAGGCTAAGGTACTAGCCCTTCTAGAACAGGGTGCCACAATTACAGCCGCTATGGCCGCCGTGGACCGTCAGGACACCGCCTTCCGCCAGTGGTCAATGCAAGATGCTGACTTCAAGGAAAAGGCTGATAAAGCCCGCCTTGCAGGCAAAGGCATTAAACAGGATTTAGCAGAACTTAAGGATATGCCTTTCCATGAGTTCTCAGAGCAGTTCCTTGGTTCTAAGTTATTTAACCACCAATTGGACTGGATTGACCTCATTGAGGGTAATGTCCCTCGTTGGCTGCCGCCAGGTATGACCTACGAGCCAGGAGACCCTAACCGTGTGCTCATCAACGTACCACCAGAGCACGCCAAGTCAACAACTATCACAACTAACTATGTGACATATAAGATTGTGACCAACCCTAATACGCGAGTAATCATCGTTTCTAAAACCCAGGGTATGGCTCGCAAGTTCCTAGGCGCTATTAAGACGCGCCTTTCCCACCCAGGCTACATGAAGTTACAGACCGCTTTCGGTCCTAACGGTGGGTACAAGGCGGACGCAACACAATGGTCCGCCGATATGATTTATCTAGGCACAGGACGTGACTCAGGTGAAAAGGACCCTACGGTTCAAGCACTGGGCTTTGGTTCTCAGATTTACGGAGCACGTGCAGACTTAATTATCCTAGATGACGTGGTGATGGGTTCTAACGCTCATGAGTGGGAAAAGCAAATTGAGTGGTTACAAAAGGAAGTTATAACCCGTTTGGGACGACACGGTAAACTAATCATAGTAGGTACCCGTGTAGCCTCTGTTGACCTGTACAAGATGATACGAGATGGCTCACAATGGACAGGTGGCAAAACCCCCTTCACATATTGTGCTATGCCTGCTGTATTGCAGTTTGATGAAAAACCTAAGAATTGGCAAACCCTCTGGCCAGAAACTGACCAGCAAGAAAACGATTTGGATGACGTACTTGAAAATGGATTATACCCGAAGTGGGACGGACCCTCGCTCTTTAAGCGTCGCTCTGAGGTCGCTCCGTCTGTTTGGGCTATGGTCTACCAACAAGAAGATGTCCAAGAAGACTCAATATTCTCTCCAACCTGTGTGGCTGGCTCAGTCAACGGAATGCGAAAAAGAGGACCTCTAAAACCAGGTGCTCCAGGACATCCCCAGCACGTTGAAGGTTATACCATCATTGGACTTGACCCTGCTATGGCAGGTGCTACAGGTGCGGTGGTATGTACCTACAACAGAGCAGATGGGCGTATCTACGTTCTAGATGCTGTCAATATGACAGAGCCAACTCCTACTAAGATTCAGAACCTCATCGAGGACTGGGTTGAGAGGTACAGACCGCAAGAACTGCGTATTGAAATTAACGCACACCAGAAGGCTTACGCCCTGGATGATAACTTGCGTAACTTCCTTGCAGGGTACGGCACGCAACTTAACTCACACTTTACTGGTAAGAACAAATGGGACACTTCTTTTGGTGTGGCATCTATGGCTACACTATTTGGCAATACCCGTGATGGTCGTTTCCAGGATAACAACATTATCGAATTACCAAGTAACGAGGGTTCCGAGGGTCTTAAGACTTTAGTACAGGAACTTATTACTTGGAAGCCAGACACTAAGAATCCAACTGACGTTGTTATGGCTTTATGGTTTGCGGTGATACGTATCAGAGAAATGATGCAACGCTCAAGCCAGGCAACACAGTACGCAAACAACCGATGGGCGACACGCGCCCAAGTGGAACGCAGATTTGCAATCAACTTAGATGATGCATTTGCGGACCAATGGTCACAACAATACAGTTAGGATACTATAATGGCAGTAATGAAGAAAGTAGTAAAGGTTACAGGAACCGCTAAGTCAACTAGCGGTAGCAGCGCTTCAAAGAACATTAAACTTAGAGGACTTGGTTCTTCATCGGACAAAGCACAGTTAAAGAAGGCAGCAGTAAAAGGATTAAAGCAAACAAAAGCAGATATGAAATTTCGCGGCGAGACAAATCAAACTGCAGATACTGCACGTCGTGGAAATCTTGCAAGAGTCGCAGATAAAGCAGCAGCAAAAAATAAAGCCAGCCTAATGAAGAACTCAGCACGTTCTCACCAGGGTGACTTAGCAAGAATGTCAGGCGACACAGCATCAACTAACAGGTTTAAGGCTGATAAAGCCGCTGGAAAAAAATATAAAGAAACTCCAGCAAGCCCATCATATAAGGCTTATGTAAAGGCTGAGCGTCGCACACTAAAGTCATTTAAGTAATTTTTTTTTAATCTACGTTAGGACACCAATGGCATTATCAATGGAACAAGTAGCAGCACGCGTTGAAGCGTTGCGCTACCGTAATAGCGAGCGCGATGCTCGCAACCAGGATGTGCTTGCTGTACGCAGAGGTCAAATCTCACAGGTTTACCCTGACTTCTTTCCAGATGGCGTAGATGCTAACGTAGTTGCTAACTTTATTGATGTGGTGGCACGTGACCTTTCTGAGGTCATGGCTCCACTACCTGCGGTAAACTGTTCTGCAGCAAACTCTGTCAGTGATAAAGCGCGTGCATTTGCTGACAAGCGTACTCGTATCGCATCAAATTACTTCTCCCACTCTGACCTATCAGTACAGATGTACTCAGGTGCAGACTGGTATCTCACATATGGTTTCGTTCCATTCATGATTGAATTGGACGAAGAAGCAAAGATGCCGCGTATTCGCATAGAAAATCCGATTGGGGCTTACCCAGAATTCGACCGCTATGGACGCTGCGTTGCATTTGCTAAGCGATACATAATGACACTTGGAGAACTGGTTTCCCAGTTCCCTGAGTTCGAGCGTGAACTACTTGGCGCTAATGGGTACAAGCAAGACTTGTACTCACAGGTAGAAATGATTCGGTACTACGATAAGGACCAGTCATTAATTTATTTGCCAACCAGAAAAAATTTAGTTTTATCTTACGCGGCTAATCCCCTTGGTAAGATGATGGTTGTCGTGGCGCGTAAGCCATCTATTGATGGTGAACTGCGTGGACAATTCGACGACGTACTAGGTATCCAACTTCTCCGCAACCGTTTCGCTTTATTGGCAATGGAAGCAGCGGAGAAAAGTGTTCAAGCACCAATTGTATTACCTCAAGACGTACAAGAACTCCAGTTGGGTGGCGATGCGGTTATCCGTACCGCCAACCCTGCTGGCGTTCGTCGTGTCGAATTAAACATTCCAGCAGGCGCATTCACAGAACAGAGCCTACTTAACCAGGAACTTCGCTCAGGTACTCGTTACCCAGAAGGACGTTCAGGTAATATTGATGCAAGCATCGTTACTGGTCAAGGCGTACAGGCACTCATGGGTGCATTCGATACACAGGTCAAGTCAGCACAGGCAATCTTTGCATCTGCTCTACGCGATGTCATTAGCATGTGCTTTGAAATTGACGAGAAGATGTACCCAGAAGAGAAGACCATTCGTGGTGTAGACTCTGGTTCTCCATACGAAATTACATACAAGCCATCAAAGGACATCAAGGGAGACTTCTCTGCTGATGTTCGTTATGGTATGCTTGCTGGTCTTAACCCAGCACAGGGACTTATCTTTATGCTACAGGCTCTAGGTGGCGGTCTTATCTCTAAGGATATGGCTATGCGTGAACTACCATTTACAGTTAACGTAACACAGGAACTTGAAAAGATTGAAATTGAAAATATGCGTCAATCACTTCTTGGCGGTATCACCGCTATGGCGCAGGCTATCCCAGCGATGGCTACATCAGGTGGTAACCCTTCTGATATCGTGACTAAGATTGCGGGAGTTATTACTGCTCGTCAAAAGGGTGTAACCCTTGAGGATGCTGTTGCAGAAGTATTCGCTCCACAGCAACCAGTTCCTCCTGTTGGGGCTGCACCTTCCCCTGTTGAGCAGCCGTCCCCTGTTCCAGGCGCGGCTCCAGCAGGAGGCCTTCCACCAGAAGGTCCAATGGGTCTAGCACCAGCAGCACCAGCACCAGATATTCAAACAATTTTATCTACCTTAAGTGGTAGCGGTAAAGCAACGGGACGAGTAACAACTAGGGGATAAAATGACAACGCTAGTAGCAATCCAGGGTGACGGATGGTCGGTACTAGGGTGTGATTCCCGATTAAGCGACGAGCATGGGCGCTTTCAGGTAAGTAAGACACCAAAGATTGTAGAAAACAATGGTGTGTTGATTGCAGGATGTGGCTCATCTCGCGCAAGTAATGTGTTACACTATGGCTATACTCAACCTAAGCCAACAGTAAAAGAAGACTTAAATACTTACATGACACAGAAGTTCATTCCGCAAATGCGTAAGAACTTTGTTGATGCAGGTATTGACATGAAAGAGGACGGCGATGTTGCGCAGAACGAAGGTGGATTCCTCGTCTCAATTAAGGGGCAAGTTTTCTCGATTTCTGACGATTATTCTTGGGATACCGATGTTCGTAATGTATACGTTATGGGTAGTGGTGGAGATGTTGCCCTCGGTGCATTGGCAGCGTTGGGTGTGGAAAAAGTAAAGACAGTTAATCAAGCAGAGACAATGATTCGTAAAGCAATTGCTATTGCAATTCGATATGACAATATGTGCTCTGAACCAATTCATACATTTAGACAATTTAAGTAGGAGGAACAATGGTCAGTGGAGGAATGCGCCCAGGTGCGCCACAGAACAACCCTGCCAACGTTTCAGGCACAGGTGGAGCAGGACAAAGCGGTAACTATACAGGCTTTGCCTATGGACAAAATCAAGCAGTTAACCAACAGCGCGTTGAAGGTAATCAAGCAGTGGCAACAACTAAAGCACCAACACCTCAGTCATCAGAGCCTTATGCTGGTATGAATTTCCCAGAACTTGGCACACTATTTGACCCAGACCCTAATCCAATGGAACCAATGACTACAGGTGTAGACTTTGGCCGTGGTGCAGGTTCAGAAGCACTACCTAAGAATTTACAGAATAACACTCGCCCAGATGAGAATGCTGCAATTGCAAAGCAGTACTTACCAGATTTGGTAATTGCTGCGCAATCTCCAGATGCACCAGACTCTTTCAAGCGTTTCGTTAATTACTTAATGGCACAATAATGAAGGACGTAACATTTCTTCCAGGAAGTTTCTTTGATAACCTGGATAAGTTTGCTAATTCAATCGGGTACCAAAATGCAGCAATTGCTATAGAACTTGCAATGGTTCCATGGGCTTCACCACAAGAGCGAGATGCTTTTATTGTAGGTATTACTGGAGAAGACCCACAGGGCGGAACAGAAAAAAATTACATTAAACAAAAGTATTAGGAGGTAGGAATGTCAATCTGGAACTCATTCACCAGTGCTATCTCCACTACAGGTGCAGTACTTAAGAACCTTACAGGTGGCGGTGCTTATCTAAACGAAGATGAGCAAAAGCGAGAAGAAGCCTTTATGAACACAGTTAAAGGCAAACTGGCAGAGATTGACAGAATAACTCCAAATGTTGCAAAAGAAGTAACAAAGAAATCAGCAGACTTTTTGCTGCGTGCAGCGAAGAAGTTTAATGATGAGGTTTACTCTCCTTACATCTCGCGTCCTATTTCAACTGTAGCATTACTAACTGATACAGATTCTGCTCTTTACAAAAAGGGTCAGTACGAAGAAGGTTTTCAGTTTCAGGACATTAAGTCAGCCTATGCACGTAGTGCTAAGGTTTCGGCTATGCAGGCTCTCACAAAATCAGACCTAATCCCATTGATTGGTCCACTATCTCAGGCAGTTCTTTCTACTGGAAAGATTAACCTTGAAGAAGTTGACTTGTGGAACGATGAAAGTGTTAAGCAGAACTTTGTAGATAACGCTGTAGGGCGTTGGTACACTGGTGTTGGTGACCTCATTGTAGGTACCAAGGGTCTTACTGTTGCAGGTAAAGTTGTTGGTGCAGGTGCTAAGGCTGTTGCTAAGCCAGCAGGTCTTTACACTAAGGGTAAGACTGTTGATGAATTAGCACTTGATATGGAAAGCGGCATTCTCTTTGCTAAGAGTAATGGCATGGAAGGCAAGCAGACTGTTTCTGGAAGCCATGCAACACTACTTGCTGCTACCAAAGACTGGGGCATCATTGAAGATTTAGTTACTAAGTATAGTACCAATGAGAAGTTGATTCCACTAATCCACGAAGCAACAGACCCTGACGCAATCAAGGACTTGCTTCTTGCAGATAAGGGTAATATCGCTGCGCTAGAGCGTCTTGCTGCCACAGAAAGCCATAAGTTATTTGACATGGCTAATGTTAAAGAGCAGATTCGAAATAAGATTATTCAAAACGGAGAACTATACCTTCCAGAAGGTGCTGCAGTTCCACGTTTACAGAAAGCATTTGACGATGCTATCAATAGTAACCCACAGTTTGTACGAATCAGGGACGCATTCTTTGATAAGGACTACAGTCTAACTCCTGGTGGCAAGGCATTTATGCCACTAGAGCCTATAATTGCAACTAATGCACTTATTAAGGGACAAGAAGCCATTCGTGGTGTAAAGACTGCAATTCGTGGACGTGAATATGGAAAGATATCACAGTTCCTAGAGACTACAATTGGCGAAACCGCTGGCGGATTAGTCATGCGTGGAGTTCGTCTTGCTGGCCGTGGTACAGAAGCGCTACCAACTGGCTTTGTATCATTTTCTGGTATGCGCCCACTACAGGCACGCACAGAACTTCAAGGTTTCCTCAACAACATGAAGATGTTTAGAGATGGTTCAGCAAAGGTTGAGACCAGCCCTGGCGTATACGAAAAGGTTTCTGTTGTTCGTGCTCGTTTAGAGAACGAATACATGAGCACTCTTGGATTAAGTTCTGTAGAGCAGGTCAATGCACTTAAGTCTATCGATACTCAAATTGGTAACATGCTTGCTTACAAGGCTAAGAAGTATAACCAAGCAGAAATTGATAACTACGTAGCACGTTTCCAGATGAACGTTAGCAAGGGAATGCAGTCTGTTAAAGAAAACGGATTCGGCATTGGCTACGACGGAAACGTAACACTTGTTGACCCACAGACTATTCGTCAGGTAGCAGAGTCTTATCGCTTTACTCCTTGGGATGACATTGAGACCCAACTTGACATCGACCTAGCAAAGGGTCTAACTAAGGGTCGCCAGGTTGCTGCACGTACATCAAGAGATGTATTCGGTGAACTTAACCGCGTATGGACATTTGACGTACTTGCTCGCCCATCTTATGCACTTAAGCAGTCATTGTTTGAGCCTATTATTAGCGTTGGCTTGTCACAGGGTATTTCTTTCGTACGAGAGAACATCATCAAGACTGGCGTTAGCAACGCATCAAAGAACTTTTACAACTGGAGTACTGGTAAGTTAAAGAAGAACATTACCAATAAGTCAGAGTACAAGGCAGTTACTGCAAACGTAAAGGACAAGTCTACAGCGCTAGAACTTGCAATTGCGATTAAGAATACTGCTCAGGCATCTGTTGAAGAACTACTTTCAGTAGGTTCTCCAGCCATGAAGGCACAGCACCTTACTGCTGCAAGAAAAGAATTAAAGGCTGCTGAAAAACTAGTTGATAGTATCGAACTAGAGTTGCGTGAAGCAATTGTTCCTTACGGAATTACAGAAGCAATCCCAAGCATGGCGACACTAGAGCGTCGACTTGCCTACTTAGAGTCCAAGCAAGGACCAAAGGGTAAGGCTGCAGACATTGCCGCAGCAAAAGCAGCGATTGCTAACTACAAGAAGACAGTCGCTAAACTAGCAACCAATAAGAAAGTTATTATTGATGCTGAACTAGAAGTCCAGAAGGCTTATGCCCTAATCGACAACGCAGTTAAAGAACTTGGCGAAGCCCGTATGAGACAAGCCGATGTATTTGGCAAGAGTGCTGCATTCAAGAAGCGCTACTACTCAAAGGAAAAGAGTGTAGTAGTAGTCAATGGAGAGCAACACAGCATTGACTCATTCATTCAAGAGCAGTCTGCAGGTGGTACTAACTACTTTACAAGTGCAGTTCGAGCAGAAACAAAGAACGCTCGCACAACTGAGATTAACTATCTTGGTGAACTTGCAACTGGTTCAACAGTATCTATGATTAAGCGTAAGGCTCCTTTGGCCAAGATTGGTATCGAGGATGATTTATACTTCGAGGAACTAGCAGATATTGCTAACCGTCAGTTACGTGGAGACCCACTTATTGACTTAATCCTTGGTGAGAACCCAATCGAAGAACTACTACGTTGGGCGAAAACCGATACTGGCGCAGCATACTTAAGAAACCCAGCATTTAATATTCATAGTCCTAAAGAGAT
>JACCDP010139773.1_pt1 | contig 40325 bp, 36 predicted proteins | sample 7445841 | NCBI WGS metagenome assembly JACCDP01 (sample SAMN15323441, study PRJNA562643) | freshwater metagenome | isolation source: river surface water | place: USA:Blue River Watershed | collected 2017-08-17 | reverse complement strand
GGGGTTGACCGGCGGCGCGGTGACGGTCAATCTCGGCATTGTAGGCGTGCACAAATTGTTGCATTCGCTGTGCGAGTTGTGTTTGGTCGAAATCGTAAACAATAGCATCACGGTGGCTTTTTAATCCACCACTGTACGTCCAAAACACTGTTTCGGGCTCAGTGACGCTCGCCTTGGCCGCTTTCGACCCGATACTCAGCATCTCATCCCAGGCGGCGGCATTTTCGGCGACCAGCCACGTGTGTTTGCTATCGGGTGTCAGCTCTTGCCACTCGATTGTATTGAGCGCGTTTTTGACGCCGTCTTCTTTGACATGGTGGCGTAGGAATTCCCACTTTTCTACCGCCGTCGCAAATTCGGGCACGCGATGGTAGAACAGTTTGTGGTCGGTATGCGCTTTTGCGCGAATCGCAATCGTAATCCCCACACCCACCTGAATGCCAAACACGTTGTGCGTGCTGCCTGAGAGTTTGGGGTTTTGGCGCACGTTGCCGTGCAAATCCAGATGATAGACGCGCGTAAAATCCTGCAAAAGATGCTTGCGGAAGCCGTCGAACGCAAGTTGATCGGCGAAGCTATTGTTTGTCACAAACACCAGCACACCGTCGTTGTTGCCCAGCCGGTCGATCGACCAGCGGAAAAAGCGCACATACATGTCGTAGAGTGCGATTTTGTTGGTGGCGGCGCTATCTTTCACATACGTCGACTTGATGCGCTCATCGACCTGCGGATATTTGCGGTTCTTGTTGTTGTCGTTTTCGTTGACCTGGCCCACGTTGTAGGGCGGGTTGCCGATGATGACCGTCACGGGGGCGTCGAGCTGGCGTTGCACGCGCGCCGTGTTGGATTGGCCAAACATGCTGGTCTGCTGGTGGGGCGTCACATCGAGGTCGAGCGTATCCACGAAGCACAGCCCTTCGAAAGGCGCCCGCGCGCCGCGCGCTTGGAAGTAGGTGGCTTCGATGTTGAGTGATGCAATGTAATACGGCATCAGCATCACTTCGTTGGCAAAGAGTTGTTCACGATAAAACTGGTCAATGTATTTGGAGCTGACGCGCCCCAGCAGATTGACCACAAAGTTGCCCGTACCCGTACACGGGTCGAGCACGCAGACGCCGGGGGCCCCCAGCTCGGTATCAAACTCGTTGCGTAGCACTTCTTCGACGCTGGCACACATGAAGTCTACAATCGGTTGCGGCGTATACACGATGCCGTGGGTATCGGCCGTTTTGACGCTATAGCCTTGGAAAAAGCGTTCATACACCGTATTGATAAACGTTTGCCGCTCGCTGAAATTCGCCAGCGCTTGGGCGGCTTCTTCGATGACCGTATAAAAGCGATCAAGCGCCCCCAGGAATTCGCGGCGGTTGAAGCTGGCGCTGGTGAGGGCGGTTATCACGCGTTCGACTTCGCCAGCAATCACGTTGTGCTGCACGAAATCCTCGTCGAACAGCTTGCGCATCAGGCGCTCGGTCAGCATGTGCTGGATGAGCATTTCGTCGACGGCGGCCTGGCTGATGTTGGGGTTGAGCGCCTGCTTGCAGATATCCATGAAGCCCGCAAACGCGCGTTGGAAGGCGCTGTTGGTCTGGTGGGCATAGGCGATGCGTTCGGCGAGGCCGGTAGCGAGTGTGGGTATTTCTTTGCCAAAATACGCAATCGCCTCATCAAAGCGCGCAAACGGCGCGATTTCGTAGTCGATATACGCCGCCAACAATTTGACAGCTGCCGCGCTATCACCAAAGGCAGCGCGCCCGACTTCGAGCCCCTTTTGGAAGAGCACGAGTGTCTGCGTATCTTCGAAGAGCATGTTTTCAAACGAGTAGCCGCGGGCGCGTTTGGCTTGGATTTCTTTGTCGAGCGCGTCGTGGCTATCTTTGGCTTCCCAATAGGCGTGGGGCAGGCGGTATTCGTCGCAGAGCACGCCATCGTAGTAGATAGCATGGCCGCTCAGCTTTTGGCTGTATTCCTCACGCAGCGTCCATTTTTTGGGTTTGCTGATCTCGATGAGCAGCGCCGCAAAGGCGCGGCGTAGCCCACTTTCGCTGCGGACACCTTGGGCACGGAGCTGGGCGATGGTGGTGTGGTAGGTCTGCAGCGCTTTTTCGATGAGGGACAGTGAGACGGTGGCCATGTGCGGTACTCGACAATTAACGGAATAACGTCATTATACTGTATCGGCGCACGGACGGGATGCACAGGGATGACGATTGCATTGATTCTACAAGGCGTGCAAAAATATATATTGATACCGCAGTATTCATTTATGTTGTAGAAAATCATCCCGTAGGGGCGAATATCATTCGCCCCTACGACACATAATGCGCGACTGCTACCCGACGCGATGGCCTTCTTCGGCGTAGTACGCCGCAAAGACATCTTTGGTGTAGCGCAGCACGGGGTTACGTGCTGCCCGCACTTCGTCGACGCGCCGCACCGACGCATTGGTGGGTGCATGGTGCAGAATATCTTCGTCGCGGCGGGCTTCGTCGGCGATGGTGCGCATCACCTCGATAAAGCGATCCATGTTCTGCTTGCTTTCCGTCTCGGTGGGCTCGATCATCAGTGCCTCGGGTACGATGAGTGGGAAGTACACCGTCGGCGGGTGAATGCCGTAGTCGATCAGGCGCTTGGCGATGTCGAGCGTACGCACACCAGCGGCGCCCACAATCTGCCCCTTGAGCACTGTTTCGTGCATGCAGAAGCGATCAACGGCCAACGGATAGACGTCACGCAGTTTGGCTTGGATGTAGTTGGCGTTGAGCACAGCCGTCTCGCTGACCTCGCGCAGACCAGCGGCGCCCAGCATACGGATGTACGTCCAGGCGCGGATGAGCATGCCGAAGTTGCCCCAGAATGCTTTGACCTGGCCGATGCTCTTGGCGGGTGTCTCCCACACATAGGCGTCACCCTGCTTGCCCGCCCGTGGTCCCGGCAAAAACGGCTCCAAGGCAGCCGTACAACCGACTGCGCCCGAGCCCGGGCCACCGCCGCCGTGCGGCGTGGTAAAGGTCTTGTGCAGGTTGTAGTGCATGAAGTCAAAGCCCACGGCGCCCGGTTTGACGATGCCCAAAATGGCATTAAAGTTGGCGCCGTCGCCGTACATCAGGCCGCCGGCGTCGTGCACCAGTTTGCAGATGTCGCGGATGTGCTCTTCGAACAGCCCAACCGTGTTGGGGTTGGTCAGCATCATGCCGGCGGTGCGTGGTGACAGCTTGCTTTTGAGGTCATCCATGTCCACGTTGCCACGGGCGTCGCTTTTGACTTCGACCACCTTGTAGCCCACCATGGCGGCCGTGGCGGGGTTGGTACCGTGCGCGGCATCGGGTACGAGAATCTCGGTACGCTCGTGGTCGCCGCGATCAGCGTGGTAGGCTTTGAAGACCAAAATCCCCGTCAACTCGCCTTGGGCACCGGCGGCAGGTTGCAGTGAGGCTGCGTCAAAGCCCGAAATTTCGGCCAAATCGCGTTGCAACTCGTACATCAGACGCAACGCACCCTGGCTGAGGGCGGCAGGCTGCAGGGGATGCGCACCGGCCAAGCCGGGGATGCGCGCGGCTTCTTCGTGGATTTTGGGGTTGTACTTCATCGTGCACGAGCCGAGTGGGTACATGGTGGTGTCGATACACATGTTGCGTTGTGAAATGCGTGTGAAGTGGCGAATGACTTCCGTCTCGCTCAATTCGGGCAGTTCGTTGAGCTCATCACTGCGGAGCAGATGGCTGGGCAGTGGCGTTTCTGGCACATCGCTGGCCGGTAGGCTGACGCCGATGCGTCCGCTGGCAGCCAATTCAAATAGGGGTGGTTCGTAGGTGTGATTCATGCGTTTTCCTCTGTAGTGGAAAAGGTTGTTTCTGGTGAAAATGTCGCACACCAGCGCTGGACGCGTGTCAGCAATGCGTGTGCGGTGTCGCTATCGCTGCGGCGGGCAGCAGCAGCGGCGAGCTGGAGTGTGTATACGACTCGTTCGCCGTGCAAGGCGTGCTCACGCATCTGCATTCCGGCATTGGGAGTCTGTTCGTCGTAGGCTTCGCCGTACCCCACGCGTAGGGCAAACCACTGTTCGCCATCGAAGTGATGCTGGAGCCGTACGTGTTCGGCACGTGCGAGCCCGGCATGGGCGCTGCTCCACGACGTGACGTGGGCGACCTGCCAACGTGCCCCGTGGCGTTCCACCCAGACCGTTTCTGGGGCGATGTCGCCACACACGAGTACCGCCTGCGTGCTCGTGGTGTGATAGAGCGCTACGAGTGTTGGGATGAGCGCTGTCAGTGTATCAGCGGACGCGGTGCGGGCCTCACGCAGTGTGCTGATGGCCGTGTCAATGCGTTGCTGCAGCACGGTCGCCATCGGGTGTGTGGCATCATTGAGTGTCCCAAATCCTGCATACGTCTGTAGTTGCCAGCGTGCCACAATCTGGCCGAGTTGTTGACCGACCGCATAGCGCTGATCGTGACTCATCAGTGCATCGACATGCGCAAGCAGTTGCCCACGGGGTGCATCTGCCAGCACAAACGCCGTGCCACACAGCTGCCCAGCCACATCTGCACCCCACAGCGCAGGGACCGCACTATCGCCATTGAGACGATTGAGTGCAGCCACACATGTGCGGGCTGATGTCTGCTGTCGATACACCCACACTGCCAGCTGGCGACCATCACGCATGGTGGCTGTCTGGGATGAATTGTCATACCGCGCAATCTCGTGCGTCGGCAACAATTGGCGCAGGTTGTCGATGGTGACTCCGGGCATGTGTGGGTTCCTCGTCTGTTAGCGCAGCGCCTTGAGTTGGCTGACCAAGTTGTCGATGTCGGCACGGTCATTCATTTCGGTCGCTGCCACCAGCATGTGGTTGGCCAGATGCGGGTAATCCTGACCGAGGTCGTAGCCACCGATGATGCCCACATCGGCCAAGGCGGTGTTGAGTTGGGCGACCGGCTTGGGACATTTCACCACAAACTCGCGGAAAAACGGCCCATTGTCGATGACTTGATATCCAGCCAGCGTGCCGATTTGTGTGGCTGCATAGTGCGTGTTCTGGTAGGTGAGCGTAGCCACCTGGCGCATGCCTTGGCGCCCCATCAGTGACATGTACACTGCTGCTGCTAGCGCCATCAACGCTTGATTGGTACAAATGTTGCTGGTGGCACGCTCGCGGCGGATATCCTGCTCGCGCGCACGCAGCGTCATCACATAGGCCATCGTGTTGTCGACGTCGCGCGTGAGTCCCACGATGCGCCCAGCGATTTTGTGGACGAATTGTTTGCGCGTGGTAAAAATGCCCAGGTACGGTCCACCAAAGTTGAGCCCGATGCCCAGTGCCTGCCCCTCGGCAGTGCCGATGTCGGCCCCTACGTCGTGCGGTGTCTGGAAGAGTGCCAGTGCGATGGGGTCGAAATGATGCACAAACAGCGCCCCTGCCGCATGCGTGGCATCGGCAAGTGCCTTGAGATCGTGAATGGTGCCAAAGAAATCCGGGCTTTGGAGCATCACGGCAGCGGTGCTACTGTCGACATGTTTCATCACGTCACTCAGGCTTGCCTGCAGATTCTCGTCGCCAACCACCTCGATGCCGCTGCCCACCAGCAGGGTGCGGATGACGCGGCGGTAGTGCGGGTGCATCGACGGGGCAATCACCACTTTGCGGCGGTTGCGAAGCACGTTGACGGCCATCACGGCGGCTTCGGCGAGTGCGGTGGCGCCGTCGTAGTGCGAGGCGTTGGCCACATCCATGCCCGTCAGGGCACACATCAGGCTCTGGTATTCAAAAATAGCCTGCAACGTGCCTTGGCTGACCTCGGGTTGGTACGGTGTGTATGCCGTATAAAACTCTGAGCGGCGCAGGATGCTGTCAATGGCGCTGGGCACAAAGTGATTGTAGGCGCCGGCGCCGAGAAAGACACTATGGCTGTGCGCTCCCGCATTAGCACTCGCCATGCGGGTCAGTTCACGGCGCACGGCGATCTCCGACATGGCGTCGGGCAAGTTCAAGCGCGGGAAGCGCACCTCGCTGGGGATGTCCACAAACAGGTCACTGGTCGTATTGACCCCAATGGCCGCCAGCATTTCAGCGCGTTCGGCTGCAGTAATCGAAATATAGTGTGACATGCGCGTCCTTTTTTAGTGCTTGATCGAATCCACATATGCGGCGTAAGCGGTAGCATCCATCAAATCGCCTTGGCCACCCGTGAGCGTGATTTTGAGCAGCCAGCCAGCGCCAAATGGGTCGGTGTTGACCAAATCGGTGCGATCTTTGACTTCGTTGTTGACCGCAATCACGGTGCCCGCAGCAGGCAAATACAACTCAGATGAGGCTTTGACCGATTCCACCACGCCAAATTCGGCACCGGCTGCAAAGGTAGTGCCCACGTCGGGGAGCTCGATATAGACCACGTCGCCGAGTGAGTCTTGGGCGTAGTCGGTGATGCCCACGGTGGCGGTGTCGCCTTCGATGAGAATCCATTCGTGTGATGAGAGGTACTTGAGGTTGCCTGGTGTCTTGAACGACATGATCGGTGCTCCTTACTTTTTGTAGCGGCTCTGATAAAACGGATACTTGACGACCACAGCCCGTACTGGCTTGTCGCGGATAATGACATCGAATTCAGTCCCCTCGGCCGTGTAGGCACGCTGGACGAGTGCTAGTCCGAGTGGTTTGCCCAGCGTCGGTGATGGCATGCCGGTGGTGACTTCACCGATGGGTGTGCCGTCTACGGCATGCACGGCGTAGCCACCACGTGCGATTCCTTTGCCGGTCACTTCAAAGGCCACCACGCGCCGTGTATAGTCGGTTTTAAGGCGCGTCAGCGCGTCGCTTCCCACAAATGTGCCCTTGTTGAGCTTGACCGCCCAGCCCACCCGTGCCTCATAGGGATTGATATCGTCGTTGAGCTCGTGACCATAGAGTGCCAAACATGGCTCAAATCGTAGACTGTCGCGGGCACCGAGCCCACACGGCGTAGCACCTGCAGCCAGCAGTGACTGCCAGATGGTCACAGCACTGTGATTGTCACTAAAAATCTCAAAGCCGTCTTCACCCGTGTAGCCGGTACGGGCCAGTGTGACGGCATGCCCGGCAAGTGTGGCAGTAGCGACGCCGTGGAACGGCAATGTGACGGCTACATCACCGACGAGGGTGGCGAGCAGTGCTTCGGCCTGTGGCCCTTGTAGGGCGATTAGGGCAGTGTCAGCGGATGCGTTGTGCAGGGTGACGGCAAATGTGCCGACGTGTGATTGAATCCACGCCCAGTCTTTGGCGATGTTGGAGGCATTGACGACGAGCAGATAGCGCTCATCAGCGATGTGGTAGACGAACAGGTCGTCGACGACCCCCCCGTCGGGGCGACAAAAAAGAGCATAGCCGGATTGACCGACGGCGAGTTGGCTGATGTCGGCGGTGGTCACATGCTGCAAAAATGCCAGTGCATCGGGTCCGCTGACCCAGAATTCGCCCATGTGGCTGACATCAAAGATGCCGGCGCGTTCGCGCACGGCACGATGCTCATCGATGATGCCCGTGTACTGCACGGGCATATCCCAGCCGCCGAATTCGACCATGCGGGCGTTGAGGCGCAGGTGCTCGCCGTGGAGCACTGTTTTGAGAAGATCGGGACTCATAACACTCCTTTTGATAAACGGAGCGCAAGTGAGGGGTGATGATGAGTACAAAAAAGCACCACTCATGCGCTACAGACAGCACACACCACTGCACACGGATGCGCAGATGGTGCCTTGGCTCTGTCCTGTAACCTGAGAGGTGCCCTGCGGGTGGCAGGTTGCTCCGTCGGTGCCGAAACGGCTCTCCAGAGGTTCGTCAGACTACCGTTGCGGGGCCTGAGAGATTCGCAACGAGGCGGCAACTCGCGCTTGCTCCTTCGGCGACGGCGATGGTGCGCCGTGCTCTTCGGTAGTCGTCATTCGACGTTTAATTATCAGCAGTATAGCACAGTTTATTGGCTGAAAATATGCAAAATTACGATGAAATATCGCTATGTATCTGCGTAGTTATGCTATGATACGCCTGTGTGAAAAGAGGAAACGAACATGCAACCATGGGAACAACGTGATGCCGATAGGCAAATGCTCGAACTCAGTACTGCACAGGTATCAGCGGTCACAGTGAGCAGCTCGAGCGAGTTCCGCCTTGTACGCGAACTCATCGAAATGGTGATATTTGTCGTGATTTTGTTTTTTCTCGTGCGTGGCATCGTGCAAAATTTCCTCATTGAGGGGCAGAGCATGGAGCCAAACATGCACTCGGGTGAATTCATCCTGGTGAATAAACTGAGCAATCTGCATTTTGATTTACATGCACCATTGCGACTTTTTGACCCAGATGTGCCCGCAAATATCATCTATCCACTGGGCAAACCCACCTATGGTCAAGTAGTCGTCTTTGAATATCCCAATGACCCGAGCAAAGACTACATCAAGCGTGTGATTGGTTTGCCCGGTGATACCATTTTGATCCGCGATGGACTGGTATTTGTGAACGGGCAACAACTCGATGAACCCTATTTACTCGGTGCGCCCACCTACTGTCATCAGGGTGATGATTGTGCATCGGGTACGGTCGAAGTGCCTGCGGGTATGCTGTTTGTGATGGGTGATAACCGCGAAAACAGTAGTGACTCGCGCGAATGGGGCGGGTTGCCGTACGATCGCGTCATCGGCTTGGCGTGGGTGGTATATTGGCCGAGCGAAAGTGTGAGTACGATTGCACATTATCCAATACTGCCGCAGCAGAAGTAAGAAAGCATTCCTATGCATGTGGCAATAAACGCACATTTGCTGGCGCATACTGCCAACTTTCGCCGTGCGGGTGTGTCGCACTATGTCGAAGCCCTATTGCATCATCTTGGCCAGATTGACACGCATAATCGCTACACGGTCTACACCACCAAAGGGGTGGATGCAGCTGCGCTCGGTTTGCCGGCAAACTTCGTGGTACGCCCGAGTCGCTTTCCCACGATTAACCCGCGGGTACGCATCCCGTGGGAGCAGCTGATTGCGCCGATTTCGTTGGCACGTGAGGGGGCAGATGTCTATCATGGGGTGCTCAACGTGATGCCACTCTGCGCTGGTATTCCGTCAGTGGTGACAATTCACGATCTGAGTGCCATGCTCTTTCCACAGACATTTCGGCGTATCAATCGCATGTACACCCGGTGGGCCATCAATGTGTCCGCCAAACGGGCGGCACACATTTTGACCGTGTCTGAATATGCACGCCAAGAAATCATCACCCATCTCAATGTGCCTGCTGAGCGTGTCACCGTGACATACGATGCCTGTGATGAGCGCTTCCGTCCATCATCACCAGCCGAATTGGCGGCCTTTCGGCAGCGCAACGGCTTACCTGAGCGCTTCTTCTTTTATCTGGGCACACTTGAGCCACGCAAAAACATCCCACGCTTGTTGGATGCCTATGCCAAGATTGCCCACGAAGTCGATGCGCCGTTGTTGATTGGTGGTGGCAAAGGGTGGCTCTATGAGCCGATTTTGGCGCAAGCGGAGCGGTTGCAGCTGGGTGACAAGCTCAAATTTGTGGGCTATATCCCACAGGAAGACCAGCATTTGTGGTATGGAGCGGCGACGGCTTTTGTCTTTCCATCACTCTACGAAGGCTTTGGTATGCCACCGCTCGAGGCGATGGCGTGTGGCACTCCGGTGATTGTGAGTAATGCGAGCTCATTGCCCGAGGTGACCGGCGATGCCGGGTTGCAGGTGGACCCATATGATGTGGATGGCTGGGCAGATGCCATGCGGCGGGTGCTTACTGACCGCACGTTGCATGCTGATTTAGCGGCACGTGGACCACGTCAAGCAGCCAAATTCTCGTGGGTTGAGACGGCACAACGCACCCTTGAAGTCTATCAACGAGTTGTGCGGCGTTGACAGAGCGTAGTGGTGGGGTATAATACCCTCGTAGTGGTAGTTGTTGATTGAGAGGAGATCCCTTATGAGCCTCGGCGTACCAGAGCTGTTAATCATTCTTGTTATCATCATCCTGCTGTTTGGTGCGAGCCGTATTACCGGGATCGCTTCAGCATTGGGTGGCAGCATCAAAGCATTTCGCACAGCTGTGAAAGACGAAGATGCCAAGACTGACAACAAAGACGAACCCAAAAAGTAGCTCGTAGTCATGAGGCGCAGTGGCGCCTCTCGGTGCCCGTGATGCCAGCGCCGTCTGCGCTGGCATTTTTATCGAAACACGTGGGTGGATATGTCGGGTGAATTTTTTGACCAAGCAACGATTTTTTTGCAGGCTGGTACCGGTGGCGATGGCATGGCAACCATGCGTCGTGAAAAGTTCATCCCACGCGGTGGTCCAGATGGTGGTGATGGTGGGCGGGGTGGGCATATCTATCTCGTCGCTGATGCGAGTGTCAATACGTTGCTCTCTTTCCGTGAGAAAAACAAATTCACTGCATTTCCAGGAAGTAATGGGGGGACTGCGCGCCGTCACGGTAGTGATGGGCGCGATGTCGTAATCAAGGTGCCACCCGGTACGCAGGTGCGGACCACGATTGATGGTGAGACATTTGTGGTTGATTTGGTTGCTCCCGGGCAACGCTTGTTGGCGGCTCGTGGTGGCAAAGGCGGCCTCGGCAACATTCACTTCACCACGTCGACCCATCAGGCGCCGCGTATTGCCGAGCTTGGTGAGCCTGGCCAAAAGGTGCAAGTGGAGCTCGAATTAAAGCTCCTCGCTGACGTCGGGTTGGTGGGTTTCCCGAATGCGGGGAAGTCGTCGTTGGTTGCAGCGATGAGTGCAGCCCGACCCAAAATTGCCAATTATCCGTTTACCACGCTGACACCCAATCTGGGTGTGGTGGCGTACGGTGATGATACATTCGTGGTGGCAGACATCCCCGGTCTCGTCGAGGGTGCACATCGTGGTGTTGGGCTCGGGCACAGTTTTTTGCGGCACGTGGAGCGTACACGTGTCTTGGTGCATGTGATTGATATTGCGGGTGTCGATGACCGTGATCCGTGGCAAGACTACCTGCAAATCAACGAAGAACTGCGTCTCTACCGGCCCGAATTAGCTGAGCGTCCACAGATTATTGCGCTCAACAAGTGTGATCTTCCTGATGCAGCAGTATATATTGACGAATACAAGGCGCGCTTTCGTGCAGAAGCACATGATGTGTTTGAGATTTCTGCGGCCACACGGAGTGGTATCGAGCCGTTGATTCGTAAGCTGGCGCAAACCCTAGCAGCGTTTCCGCTCACCTATGACCGTACTCCGCGCAGCGAAACATTCGAGTGGCCACTCGACACGAGTCGTGACCATTATTTCACGGTGGAAAAGGTCACTCACGGCTTCCGTGTGCATGGACGCCGCATCGAGCGCCTTGTTTCAATGACCAACTTCGCCCAATCGGAGTCGTTGGGTCGGCTGCAACGTGTGCTTGAGGCGACAGGGATAAGTGCTGAACTCATCAAACACGGTATTGAGATCGGCCAGACGGTCTACATTGAAAAAGCCGCCTTGGTGTGGACTGAAGACTACGTTCCGTAGTCGGTGTCAGGGTAAAAGGAGCACGGAGTGACACACACCTCACCTACAAGCAAATCATGGGGGCGTATGGCGCAGAGTGCCTCTTGGCTGCTCTTTTTCGTGCTCGACAGTTTGGTCATATTGGCGAGCATGGGCACCGCCTATGCGTTGCGCTACTTGGTAGTCTGGCCTGGCTGGATTGGGGCACTGGTGCGCGAGGTGCCAAATGAGTTCTATGTGGCGTGGAGTGCGTTTTTGCCGATTGGTTTGCTGTTGCTCGTGTTGATTCAGGCACAGTTTGCCATCCGTGGCATGTACCGGCTGGCACCAAACGCTGGCCTGACTTCGCATTTTCGCATCATTTTTAATAGTACGACTACTGCGGCTGCACTACTGATTATCATCGTCTTTCTTTATCGACCGTTTTACTACTCACGGTTGGTCATCGCGTTTGCCTTTGTGCTGGTGATGGTGTCATTGAGTGTGGTACGCATGGTCATCGTCTTTGTGCGTCGGGTGCGTTGGTCCCGGGGATTTGATCGTGCTCGTTATGTGGTCGTCGGTGACAGCGATGTGAGCCATTCGGTGATGGCAGGCATCGTGGCACGGCCTCACCTGGGCTACACGCTGGTGGGGTATGTGGCTGATCGCGACGAGACCAAAGACAATGCATCTGCACAGCCGTTGCATTTCCACCATCTCGGGCCAATTAGTGCAGTCGGCGAGATTATCCGTGAGCATGCCATTGACCATGTCATCATCGCATTACCGTTTTTTGAGCATCACCGTCTCCCCGGCATCATTGATGCATGTCGTCAGGCTGATGTTGATTTCCGCATGGTGCCCGATTTATTCGAGCTCAGCTTCGACCGTGTCGACATCGAGGAGTTCGATGGTCTGCCACTCATCGGGCTGCGCGATGTCTCCATTCAGGGGGTCAATCGGTTGATCAAACGGGGCCTCGATTTGGCGATTACGATTGTGGTTAGTCCGTTTGTACTGGTGTTGTCGGCGCTGATTGCTGTTGCCATTAAAATCGATTCACCAGGATCGATTTTGTTTGCGCAGACCCGTGTGGGCGTCAACGGGCGCCATTTCAAAGTTTACAAATTTCGCACCATGGTCGAAGATGCTGAATCGCGCAAGGCAGAACTCGTCGAACAAAACGAAGCTGACGGGCCGATTTTCAAAATCCGCAATGATCCACGGCGTACGCGCATGGGGCAGCTCTTGCGCCGGACCAGTCTTGATGAGTTACCACAGCTGTGGAACATTTTCCATGGCGAAATGAGTTGGGTGGGACCCCGACCGGCAACCCCTGATGAAGTTGCACGGTATCAACGCTGGCATCTGCGCCGTCTGGCTGCGACACCTGGTTTGACCGGGTTGTGGCAGGTGTCGGGGCGCAGCGATACTACATTCGAAGAAATGGTGCGTCTCGACATCTACTACGTCGAACATTGGTCGGTGATGATGGATTTGCGCATCATGCTCCAGACAATCCCTACTGTCCTGTCGGGGCGTGGCGCCTATTAGTGTTTCGTGAAAAGGAATGAGTCACATGCGCGTGTTAATTACAGGTGGTGCAGGTTTTTTGGGCTCACATCTTTGTGAACGCTTCCTCGCCGAAGGGCACACAGTTGTGGCGATGGACAACCTGATTACCGGCAGTGCCGATAATATTGCGCACTTGTTCGGCCACGAACGCTTTCGCTTCATGAAACACGATGTGACCGAATACATCTATCTCGATGGAGCACTCGACGCCATCTTGCATTTTGCTTCGCCGGCGTCACCAGTTGACTATCTCGAATTACCGATTCAAACACTCAAAGTCGGTGCGCTCGGTACGCACAAAGCGCTTGGGCTTGCCAAAGAAAAGGGTGCGCGATTTTTGTTGGCATCGACATCCGAAGTCTATGGTGACCCGCAGATTCACCCGCAACACGAGAGTTATTACGGGCATGTCAACCCGATCGGCCCACGTGGAGTCTACGACGAAGCCAAGCGCTTTGCTGAGGCGATGACGATGGCGTATCACCGGTCGCACGGCGTAGAAACACGCATTGTACGTATTTTTAATACGTATGGTCCACGGATGCGCCTGCGTGATGGGCGCGTCGTACCAAACTTCATCCAACAGGCGCTCCGTGGCGAAGCGTTGACGGTGTACGGTGATGGCAGTCAGACACGGTCATTTCAATTTGTTGCTGATCTGGTCGAGGGTGTCTACCGCTTGCTCCACAGTGATTTCCGTGAGCCCGTCAACATCGGCAATCCGCAAGAGCGTACCATCGAAGACTTTGCCCGCGTCATCAACGAGCTGACCGCCAATGCGGCAGGGATTGTGCGCAAAGACTTGCGCACCAAAGATGACCCGCAGGTGCGACAACCCGATATCACGCGTGCCCGAGAGGTGTTGGGGTGGGAGCCACAGGTTTCACTCCACGAAGGCCTTACGCGTACGATTCCGTGGTTTCGTGCGCAGTTGCAGGCGCGTGGGGAGCTGTAGTGATGCGTTGGCTATCCGTGGTTGTCGCTACACCCGTCATCATGTGGGGGGTACTGTATGCCATCGCCGCGGTACCCATGCAGGATTACCTGATGGTGGCTGGCATCAGCCATTCGCAGTTGGCCACCGTGTTGCTTGTTGCCACTATCGGCATGCATGTGCTGATTCGCCGTCAGCACGTGTGGCGCTCCGATGAAACCATGGGGGCGCGGCTCATCATGGTGATTGCACTCTGTCTGGCCACCGGGTTTGCAGGAGCGGGGTGGCGGAGCGGAGTCGACGAAATTCGGCGCTGGGGACTCGCATTGCTGGTCGGGTATCTGGTCTATGTGGTACCGCAACAGTGGAACCACGTGCGTCTGCTCATCGTCGTGTTGCTAGTTGCACCGAGTTTGGAAGCGGTGTTTGCGCTCGTCCAGAGTATGCGTGGTATTGGACCTGCCGCCTTTGCCATTGGGACAACAGGTGTCACGCGTGCATTTGGCACCATCGGTCAACCCAACTCGTTTGCGGGCTATCTTAATGGGGCATGGCCGCTCGCACTTGGCATGAGTGTGTGGGCGTGGCAACAACGGTACTGGTGGCGTTGGTTGGCAGTTGGTGCATTGCTGTGTATGATTGCTGGGTTGGCGCTGTCGTTTTCACGGGGGGCTTGGATCGGGGCACTGGCCGGACTGCTGGTGATGATGTGGCTCTGTGGTGGGCGATGGCGGACGGCAGTTGCTGCCGTCGTGCTCAGTGCAGTGCTCGTGTTGGTAGGTGGGTGGCAGTATATTCCTGCGCCACTCGGTCCACGCCTCGGGAGTGCCACTCAAATCCTGAGCGCCCCTGATATTCGTCGTGATGACGCCCAGCAGCGCCCTGCCGTCTATGCAGCCGTCGAACGTGCCGCTCAATTCAAGGCGGGATTCGCCATGTGGCAGATGGCACCACTTACTGGGGTAGGTCCAGGCAGTTATTCGCGAGTCTACCCGTCTGTTGCGTATAATGGATGGTGGATATCACGGGGACATGCCCACAACGCCTATATGCAGGTTGCCGCAGAGCTTGGTATCATCGGGTTGGGCGCCTACCTGTGGTTGTGGGTAGTACAGGTGCGGCGGGCATGGCGCGCTACCACATCGCATGGAGTAGTAGGTTGGATTGCAATCGCAGCCTGTGGTACCGCCGTCGCAGTGGCCGTCCACGAGTGTTTCGAATACCTGCAGGTGCACTATTTTCCATTGCATACTGCCGCAGTGCTGGCATTGGCGGGTGTGGTGCAACGCATTGCACTGCCGTCACAGGAAGGTGAGGCATGACATATTTGGTCACCGGAGGGGCTGGCTTCATTGGCAGTCATGTCGTTGACGCTTTGCTTGCGCAAGGTGCACACGTCGTTGCCATCGATAATTTCAACGATTATTATGCGCCAGACCGTAAGCGCCGGCATATTCATGCAGCCCTCACGCATCCACACTTTACGTTGGTCACCGGTGATATTCGTGATCACGCTCTGTTGCACACGGTGTTTGCACAACACCAACCACAGTATGTGGCACATCTGGCTGCGATGGCAGGCCCGCGCTATTCGGTGCAACACCCGCTCTTGTACGAAGAAGTCAACGTACGCGCCACCATGCACATCCTCGACCTTGCACGGGTGCATCAGGTCAAAGGCATGATTCTTGCATCGACATCATCGGTGTATGGTGCGTTGCCCACACCGTGGCACGAAGGCCTGACTGCAGATCGCCCACTGTCACCATATGCGGCGACCAAGCGAGCCGCGGAAATGCTGGCTTATACGTACCACTATCAGTATGGCGTCCCCACGCGGGTGTTGCGCTTTTTTACCGTGTATGGACCACGTGGGCGCCCCGATATGACGCCCAGTTTGTTTGTAGATAAGATGCGTGTCAATCAGCCGATTACCCTCTTTAATGGCGGTATTGGCGTCTATCGTGATTGGACGTATGTGGCCGACATTGTGGCGGGTGTACTTGCCGCATTGCATTGTGATAGTCCGTTTGATGTCTTTAATCTGGGGAATTCGGCACCCGTCGAATTGCGCGCATTTGTGCACCTCCTCGAAGAAATCACTGGGCTACAGGCGCTGATTGATCATCAGCCACTGCCAGCAGCGGATCCGCCGCGCACCTATGCAAACATCGATCGTGCCCAGACCGTGTTGGGGTTTCAGCCGCAGACGCCACTCGCTCAAGGGTTGGCGCAGTTTTGGGAATGGTATCGCCGTGAACATGGATGCTAACAACAACAACCGTAGTGACGGTACAACTGAGCGAGGTTTTTCGTTGGTCGACAACCTGCGTCGACCACGGACATGGGTCTCGTTTGCCCTAGCAGGAGCCTTGATTTGGTTTTTGTTTCGTAGTCTCGATGTGAGTATTGCGGAAACACTTGAGACCATGAAAGAAACCGACATCAAATATTTGGTGTTGGCATTGCTGATTTTCTACATCACCTTCCCCATGCGTGCCTTGCGGTGGCGCATGTTGATCGAGCACACTGGTGTGGCACCACGCAGTGCCCGCCAAACGTGGGCGTCGCTCCCTGCGTTGATGGAGTACATCTATCTCTCGTGGTTTGTCAACTGCATTGTCCCTGCCAAGCTTGGCGATGCCTATCGTGGCTACCTCCTCAAGCAGAACGGTAAAGTGTCGTTTTCTAAAACAGTTGGCACCGTCTTTGCGGAACGGCTGCTTGATATGCTCGGTCTCTTCACCTTTTTGGGGATTTCCGGGTTATTTTTGTTTGGCACGCATGTTCCCGCAGAAATGCAGTGGTTGTTTTATGTGGGCGCAGGACTCGTGGTCGTCATCGTGTTGGGGTTGTTGAGCCTACGCTGGTTTGGTGGCACCATCGAGCGATTTGTACCACAGCGCTTGAAAGCACGCTATGCACAATTTTCTGCGACTGCCCTACAGTCATTTCAACCTCAGCTGTTACCCGGGCTGATTGGCTTGACCATGATTATTTGGTTGCTCGAAGGATGCCGTCTCTACTTCGTGATCGTGTCGATGCACAGTCTCGGCTTGTCGTTGCCGTTGCCGTTGGTTATATTTGTGTCACTGGCATCATCACTCTTGACGGTGGTGCCGTTTACCCCTGCTGGTCTGGGGCTCGTAGAAGGCGCAGTAACGGCTGTATTGGTGACCATGGTGCATGTGACGCGGCATGTGGCCTTGGCGGTCACGTTGCTCGACCGCCTGATTAATTTCTGGAGCATCATCGTCTTTGGCACCATCTTGTATGTGGTGAGTAAACGCCGATGACAGTGCGTATTGCCATCGACATGACGGCAGCCGCGTGGCAGGGTGCTGGTATCGGGCGTTACAACCGTGAATTGGTGCGTGCAGTGTTTGCTGTTGCCCCCAGCGACTACACGTTTGTGCTCTTTTATGCGGCAGGCTGGCCAGGACAACGCCCACCCTACCAAGACTATTTGGATGCACTGTGTCAATTGCGTCCTACAACACGCCGGGTGCCGATCCCGTTGCCGCCACGACGGCTCACCCAGGTGTGGCACCGGCTGCGTCTGCCACTGCGTCTCGAATGGCTGACAGGACCCATTGATGCCGTGCATGCGCCTGATTTTGTGTTGCCTCCCACCCACAAGCCGGGGATTGTGACCATTCACGACCTCTCATACCTCGTGCATCCCGAATGCGCAGTGCCCGGTGTGGCGCGCTATCTGCGTGAGGCAGTGCCACCGTCGCTCCAGCGCGCGCAGGCGATATTTGCTGATTCACATTCGACCAAGCATGACTTGGTGCGTTTGTTGGATGTCGCAGCATCACGCATCCAAGTCGTATATGCCGCAGTTGATGAGCGCTTCGCCCCGTATGCAGCGCATTTGATTGCGCATATTCGTGAAAAATACCACCTCCCACAGCGATTTTTGCTGTCGGGGGGCACCCTTGAGCCGCGCAAAAACTATGTGCGATTGTTTGAGGCATATGCACAGGTGCAGGCGCAAACCAGCATGCCACCATTGGTTGTCTTTGGGCGCAAAGGGTGGATGTACGAAGACATCATTGCGGCGCCTGCACGACTCGGGATTGCAGATATGGTCACATTCGTGGACTTTGTAGATGACAACGACCTACCAGCGTTGTATAATCTCGCATGGGGCTTTGTCTATCCATCTGTGTACGAAGGCTTTGGTCTGCCTCCACTCGAAGCCATGGCATGTGGCACTCCGACACTTGTGTCAGATGTGTCGAGTCTGCCAGAAGTTGTTGGTGATGCAGCGTTGCGTGTTGATCCATATGACACGCCAGAAATTGCACGCCAGTTGAAGATACTTGTCAATGATGACACTGTGCGCACGCAGTTGCGTGTGGCTGGGCCGAAGCAGGCGCAGTTATTTCGTTGGCACGATGCTGCGCATCAGGTCATACAAGCCTATCACACGCTTGTAACTGGCACTGAGCGACAACCAAAGGCGTAATCATGTCTCACCACATCGACACCACCCCCGAAATTATGCTTGAAGCACGGAGCACGCGCGATCGTGTTGCGTTGGCAGTCTCCAAGTATTTTTCACCGCTGACTGCCGCATTAGTTGGTAATTTGATGGCGGCATACGCAGTCGAACAAGGCTTTGCAACGGGCATTAAATGGGTACTTATCACCTTGGCTATCCAGATTTTGCCCGTTGCGCTGCTCTATGAAATCCGGATTGCCCAGGGCAAGATTACTGACCCCGAGATTTCCCATCGAAAAGAGCGCAACGAAGCCTTTTTGATGGGTAGCCTGACCATGTCAGTTGCAGTAATCGTCCTCTCTGTGTATAATGCTCCGGCTTCGGTATTGGCGTTAGCAGCATCGTTTCTGGCTATCGCCGTGCTCTGTGGCATCATCAATGTCTGGTGGAAAATCAGCATGCACGCCTCGTCGATAGCTGCAGTGGCGACCATTGCAACGATGCAATCGCGCAGCCTCGGAGCCGTTTTCTGGTTGATTGTCCTAGCAGTGGCGTGGTCACGCTTGCACACGCGCAATCATACGCGTGGTCAGGTTGTTGCGGGGACGTTGTTAGCCACTACGGTGGTCTATGTGATGTATCGCTACATCGTTGTTGTCTAGCGTTCTAGTTACGAGGAGTCTATTGTGGCCAAAGTCAAAATGACCAAAGGCAAGTACACCCACTTGCTGGCATGTGCTGATGCACACGGTGTCATCGCTGCTGCTGCCGCCGATCAGCGCGGCTCATTGCAGAAATCCATCGCCAAAGCACGCGGCGAAAACGGTACGGCAACTGCACAAGATTTGAGTATCTTTAAGGCGACGGTAACGCGTATCTTGACCCAGCATTCCAGCGCCATCCTGATGGATCCCGAGTACGGCATGGATGCCATCAAGGCGCGCAAAGTCGGCACTGGTGTGCTCGTCTCCTACGAAAAGACGGGCTACGACGCTAGCGTCAAGGGTCGCTTGCCCGATCTGCTCTCAGATTGGAGCGTGAAGCGTATCGTGGAGCTCGGCGGCAATGGTGTCAAGATTTTGCTCTACTACAATCCGTTTGACGACAAAAAAATCAACGACATCAAGCACGCCTTTATCGAGCGTGTGGGTGCTGAGTGTGCTGCCAACGACATTCCATTCTTCCTTGAGCCACTCGCTTACGACGATAATCTCGGCGACGAAAAGGGCTTTGAATTCGCCAAAGTCAAGCCCAAGTATGTCACCGCCTATATGGCCGAGTTCTCCAAGCCACGCTACGGCGTTGACATCCTCAAGGTTGAAGTGCCCGTCAATATCGCATTCGTGGAAGGCACGCGTGCCTACAAGGGGCAAACCGCCTATACCATCCAAGAGACGATGCGCTACTTCCGCGAGGCTGGTGAAGCCGCCAGCAAGCCGTTTATCTACTTGAGCGCTGGTGTGAGCGATGAAATCTTCCGCGAGACGCTCGAAATCGCCGCCGAAGCCGGCACCAACTTCTCAGGTGTGCTGTGTGGTCGTGCCACCTGGCAGGACGGCGTGCCCGTCTACGCCACCAAAGGCGAAGGCGCACTCGAGGAGTGGTTGCTTGACCGCGGTGTGACCAACGTCAAAGCCCTCAATGCGGTGCTCGCCAAGGGTGCCAAGCCGTGGTGGGATTTCTACGGCGGCAAGGGCAACATCGAGGTAGTGGAACAAGTCATTTCGTAGTGTACTACAACGAGTCAACGGCGGTCGGGTATCTCCCCCGACCGCCGTTGTGTGGTTTGTTGTGTCAATGGGAGCAGGGTATGTCACGAGCTATCGAGCTTGCGGGTATCTACAATATGCGTGACTTGGGTGGTCTGCGTTGCATGGATGGTCGTGAAACCCGCTATGGCATCTTTGTGCGTGGTGACTCACCGCACCAACTCACTGCTGCGTCGTTGACATGGCTGCACCAGTACGGCATCACCGAAGTACTCGATCTGCGCTCGACGCACGAACGCCGCCAGCTCCACTCACCTTTCGAGCAGCATGCGGATTTCCACTATACACACATCCCGCTGCGAGTGCATGGGCTCCGTGCCTATGATTTGCGCCAGCTTACAGAATTAGAGCGTTACTACCTCACCATGCTCGAGACCGACCAAGTCCAATTTGCAACGCTGTTTCGATTGCTTGCTACCCATCCAGCTGGGCTCTTTTTCCACTGCCGCATCGGTAAAGATCGTACTGGCCTGGTGGCCGCCATGATTCTTGCCATGGTCGGTGTTGCATACGATGACATTGTGGCCGATTACACGCTCACGACGTCGCGCATTACGCCACTCGTGGCACGCTACCAAGCTGAACGCCCTTTTTATATTAGTCAGCAGCTCTATGAAGATCTCTTTGTGGCGCACGCCCGTGTGATGCAACGCGTCCTCAACGAATTAACCGTGCGCTACGGCGGGGCAGCTGGCTATTGTCAGGCGATTGGTGTGCCCGAAGTGCCCGCACTGCTTACCGCCAAACTGACCACCTAGATGCCACAGTGGAGAGCGCTGGTGTGGAGCACTTTGAGTGGCTCACCACGCGCAAATGACTGCCCCTGTGCGACCTGCTGGCTTTTGCGATCAAACGCATGCACTAATTCATCGAGCCCGGCATCATCAAATTGGGCATGATAACAACGCAATGCTGCTTCTTTTTGCGACCAAGTAGACGTAATGTCAATAATTACATTTGGCTCACGGGTGAAATAAAATGCGATCCCCGCAATCTGATGTGCCCCATATGCCGCATCAACGGTTTGGTCTGACGACGCAATGCGTGTCAGTCCCGCAAACATGACTGCTTCACTGACCGCCAACCCAGTTTGAATGTGATCACGGTGCCCCTCATACGTCAGCCACGGGTCACAGGTCATCACGAAGTCAGGCTTGATTCCCCGAATCGCCCTGAGCAGGTCGCGCCGCACGGCAAAGTAGTCGTAGTCGCCGGCATCCGGATAGTCGAGCCAGTACTGGTGTGAGTGAATGCCGAGAACGTGGGCAGCCTGCATTTGGTCGTGTTTGAGTGCTGCCCGTGCCTCGTCGTCAGTGGCAAACCCATCCACAACCCCCATCAGGTCGTTGGTGACGGTCAAATAGATGACTTCTGTGCCCTGGGCGGTCAAACGAGCGATGGTGCCTGCGGCAGCGATGTCGTTGTCGTCGTAGTGTGGTTGGATGCACAGCACCCGTTTGGCCTGAAAGAGGTCAGGAATGGGAAGAATGGTATCGATCATCATTACCTCGTTGTATCAAATGGGCTGATTGTGACTACGGCACTACTCTGTGCACTGGCAAATGCAGCATCGACGATTTGCATGTTGATGATGCCTTCGCTGCTGCCTGGATTGGGAGTGATACGCTGACGTATACAATCAACAAAGTAGGCGAGTTGCGCATCGTAGAGCTCTTGTGGGCAGTGTGCAGTCCGGGGGAACGGAAACCCGGCTTCTGTGGTAACTGTATCTGTGCGGTCGCTGTTGGGGATGATCGTGCGTGTGGGGAAAATCTGACCGAACCCGTGGCTGCCATAGAATTTGGTGGCTGCTTCTGGCCCATCCATGTGTGGTTGCCACCAGCCCGACTCAATGACCGAGTGCGTACCGTTGCTCCACGTGATCATGAGGAGCCCTGTGTCATCGACATCATAGTTGCCATAGTGAGTGCCGATTTTGGCGTAGACGGAGACAGGGAGCGGGTCACCCAACAAAAAACGTACGGTGTCAATGGCGTGAATCCCCATATCGGCTAATGCGCCACCACCCGCATAGCGTTTCTGGGTAAACCAGCCACTCGGCCCCCAGTGTGTGTGGATGCCATAGCCAGTGGTGCGTACCACTGCACCCAATTCAGGCATGCGTGCTTTGAGCCACAATACGTCTGTGTCGAAGCGCCAGCAGTGTGCCACCATCAGCGTGGCGTTGTTGCGCTGCGCTGCGTGGTGCATCTGGATGGCTTCTGCGGCATGCATGGCCATCGGCTTTTCTACCATGACGTGGATACCAGCATTGAGTGCATCAATGCTCTGCGTGGCATGCAGATAATTGGGAGTTGCAATGATGATTGCATCGACGTCGCCATCACGGATCAAGTCTTCCATGCGCGTATATTGGCGGGTAATACCAAACGTGGCAGCAAACGATGCCATTGATGGGAGTTGGTGGTTGACCACCGCAGTGAGCGTCAATCCCAAATTGCGGGCGGCTTGGGCATGCACCTTGCTAATATAGCCGGTACCTGCAAATGCAATACGCATACATAGTCCTTTCTAACTAAGAAGTAATCGTGGGCAGATGCGCAATCCCAAACGGAAGCTTGTGGGTGACACAGTAGTCAGGTAGGAGCGCCATCGTCGCGTCGATATCGTGTTGTGTGAGGCGATCGAGAGGGATATGGCAGGCAACGAGAGCCTCATAGAGTGGGGCCACACGCTGCCCTTGACGGGTCGCCATGTGCAAAATGCCTGGACCCACCAATTCACCGTGTGCCATGCCATGCCCGACGATGGATTCGATGGCATAGGCGAAGTAGTGCTCGCTGCCTTCCTCTGGACGTGAGTGACCAAGCTGATGGCAGAGCTGGACTTCGAGTGCTAGCATGTCGAATAACACGGTGAGACCGCCATGGTCGCCACGCCCTGCAGCGGCGGCACAGGCGATGCTGGTGCGCAGGATATGCTGTGCCATATCGTATGCCCACGGCACAAATGGCATGTGTGGTGGATTTTGGTCATGTTCATGTGCAAATTGCCAATCCCATGCCCCCGTGGCAATTGACAAGACATCGGTAATGCCGGCTGCGCGTATGGGTGCTGGAGCCTGTGCAATCACGTGCAAGTCCAGTACGAGGGTATCAGGTGCTTTGGTGGGGATGTAGTAGACACAGCCATCACGGCGAATCCCAGAGGCCGGTGTGAGAAAAGCATCAACCGATAATGCGGTAGGAATACAGACCAACGGGATGGCCAACTGACATGCGATGTATTTGGCGGTATCAACGGCTAATCCACCACCAACTGCATAAATGACTGCAAACTCGTGATGCGGTAATGATGCAATAGTCTGATCCCACGCCACAACAGTGGCCTCACTGCACCAAACCAGATGCGCACGTGAGATGCCTTGTAATTGGTCTGCGACTGCCTGCCATGCGAGGGGTGCAGTGACAATCAAGGCCAAGCGCGCATCGCAGAGGTCGCTGATACGGTGCACATCGACAATGGGCAAATGTGGAATGCGCATCACAACACCTCAATCATTGGTAAAAACTGAGTAACTTCAGTATAGCATATGCATTTTACGGCATAGGCATGGTGAATTTGCCATCTAGACAGAATAAAAACTGTGTAGTAATATGTGTTCACCCCTGGTATGTACCTCACAACATGTCGTGTTTTGTACACAAAAGGAGATTCATCGATGAGTTCTCTGCGATGGCGTGCAACATTGCTGTTGCTCGTATGCACGTTGCTGTTGGCAGCGTGTGGTGCAACAAACAGTCAACCAGCTGCTTCAGCTGAAAAAACCAAAGTCATCATTTTTGTGGGATTTGGTACGGGTACTGACCCCGATCAAGTCAGTGCACAAGAGGCATTGGCCAAAAAATTCAATGATTCCCACGATAACATCACCGTGGAATTCATGATTGTGCCACACGATCAAGCGACCGAGCGCTATTTGGCAATGGTAGCTGGTGATAATGCTCCGCAACTTGTTGGTCCACTCGGGGTATCAACGGTGGCGCAGTTCTTTGATCAGTGGGAAGATGTCACACCGTACATCGAAAAGGATGGCTACGACTTGAGCGATTTCTACGGCCCATCAGTCACGCTCAACAAGTACCCCACCTTGAATGCAGGGTTACCGCTCGGGCTCTATCCTTCATTCTTGTTTTACAACAAAGATGCCTTTGACGCTGCTGGACTGCCATACCCCACGCACGACTACAACGACAAAACGTGGGATATCACTGCGCTCGAGAATGTGGCGACACAGTTGACCCTCGATGCCAACGGCAATACTGCAACAAGTGCCGACTTTGATGCGACCAACATCAAACAGTGGGGCTATGCAGACACGTGGACCGACTTCCGTGGGCAAATGACCATGTTTGGTGCGCCCAACAAGGGGCGTCCTGCGAGTGCTGACTACAAGACGGCACAGGTCAACTCTGCGGAATGGAAGTATGGTGCTAAGTGGTTGCACAGTGGTGTGCACGAGAAGCACTTCATGCCGGATGCAGCCGGTCAAGGTGCCATTGATTCGGCATCCGGTGATCCCTTTGGTGGTGGGCACGTGGCCATGTGGTATAGCCACACCTGGTACATGTCTGAGGGGTTGAATGGATTACCGTTTAAGTTCGACATTGCACCGCTCTTCTACAATCAGAAGGGTGAGCGGATTGCACGCGTACACGCTGACCTCTTCACAATGCCCAAAAACGCCAAAAACAAGGACGCAGCATGGGAAGTCATGAAGTGGTTAGTGGCTCCAGAGCAGATTATTGATGTATGTGCGGTGTACGGGTGTTTGCCGGCACGCAAATCTGTGGAAGAACTCTTTAAGGCCAAGCTCAAAGAGCGCTTCCCGACCATCGACCACGGTGTCATTTTCCAGTCCATTGAGTATCTCGATGACCCCAATCATGAGTCGTATGTTCCTGACTGGAGCAAGGTCAACGATACCCTCAACAACACGCTCACGACCATCTACACCGAGCCTAGTGCAGACACGGATGCGTTGTTGGACACCACCAATCAGGATGTACAGACCATCTTTGACGATTATTGGGCCAAGAATCCGTAGCCTGAATAGCAAGGCACCACGACCGCGTGTAGTTGCTGCACGCGGTCGTTTGGTTGTGAACACAAGCGAGGTCTGTCATGGCACGAGTTTCGCGGTCGTTGGCGTGGCGTGAAGCTGCCGCCGGGTACTTTTTCATTGTTCCGTGGATTATCGGTTTTGTGGTGTTTACCTTTGGACCAATGATTGCATCACTCTACTATTCGTTCACCGAATACAACATCATTACCCCACCCAAATGGGTGGGACTCGCCAATTATGCACGTGTTTTTAGTGGTTTACCTGAATTTTTGCTGACTGGTGATGTGCGTCAACTCAAAGACCCCATTTTTTGGAAGTCGTTGCAGGTGACGCTCTACTTCGCTGCACTGTCATTGCCACTCAATTTGTTGTGCAGTTTTTCGTTGGCCATTCTACTCAACCAAAAGATTTTTGGGTTGCGCATCTGGCGCACTATCTACTTCCTCCCCTCGATTATCTCGGGGGTGGCCGTCACGTTGCTCTGGTTGCGCATCCTGAACCCGCGCATGGGCATTCTCAATCCATTTTTGCGCGATGTGCTTGGTATCGCCAATCCGCCTGGTTGGCTCCAAGACCCCAACTGGGCTATCCCCGCCTTGGTATTGATGGGACTGTGGGGGGTGGGTGGCTCCATGATTATCTACCTCGCTGGACTGCAAGGCATCCCCACCGACTTATACGATGCAGCCCATGTGGATGGAGCCAACCGCTGGCAAACATTTTGGTCGGTGACATTCCCAATGATGACGCCAGTGCTCTTTTACAACCTAGTGCTTGGGCTGATTGGTACGTTTCAGTATTTCACTGAAGTCTATGTGGCTACTGGTGGGTCAGGTGGTCCACAACGTGCCACCATGTTTTACAATCTGTATCTCTATCAAAATGCCTTCAACTACTTTGAAATGGGATATGCGTCAACCATGGCGTGGATCTTGTTTGTGATTGTGTTGCTCCTGACAACATTGATATTTCGTTCTTCGGAAGCATGGGTCTACTACGAAGGACAGTTACGGGGGAAGTAAGTATGGCACTCTTGCAACACACATGGCGTCGCATGCTGGGCAGTATGCACGTCATAGAGCTCGCAGCTGCTGGTCTGACAACTCTGCTCCTTGCTGCGGGAGCAGTAGTCATCATGATTCCGCTGGCTTTTATGATTTCGACATCACTCAAAGACCCAGCACAGATTCGTTCGGATGCGAATGCGCTGCTTCCGCGTAAATTGGTGATGCAGGCATATAACGGCGATACGTACCCTGTCTATGAGGTCACGACACCTGCAGGTACTCGGATGATGCTCATGCTCAAAAAAGCACCTGGTGGCAACGCTATTTTTGTGGATCCACAGCAACCAGATGTGCAGCTCACGCTGCCGCTTGACGCCCAACAAGCTCAGTATGTGCTCGACATCCACTGGGAAAACTACCCCGATGCGATACAGGCTATGCCGTTTGTGCAGTATCTCGTCAACACGCTCCTCGTGACATTTGTGGGCATGGCCGGTATGCTTTTTTCTTCGGCGCTGGTGGCCTATGGCTTTAGTCGATTTCGGGCGCGTTGGCTCGACGTGTTGTTTTTGGTGTTGTTATCGACCATCATGCTTCCATCACAAGTACGCTTGATTCCCATTTACGTTTTTTTCCAACAGTTGGGCTGGGTCAATACGTTGTTGCCGCTGATTGTGCCACAATTTTTTGCCAATGCATATGATGTCTTTCTGTTGCGCCAATTCATCATGACGATTCCACTCGAGCTCGATGACGCAGCCCGCATCGATGGTGCCAATCCGCTCGAGATTCTGCTCTATATCATCTTGCCTCAGGCACGCCCCGCTTTAGTTTCTGTGGCTATTTTTCATTTTCTCTATGCATGGAATGATTTCTATGAGCCGCTCATTTTCTTGCATACCAAAGATCAATGGACACTGGCAGTGGGATTGCAGACATTTGATTCACTCTATACCATCAACACCCACCTGATTATGGCGGTGTCGGTGCTGATGATTGTGCCACCCATCGTCCTCTTCTTTTTGGCACAGCGCATCTTTACGCAGGGTGTGGTCTTTAGTGGAGTCAAGGGGTGAAATGATGGTCAGGCACGTACCACAGCTGTGCAAAAAGCGTGTACAATAGCCATGTCCTGACACATACATTTTTATCGTTTGACTAGGAGCAGTCAATGACGACATTACCACCAATCCGCTGGGGAATTTTGGGTACTGGCCGTATCGCTGGTATCTTTGCCGAAGGACTTACCGCTCTTTCTGATGCCAAATTAGTAGCAGTAGGATCGCGCACTGCTGAGTCTGCGCAACGCTTTGCCAGTAAGTTCAATGTTCCACGTGTGCACGCGAGTTATGCCGCACTTGCCAATGACCCCGAGGTAGATGCAATTTATGTGGCTACTCCGCATACCGGGCATATGGAAGACACTATCCGTTGTATTCAGGCTGGGAAAGCGGTCTTGTGCGAAAAGCCCTTTGCGGTGAATGCGCAGCAGGCTACACAGATGATTGCAGCAGCCAAAGCGGCCAAAGTGCCATTAATGGAAGCCATGTGGACTCGTTTCTTGCCGGCGGTACGCAAAGCCGTTAGCCTCATCAACGAAGGCGCCATCGGCGACGTACGTATGATTCAATCTGATTTTGGTTTCCGCACTGAGGTCAACCCGAGTGGGCGCCTATTTGACAAGCACCTTGCTGGTGGTGGATTGCTCGATGTAGGCGTCTACTGTGTCTCATTTTCGGTGATGTTGCTCGGTGCTGCACATGCGGCAACGGGTATTGCGGATATTGGCACGACCGGTGTTGATGAACAGGCAGCAGCGGTGATGTCGTTTGATGGCGGGCGCTTGGCCTATTTCTCTACTGCTATCCGCACCAGCACGCCCATGGAAGCAACGGTCATGGGAACCAATGGCTCCTTGCGCATCGAATCGCCCTTTTTTGCTGCCAACAAAATTACGCTCAACCGCGGTGGCAAAACCGAAGTCATCGACGTGCCGTTTGTGGGTAACGGGTACAACTACGAAGCTGCTGAGGTTGGGCGGCTAATTCGTGAGAAAAAAATCGAAAGCGACATCATGTCGTGGACGGATACGATGCGCACCATGGAAGCCATGGACCGCATCCGTGCGGTGTGGGGTTTGCGCTACCCGATGGAGTAAGTGGTTTTTCAGTACAAAGGAACTGTCATGCAATATGCAAATTTGCCTGGTGTCCCACTACCGGTGTCACGCTTGGTACAGGGGAGTGTCACACTGAGTTCTGCGAATATTCCGCAGTGTTTTGATCTGTTTGATGCGATTCTCGATATGGGCTGCACCACCTTCGATACAGCACATGTCTATGGTAATGGCGATTGCGAGCGTACATTTGGGCGCTGGATGCGCGAGCGTGGCAATCGCAACAAACTCAACATTATCGGCAAAGGTGCCCACCACAGCCAAGACCGCAAGCGAGTCACGCCGTGGGATATCACCAGCGACATCTATGATTCGTTGGCGCGTTTCCAAATCAATCACATCGACATCTACTTGCTCCACCGTGATGACCCATCGGTGCCGGTTGGACCAATCGTCGAAACCCTGAACGAACACCGCAAAGCGGGTCGCATTCTCTGCTACGGTGGCTCGAACTGGAGCCATCAGCGCGTAGCCGAAGCGAATGAATACGCATCCAAACACGGCTTGGCACCCTTTGTCGCGAGTAGCCCCAACTTTACCTTAGCCGTACAAAATAAGCCACCCTGGGATGGTTGTGTCAGCATTAGTGCGGCTGATGCGGCGCCTTCACGTGAATACTACAAGGCCAACCAGATGCCTCTCTTTACCTGGTCGAGCCTGGCTGGTGGTTTCTTTTCAGGGCGGCTCCGGCGTGACAACTTGAGCACGTTTGAGACGTATCTCGACAAGCTGGCAGTCGAAGTCTATGCCAACGACGACAACTTCAAACGCCTCGATCGCGTGCAGCAGTTGGCCGAAGAAAAAGGCATGACAATCCCACAAATTGCCACCGCCTACGTGATGAGCTACCCACTCAACATCTTCGCCTTGGTTGGATGCCAGACGCCGGATGAGTTCAAGGCAAACATGGCCGCCAGCGAAGTCCGCCTTACTGACAAAGAGATGGCGTGGCTCGAGCTCAAGAGTGACAGTCGCTAAACCTTGCGTCATTTATTTCTGTGCTATACTGCCACGGATGAGTGCTTGTTGCACTCGTCCGTGGTTTTTTGTGGTCGAAGTATATGTGAATCAGGTACTGCTTTATGAATACGTTGCGCCTTTATCATGCACTCGCCACAGTGATGCTGTTGCTGTTTTTGGCGAGTTGTGGTACACCTGCAGCTGTCCCGCCCACGGTCACCCCAGAACCACCCACAGCTACGCCTGAGCCACGTGTGGCGCGTGGTGTCACGCTCGATGGTCTCGATGTTGCGGGGCAGACGCGTACCGAGTTAGCCGCTTCACTCGCTGCGCTCAAACTCGCGCCACAGTCGGTCATTGCCGTCACTGGTGATATCACCAATACACTGACATTCAAGTCATTGTCCATTGATAACGAGGCCACAATTGATACCCTGCTAAAGGCTACTGCAAATAGTGCGGTGCGCAAAGTGATTCGTTTTGACAACACCGAGATTCAACAAAAAATCACTACCCTCAACACGGCGGTATCGGCTGCATCAGGGGTGACGTTGCAAACTACTGCAGATCCGTTTAACAGTCAATTCGTGGCTGGTGCAACCCAACAAGTTGAAGCCGATGCAGCCGAATTGGCAATCATTGATGCATTGACGCGGGGTGATGCCCAAGTCACGTTACCGTTACAAGCGAGTGATGTGGTTGCGACACCTACCGCGGCACAGCTCCAAGACGCGATTAATGTCATGGCAGAGGCGTGGCCGGGGATTGTGGGCATCTACGTCTACGACCTGGATCGTAACGAAGTGATGGCTACCTACAACGAAAACACGGTCTTTTCGGGGGCAAGTGTCATGAAAGTGCCAATTCTCATCCATGCATATGCCAATGTTCCTGCCTTTGACGCAGATCAGACGCGCTGGATGCAACGCATGATTATTGACAGCGATAATCTGTCTGCCAACAAAATGCTAGCGACGAGTATCAACGGGCAAGGCACCGAATCAGCCTATCTCGGTGCGCAGTCGATGAACGAAATGCTGATTGCCCTCGGTCTAGCACATTCATACCAGAATATGCCCTATGAAGCGCGCGATTACCTGATTGGTGTGCTCAACTACGAAATCAAGCGTGGCCCCAAGCAAGAGGGGCCTCCGCCGCACACAGACGCTGATCCAATGTTGCGTACGACGCCTGCAGAAATGTCCAAAGTCTTTATCGAGTTGTACCGCTGTAGTCAAGGTACCGGTGAGCTTATCGCACTCTACCCAGAGACGTTGAATGCGGCACGGTGCGGTGAAATGCTTGATTTAATGCATAAAAATGCAGACTTCAGCCGCATGATGTCGGGATTACCTGATGACGCCTATGTGTCACACAAAAGTGGCTGGATTGAAGACATGCAGGGGGACGTGGGCATTGTGACCACACCCGATAAACGACACTTCATGATGGCCATCTATGTCTACCGCGACATCGCCGCCAATGGTGGCTATTTGCTCGACAATGTGGCTGGCCCAGCAATTGGCGGGTTTGCCCGACTCATTTATAGTGCGTTTGTCCCTGCAGTTGCCCCCTAACCCACAAAAGGCCATATCGCTGATGCAGATGCCCAGCGATATGGCTTTTTTGTGTCATACAGAGGTGCGTTTTCATCTTCTGTTCATTTTATTGTCATGTACCCTGCTTGACAATAGCCAGCTTTCAACGGTATTGTAGTAGGTGAGAAACGTATGTATCGCACATATGTTTCAATTGTCCGTATGATGCATCGGTGGCTATGATTGCTGGAAAGTTGATGCATCACCAATGGAGAACTACATGCGAAATTGGTATCGAGTTGGGGTATTTGCAGTGTGTCTCGTCACGGTGTTGGCATTCTTGCCGTTTGGTGCGCGTGCCCAAGAAGCACCTCCCATTTCGGACGGCTCACAAACCGATGACAGCTCAGCACCACAACCGACAGAGGCTCCACCAGCCTTCCAACAAGGATATGCCCCTACCTACACCATCCGTGCCACCCGTGAAGGGTTGGTTGGTAAACGGACTGCCAACGGTCATCGAATCGTGGAACGTGACTGGTTTGTGGCGTTGCCCTCGTGGAAAGTACTCTCGAGCCGAGGTGGCAGTGAGTTCCAAGTGCGTGTCACCTACGAAGACAAGAGTATCGTGTTGCCTGTATGGGATGTCGGTCCGTGGAACACAAACGACGAATACTGGACACCTGAGCGTCGCTTCTACCGTGACCTCCCCGTCGGTATGCCCATGGCACAAGCCGCAGTACAGTTTGGCTACAACGGTGGTCTCGACATGTTTGGGCGCAAAATCACTCTCGGCAACGGTATCGACATTGCTGATGGTGCCTTCTGGGATGGCCTCGGTATGCGTTCAAACACATGGGTTCGTGTCACTTTCTTGTGGATGGGGCTCGACCCCGGCCCAGCTGGATTGGTTGATGCATCGGTTGGGAGTGCCGCCTATCCGCCTGGCACCGTCATCGTAGACAACGGCAGTGGTGGTTATACCAGTAGTGCCAAAATTGAGTGGTACGACAGTTTTTGTGGTCTCAATGGCAAGCATGATTGGACATTTGGGACTTCGAAACCCGAATTCTCAGAAAACACCGCAACCTGGAATGCCAACATTTCACAAGTCGGCTACTACGAAATCATGGCGTTTATTCCTCCGTGTGGGCGCCCCGCAACTCGCGCGGCCATCTACAAAGTCAACACCAATGGTGCAGAGCGTGATGTGTGGCTCGACCAAGCACTGCAAAGTGGTCGTTGGGCGTCACTGGGCATCTACAACATGATGCCAGGGAGCTCGAGTGTCAAACTCAGTGATGTCACTGGTGATGATGGCCAGAGTGTGCGTTTTGATGCGGTGATGTGGGTGCCACGCTACGACTCAATGCCTCCTTCTTCGTGGATTCAAGAAATCCAACCGATGGATGGTGGTGCATTCGTGGTGCAGTGGGCTGGTGTGGATGATGTCAGCGGGATTAGCTCGTACGACGTGCAGTTCCGTGTCAATGGCGGTGAATGGCAACTGTGGCAAAGTGGCACAGGTGCCAATATGGCGCTCTTTTCACCACCCAGTGCTGGCGAATACCAGTTCCGTGCCCGGGCACGTGACTGGATGGGCACGGAGGCTGGTTGGAGCGAAGATCCAATCACCTTTAAGTCAGTTGTGGTACCATAGAGAAACGTGGTTGTAGACGGAGCCGTCCCCCGCGGACGGCTCCGTTCTTTTTTGATGTGAATGCACCATGAACTTTATTGTGGATGGACATAATCTAATCGGTAGTCTGAGCCATATCAGCCAGATTTCATTGCAAGACTATGACGACGAGTTCAAGTTGGTCATGCTGTTGCGTCGTGTGTCAACGGCCAAAAAAGGCCGCCACGTGCTGGTAGTCTTTGATCGCGGGGTCTACAACCAGCACCAGCCACTCAACGGTTATGGCGTGACCTGTCATTTTGCGACATCACCGCAGGACGCTGATGCGGTCATCATCCGCAAAATGCGCCAATTCCCCAAAACACATGACTGGTCGTTGGTGAGCAACGACCGGCGCATCATTGATGTGGCGCTGCAACTCGGTGTACGTCATACAAGCAACCAAATGTTTATCCAACATATGCTCCGCATCACCAATACCAAGGCCGAATATCATGATGAAAAACCGGAAGTCCCGTTGAGCCCCAACGAAATAGAAGCATGGCGCATTGCGATGAATTTGCCTGTTGAATTATCTGATGAGCAGTTACTCATGCAAGAAGTTGTGCGCGATCTCAAACCACGATCACCCAAAAAATAGCAATTCAGGACCAATACATGCCCATTTTTGTCGTCGATACCAATCGGACAGAGCTCTTTGGCGCGGCACTCCCCACACCAAACCCACACACCATGGCCGCATATGCAACACACATCTACGAGGGGTGTGAGTTTGGTTGTGCGTATTGTAGCGGGTGGAGCCAACCCCGCCCACTCAACGAAAGTGTACGCCTCGTTGCCGAGATTGCACACAAAGCACACACCGAACTCGCATCTATGCCACGCCAGCATGTCGTCGGATTAACCGAATTAAGTGATCCGTACCAACCTGCCGAGCAGCAGTATCGGCGTACCCGTGCGGTGCTACGCGTCTTGGCGGAATACGCACAACCGGTGACCATCATGACCAAAAGTCAACACGTACTCGATGATGCAGAGTTACTCGTGCACATTGCGCAACGCTCATTTGCAATGGTCATTGTGAGTGTGGTCTCGCACGTGGTGGCCGTGCAACAGCGCCTCGAAGATCGCTGTGAGAGCACGATGGCCCGCCTCGACACGGTTTACCAGCTCAAAAAGCTCGGCATCCCAGTGGGGGTTGCATTGCAACCCCTCATCCCCTATCTCAACGATACCGACTATGCGATTACGCAGTTGCTCGGATTGATTGCCATGTCTGGTGCAGACTTCGTGTATTGGGATTATCTGGTCATGCCCAACCAACGCCATCGTACACGAATTGCTGATACGATGACACGTGTCAGTGAGTATCCACCAGCGTTTTTGCGCGATATCTATCGTGACCGCGCTCAAATCGATGCCACGTACCGTCAAGAGCGTGACGCATTCATTGTGCAACAGTGTGATATGTTGCATCTGCCTCTGGCATTGCCACCAGCCCGCTATGCATCGCGTGTCGATGCACGGCAAGCGCTGCAGATCTGCTTGTTGCAGCTCGCATATCGCGATCGCATGCTCAGCCGGGGTGTGTTGGCTGCCCACGGGGCCCAACTCGCTGCACAGGTGGCTAATAGCGATGTGGATGGGCAGACCTTTGCGTCGTATGCGCACTACAGTACCATTCACCCCTTGCTGGTGCAGGCAGGATTGGTTGCTGACAACACGCGTATGGTATAATGTGACACAATGAAGCGACGGTGTGTAGGGACGTTATATGCAGCAATTTCTTGGCGTTTTCCGTGTGATACAGTGGGTCATTGTATGCGCATGCATAAGTGCATGTACGGCTCCAACTGATGCATTGCAACCACGTGAAACAGTCCCTGCGGTGCTGTACATCACACCTGCACCCACGCTCGACGTCAATGCGACGGTGACTGCGTATGCAGAGGCGATTGTGCCAACTGGCACGCCTTCTGGCATGTATACCGTCAAATCTGGTGATACCCTGAGCGCCCTTGCCGAGGAATTCGAAGTCAACCTTGAAGACTTAATGGCGGCCAATCAGCTCACTGATGCCGCTGTGTTGCAGGTCGGGCAAGCGCTCATCATCCCATCACTCGTGGATCGCACCCCGCGTCCTGCGCCAACGATGGGCCCCAACGATGTAGACACCCCGACGGCTACTCCTGTGTCACCTACACCCGAAGCAACGGCGACGCCCTAACAATAGACAAGGATGTGTCATGGCAGTTGTCCATGGGGCGCTTGTGGTGTTGCTTGGTCCACCCGGTGCAGGGAAAAGTACCGTAGCGCATGAGTTGTGTCGTATTATGCCGTGTGATGTGGTTTCGACGGGAGCCCTACTCCGCCAAGAAATCGCCACAGATTCACCACTCGGTCAACACATTAAATCCATGATTGATAACGGCAATCTGGTCAGTGACGAAGTCATGCATCGGGTGCTCGGTGCCTTTCTGGCGAGCCGTGATCCACAGCACAATCTGGTACTCGACGGTTACCCACGCACCCTGTCGCAGGCCGAGTATTTGCCCACGTTTCTGGCGCAGTATCAGCGCTCCTTGACGGGTGTGGTACTGCTGGATATCGCCGATGAGGTGGTTGTCAAACGCTTGAGTGGGCGACGCATGTGCAAAACTGCCAGCGAAACATTCCCCGTGCATGTGGATGACGCGGCCGCGCTCGCTGAATGTGCGGCGCGTGGTGGCACGCTCGAGATGCGCCCTGATGACGCACCAGACATCGTCTTGCACCGTGTGGCAGTCTATCACCAAACCACTGCCCCGCTGATTGCGTTTTTTGCGCAACAGCGCATGCTCCACAACGTCGATGCCAATGGCAATGCGGCGAGCATTGCGCAGGCACTCTTGACGTTGATTGAACGGATTCAGTAGATTTGACCAGTTTATGTAGGAGGAGATGTACGCATGTCTATTTACCAAGAAAAAGCGGACCAAGCCAGCAAATTGCTCCACGAGTTCGACCTCGACTGTTGGCTGACGTTTGCCCGTGAAACGGTCGTCTCACCGGACCCAGGCATTGAGCTTGCCATCGGCAGCAATGTGACCTGGCCTTCTGCATTTATTTTTGCCAAAAATGGGCAACGGATCGCCATTGTGGGGCGCTACGACGTGCCGAGCGTCGATGCCTATGGGGTCTTCCCCACCGTCATCAGCTACGATGCTGGTATCTCTGAAACCCTGATTGCTCAGCTGACTGCACTCAACCCACGTACCATTGGGCTCAACTACAGCATCGACGACAAAACCAGCGACGGCTTGACTGTTGGTATGTATCTGATGCTGCAGAATATCCTCAAAGGTACACCATTTGCCGATCGCTTGGTGAGTGCTGGTCCACTCCTCAGTGCCCTGCGTGCCCGTAAAACTGCCGGCGAAATTGCACGTATCAAAGCAGCCATTGATACCACCGAAGAAATCGTTAACATGGTGACTGCCCAGATTCAGGTCGGTCGCAGCGAAAAAGACATCGGTGATTTCATTCACGGCGAATTCAAACGTCGTGGGTTACCTGCAGCCTGGGCCTGGGACGGCTGTCCCATCGTCAATAGCGGTCCTGATTCCGCCGTTGGCCATGGTGTACCGAGTGCCGACATCCATATTGCCCCCGGGCACATCGTGCACATCGACCTGGGTGTACAGCAAGACGGGTATTGCTCTGACATCCAACGCCTGTGGTATGTGCGCCGCCCGGGTGAGACCACGCTGCCGGCGGAGATTCAACGTGCCTTTGATACGGTGCGTCAGGCCATCCGTGAGGGTGCCAAAGCGCTGCGTCCCGGTGTCAAAGGACACGAAGTCGACCAGGTTGCCCGTGACGTCATCGTGGATGCCGGCTACCCTGAGTATATGCATGCCTTTGGGCATGGGCTCGGCAAAGCCTGCCATGACGGCGGCCCGTTATTGGGACCACGGTGGGAGCGCTACGGCAATACACCCGACATGATTGTCGAGGTGGGCAACATCTATACGCTCGAGCTGGGGGTGATTACCTCTGCTGGTTATGTGGGGCTCGAAGAAGACGTACTGGTCACCGAAAATGGCGTCGTCTTTTTGTCCAACGAACAGACCGAAATGCGCATGATTTAAGTGCGATTGGTAGGGTAACGCAGGGACGGCAATCGCCGTCCCTGCGTTTTTTTGTAGAGATAATGTATAACTTTCATACGGAAATTGTGCGATTTAGCGCATTTGAATGCGAAAATGCGCGTGCTATACTCGGGTTGTAACGACTCCGCACTACATATCATTGCTTCAATTGCGCCGAATGTGACGCCCCTGGTAGTGCATAGTGCTGACTACGGAGGATATGATGAGTGCAGTAACACGTGTCTTTGCTGGGGTGACCAACACGCTCCGCCTCGCATTACCCAAAATCGGAGCAGGGTGGATGTTTGCCATCCTGACTAGTCATTTCAATCGGGTCTCAATCGTCGAGCTCGGTGTGGTGGCTGTCGTCATCACCATGATGATTGGCATGCACCACTTTTTATCGCCATTCCAAGTGGTGTTTGGGCGGATGGCTGATCGATACCCGATTTTTGGCTATCGGCGTACCCCCTATTTCATCATTGGCAGTCTAATCGCCAGTATGACATTCGTCTTTTTGCCCGATGTGGCAGCAGCCATGGGGCAAGGCCAGACATGGGCTTTTGTGGCGGGGTTTGGTTTGCTCTTCCTCTTTGGTATAGGGATTGCAGCCACAGGGGATTCACATCACGCCTTGATTGCGGAAGTCACCGATGAAAAGACACGAGGCATCGTGGTGGCAGTGGTGTGGACATTCACCATTATCAGTGCCATTGCTGCGGCTATTTTCATCAAAGTCTCAGTCAGTGAGCAGTTTGTGTTTGCCGAAATGCAATCGCTCTACCGCATGACTCCCGTGGTCGTCATGTGTGCAATGCTTCCAATTCTCGGCATAGAAAAACGGCGTACGAAAGCTGATTTACACGCACTCGCGGCCACCTCTGCTACTGCGCGCGTGTCACCACTGCAGGCCTTGAGCGTGGCGTATACACTGATTCGTACCAATACCCAAGTCCGGGCTTTTTTTGGTTTCGTCTTTTTCTCGATTGTGGGCATCTTTCTCCAAGATGCCATTCTCGAAGTCTTTGGTGCCGAAGTCTTTGGCATGACCATTAAACAGACCTCCATGTTTAGCTCAACGTGGGGTGGTGGCGTGCTTGGTGGCATGCTCTTGATGGGGATTTTGAGCAGTGTGACCAGCATTCCCAAAAAACTGATTGGTCTGATTGGGGGATTCGGTACCGCTTTTGGCCTAGGACTGCTGACGATGACTGCACTGACGGGTATGCAGAGCTTGCTGATGCCAGCACTGATCATCATGGGGGTCTTTACCGGCTTCTACAACGTAGGTGCCTTGTCGATGATGATGGATATGACAGTCGAGGGATCAACCGGTCTGTACATGGGGATATGGGGCATGGCACAAGCCTTTGGCATGGGCGTTTCATCGTTTGCTAGTGGTACGCTTAAGACGCTGTTGATTGAATCGGGTGTGTTGTCACCTGCCATCGGATATACGGCGATTTTTGGGTTAGAAGTCGTGTTGATGGTGGTGGGTGTGGCCGTATTGCGCAGCGTCGATATTCAGCAGTTCCGCAGCTTGTCACGTGCCGACCTCACCCGGGCTATGGAGCAAGGCGCCGGCGCGTAACGGGGGGGCATGTCATGGCCAAATTTGACTTCCAACAGGTGGCATCACACTACGATGATTTGCATTTGCACACGCCCGCTGTCTCGCAGGCGGTCGGGCGGGCGCTGGTGGAATTGGTCGGTGCGGGGCAGTGCTTCCTCGAGATCGGTATTGGGACGGGGCGTATCGCACACCCCGTGATGCAGGCAGGGGGCGACGTCGTCGGCATCGATATTTCCACGAGCATGTTGCAGGTGGCGCAAGCGCGCCAGTTGCCCCAACTGGCGCTCGCAGACATGATGGCGTTGCCCTTTGCGGATGCTAGTTTTGATGCGGTGCTAGCCGTGCATGTACTCCACCACGCCAGTGATTGGCGCTTGGCGATGCGTGAATGTGCGCGTGTGCTCCGGCGCGGCGGCTGGTTTATTGAGGGACGTGACTGGAGTGACCCGAGTGCGTGTAGCATGCGTATCCGCACCAAAATGCGTGAAGTGATCATGGCGTTATCGCCGGGAATTCGTCCGCCAGGCATAGGAGCGGCGCGTCAGCAGTTTTTGAGCCGCCTTGGCGCAACCGCACACGCCGACGTTATCGGTGCCACCTGGCAGGATGCCGCCGCACCCGCAGATGTCATCGCGAGTATGCGTGCACGCAACGACCCGGAAACATGGGCTATTGAGCCTGCCTTGCTCGACGCCACACTCACACAGGTGGAAGCATGGGCTGCACACACCTGGCCAGATATGCAAGTGCCGCACCCATACGAGCGCCGCTTTGTGATTACCCCGATGACAATCGACCATGCTGCAGCGGATGCAGCCTAATTACGACGAAAGGACGCGACGTATGTCGCACGACAACAACGATGCCAAAGAGGTGATGACACACCATCACGTGTTCCCGTTTACTGCGATAGTCGGTCAACACGAGTTGAAGCTCGCACTCGCCTTGTGTGTCACCGACCCCACCATTGGTGGCGTGATGATCATGGGGCACCGTGGCACGGCCAAAAGTACCGCAGTGCGGGCACTCGCCGATATGTTGCCACAGGTGCGCATGGTGGTGGGCTGCCCTTACAACTGTGACCCTGCTCACCCCTCGCCGTTGTGCCCGCACTGTGTCGCCACCACCAAACCCAAAAGTGCCACCCGCGCGGTGCCCGTGGTCGATTTGCCCCTGGGTGCCACCGAAGACCGTGTGGTCGGCGCGCTCGACATCGAACGCGCGCTGGTGGATGGGGTGCAGGCCTTTGCACCGGGATTGTTGGCGCGCGCCAATCGGGGCTTTTTGTATATTGACGAAGTCAACCTGCTGGAAGACCACTTGGTCGACCTGCTCCTCGACGTGGCCACCAGTGGCGTCAACGTGGTCGAGCGTGAAGGCATCAGTGTGCGCCACCCGGCACGCTTTGTGCTGGTAGGCAGTGGCAATCCCGAGGAAGGTGACCTACGCCCACAGTTGCTCGACCGCTTCGGCTTGCATGCACGCATCACCACCGTGACCAGCATCCCCGAGCGGGTGGAAATTGTGCGCCGCCGGCGCGCCTTTGATCTCGATCCAGCTGGTTTTGTGGCCAATTGGGACAAAGAGCAACAAAAACTAGCCAAACGCATCAAAGCAGCCCAAAAACTCTTGCCCAGTGTGGACGTGAGCGACGACGCCCTCTATGCCGCGGCCGAGTTGTGTGCCATGCTGGCCATCGATGGGCATCGCGGTGAGTTGACACTGACGCGGGCGGCGGGGGCGCTGGCCGCCTACGAAAAGCGCACCGTCGCCACAGCAGACGATGTGTTGCGGGTGGCCACTCTGGCCTTGCGCCACCGCCTGCGCAAGGATCCACTCGAGTCTGCGGGCGACGAAGTGCGCATCGAGCGTGCCATCAACGATATCCGCGCCAAGCACAAGGCGGCGGCGTAACAAGACGAAAATCCCCCCTGCCGTGGTGATGCGGCAGGGGGGATTGGTGTGTGGGATGGGTTATGGGCGTATGACCCACGATAGAT
>JACCDP011431771.1_pt1 | contig 40343 bp, 39 predicted proteins | sample 7445841 | NCBI WGS metagenome assembly JACCDP01 (sample SAMN15323441, study PRJNA562643) | freshwater metagenome | isolation source: river surface water | place: USA:Blue River Watershed | collected 2017-08-17 | reverse complement strand
GCAAACCAGAGTAACGAAAAATAGCACGATATAGGCCTGCGATAAAAAAAATTGGCAAAGCCAAGAGGATGGATATTGCACTAGTCTTATAAAACCCACTTACAAAAGCAGTAGTTTCCGGTGTTACCCAATAACCTAAACGTAAGTAATAAGCGAAATATGTGGCGCCAATACATAAGAGAATATCAATAGTCAATACGATTAAGCGCTTTATAGATCTTGGCAAGGCCAAGGCGGGATTAGCTAAACTTTTAGCAAGTAAATAATGAAGCGCCATGAAGTACTTTCAACACCAAGAATCGCACTCGCTAATGCTTACAAATTCTTGTATTTATAAAATCTATAGAATTTTAATCTATAGGTAAGCTTGTGATATAACTCCTTTAATGATCACCCCTACCTCATGCATTTTCTTTTCAGAAATAGTTGGGTGCACTAGCAACATGATAGTTGTTTCACCGAGTCTGCGTGCATTCGGTAACCTTATAGATGGCCTAAGGCCAGTAGACTCAAAAGCCTTCTCCAAATATACCTCAGAACACGATCCTGAATAGCAAGGAACACCAGCCTCGTTCAGCGATTCAATAATTTTCCCCCTGTCCCATTCTGGCGCTGTCTTCTCAGGATTAAAATAAATATAGTACTTATAAAACGCATGTTTACAAAGCCCAGACTCTTTTGAGGCACATTTTTGGTTTGATATTCCACAATGTGAATTACATGCAAAAGTAGGGAACCTCAGTAGGCCATTAGGTTCTAATATGTCGCGGAGTTTTTCGGTAAGTATTTCCGCATTTTTATTGCGACATGCAGTCCATTGAGCCATCCGCCTTAATTGAATACGCCCAATTACAGCTTGAATTTCTAACATACGCCAATTCGTACCAAAGCTGTCATGCAACCATCTGAACCCAGGAGGGTGGTGTCGCTCATAGACAGCCTCATAGCTTTTTCCATGATCTTTATAAGCCCACATGGCGCGCCACAAGGATTCATCGTTAGTGGTTACCATTCCACCCTCGCCACCCGTGGTCATTATCTTATCTTGGCAAAAACTCCAAGCTCCAATATGGCCAATGCTGCCTACACTTTTTCCCTTATAGAGTGCTCCATGAGCCTGTGCACAATCTTCAATCACCTTTATTCCGTGACGATTTGCTAAGGCCATAATGCCATCCATATCACATGGCCAGCCACCTAAATGAACGCAAATAATAGCGCGCGTCTTTGGAGTGATTACTCTAGCTATAGTCTCTGGGGTAATGTTACCGCTATTGAGGTCAACATCAGCAAACACTGGAATGGCTCCAATGTTTACTACGCATGAAACACTGGCAATAAATGTTCTAGGGGTAACAATTACTTCATCGCCCTGCTGAATACCTAATGCTCGTAGGGCTATATCCAATGCCAAGGTACCATTAGCTAAGGCAACCGCGTATTTACTACCACACCATTGTGCAAATTCATCCTCAAATAACCGGCACTCTTGACCGGTCCAATAATTGACCTTGTTAGAAAGCAATACGCTTTTAATAGCCTCCGCTTCCTCTTCAGTAAAACTAGGCCAATTCATAAGAGATCCAACAGACGTCATTTACTTATACTGGCTGAGAATTGACGGGGTAAGCCGCTGCACCAATCATCGTCAACCCGTCTGGCACATCTTTTACGATAACTGAGCCTGCGCCAATTATGACGTTAGAACCAACTCTGATTTCATGGCGAATACAAGATCCAACCCCAACCCAAGAGGCCTGCCCAACTTCAACGCCGCCGGAAAGATTGGCACCAGGGCAAATGTGCACTCCCGGGCCAATAATACAATCGTGATCAACCGTAGCCCCTGTATTAACAATGCACGCTTCGCCCAACTTAGCAGCAATATTAATCACGGCACCAGCAAATACTACTGATCCCTTTCCGAGAGTTGAGTTAGGGCTAACAAAAGCTTTTGGATGTACTAAGGAAATAATCGGGGCGCACAAACTATTCAACTCACGCATTTTTTCAAGGCGAACTAGACAGTTGCCAATAGCAACAATTACACCATCATACTCAGGTAAGTTGGCTAGTAGATTTTCATAATTTCCAATCACAGGCCAAATATAATTCTTTTGATGACTGGGCCAAGATTCATCATAAAATAAAATGTCTTGCCAGCCAAGGATGCTAGCCATATCGGCAATCACTCTACCATGACCTCCAGCGCCATAAATAGCAAGTCTTCTCATATGCTTCCAGTAAATTTATTCATAGTATCAGCATCAGGTGCATTAATTCCATCTCTACGCAAGACCTTTAACAAAGTTATACATAAGATTTTTATATCTAAGCTAAAAGTTTGATTATCTACATACCAAACGTCCAGTAAAAATTTTCTTTCCCAATCAATGCTATTGCGACCATTAATTTGTGCCCAACCAGTAATACCTGGCAATACATCAAGACGGCGGGCTTGTTCTGGAGTGTACAAAGGTACATATTCCATAAAAAGTGGCCTAGGCCCAACAAGGCTCATATCGCCCTTAAGAACATTCCATAGCTCGGGTAGCTCATCGAGGCTAGTACTGCGCAAAAATCGACCAAATGGAGTAAGCCGTTCTGAATCAGGATATAAAAGTCCATTCTCCGCAGAGTAGTTAGTCATTGATCGAAATTTGTACATCCGGAATGGCCTAGCATGTAAACCGGAGCGAACTTGCACAAAAAAAATTGGTCTTCCAAGTTTAATTACTATCACAATAGATAAAAAAACCATGGGAAGTGCAAGCAAAAATAAACCTGCAAGAGAAGTGGCTATATCTAAACTACGTTTTATAAAAAAATATTTCACTTAAGTGCTTTTTCTAAACCGAAGCGTGTTGAATAAAAATCGAACATTTCTGCCGTTATTCTTTGTTGAGAAAATTCACGTATAGCTCTATTTCTTGCCGCATGACCTCTTTGACGCAACTTATCCATATCAGCAATTACTTCAGATAGAGATTTCTTCAAATCATTTATATTACCAGCTTCATGAAACCAACCTGTTTCACCCTCAACAACAGAATCTGTCAGACCGTAAATTCGAGAAACAAGTGCGGGAACCCCACAAGCAGCAGCCTCAATGACCGAAACACCAAAGCCCTCGCGATAGCTTGGCAAGCAAAATAAATCTGATGCCCGGATATAACGCTCGGGGTTATCAGTGTAGCCAACATAAATTAATTTTTTATCAAAATTGAAAAACTGTTTATTGATTTGGGCACATAAATTATCCTCATCAGGTCCCACTAAAAGTAGCGCCAGATTAGTATGCAATTGTGCTAGTGACATAAACGCTTCAACTAAATCTAATACACCCTTATCTCGATTTAAGCGACCAAGAAATAGCAACACTGTACTCTCCGAACTTATGCCTAGCTTATTTCTAATTGAAATTCGATCTGAGTTATCAGGACTAAAGCGTTTAACATCTACGCCACAAATTGATCCAGCACCAAAAACAATTGATTTTTTCTCGCTGAGAATGTGACTTTTTAATAAAAATACTTTTTGTGATTGACTATCAATGATCGTATCTGTTGCCAACTTTGCAATCAAAAAATCTGAAAAATATAATATGATCCTAAATATGCCTTTTTGAGTTATCCAAACTTGACCTGTAAAAGTATGGACCCGGACAGGCACCCTCGCAAGCCATGCAGCAATCATTCCCAAAAGACCAGCTTTGGGTGTTATGGTATGTACTCCATCGGGAGCATTAGCAAGAAAAATTTTATATAAAGAATATAGTGCTATTAAATCTCTATACGGCTTAAGAGTGCGCTCTATAGGCACAAAAATAATGGGAATGTCCAGCCCATATTTATCAAGTAAACTAAGTCTTGCTGTGTTAGCAATCACAGAAAGTCGTACAACAGGAGAAAGAGAAATCAAATGAGGCATTAAAAACGAATTTATACTCATTGGGTGTGATGCCACAAAGTAAAGTAATGGCTTATCCTTGGGAGACACTTAAACTAACTTTCGATAATAGTTAAATTAAGAAAACTTTATTTTCAACAAAAAGGGGTTGGGCTTAACAATTTGCAAATTTTATACTAAGAAATCTGTATTTTTTTATAAATATACTTGATTAATTTATAAATTTTTTCCATTTACCAGTTATAAAACCTAGTAATGAAGAGATATCCATTAACAAAGCAATGAATGGGGCAATCGAAAATTGAAACCAACTAGACCACCATTTCTTGTATTTTGATCGTCTTAAGGGATCAAAAAATCCGCGAACTACTAAATAAATTAATAATAAACAAATGCTGAATTTATAATTAACAAAAAAAAGCAAGAGAAGTATAAAAATATAACAATAGACAAACTTTCTTAAAACTGGAGTTAAGTTGACCAAGGATTCATTTTTTGAGTAAGTAAACCACTTTATGACTATGCTAATTATTGTGTTTGGAAAAACAGAGTACGCAACATTCGCTTTTACAGACTCATGGTATTTAATAGATAGTTCACAAAGTTTATTTTTCCAAAGAATGTCTTCACACGCCCTTAATTTTTCATCAAAATAACCAAAATCCTCAAATAATTTCTTATTGACAATAGATGCTGGCAGTACAGGCATCTTCTGATTAACTCCGTAAGATAATGCGCAGACAATTTTTCCAAGCAGATCATTCGAGTTAAATACGCATTGCCCATAAACTATGGAAACATCATTTGTGATGATATCTGTGCATAATTGATTTAGCCAGCTATCACTGGGATGAATTCCAACATCTAAAAAGGCTACCCAATGATTTTTTGCATTCCGAATACCTAAATTTCTCGCAGCACCTGGATATCCATTAGACAAATGAAAGATAGTAAAGTTAACATTATGTAATTTAAATTTTTTTAAATTTTCATTAATTATATCTACACTTTTATCGAGTGAACCAGTATCTATAAATATTATTTCATTTGGTATTTTTTTTAAGTTGAGAATTTCTAAAATAAATTTATTAAGATGTAAGGCCTCATTTTTTACTGGAACAATTAAACTAACATTGAGCATTTATTACTTTTCAGATTAATACTTTATCGAGTAAATTTCTTAATCATAAGCATGACTAGGCTATAAATAAAAGTAACACAGAAAAAAAACTTTCCATAATTTAAAAGCGTTACCACATAATTTTTAGCCCGATATTCATTTACTAATTCTTTAAGTGTGTTTTTTTCATAATTTACAATAGTTGGAACAACTATATTTGCAACTATTAATTTGACACCTTTTTGCCTCCAAAGTATTGAATGAATAACATCTTCAAAATATGCTTTTCCTCGAAATGGATAATAGCTATCCAATACTAAATCTTCTTTATAACAAACTACCATTCCACCCGGCAGCCAATTTGAAACCACTAAATTTTTATTTAATTGATTAAAATCATAATAAAAAGGAGTTCCAGAATAACTAATTGATCCCATTTTTGATAAACCCCAATTCGCCCCAAAAATTAGAAAATCTACTAAATTTCTTAAAAATCCCATAAACCCATTTTTATATTTTGTTAACAATTCTTTAGAAATACTATCACGAAAAATAGGGGAAATTGCATGGCCCTTACCGCATTTGATCAATATATTCAACATATCTTCAATTGTATTTTTCTCAACAAATATATCATCATCCATTTGCAGCACAATTGCGCCGGTAGCCTGTAGCAACCCCTCTACCCTTTGATTTACTTGTCCTTTATTACTGGTTTTAATAATCTTAATATTTTTATAATTCAATTCATCTAATTGGAAATGGTATATTTTTGGAATGCAAATGATGATCTCATTTGGTATACAAGTACCCGCATTAAGACATACTAAGGTTTTTTTTAATGTTACTCCACCTAATGTTGCAATGACAACTGACAAATCTTTCATAGTTAATTTTTTATCTGCTCTATCAAACCTGATAAATTAATTTCACCATAGAATTTAATACAGTAATCAATTATTTGATCGCTGCATTCTGTTGTCTCTAAAGCGTACCCGAACTCACTAGTATCACAGACGCTATGGTGAATATCGGCAATCTCGTAAAGTGGATCTATAGAAAGTTCATTTTTTTGAGACAAATAAATTGGTACAACGCCATTGGCAGCCGCTGAAATGATTGCCGTTGAGCCTCGATAAAGACTCCATTTTGATCTAGCAATATCATACTCAAATGGTTGTGAAGAAATTTCTACATTACTTGGAATACTTTTTAATTTTGGATTAGTGCTAATTAAATCATTAATTGTAATGATTGGATGAAGGCGCCAGATAAAATTAATATGTGGATATTTTTTTGCGCACAATAAAGAAAAGTAAAGTAATTTTTTACACTCTTCCATAATTCCTTCTGGCAGAACAATGCATGAAAAAGTTGTATTTTTATAGCTTAACCTTAGAAAACGGCTTGACCCCAGTATTCCCATCTTTATTTGACTTAAACCTTCTGCGCGTTTTAATTGACTTAATCCAACTGATCCGGCCGTCATTATCACATCGGGATCATACATTTCACCAAGCGACCTTTTTGCTGCATGCTGTAAGCGAAATAGGGCTGCATGTTGATAGCCAATGCATTTAATATTTTGTTTTACTGATTTTGAATCTGCAAAAATTATGCGCTCCCATGAATGCCCCTCATAAGTAGTTACAATCGTCTTTGCATTAGTAAGTCTTATAATCTCTTTAACAACTCGACCGATTCGCAATGATGTTTTTGTCGCATCAGTGGTTGCTTCTCTTATAGCTTTTTTTAGTATTGCTTTTTTTAATTTATTTTCTTCGGTTTTATACTTTTGCAATAAACTCTCTGATTGTTTTTTTGTTTTCAGCCAAATTTCTAGCTCTTCTCTTATTGGTAAATTTTTTGAAATTACTACTCGAGGAATATTAAGCAAATTTATACCATTATATATTTCCTTATTAGAAGCGGAAGTATGGTTGATTAAAACTATAGTTACCTTGATTCCACGGTTAGCCAACTCGTTTGGTATATTTCCAAAATAAAAGTCGCTCTCAACTGAGAGTTGGGCTGGATTGATGAGATGTGATACAAAAATGATATCGCGGTCGCCAAATTTTTGTAAATTTCCTATCCAAAAATTTTTTGGCGAGTTGACTATTACACCGAGCATCCTAAAATACTGAATTATTTTTTTCTTTACAAAGTAAATATAATGAAAAAATAATTTGCTTAATGATTGCTTTTCAAAAAGATCTTCATACTGCTTTAAAAAGGTATGATGCTCTCTAATTACATGCAACCATGGAATAGCCACCCTTTCCAGGGTCACAGAATCTTCAAGCAAAATACTATCGCAAATTGAGCAAAGAAGTTTGTATTTTTCTTCTGTCAAAGTGTGATTTAGATTGGTAGAGCCAGTATCATTTGATATAAAAATATCAGTCGATATTAAAAATGTTATACATAAATTAAATTAAGATGAAAGAATTTTTTTTAATAATTCTTTCTGCTCTTCATCAGACTGAATGTAATCTAGCACAATTTTTACTTCATCAGGTTCATTAATTGATGGTGTGCTAGGGCTTACAGATACTGATCGCATATTGAAGCCATTTTCAATAATTCTCATTTGTTCTATAAACTCTGCCCGCTCAATCTTTGATGAATTTAGCTTTGTTAGTTCTAGAAGAAAATTTTTCCTATACGCGATGATTCCTAATATCTTACGAACAAATGTTTGTTGATCATAAAAAGTGCTATAAAACGGGGTTCGGCGAAAACAGGTCAAAATACGATCTTCTTTACCTACTGCGCATTTCACAAATGAATGTCGATCAAGCTCCGATGACTCATCGATAGATCCAGTTGCATTCCAAGCATCGCTAAACTGGTCTGAGCTTATAGCAGCAATAAGAGAATCAATATGCCTCGGTAATAATAAAGGCTCATCTCCCTGAAGGAGCATTATGTGTGAACATTCAATATGTTGAACAGCCTCAGCTACTCGAGTAGTGCCATTTCTGTGAGTGCTTGCCGTCATTATTACCTTTCCTCCAAAGTCTCTTATCACAGATGCGATTGACTCATCACAAGTAGCAACAATCACATCAGACAAGTGTTTCGACAAAAGTGCCCGACGGCGAACATGCTCAATCATCGGTAAACCATGAATTGAATATAATATCTTTCCAGGAAATCTAACTGACGCCATATGGGCTGGGATTACGGCTATAGTTTTCATCCTATTTCCTTCTGTTACTGCGGAAAAACTCCACAGTCAACGTTTATGTTTTGCCCAGTAATTGCAGACGCCGCATCCGAACCTAAAAAAAGACATGTTTTAGCCACCTCTGATCCTGTTGGTAAGCGCCTCAAGGCAGCATTATCTGTAGCAAACTTAGAGATAAATTCGTCTGGATTTCCTTTTGCTGGGCTATATGGGCTCTTCAATGCTTTTAATAATCCTATAGTTGGTATCAATACTGGACAAACTCCATTTACGCGGATGCCTTTTTGCCCAAGTTCTTTAGCAAGAGACTGTGTTAATCCATTCATAGCAAATTTTGTTGCAACGTAAGCTGAATTGTTAGAGCTACCCCGCTTACCAGCGATACTTGAAATATTGATGATACTTCCACCGCCTCTCATTACGGAAGCGGCTGCTTTACAGCCCCAAAAGGCACCCTTAATATTGGTAGAAAAAATATCATCTAAAAAAGAATTGTTAATTTCTTCAATAGGTCGCCATTCAGAGTAACCTGCATTATTAATAAATACATCAACTCTACCAGTTACATCAACCGCTTTTTTTACAAGTTGATTATGCTCTTCTTCAAATCGCACATCAGTCGGAACAAAGGTTACTCTGTCAGCAAATTTTTTAACTAAATCTAACTCTTGTCGAGCCCCAACAAAAACGGAATATCCAGCACCAATAAATGCCTCGGTAATGTTAAATCCAATACCTCTGTTTCCGCCTGTAATTACAACTGTCTTTACTACCATCTATATTCACCTAAATCGTCATACAAGAAAAACCTCCATCAACAGCAATTTCTGCACCAGTTACAAAGCTTGCCGCATCAGATGCTAGCCATAATGTAGCCCCGAGTAACTCACCTGGATGGCCAAAGCGGGCCATTGGCGTATGCCCAAGTATCGCCTTTTCACGCTCGGGGGTAATGAAATTCTTGCGATTCCAATCAGTAGGTAAAAAACCTGGGCGTAGGGCATTTACACGAACCCCCTTAGCCCCCCACTCTCGACCCAAATTTTTTGTAAGATTCAAAATGCCTGCCTTTGCAACCGAGTAAGTAAATGCTTTAGATAAGGGGGGGCCGGCAGATGCTGACGATATATTTATGATTGATCCCCTACCGTGCTTAACCATATATTCTCCAAAAACCTGACAGCCCAAGAATGTACCTGTTAACTGGGAATCAAGGATTGAATACCACTCATCAAGCGAAAGTTCAAAAAAAGGTGTTGGTCCATTAATTCCGGCTCCATTAACTAAAATATCGATTCGATTGAATCTTTCCAAAATTGTTTCAAGGGCACCGATATGTTGCTCTTTCTTTGCCACATCAATGGAAAGAGAAAGAATTTGATCAAAACCCTCTAACCTTAGTTCAGACTCAACCGAAAGGGCTTTTTCAAGACGAAGATCAAGAATAGCAACAGCACAGCCAGAGCGTGCAAATCCGCGTACCATTTCGCTGCAAAGATGTCCGCCCCCACCAGTGATAACAGCAACTTTGCCTTCAAGATTAAAAATATCAGCAATATAGGAATTCATGGAGAGTTAAGTCCTAGCGCATTTTTTTCATCATGTCTTGCATCTGTGCAGCCCATTTCCATAATACAAATAAATCTGACCCTAAAATTGCATAGTTATAACCTAAGTCGAAAAGGGCTTTAACAGTTGTCGAATTTGCATCAGCAACTTGAGTGCCACAACTCTTCCCCTGTCGCGCGCATGCCTCAATCACCTTAAGTGAGGCTTCAATTACAAGTGGATGCGTAGTTTGTCCCGGCACCCCAAGTGACCCAGCAATATCCAGCGGACCGATCATTACTGCATCCACTTCATCAAAAGAAATTAGCTGCTCAATATTCTCTACGCCCTTGATAGACTCAATCTGCAACATAAAAGTTGAGCTTGAATTCCAACTTTGGATATACTTATCAAAATCAAAACCATAAGCCTGGGCCCGATTAACTCCGTATGTACGACGACCAATTGGCGGATATTTGATATCGGCAATTAAAGCGGTTACTTGTTCGGGCGTTTCCACCATCTGAATTAACAGACCATCAGCGCCAGATTCAAGCAGAGGCTTCAGATAATCATTTGAATGGGATACAGGTCTTGGAATGCATGGCACTCCTTCTGACTGACTTGCCGCAATGATTCGCTGACCCTGTTCAATAGAAATGGTCGAGTGCTCCATATCGATAAACATGAAGTCAAAACCGGCGCGTGCAAAGGTTTCAGTAATTGATGGGTGAGCATATGATATCCAGCCAGCAAATAAACGTTCACGACTCCTTAATTTATGCTTTAGCGCTATACGCTTCTCAAATGTTATATTCATATTATAAAATTTATAATTAAATTTTAGACAATACCGCTAACCGATGCTGAATTGGCCCATCATAATTACGAAAAAGTGATGGCTTAAATGAATAATACTCCTGATGCCAAGGAGCCAATTCATCAATCAAAATTTGATCTTCAGGAAGCCATGAGTATTCAAGAAATCTTGTAATTGTTCCGTCCGGAAGATATTTCTCTTGACGGTTGGAGCAATAAAAATAAAGAGGTCCACAGGAAACAGGCCTACGTAAATCGTTAAAATATTCCAAAATATTTCTTGGGTTCATCTCCTGCATTGATGCAATATTAATTGCGAAGTCAATCGGGCAATTACTTATCAACTCGTGATCAGTCGCACGAATTGCTATTACTCGATTTACGCCTAACGAGCGATCATTCGGCTTGTCTAGAGCAATCTGTAACTCTTCTTTATTTGTGACCAAGTCTAATTTATCTTCAAAAAGATCGGGGCCCATCCATAGTCTTAAGTACCAAAGATCCACCAATAATGTTTTTGTTAAATTTACCAAAACCACCTTCGCTGCAGAATTGCTCGCGATTAATAACGATGTCATTGAGGAAAAACCATCCCCTATAACACAACCGATCAATTCACCTCTTTTGATGTCAGGGATACTTTCACGTAGTAATGAAAGTGTCAAAGCTTGGCGTAGTAAATCAAGATCATAATTTCGATTTTGCTTTGCGGCAATTTCCTTAGCTAAATTATCCTGAGATGAAAATTCAGCCCCTCCCATTATCCGAAACCGTGACTGCAAAAATCTTTCAACTTGATGAAAAATCATTCCTCGGGGCTTTCTCCACCCCCCAAATCCTTGAAGACCTTTAAATCCATTTCCGGTAAAATGAAACGTAGAATGATACTTATTCCAATGAGAGCTTTCAGCGGGATCGTGTTGTTCAACCCCTTTTGCAAGAAAGTCAATAGCTGATTGGCCAGATAGCATTATGTTTTTTCTAAAAGTAATGCTTTAATCGCCGGATGAAGGTGTAGCAATCCAACCAAAATACCATTGCTATCTACAACTGGTAAATCCCAAATTTGCTTTTGCTCCATTACTTCAACTGCATATATTAGTGAATCATTTGAAGTTACAACTGAAGGTGTAATTATCGCATGATCTAAGGCATCATCTACAAATAAAGCTGAAAATGGTTTTTGTACTTTGAGCAATTTTCGGCGAATATCGCCATCAGTCAAAATACCAAGTAACTTTTTTTCATCATTGATGATGCAAACAATTCCTAGCTTAGTGCGTCCCATTTCTTCAAGTGCCTCTTTAAGAATTGCCTCCGCTCTAACACTGGGTACGCAATCCTGAGAAATCATAACGTCACTCACCAACATATTACTATTCTGGATGGACATTATCTTCTCCATACTTATCTAGCAGTTCTAGCCGACATTCATGAGTAACTTTCGCTTGACCAAGAATATTTTCGAGGTATTTAATATTTAGTACTGTGTTTGCATCCGACATTGCGTTGTCAGGGTCGTTATGTGTTTCCATGAACAAAGCATTGATACCACATGCCGCTGCAGCCCGAACTAGATAAGGGATGAACTCACGTTGACCACCAGAAATATTACCCATTGATGTGGGAAGTTGAATTGAATGTGTTGCATCAAAGCAAACAGGGTAGCCAGTTTTTGCCATAATCGGAAAGCAGGTAAAGTCATTGACCAGCATGTTATATCCGAAAAAGGTACCGCGATCAGCAAGCAATATCCCATTACAGCCTGCTGCTTCAAGTTTACGCACAGAATTTTTCATATTCCACGGACTCATAAACTGTCCCTTCTTTAGGTGTACTGGACGACCAGTTTTTGCCGCCGCCTTAAGTATTGATGTCTGACGACAGAGATAAGCTGGTACTTGGACTAAATCGCAAACCTCGCCTGTGGCCGCTGCCCATGCCGGATCAGAAAAATCAGAAACTACAGGCACCCCAAATTCTTCACGAAGATCTGCCAGTATCCTAAGGCCATCATCGACTCCAAGACCGTGAAAGCTATCGGGGGCAGAACGACAATCTTTGTCATAACAAGATTTGTATATCCAAGGAATATTAAGGCGATCACAAATCTTCTTTATTTGATCAGCCATCATTAACGCATGATCTCTACTCTCAATTGCGCAGGGGCCGCCAATAAAAGCTAGGGGTAAATTTTCTCCAATTCTGACTACATTAACCTTACCGTAACCAACTTCAATTATCTTATTAACCATGAAACACATCCATCTTATTATTTTTAACATGAAAAATGATAGGCCTAGCCATAATCATATTACTTTCTATAACTAGCCTTGCGGGCTCTATTACTTCTTTCTGAAAATTAAGTACATTAATAGCTCTTGACTTTAACTTAAAGATATGGGTACTAAGAATTTTGCCACTGTTAATTGAGATTAGTCTTTCAACACATCTTTGCTCAGTTGAGGTAGGATTAACGATGCACACATTGTATAGACTACCTGGCATTAGCACAAACTGAAGCCAATACTCGCGCCGAAAAAAACTACTACAGCCAAGCATTTGTATCTGATAGCTGATACTCTGCGCTATTGCATCAAGATTTCCGTGTACATAAGATCGTAATGGGGCCCCTTGGTATCGATAGCTAACATAACCCCTTTCAGACAAATAACTTCCAATTTTGCTAAATACTAATGGGACCTGCTTATGAAAAACTGCAAATGTACCAATCTCTTCATTGGTATCTTTTAGATATAGCGCTAAATTGATTGTTTGACGACAAGTAGTAATAATTTTTATTTCTTTGCTTAAAATACAATGGCCGGAGCTATCAAATAACATTAGCGAAATTGTTGCGCCTACTTCAACCTTCCTATCAGAAAATAGTCCTGGTATATCAAGCAACTCAAAACTTGTTTGCCAATCACTAGAATTTCTCCATACAAACAAATCGCTGATTGATGAACTAAAGTTAGAAGGCTTTCTTGTCAGAGGCTGTCGCCAGGTCCAAGGGGCGCGTAGAAGTTTTTCAAAAGTCTGAAAGATCATTAGCTTATCTTTGAGAACCAGTGCTTTTTTAGTAACTTTTGAGCCTCCCAACGGTTACCATGCACTACGAATGAAGCAGGAGGGTGGGTATGCTCTAAACTCATAAACGTGCCATCAGTTGTATGTGAAAAATATAATGGGACGCCGGCCATATCTTTACAAATAATTAAAGGCAATTCATCTTCATTTATTCCCAAGGAGTCTAAGGCGATCACATTTACTGAATTGTTACAGACAGAAAATCTTGCTCTGAGATTCAACCTATTTGCATCATAAATTTCAAGTTCTGATACCCTTCTTATGGGAGAATTTTCAATATTCAAAAAAAACAAATAATTCTGAATCCCAATTCCATACTGGAGAAACGGGCCAAATGTCAATAACGTTCCATTTTTGGGAAATGAGTCAAGTTCACCTTGATAGCTTGTTTGTGCAGAACCCGAGCTTAGGCCAATTGTTGCCCGCCAGGCAGGCATTGATGTTATGGAGCTGTCTAATTTAGGCAGTAAAGTACTATTCCGAGGTATTGGGGTATTTGTCAAAGATAGTAATGCAAGTTTGTTAGGTGGAATAGTTCCGCAAAGTTGATCTGCAGTAACTGTAGTCACTGCGCCAAAGGGTAACTTACCTAAATTTTCTGTAACCCATTCCTTTTCAGAGCTAAATGTTGCATTTACCCATTGTTCACGACAGTGCCTAGCTTCCCAATTATTGGGTGGAAAGTTATATAATGTGGTAAACCCCAGGAATCCGGGAACGTTTAAAATGGGGTAGTAGGACATAAGAATTAGAGTTTGCGTGCAACTGCGCGCAGCCACCATGCGGGCTCATCACACTCGCGATGTGCCAATGAGGGCGCTACCATGGCTCGCTGCAAGGGAGAATCCAAGGACTCTAGACCTTTTTCTAATTTTGAAAAAGGTCTAATAATTCCAAAGCGGATCAATCTTGTTCGAATTGCCATGAATTTATTGTACAGGTAAGATCTCGAGCGCAAAACTCTAAGAGGCTGACCATGATAGCTGACTTCAATGTCATTGAAGCCCGCTCTTTGAAGTAAAAGCTGCAATGGTCTCTTATCAAAAAAAAGAATGTGTGGTTCATCCAAATCTTTATGCTCCCAATCTCGACATGGTACCTCAATAAAAAGAGCTCCTCCCTGCCTTAGTCCAGATGTTGCAATTTGTATAAATTTTATAGGATCTGAAATGTGCTCTAACACATGTGACATAACAACAAGATCGGTAGGCACAACATCAGAAAGATTCACTAGCCGTGCACCGATCGCTTGAATAGCCTCATAGCATGAAACGTCAGTCTCGATCACTGAATATGTGGTTGAGGGAAATGCATCCATCCAGCTTTTAGCAAAAAAACCCATACCTGGTCCTAGTTCGAGAACCCGGTTCACAGAAATATGATGATGACTAATATAGCGTCTTAAAAAAGCAAATCTTAAATGAGCAATGCCAGCAAAAAAAGCAAGCGCAGCACTACTAGTTGGCTTTCCAGAATGTGCGGTTGAAAAATAACTTGCATTGTATGCAGACAAAGCAGACTCTGAAGGCATTGGAGACGCAAAAACCATGCTACAACTCGAGCAAATTGCACGCAAGCAGTTAGAAAAAACTGGGCTTTTGAACCGAAACGGTCCAAGAATCTTTATTGAATTACTGCTACAAATGGGGCATAGCATTTGAAAAAAATCCTCATAGAAAGATCGATTTTTAGCACAAGCTGTTCGTCAAAAACTCATTAAAAAAAAGATTATCCAGGTTATCAATTGCGTTAGAGAAATTTAAAATTCTTTTGGATAAGAAATGCTAAATGGGTGTACACACAAGCCAAATATAATTCGAGCCTTTTGATTTATCTATTAAATATCTTACTTAAATTTAAAAAAATCATAGCAACCCCTTACTGTTAAATAAAAATTTTGAACTCTTAAGAAAATGATAGCAAGAATCAACTACCGACTGGAATTACATAATCCTGACAAATATGTAACGCTATTTTTAAAGCAGCTGAGCTATTTTTTCCATTTTCGCGCGCGTCAAGATAGGCATTAAGAAAGCGAGAGGCCCTTAAATAAGCATAATGCTCTTCAGCTGGTACAAGCTGACGCCGAAAAGATTCTTGAAAAGATGTGGCCACTGACTTAAGAACAACTTTTTCAAGATTCGCTTTGAATACGCCGATATTCTTAAAAACCACTTCGGGTGCTGTCGACTCAGAAAAACGGCTCGCGCCTGAGGGATCAAACATAAGCGTAATACACCCAAGTAATGCCGCCTCGCTAGCCGCTGTCGAGCCAGGAAAACCTACTGCAATATCTGCCTGAATTGCATTTGCAGCTGCCGACTCATTTATATCTAGTTGAATAATACATTGTCCATGCTCTACCAATTTATCTAAACGTGACTTTATGTCTGGCAATGCATTCAAGATCATTGGCTTTTTAGACTTTATCAATAACCCTAAATTTGGAAAACTCTCAGCAACTGCAATAATTGCGTTATAAAACTCTTCAAGAGACTCTCGTGTTATGTGGTTGTCATGATGAGGGTGATTATCAAAAACTACGCATGTAACAGATATAGAGGAAGAAAAAGAAAACTTTTTCAATGTCATATTAGACTCTCGTTCTAAGAGCATATAGTCATAAGGGTAGCCGATCTCAATAGCATACTCTGTCCCAGTATTGCCCTTTGCAAGAATATCTGCAATATCTTTTTTCCAGACCATGGCTATCTGGTGTTGAAAATAGAAGGATGCCGAGTGCTCGCTAAAAAACTGAGAACGCATTCTACCGATTTCTATCGTATCAGCTCGTCGAGCAGCAATACGCCGAATAATCGCCTCTATGCTCATCTCTGTAAAATGCTGATAAATTGTAATGTTATGATAATGAAAAAAACTCTGCCAGAACTGAACACGTCGGCCACTTTCTTGTAATTTCAAAAACAGCCAACGCTGAGCTTTGATATTAATACTTTTTCTAGCAACCTTAGGTAAAGTCGGCGGCTTCACCGATTCTAAGCTTGAGGACATTTTCCAATATGGTAATCTTAATCTGCGCGCCAATTTAGGGTCGATCGCGACTACTTTTGCACCAATACTTTGAGCATATTGAACTTTACTTTGAGCATCTTTTACATCGATGTTTTGGTTTTCAAGAATAAAGATGATACGGTGCGGTGAAATGGACTTCTTATATATCCAGAACACATCATTTTTTAACGCCAGGTCCGCCCCCTCGACAAACTCAACTCCAATCATAGATTCTGGATACAACTGGTCTAAATTTTTCTTTTTCTTAAAAGAAAAAAAGTGCCAAGATAAAAATCTTTTGATAAATCTTTTTATATGAACTTTTCCTGATAATAATTGTGAGCTAGCTATAGTTTCAGCAGCGGGTCCAGGCCAATTTTTTTTTACAAGAAGAGATAATTCTGAAGGAATAAAGACCTGTTTCCTCCAATTCCATCCCATTTGGGCAGCAAAATCTCTTCTAAAAAGATCACGAGCTGGCTGAACCAGCTGTAAATATAATATTTGCTCAACAAAAAGTTTAAACAGATCATTTCCAAAATAATCTCTCCACTCGGAGAGATCGACCCCCTTCATTAAACTTGATGCGAGGTCTGGAATCCAACTCGACATAAATTCATCGAAATGAAAACGTAATGCCCTACCATCAGCAGGATGTAAAAAAGCAAAATGGATTGAATCCGGATCTTGCTCATTTAGATTAGAATAAATTATATTATTAACTCTAGGCATTATTTATAAGTATTTAAAATGCCACTGGAATACCTTTTAAAGTAAAGTCTAATCGCTTAATACAAATATTTCCATATTTGTCATTTGCAGCAACTCCAATTCTAGCAATATCCTGTAATGGCAAGGTATCAGAATGGAATGCATAAAACCAACTATCTCCGCTAACCGAAAAATCAAAGTTATCATGAATAAATCTGCGCGAGCTCGTTTCTATTGCAAGGAATGGCTGGGGTCCAAAAACTTGACCACTTTTTAATCTAACCTCAATATTTGGTACGTCGTCAATTGATCCAGGATGAAAGAGAATTTCAAAATCTAATTTTTCTGATGGGATTCCCTGAGGCCAAAGAGTTTGACGAAAGGCTTCCACTCCGTCACAAAAGCGAAAACAAACATCTGGGTAGCGCTTTGCCGACTCAAGAATTAACCCTCGCAAAAAATTTACCTCTACTTCAAGATCACGAAAATCATGACTTGCTATACCAACAAGGGTGGGTAGACCACTATTAGCTCGGTTAAACGCCTTATCCATTTCAGCCTGATCGATATTAGCAATTCGATTAAGCACGTTTAAAGCTCGACCGATTGATCGTCGACATTCGCCTGAAACTTGATAGTCATCATGACTTGGTTTATAAACCGACCAATCTGATGGCGCCCTTCTCCAATCGCCCGAGCGACCTTTGCGAAAATCAATAGTCCGATCGTATTCCGTTGGATCATCAAGAGCCATATTAGATATATCAAACGGTATCCATTGCTCCAAAAACCAATGGCTATCAGGTCGTTCGGTTTGGAAACCTGCACGAAAAACCGTAGGAAACCAATTTCTCTCTATTACTCTACGAGTTAAAATCTGATAAAGTTCAGGTGAATTTATGAAAGAAGTAGCGCATCGATGAGCATCTCGATATGTTGATATAGGATGAAAATGCCAATGAATTGAATCCTTGATCCCATTTTTTTCCGCCAAAAATTGTTTGTAGTGATCAAAAATATTGTGATAACCCATATCACGCCGTCGTGGGTTATACTCAAAACCAACATGATCTACGCAGTGCCAGTTGAATACCCAAGCACCGCCCCAAGAATCTAAGATTGAATTCCGAAATTGCGGGGTTGATACGCGCTCCAGCATCAGGTCTATTTTGTCCCATGTATCATTGTAAGTTGTTAAATGGCTACTAAGGACTCTAGCAACAGATTTCTCAATGCCACCCAATTTTATTTCTTGGTTTTGAAGTTTTGTTAAGTTTTGTAAGGTGGGCTCAATTCCTGTAATTCCAAAAAGATCACTCAACCTATCAAATTTTGCCTGAGTTGATTCAAACAATGGGCCTTCAGTATCAACTGCATGCAAAATATTCACAATTTTTTTTTGTTTAATCATAAATTTTAATTAATTTATTTTTTGGCTTTTAAATGCCTCGGGATTATTAACCCAAGCAGGATCCCAATTTGCTGGACTAGTAGGATCTAAAGGAAATTTTTCAACCCCTTCACCTGTTTCACACCATTTCTTAAAGGCATCCATAAGTAATGCGCTACTGGATAATTTACTTATCGCGCTATCGAAATCTTTTTGAGTGAAAGAAGTTCCTGAAAGGGCTTGGCCTATAGCTTGAATCTGGTTCCTTGCAATCCACTCGCAAAGAAATAAGTCATCAGGGGATAGCATATTTCTCCACCTACCTATTGGTGCCAGCCGGTCGCTTTCCGATGAAAATGAGAAGCTTTCATTACCATTCCATAATTTTCCGGAATGGTCGGTGTAAGCATGCTCGTCTAACATAGCAGGATCAAAATTTATATCCAAGAATTGACATAATCTGCGCATCTCAATTTCTGGTTGTGTTTTTAACATCTCAAATCGAACCATCATGACACTGTTCGGAATCCGAGATGAAAATCTTATAGCATGATTTATTGCGTCTAAAACATCAAATAATGCGATTAAATAGTCGTTGCCTTTTGCTATAGTAGTATGTTTGAATGAATTTACAACATCCCTGGGATCGCGGACTATGATAATCGCCTTACCATCAGGAAACATATCTAAAAATGAAGGGATACGGGTCCATGCCATTGACTCCTTATCGCCCAAATATGTTTTGTTGTGATTCGGAAAAATTGTTTTTAGTATTGCCCAATATAAATTTCCATAATTTGGCAATGTTTTTTCAAGCATATCAAGACAAATATTAACGTCTAAACAAATATTAAATCGATTACCAAGTCTAAAAGACATATCCTCAACTAATCGCCTAGCATTATCGGATTGACTTATCGGATCGTAGCGTTGATAGCAAAATCTGAAATAATTCACAGTGTCATAACTCATCTCAATTTCAGGATGTGCGCTAAGCATTCTGCTTAGTAAGGATGATCCTGATCGCATCGGCGTAGTTAAAAAAATCATTCTGTTTTTTTTCATATACTAGCAATTTATAAAAGTTTTTTACTTATTTAGTATTTATTTTCTTGGGGACGTAATTATTCAATGAAATTTATTTAATTACTAGCTAAATTGAATGCTAAAAAATAATTCTAATTTATTTTATGTTTTCTTAGTAGCATGCACTCTTATTACTACTGGATTTTCATCGCCCAATATAGCCAAATTATTTGACTCAATCATACTATTAATTAGAAAGCCAGCAGCCAATAAATTTCTCTCGAGCTGATCCATAATAATGAATCTACGATAATGCCCAAACACTCGCTCTGTAGAACTAATGACCTCACCTTTTCGAGCAAGCGGATCATTGATTGATCTACACTCTATGAAAAAATTTCCGCCTGACTTTAATGTCGTGTAAGCCGCATTTAAGGTTTGAATTTCTTCATCTTTAGTCATTGCATGCAAACAAAAACGGCTATAGACTGTATCAAATGCTTGTTTATACTCATCATTCAAATCTGGTAATTTGCATGGCAAGAATTTAATCGGCTCAACCCCATATTTTTCAATGCATAGGTTTATTGCGGCAGCTGATGGATCGATAGCAGTAACTGTGTAACCAAGGTGTGAAAAATAGGCAGAGTCTCTCCCATTACCACAGCCAATTTCTAGGATATGGGATTTATGCTTAAAAAGCTTCTCACAATGAATTGCAAAATTTGACGGTTCGAAAATAAGTTTAGAGTTTTTATAGTATCTATCCCAATGAAAAGCCCTTCCCTTATCTGCACTACCTTGATTTACCTTTTTTTTGTAAACTTCTATAATTAATTGTGCTGCAGTATTTGGGGAAGTTATGCCATAATTTTCAACTATTAAGTCTGGTGAAATTGGAGTATCATAAAGGGTTTTGAGATCACCCAAAAAACCATAAATATTTTTTGTTACTTTATCTCTAGAGATTCGCTCGTCTTCCGGAACCCTTAGGTATACTTGCATATATTTGTCGACATTATTTTGAATCCAGCTATAGATTTCTTCATACATTGCCACCGCTGAAATTACAACTGTAATTCCTTGGGCTGCTAGTGTGTTACACAATCTAAAATATGCAAACGAAAGCTCGATTCTAGACGCTCGATCATATCCCCATTTATCACCAAATATTGCTCTCAGGTCATCGCCGTCAAGTAAGACTGACCTAATGCCCATCTCTTGAAGCATAGAAATAACTTTTCTACTAACAGTCGTTTTACCGGACCCAGAAAAACCTGTTATCCAAACAATAGATGCCATAATTTTTTACTTAGTTTATGTCTATATTTTTATAAATTGAGATGGCGGCATCTTATTAAAAAGATTAATACCTTAGGTTTTGTCATAAATTAATTTTGCTTATGTTATACAAACTTTGATAAATCTTTAAATTAATTTAATTACTTATGAATAGAGTTTAAAAAATTACTTCTATTATAAAGTAAAAAATTAGTAAGCTTGCTGCCCTAAAAACCTTTTTAATACTCTCAGCCCCACTTTGCCACTTTTTTCGGGATGAAATTGACAACCAACTATCCCATTTTTTATTATCACAGCTGAAATAGCATGGCCGCCATATTCGCAATCTGCAAGTCGGCACCCCGCGTCGGTCGGCACGACCATAAAAGAGTGTACAAAATATACCTCTTCCCCTAAGCGAATGTCATTAAGTATAGTTTTATCCCAGCAACCTGCCGACCCCAGCTGTAATGATCTCCAACCTACATTCGGGATTTTCTGCATTTGACCATCAGTTGTCTGAGACGGGACTGGAACCACGCGCCCCGAAACTAAACCGAGACCATTTGTTAAGCCAAATTCATAACTTTCCTCAAATAAAAGCTGCATACCAAGACATATACCTAGCAATGGTATATTTTGGTTAACTAGTTCACGAATTGCTTCTACAAGACCTAAATTATGCAAGGATTCCATTGCACTTCTAAATGCGCCAACGCCGGGCAACACGACGCATCTCGCCGCCATAACCTTATCAGGATCGCTGGTTATGGTTACCTCGGCACCACAATATTCAAACGCACGCTTTACGCTTAGCAGATTTCCTAAACCATAATCAATTATAAGAACGTTGTTAGCACTCATGACGCCTAACCTTTATACCTGCGTCCTCAGCCGCTATCCTAATACTGTTAAAATCTTCTCGCTTAAAGTGCAGCGCATCGGCAATCGCGACTGCATCTGCTCCTGCAATAACTGCTTCAGAAAGGTGGCGGGGCGATCCATATCCCCCGCTAGCAATAATTGGAACATTAACTACATTTGCAAGGGCGCTAATTAATTTAGTATCAAAGCCCTTTCTGGTGCCTTCTTGATCAATAGACGTAAGGAGTATCTCACCTGCTCCTAGGGATACTCCCTTAACAGCCCACTCAATTAAGTCTAATCCAGTACGTTCCCGCCCACAATCTGTATAAATCTCCCATTGTCCCGGACCACATAATTTAGCCTCAATTGAAAGCACCAAACATTGTGAACCAAATTTATAAGAAATCTCGGAAATGAGTTCTGGGCGACGAACAGCAGCTGTATTAATTGCAATTTTATCGGCTCCGGCATAAAGCAAATCACTGACATCTTCAACCGATCGAACTCCGCCTCCAACGGTAATCGGTATAAATACATTTTGTGCAGCACGACGTACAATATCAATCAAATTCGATCGACCATATAAGCTAGCTACAATATCCATATAAATGAGTTCATCCGCGCCTTGCTCATAGTAATTTAGAGCATAGTCCTGTGGATCCCCAACAACTCGAAGACCTTCCAGGTGAACCCCCTTAATTAATTTTTCTCCCTTTATATCAAGTCTTGCAATTAATCGGATTGATTTTTTTTTTAGTTTCACAGTCAAAATTTTACTTTAATTTTTTTGAGTATTAAGAGACTCGATATGATAGCGAAAAAATTCAAAATCTTTAGGTGTGTCAATATCAACCGATTTACACTTTTCCATGACATATGCCACAGTAGTTGGGGTTATAAAGTTCTTTGTTTTTTTTAGCCAATCAGTCTGGGCTATATAGATAGCACCATTAAGAATATAAACATTTGGTAAGTCCTGCATACGTCCAATTTGTTGCTGCATAGGAAGAATATTATGGAGACTTTTATCATCATTTAGTCTGTACATCCAATACGGTGATTGTTCTACCTCTGAAACAGAAACACAACTTGAAGCACCGCATTTTTTGAGTAGCATAAAAGCATTATCAATGTCTTGAGCTGTACGAAGTGGTGATGTTGGTTGCAGAAGAATAATAAAATCAAATTTTGGTAATTCATCTAGTGCATGCAACACAACGTCTATTGAGCTTGCTCTATCATCAGATAAATGATCAGGTCGACGAAAAGGTACCGAGCAGCCCATAGCTTTTGCAATCTCTATGATCTCTTCATCGTCAGATGATAATATAACCTCATCAATTACTTTTGACTCCATAGCAGCAGTGATTGTCCAAGCAATTAATGGCCTTCCACCAACTTGAAGTACGTTTTTGCGTGGCAGTCTTTTTGAACCACCTCTAGCAGTAATCAATCCAATAACTTTTTTTAAAGTCATCAGTAGAGTTTATGTCGTAATTTCCACTCACCATCTTCTACCTTCCAAAGATGAGGCGAGCGAAAACGATCACAAGTTTCTAAAAATTCTTTACGATTCATGTCAATATATTCTAAAAATTCTTTTTCGAAAGTAATGGGGTACTCCCCTTCATAGCGCCTCATTAAATTAATACCCTCTTCTTTATCAATATGCTTATTTCGAATTTCCTGAGCAGAATCCATCATAGCTCGACCAACACCAAATTTAATCCATCGAGTGTAGTAAAAAAAACCGTCAATTTTGTCATCCAAACTATTGTATTTTGAGTAGGTTCCATCGGTACGAACTGAGTTTGCTTCAAATCCGGTATTTTCAACAGCATAATAGTAGGCCTCCTGCGGAATCCACTTTTTGTAGTAACCAAGATACTTAAATTCGATACCTTTTTTATGAAGAATTTCAGCATCCAAGGGCAGGTAACTCATTAAATCCACCAAAGACACTCCCTCATCTAGGTACTGTCTAATCTGCTTTCCGCCTAAATAAGCCTCAAGAATATTCTTTCCGTGTAAATAATCAAGTGCGTAACCTTCACTTTCAATTGTTTCGTTTTTCTTAGCATATGAAGACGTTTTGTGTGAAACATTTTCACCATACTCGCCAGGCATCTCGCCATAAAAAATTAGGGGAATATTAAATCGGACTGCCATTTTGGCAACAAAAGTTTTCTGACCCAAAATAAAAGGCTGAAAAGGATGTAACAAATTGATCGTAGCATTTCGCGTTAACAGGCGATGAACCTTACCATTAGGTGTGAATAGATAGTTATCGAATCCGCCAACATGTAACCAGTTTTGAAAATTTTTCCAGCCGATATTAGTATATAAATGAGGTGACCATGTAACAGTTAATGGGTTCATGCCGTACTTATACTTCATTAGGTGTGACTGCATGGCGCTATCTTTGCCCCCGCTTCCCCCAATAATACAGTCATAACTTCCGTCGTTTTTTCGATATTGATTGCAAAGCTCAATTAATTCATACTCTCGTTCTTTCCAATTGATTTCACCTGTCACTTTCAACTCATTAAAATTACAAGCATGACATATTCCATGCTCATCAAAAGAAATAGTTTTTTTAAAGGATTTATTTGTATGCGCATACTCATTGCTTGACATGGGCTGCTGATTAGACATGTTACACTTTTTACAGAATAAAACATGCCGTGGCAAGCCATAAAAAACTTCAAGTTCTCCGTCAGGCTTTGAGTAACGGGATAAATTTACAGATTCTGATGGAGAGATTTTCATATAGGTCGATATTATGAGATTGTTAGATTACTTTTTGACTATATATTTGTCTTGCGTTAGTAAGGTCCTCCTGTCTTCCAACATCAAGCCAAGGCTCATGAATCGGGTAAACGATAGTTAACCCATTATTTTCCTTTATGCGCTCAAATAGTGTGGGCATATCGCAATGCTGCTTATAATTAAGTAGTTTTAGTGAATCAGGTTTAAGTACATATATTCCAGCATTTACATAGCTGGTATATTTAGGTTTTTCCTCAAAGCCATCTATCTTAATGCCTTTTGTGTGTACAACTCCAAACTGATTTTGTATTTCATGCTGTCTAACGGACATCGTGCCATCAGCATCATGTTTTAAGTGGTAGTCAAGAAGTTCATTGTAGTTAATGTCTGATAAGACATCGCCGTTTGTTATAACAAAGGGCAACTTAGGAGTTGTGGGTAGGATACTTAAGCACCCCGCCGTTCCAAGCGGAAAGTCCTCTTGTAGGTAATCAATCTTAATTCCAAGTTTGTCTCCATTTCCAAAATAATCCTGTATTACATGTCCTAAGTGATGAAGCGAAATAAAAAAATTCTGAAATCCTTTTGCTTTAGCCCTTTCGATGATATGCTCAAGTATTGGTTTACCATTCACCTCAAGCATTGGCTTTGGACATTTTTCTGTATGAGGGTAAAGCCTAGATCCCTTTCCCCCAGCCATAATGATCATTATGTTTGGTATATGAACTGGCTCAATTAAATAATCTAAAAGATGTATGCCAAGAACTTCATTATTCTCATTAACAATAGGCAATTGATGAATTTTATTTATCGTCATAAGTTGTAATACAAAGTCGCGTGTTATTTCTGGTGGCACTACAAGCGGTTTGCGGTTAATTAAATTATCAATATAAGTTTGAAGTTTGGCCCCCCTAAGGAAAGCACGGCGTATATCACCATCTGTTAAAGTCCCAGCGAGTTTATTGTTCTCAGAAACAGCTAACACAATCTGAGCTCTTGAATTTTCAAGACTTTGAATAGCCTGTTCAATTGTTGAGCCAAGTTTCAGCAAAGTGGCGCGCCAATTGAAGGGTTGTTCACCAATTAAACAATTTTTTTTCGTCATTTACTTTTTAGTCAATTATTTTTGGCATTAGCTGATCATAAAAAGACTTCTTTATAAGATTATCAAATGTATGGTTTCTTAGTAACTCGATAATTTTTTTGCATGCCCCTCCATTACCATAGGGGTTGACGGCGGGCAGTGTGGATCGAAATAATGGATCATATATTTTTTTTATTGCGGAGCAAATATCATCAAAAGTGGGCTGACAATTGATAACACTCGTTGCCGATAACCTCCCTTGCTGTCGATTACCAATGTTAATAGTGCCAATTCCCATACTGGGGGCCTCTGCTAAGCCACTAGACGAGTTACCTACTACGCCATCTATAAATTGAAGACAAGATAAATAATGGAGTCGACCAAGTGAGGAAAAGGCATATGCATTTGGGTGAACGCGAATAAAATTCATAATCATACTTGCGAGTTCACGACCTCCAGTATCAGCATTAGGCATAGTAAAAATCAAATTTATATCCACAAACTCTTTTAGTGCTGCAAGAAGTTCTTCCATATAGTTTTTTGAATTTTGGCCCTCCAGAGTAGTTGGATGAAAAGTAATCAGTAAGTTACGTGGGCCAAACTTGATCCCAAGAGTCTTCTCAAGTTCCTCTCTATTTAAGAGTTCTGTTCGCTTAATAGAGTCTACCCCAAGCCCACCCACGACAAAAACCCGATCAGGTTGCTCGCCTAACTGAATGACGCGTCGCCGATACTCCCCTGCTGCGACGAAATGTAGATGAGACATTTTAGTGATAGAGTGTCTTAGGGCGTCATCAAATGCTCCCTCAGTAATTTCTCCACCGTGTATATGAGCAACCGGTATCTGCATAACTAATGCAGCCGAAACTGCTGAGAAAATCTCGAATCTATCTCCGAGCACAATAATTAGACTTGGCTTTAGGTCGCTCAAAGCATCTGCAAAACCTATCATGCCAAGCCCCATGGACTTTGCAATACCAATCTCAGTATCTGAACTTAATTGCAACTCCACCTTACGATTAATCTCAAAACCATCTGCTTCAATCTCGTGATATGTCAGCCCAAATTCAGGCGATAGATGCATTCCGGTAACAATAATCTGCAATGTAAAGTTAGAATCCTCCCTGATATCTTTCATTAACCATCTTAGCAAGCCATACTCTGAACGCGATCCTGTGATGACACAAATTTTGCGCATCATAATTCAATAAGCTCGTCTTGTGAAAAATCACGCTGTGCAGAACGGCCGATTACCTCATCCCATCTCATAGGCGAGATCCCCGTTCCGGGTCGTTTTGCAACAATATTGTCAACTGTAAACAGCTCTCCTTTTTTGATAGCTCGACTAGCTACTAAAGATTTTCTAACAACTGATCTGTTTCTAGCTTCGCCCGGCGTGATCCGATTGATACCATCGCCAAGAGCAATCTCAATATTACGAATAGCCCTCACCATAGATAGGAGCTCTTTTGGCTCAAGACTAGCTTTATGGTCTGGGCCTGGCAAATTGCGGTCTAAAGTAAAATGTTTTTCAATGACTGAGGCACCTAAGGCGACGGCAGCAATTGCCACTTCAATTCCTGGAGTATGGTCAGAATAACCAATGTCAACAGAAAAATTTTTCTTAATAGTGAGCATAGCGCGCAAATTTACCTCTCTCATCGGCGCAGGGTATTCCGATGTGCAATGTAACACCGTAATAATTTCTCTTGGTGTACCAGCCTCAACCAATTCAGTAATTGCCAATCGTATTTCTTCTATTTCTGCCATGCCGGTAGACATAATGATAGGCTTACCAATACGGCCAATGTGGCGAAGGTAGGGCAAATTAGTAATCTCGCCCGATGGGATCTTGAAGATATCTTGTCCCATTCCAAATAATAAATTAACGCTCTCAATATCGTATGCAGTTGAGAAAAAACCTATGCCGCGCGCAACACAGTGAGCCATGAGCTCTTTATGCATTGAATCAGTCAGCTCAAGACTTCGCAACATCTCATGCTGAGATTCTAGTATTGCATCTGTACGTATTTGGTAATCAGCCTTTGGCGCAACTTTGGTAACCAAACGGTCCGCGCTAAATGTCTGAAACTTGATCAGGTCTGCACCGGATTCGGCAGCTACATTGATCAATTTGATTGCCTTTTCCATATCTCCATTATGGTTCACACCGGCTTCGGCGATTATGAGAGTTCGTTTGGTCATAACCTAACTTGACAGACAGAACAGAAGTGAGGAGCGATGATCATTATCTTAACTAAAACGAAATATTAATCCTCTAATCACAGATTATAGATGTTACTTTTATAGCTACTAAGGTTTTTTGGTTGCAAAAACCATTCGGCAGTTTCATCAAGGCCGCGGCGAAAACCCTCTCGTCCGCTATAACTTGGTTGCCAATTTAACATTTGAAAAGCTTTAGAGTTATCGGCCCATAAACGTTCGACTTCAGAATCCTTTGGGCGCATTCTAGTATCGTCAGCAATAATTTCAATCTGGGTATTCATAACCTCCGCAATCACCTGCGCCACATCGCCTATCGAGATTTCAAAATTACTACCCAGATTAATAACCTCCCCCAAGCCTTTTTCGGAATCTAAAGCTGCCATGAATCCAGCTACCGTATCTTTGATAAAGGTGAAGTCACGTGTCGGTGCAGTTGATCCAAGTTTGATTTTGCGGAGGCCGCTAGCAATTTGAGTGACGATAGTTGGAATGACAGCACGAGCAGATTGGCGAGGACCATAAGTGTTGAATGGACGTACGATAACTGCGGGTAGGCCAAAAGACGCATAAAAAGAGTAAACCAGCTGATCGGAGGCAATCTTAGTGGCAGAATAAGGCGACTGACCCTGTAATGGATGATCCTCATTAATTGGAACATATCGAGCGGTGCCATATACTTCACTCGTTGAAGTGTGAATTAATCTGCGAATACCTAACTCTCTAGCAGCTTGGAGAACATTTAGAGTGCCAATGATATTAGTGCCGACAAAAGTATCTGGAGAATTATATGAGTAAGGAATGGCAATTAAGGCGGCAAGGTGAAGGACTGTATCACAACCCTTCATTGCCTCCTTTACAAAATAGGAATCCCGAATATCGCCCGCTAATACCTCAAACTGACCTTTAACATCTGGTAGGCAATGATCCAGCCAACCCCAAGAATTAAATGAATTGTATAGCGTCAGAGCCCTAACATTGTACCCAGCCCGCACTAATGCTTCAGTGAGATGCGAGCCGATGAAGCCATCTGCACCGGTGATAAGAACATTATGCTTAGTCATTAGCTTTTAAAAAGTACTCATACATTTTCCAACTCCTTTGCTTGACCCTCCCGCTCTTGCTGCAACAAGCGGTAAATTTGTTCTACAACCCCTTCTAGTTGCCTGCCAATAAAATTACAAACCTTTTGGTTCGAAAGACTCATATCATAAGGACGCCGAGCTAAAGCTTCATGATTAGCTAAAAGTTCAGGGGTTAAACCACTTGAATTAAGGCCAAAAATCTCAGAAACCATCATACCAAAATTATACTTTGAGATACGCTCATTACCCACAACATTAAAAACACCGCTCGCTTTTAGATCAACAAGTTCATGAATCACTTTTGCGGCAGTTTCAATCAAAATCGGCGTATAAAAAACATCTTGGAATAGATGGATTTCTTTACTTAATCGAAGAGTCTTAATAATTAAGTCGCTAAATGAAGTCCTATAAATTGTTCCCCATCCATAGAAGTTAGTACGGATTACTAAAGCCTCTGGATTGCACTCCAGTACCTTTTTTTCGGCCAAGGCCTTTGTTTTGCCATAGACATTCACGGGTGAAGCCGGATGATCCTCCGTTACTAATGCTTCTTTGCCAGAAAAAAGATGGTCAGTTGATATATGTATTAACTTAATATTTAATCTAGAGCAAACTATAGCTAAATTTTTAGCAAGAGTTACATTGAGATGATGCGCAAGATCTGGCTGCAATTCACACTTTTCAACATTTGTAAACCCAACAGCGTTTATGATAAAGTTGCACTCTATTTCTTCAACAGTCTTCATAAGATGATTTATCGATTCAAGATTAATCTCTTTAGCGTCCACTCCAAGAAGTGAAACTTTGCGACTATGCAAACCCAGAATGATATCGAAATGATCTCTCATCGCCAACGCCCAATTTAGGGCTAAAAGGCCAGAACCGCCTGTTATAAGAACTCTCTGCCGCATCTTCTTCTTTATATGTTTCCGAGTTTGCTATGGTTGGCCTCAATCCATATTCGTAAATCATCAATTGACATCCATTCATCGTTTGTACCGGAGTTATAGATGAAGTTATCTGGAACTTTGACACCGTCCTTAATGCGTTGAGGATCGGTTGACCAATTATGAATCATCGGAAGAATCTTGAAATAATTGGAATAGGCAAATGTATGTGCTGCATCTTCCACACCAATCATCTGTTCATGAATCTTTTCACCTGGGCGTATACCAATAATTTTTTGCTTTGCATTTGGCGCTACCGCCTTAGCAATGTCTATGATCGGCATTGATGGAATCTTTTTAACATAAATTTCTCCACCGCTCATATCTTCAAAAGCATGCCAAACGAGTTCGACGCCCTGCTCAAGGGTAATCATAAATCGCGTCATTTTGGGATCCGTAATCGGTAACACTCCATTAGGGGCTAAGGACATAAAGAATGGAATTACTGATCCACGAGATCCCATCACATTGCCGTAGCGAACCACCGCAAAACGCGTATGGTGGGTACCTGCATAAGCATTACCAGCAACGAAAAGCTTATCTGAGGCTAGTTTAGTTGCTCCATACAGATTAATTGGATTACTTGCCTTGTCAGTTGAGAGCGCAACGACGCGCTTAATACCCTTATCAATACACGCATCAATCAGATTCATTGCGCCATTAATATTTGTTTTTACGCACTCAAACGGATTGTACTCAGCAGTAGGCACAATTTTCGTCGCCGCGGCATGAACAACGTAATCAATTCCATCAAGAGCGCGAGTTAAGCGATCTTTATCTCGGACATCGCCAATGATAAAGTTAAGTCTTTTGTCTTCTGGAAGCCTTTGAGCCATTTCCCACTGCTTCATCTCATCTCTAGAATAGATTACTAGACGCTTGGGGTTGTATTTAGCAAGGGTCATTGGAACGAAAGCGTTACCAAATGAGCCGGTTCCGCCCGTAATGAGGATCGAAGAGTTTTCTAGCATAAGAATAATTTCATAAGATAATTTAATAGGTTTGCATCAAGACTTGTTTACCATGCTTGCAAAAAGATAACTTGCTTTGGTAAGTTCCTCATAGGTGCCACTGGCTGTCACTCTACCGCTTTCTAAAAGAAAGATTTGATCGCAATTACGCACTGTGCTGAGACGATGGGCAATCAGGATGATAGTAATCTCGTGACTAAGATTATTTACTGCCTCCATCACTGCTTGCTCAGTAAGGTTATCTAGCGCACTGGTGGCCTCGTCCAGAATTATCACTTTGGGATTGTGATAAAGAGCACGAGCAATACCAATACGCTGTCGCTGACCACCGGACAGCCGTACACCTCGCTCCCCAATAAGAGATGCGTAACCTTGCGGTAGTTTTTGGGTTACAAAATCATGTAAGTTAGCAATCTTAGCAGCACGCTCAATCAAATTTTGATCAATATCTTTTTTGCTCACCCCAAAGGCAATATTGGCGGCCACACTATCATCTGCTAAATATATTTGTTGCGGAACATAGCCAATAGCGCGTTGCCACTGCCTGCGATTAGCGGCAGTAATTGTTTTTCCATCAACGATTAATTGCCCCTCTTGGGGATCTAACAAGCTCAGAATCACATCTACAATAGTAGTTTTGCCACTTCCCGTGGTACCCACAAAAGCCACCGTTGTATGAGCAGAAATTGTGAGATTAATATCTTTTAGTGCAGACTCCTGAGCACTTGGATATTTATATGTAACCTGATTTAGTGAAATAGATTTAGTTAGTGGCATCGGTTCTATCCAAGCCCCACATGAATTAGCTACTAGGTTTATGCTTTTTAAATCAGCATGGAGAAGATTAAGTGCTGGACCAACAAAACGAAGTTGCGTGAAGGCAGCATAGATATTTTGCAGCGCGGGCATGAGGCGATATCCAACAAAAGCGTATAAAGCGACGATGGGCAACGCGACTGAAAAACTACCGCTGCGTGCCATCAAATTCAGCACAACTAATAACATGCCACCAAAAGCGATAGCCTCAAGTAAAAACCGAGGCAGTTGAGCAATCACCTGTGTGGTGGCTTGGCCTTTAGCATAAACTTCCGCTGGAGTAGCAAACCGCTGAATATAAACATGCTCAAGGCCACCGACCTTCACTTCTTTTGCGGCACCGAAAGCCTCAATTACTGCAGTAAAGCGTTCTTGATTGGCAGAAATGCGCGCCTGCCCCAATCGGCCTAACCAAGAACTCATTAATTTAAAAATTATCCCATAAGTAATCCCTAAAACCGCAACAACCGATAGTGCCAAATACGGATCGACAACAATTAATAAAAACAGAAGAGCAATGGTGACAGCGCTATTTGCTATTAAATTCATTAAAGGAATAAAACCACCGTATATGACAGCGCTTACCTCCGAAAGAATCGTTTTCCCTAGATCAGCGCTGTGGCGATTTAAAAACCAACTGTATGGCTGGTGCAAATAACCCTCAACTAGACGTTTACTAATGCTAAATTCTTGGATAAGAGAAAAGCGAATTTGTAAATACGTAGTAAGAGCTTTAAAGATTAATGACGCTATTAATAATATAAATGCGACAATGCCCAGGGCAAATAAAAATTCTAGTGGGGTCTCAAAACCTAGTCCTGTGTATGCAAAGTTGAGAATTGGGCTAGTCTCAACCAACCCTGGATTTGCTAATACGCCCATGAAAGGCATAATTGAGGCAACCCCCACAACATCGAGCAAAGCCATGATCAAGACCATACCCATAAGCATGGCAGATTGTCTGCGCTCTTTTTTATCAAGCAAATCTAGTAGTTTTTTTAAACTCATCATTTAATTACTTCCTGCACCCATAAATACTTGAAATATTTTTTTCTGTGGACCCACCATCATTATCACTGCAACGAGAAACGTGCTCGACGTACGATTTTTAAATCACGGCCAATATTTCTTACTAGAAACAGTTAATTTCATAGTGAGCGCCCGTAGTTCCAAGCTGATCACTCATAGATTATCAAGTGGTACCCATCCTCATGAGAGTCACAGCAGCCTCTAAAATTGTGTTTACCCTCGGAATACGCTTAAAGTCTCCTAAATTGATGATATTCGTAGTCCAATACCCCTCCGTCTTCCACCTTGGGGAATCACAGTAAATCTCAATCGTGGGTTTGCCCAATACGGCAGCTAAGTGAGTTAAGCCAGTGTCAACTCCAATGGTTAGTACCGCATTCGCAACCAGGTGATAAGCCTCCTCAATCGTGAATGCTGCGGGGACAATAGCGCCTGGAACTTGGCTTGCCATAAGCACACTGATTTTCATTTCTTCTAGGCTGCCCCAGGGAAAAAGAACTTGATAGCCTTGGCTAGATAATGCTTTGCCCAGTTCAATCCAGTTCTCATTGGGCCAACGCTTTGCTGCACGTGCCGTTGAATGAAAACACACTACGTAAGGAATTGTTTCACCATTTTGCTGTTTTCTTAGGCCTTCGATTTGTAGTGGCTCTAACTGCTCGACAAAGGTGGATGGGTAAAAAAATGGTGGCTCTCTATGCTGATCGATTAAGGGCCAATCGAATGCCGAGCACATCACTTGGCGAGAGCGATTAATTGCATGGCATTGAACGGGCACATGTACCGATTGCGTATAGAACATCCTAGCCATCGGCTCATAGCCCGAATGTTCCGTTGCATTTCCTAGCCCACTGACGATCGCACGATTGGTCTTCTTCGCCAAGGCGCATACCAAGGCTGATTTTAAAAGCCCTTGGGTTTCAATCACAATATCGTAGGTCACTGACTGTAACAATTTACGCATAGCAAAAAATTCTTGCCAGGTTCGAACGGAGAATAGATTCTTTCTCCAGCGCCGAAAGGCTAGTGGAATGATTCGGTCAATTCCCCGAAATGATTCGGCACTCTTCAGGGGCTCTAGTAAAGGGACAAACGCCTCCTCCACAATCCAATCGATTTGTGCCTCAGGTAAACGCTTGCGTAAATCCCAGACGATCGGTATGTTATGTAAAACATCCCCAAGGGATGATAATTTCACCAACAGAATTTTTGGAGCTGAATCTGCCAGCTCAGGGGATTGAAATGAATGGTGCTGACTGGTCATTTCAGTATTATCGTATTGTTTGTAATGGGCCTAAAAAGCTTTGGCACTTAAAGAGCACCGCCTAGAATTTTGGCGCAGCATCCCATGCGAGGCCGGTAGCGTCTTTGGCATTAAGTAAGGCCTCCTGACCATGCGGCAGTGGCCACTCAATACCAACGACTAGGTCACGCCATGATAGACAAACTTCACTACTGGGGTCGTAATAGTCAGTGGTCTTGTAGAGAAACTCAGCCGTCTCCGACAAGACTAAAAAGCCATGCGCAAAGCCAGGGGGTATCCAGAGTTGTTTGTGGTTCTCAGCAGAGAGTTCCTCGCCAATCCATTTGCCAAATGTGCTTGAGTGTTTTCTTAAATCAACTGCTACATCATAGACACTTCCAGCAGTCACTCTCACTAATTTACCCTGGGTGCGCTGAAGCTGATAATGCAACCCCCGCAGAGTCCACTGCCTGGAAAAAGAGTGATTGTCTTGAACAAACTGAACATTTAGACCTGTTGCAATGGCAAAATCGTTCGCATTAAAGGACTCGGCAAACCAACCTCGATGATCGCCAAAGACTTTTGGTTCAATGATTAACACTTCGGCAATACCGGTTGGGCTCACTTGCAATTTAGAGTCGGCCATCACTTAATTCTTTGCGGATAAGGAAATGGGCTGAGCGCTCGTGTTTAGATCAGTCAGTATTTTGTTTAAGTATTGACCATAGCTGTTTTTCTTGAGCTGATTAGCTACTTTTTGCACAGCTTCCACACCAATCCAACCTTGTCGAAACGCAATTTCTTCTGGGCACGCGACCATAAGGCCTTGGCGCTTTTGCAGTGTGGCAATAAAACCAGCAGCATCGAGTAAAGAGTCATGCGTTCCAGTATCTAGCCAAGCATATCCTCGACCCATCACTTTAACTCGCAAGGCATTTTGATTCAGATAGATGCGGTTTACATCGGTAATTTCCAGCTCACCTCTTAAGCTGGGCTTAATTGAGGCAACAATATCGCAGACCTGATTATCATAAAAATAAAGTCCGGTTACTGCATAATTACTTCTCGGTTTAGAGGGCTTTTCTTCGATGGAGAGGGCTTTATAGTCTTTATCAAATTCAACAACGCCATAGCGCTCAGGATCAGTAACGTGATAGGCAAATACTGTAGCTCCGCTACTTGCTTCATTAGCACCAATGAGTTGCTCCACTAAATCATGGCCATAAAAAATATTGTCGCCAAGTACTAGAGCGCTCGGCGAGTTGTCAACAAAATTTTTACCCAAGGTAAATGCTTGCGCTAAGCCATCAGGCGAAGGTTGAACACAATACTGAATATTTAATCCCCACTGCGAACCATCGCCGAGTAATTCAGTAAAACGAGGGGTATCGTTGGGTGTAGAAATCAATAAAATATTACGTATACCCGCTAGCATCAAAGTTGTTAAGGGGTAATACACCATCGGCTTATCATAGACAGGCATGAGCTGTTTTGAAACGGCTTGCGTTACTGGATACAAACGGCTTCCAGAGCCGCCCGCCAAAATAATGCCCTTACGCCCTAATGAATTAACTGTCATGTAATGCCTATCGTCTCTTTACTCTTCGCCCTGTTTAACACTAAACTCCAGCATAGCCACAATGAAACATTGAAGAAATTAAATCACCCTTTCTGCAACTAATTTTCTTACATACTCGCATACCAAGACATCCCATGCTGGAAAGTCAGGTCCTACTTTAGACTCATTATAGGAGTTAGAAATTTCTAACCGTTGGGTTGCCAAGACCCTGCGTAGCTTTTCCGTAGCCATTTTAGAGTTCACCGGTCTTGGGGCAGGTAGTGGATATTCCAGAGCCAAAATTGGTTTAATGGCACCTGGCTTTGTCTTTAAAACAACCCCCGCCTCAATGGCACACCCAACTACAAGACTGGCTAAATCATGCCAAGTGGTCTGACCACCAGGAACAGCATGATAGATGCCAGTAGGAAATCGCTGAATTTGTCCATTCTCACCCAGGGCTAAATCCAAGCTAACACTAGCCAACCACTGTGCACTAGTTGGCACACCGTGCTGATCTGAAATAACCTTCAGCTCTTCACGCTCTTTAGCTAAGCGCAAAATCGTCCGAATGAAGTTACCACCATCACCATATACCCAACTAGCTCTGAAAATTGCATACTGAGCTTGAGATTTTTCTGGGAGATTTTTAAAGGCATCCTCTATTGCCTCCTCTCCGGCCGCTTTACTTTTACCGTAAATGCTCAGTGGGTTTCGTAAATCATCTTCGGTATAAAAACCCGATTTTTGACCATCAAAAACATAGTCTGTAGAGTAATGCAATAAAGTCGCGCCATGTGACACTGCATACTGCGCCATGATCTCTGGAGCTCGAGCGTTGATTGCAAATGCTAAATCAATTTCGGTTTCGGCCTTATCCACTTCGGTGTAGGCTGCCGTATTAATAATTAAGTCAGGCTGATAGTGATCTAATATCTCATCGATTGAAGTAGAACTTCCTAAATCGCATTGAGAGCGACCGACATAATCAATACGGTGCATACTTTCTAAATTTTTAGCATCAAAGATTGTTTTAAAGACCTTACCGAGCTGTCCGTCTTTACCAAAAATGAGAATATTCATTGAAAACGTATTTTTGATATTGATCAGCGATATTGTTTTTGAAGCCAATCGCGATACGCGCCACTAACAACGCCTTCAATCCACTTCGGGTTATCTAAGTACCACTGCACGGTTTTTTTAATACCACTTTCAAAGGTTTCTTTGGGGGTCCAACCCAATTCTCGTTTAATCTTGTTCGCATCAATGGCGTAGCGACGATCATGACCAGGCCTATCTTTGACAAATGTAATTTGCTCTGCGTACGATCGGCCATCTACTTTTGGCTTGAGTTTGTCCAAGATATTGCAAATGGTTTTAACCACATCAATATTGGCTTTCTCATTCCAGCCACCAATGTTATAAGTTTCACCAAGCTTACCTTTACCTAGCACTTCACGAATCGCCGAACAGTGATCACCCACATAGAGCCAGTCACGTATTTGCTGGCCATCGCCATAAATCGGTAAAGGCTTACCATTAATAGCATTGAGGATCACTAATGGAATCAATTTTTCTGGGAAGTGGTATGGGCCGTAATTATTCGAGCAATTGGTGGTGAGTGTTGGGAACCCATAGGTATGAAACCAAGCTCGCACCAAATGGTCTGAGGCCGCTTTGGAGGCAGAATAGGGACTATTTGGCTCATAAGGACTAGTTTCCGTAAACGCTGGTTCGCTCGCGGCCAAAGAGCCGTAGACCTCATCAGTCGAAACATGATGAAAGCGAAAAGCTGCTTTTTGGTCTATCTCGAGTTCATTCCAGTACGTTTTTGCACATTCGAGTAAATTAAACGTACCAAGAATATTGGTATGCACAAACTCCGCCGGACCATGAATGGAGCGGTCGACATGACTTTCTGCCGCAAAGTTAATAATCGCCCGTGGCCGATACTGTTTGAGTAATTGACTAACCAGTTCGTGATTAGCAATATCGCCATGCACAAAAATATGACGCGGATCATCCTTGACAGAATCAAGGGTCGCTAAGTTACCAGCATAGGTAAGCTTGTCTAAATTAATAATACTTTCGACATTGGGCTCTTTTAGCCAGTCAAGAACGAAGTTACCGCCAATAAAGCCGGCGCCGCCGGTCACTAAAATCATATTGAAAACGGATCTAATTTGGATATTTCAATTATCGCCCAAATAGAGTCATAACTGCGACGTTTGATGCCAAACCCTGACTTATACTTATTCCATGAATCCCTCTAAATATAGCCTCACGTTTGCCTGCTACAACTCAGTCGAATACACCAAAAAGTGTATTGAGAGCATGATTGCTCATGGTACCCCCTTGGATCGCCTCGTCGTGGTAGACAACCAATCCACAGATGGCACGCGCGATTACCTTAGCAGTCTACCGCTAGGTGCTCGCATTTTTAATCAACACAATCTAGGATGCGGTACTGCCTGGAATCAAGGGGCTTTAGCATTGCAATCTGAGTGGAGCGTCATTATGAATAATGATGTCCTCGTATCACCACAGTGGGTTGAAAACTTAATCCAAACCGCCGAGAACCTAAATCTGAAAGTGATTAGTCCAGCTCTCATTGAAGGGCCTCTGGATTATGACTTTGACACATTTGGTCGTGAGGCGAGCCATAAAATGAAAAATGTAAACCGACTGGGTAGTAAGCATGCAGTATGCTTAGCGGTTCATGAATCGGTTTGGATGGATGTGGGATATTTTCAACCGGTACCTAAGCTTTTAGGTTATGAAGATACTTTGTTCTTTCATGAGCTCAAAAAGGCAGGTATTCAAACAGCCATTACGGGCTCATCGTGGCTGCATCACTTTGGATCCATCACACAAACTGCCATGAAACTTGAGCGTGGCTTAAGCCAAAAGGATGGTTTAGCCAATCGCTACAACTATAAATTACTTAATCAAGGTTGGTTAACTCGTAAGCTCAGTAAATACCAAACAAAACAGCGCCAACTTGTATCTAGAGATGCTGAGGTCTGCCAATACGGTATGTCTATTCATGGATTAAGAGAGAACACTCACTTTACGTGGATTTAAACGTTTCTTCTTTAGTGATACAACTACTTTGAATTAGCTCGATGAGTTCAGCTGTATTTGACTCTAATGAGAATTTAGCCAATACAAATTCACTACCTGCCTTTGCCATTTGCTTAGCTTCATCGGGATGATCGAGAGTCCACACAATTGCATCTGTCCACTGCTGAACATGACCAGCCTTAACCATGAGGCCTGTTTTTTGATGCATTATGGTCTCTGGAATGCCACCCACATCACTTGCAATTGTAGGCACGCCTAAATATTGCGCTTCAATTTGGAACATCCCCAAGGGCTCGGCCAAAGAGGGCAAAACAGCGATATCACTTACCTTTAAGAGTGGTGCGATATTTTGTAATATGCCAGCTAAGAACACATTCTCCCGAAGACCCAACTCTCCAATCATGCGCTCTAGTAATGGTTTCTCTTGCCCCTCTCCTGCCATGACATAACGTACATCAGGGTGAGTTTTTTTCACCTCAAATAATGCCTGTAGCAAAATGCTGTGCCCCTTTTCACCCCGCAAAATTGCAGCATGCGCAATTATGGGTCCAGGATGACCGGCCAACCACTCCTGAAGATGCATTGGTAGTGAATCGTCATTTTTAGCCAATCGAGAAAAATCAATGCCGGGATATAGCACCTTAATTTTCATAGAATCAATTGCGGGGTTGGTGAGAAACTTCGATCGCAGATAAGTGCTGGGCGTCAGGGTTGCTGTAAAGAGATGGTTATACGAAAATGATAATGGGTATCCATGCTGAAAAGTTTTAATGCGAAAAATAGCTGTGTGCTGTGAGTAAAAAAAAGCGGCCCACTTTGCGGCTAAAGCACAAATTAAAGCATCGTGACTGCCATGACAAATTAATGCGCTTGGCTTTTTATCTCGAATAATGCGTATAACTTTCCTAAAACTGGGTAAATGAAAAGCATTACGAAAGCGAATTTCTTGAAATACAATGCCATCATCTCTTGCTCGTTTCGCAATTGCACTCCTTGGTTTGCAAAGTAAAAGAGTTTGAAAACCTGCTTGAGATAGCAAGCGAATCTGCTGCAACGCTTGCATCTCTTGCCCCCCAATATTGATTGAGGACTCTGTAAAAACAATCAACTTACTTTTATTCATAGAATCAAACAGCCTAAAAGTACATAATTAAATGTAGCTTTTTGGCGCGAAGAAATTGTTTTTTGAAATTCTTTATTAAGGGCATAATAAAATTAGTTATCTTTTTTAAAGAGTATAGGTCATGCGTTCTTTGTATAAGACTGTATTAATTGCCTGCCCAGGAAACGCGATAACTGCCGGTCCGGAAGCCATTCATCAGCTCGCACATGACTTGATTCGGCTCGGTCATAATGCTGCAGTTGTTTATTTTCCGTTTGCGGAAGAATTTAAAACACCCGAACCCTATATTCAATACCAAGTTCCAGTCGTTAAATACCGTGATTTCGAAGGTGAATTATTTATCTTCCCTGAAATTGTGACAACCTATGCCTTAAAAATTAAACGCGCCAAAGCGGCTATTTGGTGGATGTCTGTCAATAACTATACCTGCGTTCGCTATGGCTAT
>JACCDP011299641.1_pt1 | contig 40396 bp, 35 predicted proteins | sample 7445841 | NCBI WGS metagenome assembly JACCDP01 (sample SAMN15323441, study PRJNA562643) | freshwater metagenome | isolation source: river surface water | place: USA:Blue River Watershed | collected 2017-08-17 | reverse complement strand
TGTTTCATATATATTTTTTATTTTAAAAGCTTTAGTGAAACCTTCTATTCTTTTTTTGGTTTGGATATCAATTGAATTAATTCTTTTATATTTTTTAATAGTTTTTAAAAAAAGTTCCGTTTGTAATGTGTATTGTTCATTATTAATTTTTATTTTTTTTAAAATACTTGTTTGGTGAATTTGAAAACCATTATAGTACTTATAATTATTTGATGTTAGAATGTTCACAATCAGTGTAAATAATTTTGAAATTATAGTTCGTATTAATCCTCTACACTTATACATTTTTGAAGTAAAAGTATAAGTAAAATCAAATTTATTGAAATTTTTTAAAAGTTTTTTCAAATTAATTACATCTATGGCGTTATCTCCTGGTAATAAAAGCAATCTTTGCTTTTTAGTTAAGTTTAATCCTAATTTAAAACTGAAGCCTAATCCTTTATTTATTTTATTTTTAAAAATTTTAATTTTTTTATATTTTTTTTTTAAAATTTTTAATTTTTTATTGGTGTTGTCAGTACTCCCATCGTTAATACATAAAATCTCAACTTTTAAATTTAAATTTTTAATAGCAGCGTAAATAGTTTTTATTGTTGGTATAATATTCTTTTCCTCATTGTAAATTGGAATTACAATTGATAATGTATTATTATTATTATGTTTCATGAAAAACTAACTAGATTTTTTTTTTTTTTAGTTATTAGTTTATCATCTGTATTATTTTATATTCAAGCCCACTACTACTTTTATAATTCTAAATTTTATAATTTAGTTTTGTTAAGAGGAAATAGTGTATGGGATGAAAATATATACTATATACCTCAAATAATTCTCTTTTATGAGAATTTGATTTCTTTAAATTTTACTTCAATACTTCAAAATAATATCTCAGAGATAATAGCATACATATATTCTATAATTCCGCTTTTTTTATTTGATCAAAATTTTTTACCCCTAATTTTAAATTTTATATCTGTTTTTTTTGGTTTAATAATTTTATTTTATATTTTTAACAATATCTTTAAATTTAAATTACAAGAAGCGTTACTATCTTCATTGATAGTTATAATTACATTTGGATATGGTCCAACAACTCTTTTTTTTTTTAAAATTCTTATATTTGATTTTTCTTTTATAGATTTCCCAGTTTTTTATAGACAAATATCTCCGAGCATACCTTTTATTTTTTTGTGTTTATTTTTTATCAGCTTAAAAAATTTTTTTGAGGGAGTACCAAAACTTAAAGATTATATATTTATATCTTTAGTTTACTTTGTTTATCCATTTTATACATTATTCGTATTTATTTTATCTAGTTTTTTAATTTTATTTTCAATAATAAAATTAAAAAAAATTAAAAAAAACAATTTTAGATTTCTTTTAATATCATTTTTTAGTTTCATTACATGGTATTATTCAATTTCTTTGAATAATATTGATGTTTATAAAAATTTTTTGGGAGCAGAATATAATTTAAATTTTGATTATAAAAATTTAATTATTTATTTTATATTTATTTTAATAAATTTATTTTTATTTAATAAGAATAGATATAGTAAAATATTTTTAACTATTTTTTTCACACTTTTAATTTGTATAAATTTGAAGTTTTTAACTAGATATGATTTTCAAGTATACCATTTTGATATGTACATTGCTAAACCATTTCAATTTATTAATCTTTTTTATATTTTTTTTACCTTAAAAAGAAATATTAATATTAGATTAATATATTTTTTAAGTTTAATTCTAACTTCAATTTTTTTTTATGCTAACTTTAATTTTAATAAAATTATTTTAAATGATGATAATAGATTTATTTTGGAGCAATTAAATTTAAAAAGTTCTTACGATAATATTGTAACTTATACTAAAAAGAACAAAGTATATTCGTTAGATCCGTTGTTTTTATTATGGGGCTCAAATATCACGAAAAATTATAATTATATTCATCCTGCATCCAAAAAAAGAAATGAACCACCCATGCAAAATATTAAGAATTACGTTAAGTTATCAAAATTTCATGGATTAAGTTTAGATCAAACCATAAAGCAATTTGAGGATTACAACTTTGAATATTTTGGCAAGATATATAATTCTAAAGCAAATTCCGAATTTATAGGTAACCAATCATTATTTCATTATATTCTATTTCACCAAGATGGTTCTATAGATGGAATATTTAGAACTTTAGGTAATGAATTTAATTATTTAAATTTAAAATCCTTAATAGGTGATTTGTATGAGAAAACAGATGTTAATGATATTAAAGGTTTAATTTTAATACATAAAAGAAATAATTATGAAAAAGCGTTTTTTTCAAAAAGTCAAATAATATATGAAGATGAGAATATAGTTTTGTATGAAAGATAATAAAAATATTCTAATTCTTGGAGATATTTTTCTTGATGTTTTTGAAGATACTAAATTTGAAAAAATATCACCAGAAAAACCAGTTCAAGTATTAACCTTAGTGAAGAAAATAGAGTTATTAGGTGGTGCAGCAAATGTTGCAAATAATATAAAAAAAATTGGAGGTTCACCGTTTTTAATTTCAAAACTGTCAAACAACAGCACATCTAAAAAAATCCAAAAATTATTAAGAAAAAACAGAATAAATTACAAATTATTTTTTGATAATAAATATTCTTCTCCAGAAAAAAGAAGAATAGTTAGTGAAGATCATCAATTTTTAAGAGTCGACACTGAAAAAATTATTTTATTAAATAAAAAGCATGAAAAAGAAATTTTAAATTTTATAAAAAAAAATATTTCTAAATTTGAAATTCTCATTCTTTCTGATTACGCAAAAGGTTTCTTAAATGCAAATTTAATTAAAGCAGCAATTTCCTTATTTAATAAAAATAAAAAAATTATTATTACCGATCCAAAAAATTCGAACATAAAAATTTATAAAGGATCAAATTTTATTTGTCCAAACTCGTTTGAATTAAATCAAAGTCTTAAATTTTATAATTTAAAAGCAAATAATAGAAATGTTCAAAAATTAATTAAATTAACAAATTCTAAAGCATATATAGTAACAAAAGGTTCAGAAGGATTGATTTTATATTCAAGAAAAAAAAAAGAAATATATATACCCCAAAAAAATGTTAAAATTTACGACGTTACTGGCGCTGGTGACTCTTTTATTTCTTTTTTGTCATATTTAATTGTTAGCAAGATAGATATAATTAATTCAATAAAATTTGCTAACTTTGCATGTTCAAAAATTGTACAAAAAAAATATACCTCGTATCTAGATCTAAATGAGTTTAGAAGCCTGATTGAAAATTATTGTTTTTTAGAAAATTTAAACTTTGAAAAAAAAATACAGTTATGGAAGCTTGCGAAACTAAAAATTGGAGTTGCAAATGGTTGTTTTGATATTATTCATTCTGGTCACCTACATTTATTTGAAAAAGCAAAGCTAAATTGTGATAAATTAATTATTTTAATTAATTCAGATAAATCTATAAAAAAACTTAAAGGAAATCATAGGCCAATAATTAAATTAAGTGAAAGAAAAAAATTTTTGAAAATGATAAAATGTATAGATGAGGTCATACCTTTCGATGAAGATACTCCTATTAAAAATTTGATAAAAATTGAACCAGATATATTGTTTAAAGGTTCAGATTACAAAAAAGCAGAAGTTGTAGGGTTTAATTTTTTAACTCAAAATAAAAAAAAAGTTAAAATAATAAAAAAATATAAAAATTTTAGCACTTCTAAATTAATTATTTCATGATTATTATAACAGGGGGTGCTGGTTTCATAGGCGCAAATTTAATACGAAGATTAAATTTGCTGGATAATGAAAGAGATATAATTGTTGTTGATAATATTAGAAAAAATTCAAAAAATCTAAATCAAATTACCTATCAAGATTATTTTGATAAACAAATTTTCCTTAAAAAATTGGAAAATAAAAAATTTCACTCAATTAAAGATCTGACTAGTATAATTCATTTAGGAGCATGCACTGATACTACAGAGTCAAATTGGGATTATCTTAAATACAATAATATTTATTATACTAAAAAACTTTACCAACTGTCTAAATATCACAATTCACAATTTATTTATGCATCTTCAGCTGCTGTTTATGGTCTTAAATCAGGAGAACAAAAAAAAAATACATATAATTTAAAGCCTCTAAATTTATATGCAAAATCAAAATATGAACTGGATAAATATTTTTTTAATAAAAAAAAAAAAGTTATGTCGTTAAGATTTTTTAATGTGTATGGAAAATTTGAAAATCATAAAGCACATATGGCAAGTCCTGTTAGCAAATTTTTAAATCAATTAAAAAGTTATAAACAATGTCAGGTATTTGATTTTAGGAATAAAGAAGAAGCAAAAAGAGATTTTATTTTAGTTGATGATGTTATTGATATTATATTATTTTTAAAAGATAAAAAAAAAAAAGGAATATTTAATATAGGATCTGGTAAGGCAGAACCCTTTAGTAAAATCGCAAAAATATTAATTTCTAATTTAGGCTATGGTAAAATAAAATATATTAATTTTCCTGATAATTTAAATAACAAGTATCAATATTTTACTAAAGCTAATATTTTAAAGTTGAGGATGTCAGGTTACAAAAAAATAATTAAAAATTTAGAAAAAGGAATTAAATTTTTTTTAAGTCATATTTAATTGAGTTAAAAACTTTAAAGGGATTTATTTGATTAATGTTAGTTTTAGGATAAAAAATAGTTGTGTTTCTGTTGGATGGAAACCACCTTCCTTTTTCAGAAGTAATCCCAAATATTGCAGCTCCATTTTTTTTTAAAATGCTTGCAATATGCATTGTACCGTCATCGTGTGAAATATGATAAGAGCTTTTTTCAATAGTTTTATATAGTTTATATATACTCGTTTTCCCACATAAATTAACAATCTTACGTTTATCTAAAAGAGAAATTTCATCTGAAATTTTTTTTTCTTTTTTTGACCCTAGAATAATTATTTTTAAATTTGGAAAGTGAATAGTAATTTGTTTAATTAAACATTTCCATTTTTGTTTATGCCATATTTTTTTTTTATTTCTTCCACCAAAACTAATTGTAATTGTTTTTAAGTTTATAGTTTTCTTATTAGATTTAAATAATTTTAAAATTATTTCTTTGCTGATATTTTTATTAATTCTTTTACATAAATAATATTCTTCATTAAATTTTTGATAATTATAATTCTCTTTATCGAAACCAGCTAAATTTGGACTTATTAGTCTAAAAAAAATATAATCTCTTTTTAATTTAAAAATAGAATTTATTTCATTCAAATAATAGATAGAATCAAACTTTTCAAGTCTCAATTTAAAATAAAAATTTATTAATGAAAAAATATTATAATTAAAAAAAATGAATTTATGTATCAACCTATTTTCTATCTTTATTTTGTCAGGATTTACAACTCCATCAATTTTTGATTTTACTGAAGAAAAATAGATATTTGATTCAGGATATTTAATTTTAAGAATTTTAATAGCTGAAAGAGATACAAGAAAGTCTCCAAGACTACAATTTCTGTAAACAAGAATTTTTTTCACTTTTAAAAATTAATATTATTAAAAGTATTTTTTTTTATATTTAGGTTTCTAATAAATTGTGACAAATAATGCATTATAGTTACATGACAATCTTCAACTATCCCATAATTATTAATATTAAAATTTAAATTATAATCAGATAATTTTCTTAGCTTACCTCCATTAAAACCAGTAAGAGAAATGACTTTTGAATTATTTTTTTTTGCAGCTTTTGCGGCTTTTAATAGGTTTTGACTATTACCTGATACAGAAAATATAAAAATTAAGTCGTTTCTTTTACATATTTTTTCGATTTGAAATGAGTAAATTTCATCATAACTAATATCATTTGATATGGCAGATATTAAAGAAAAGTTAGAAGACAAAGAAATAGATTTTATATTTAGATTTGTTTTGTTGTTAGTTTGTTTAAAAAAATCACATGTAAAATGATCTGCTAAAGAAGAAGAACCTCCGTTACCACAAGTATAAATAATATTATCTTTTTTAATACAAAGAATTATTTCATTAATTATTTTTTTTAATTCTTTGAGGTCTATTTTTTTTAATAATAAATTTTTTTTACTTACATATTCAAAATAATATTTTTCAAATTTTAAAATTTTTTTAATAGGGAATTTATTTGGCATTTGACGTTAATGTTGCTGATTTTATACCATCTACAGTTTTATTTATATTCCAATTATTTATTATTTTTTTACTATTTATGCCCATTTTTATTCTCTTTTTTTTGTTAAAAATTAATTTTTTTAAATATCGCTGTAAATCGAAAACAGAATTTGTTTTAAATATGTAGCCATTATAACCCCTCTTAACCAAATCATATGAAGAACAAACTTTGTCACTTGTGATTATTGGTAATTCAAAACACATTGCTTCATTTACTACAAGACCCCAAGGCTCTTTTAACGATGGCAGAACAAATATATCAGCTTTTTTATAATAATTTCTTATTTTTTTTTGATTTTGAAATCCTAAAAAATAAATATTATTTTTATATTTCGAGTATTTTTTTTTTAAATTTTTTTTTAAGAGACCATCTCCTACTATGTAAAGTTTTATTTTATTATTATATTTTTTTAAAATATTAATAAAAGCTTTAATCAATAATTCTGGATTTTTTTTATTTATTAATTTTGCAGTATACAAAATAATAATCTCTTTTTTTTTTAAATATTTTTTCTTTGAGCGAGAATAAAAAAAATTATTATCGACTGTATAGGGACAAAATATTAATTTTTGTTTTTTTATATTATTTTCTATGTAAAACTCTTTATTTTTTTTACCAATATATAGAAATTTATAAATAAAGAAGTTTAAAAAAAAATAAAAAATTCTAGTAAATATTTTTTTTACAAAATTTTTTTCGAAATTAAAATTATTACTTTCATTCCTCATTAATATTTTAATATTTAATAATTTTAAAATTAAGATAGAAATTAAATATTTAGGATTTTCGTATCCATGAATTAAAAAAAAATCAAAATTTTTATTTTTAATCAATTTGTAAAATAAAAAAGAAAATTTGAGATAATTCTGATTGGAGTTATCAACTATGTTATATTTATATTTTCCTGTTAGACTTAAATCCCATTTAATAAATTTATTCATATCTTTATCAAAATATTTTTTTAATGAATAATCTGAAAAATAGAATACGTTAAAATCTAATTCAGTAATTTTACTCAATTTTTGAATTAATGGTGTTTGATATTGAATTGGGTGACTCAATAAATACCCCACTTTTATTTTTTTTTTTTGCATCTAATAGAAACTTATATAGATTAATTTATTATTTATAATAAATTTTTTTATTAATAAAAATAAATGATAATAATTTCTAGTGTTGGTAAATTCCATTTTTTAAAATTAGCAGAAGAACTTAATAAAAAACAAAGTTTAAGTGTTTTTTTTTCAGGGTACCCAAAATTTAGATTAAAGTCTGATTTTATTAATAAAAAAATAATAAATAAATCATTTTTTCAAACATCTTTTATGGTTTTAAATAAATTTATAAAATTTAAATATTTAAAAAAATTCAATCATTTTTGTCATTGTGATTTTGATTTATTTGTTAGCAAACAATTAGAAAATATTGATTTTAATACTTTTTATGGTCATTCAAGTAGCAGTTTGATATCAGGAATAAAAGCTAAGAATTTAGGAAAAAATTTCTTTTGTGAGAGAAGTTCTTGTCATATAGAGTTTGATATAGATGAAATTAAAGAAGAATATAAAAAATTTAATGTTACTTGGGATGGAAATTATAAAAAAATTGTAGAAAGAGAAAATAAAGAATATGAGATTGCAGATAAAATAATTGTACCATCAAGTTTTGCAAAAAGTACTTTTTTAAACAAAGGCATTAACGAAAAAAAAATTATAGTAAATAATTTTGGTACAAATTTTAAAACTTTAGATAGATTTATTGAAAGAGATATTAGTCAGACACTTAATATAATCTTTGTTGGAATTTGTTCTATAGAGAAAGGAATCTTCTATTTGCTTGAAGCTATGAAAAGTATTAAAAATAAAAATATTAATTTAAAGTTAGTTGGAAGAGTAGATAAACAAATCGAGGATTTTTTAAAAAAATATAAGAAAGATAATAGAATTTCATTTTTAGGATCAAAAAGTAACTCCGAGGTTAAAAACTTATTATTAGAAAGCGATATTTTAGTCCTTCCTTCTTTAAGAGAAGGCATGAGTTTAACAATTGGTGAAGCCATTGCTTGTGGTTGTACGATTATAGCAACACATAACTCAGGAGCAGGTGATGTTATTGAAGAAAATAAAGAAGGATTTTTGGTAAACGCAAAAGATTCTAATATTATTGCTGAGAAAATAAATTTTTTTTATGAAAATAGAGTTAAGCTTAATGAAATGAGGTATAAATCTTTTTTAAGATCAAAAAAAATAGAAGGTTTTTCTAAATATGCAGATAAAATAATTAAATTATCAAGATAATTAAATTTCATCACAATTTTTAAAAAGTTTTCTTAAATTATTTAAATTTAAGTCTAATTTTTGTGATATGGAAATCAAAATAACTTGTTTATGAATTTTTTCAGTATTTATTAAACTTAAATTTTCATTTCCATTAAAAATTTTCATTTTATGATGTAATAACCAAGGATATTTAATATATTTAATTTTATATTTATTAAATAAATTTAAGTAATTATTTATTTTATTTTCATCTTTAATAAATATTGGATATCCTCCGAAATATCCTCCTCTTTTACAATTTTTTTCGACAATTATAGCCCTAAATGATTGAGAATCTTCAATTAGAGAATCTATTTTTTTATAAAAAAATTCTTTATTATTGTTTATTTTATCAATATATTTTAAATCAACTAATGCCATAGCTGAGCCCAAGGGATTCATTCGTAATTTATTAGAAAATCCTGTGTCTTTATAATCACTTAAACCGCATTCTATAAGTTCTGAAGAATTTCTATTAAAGTGTCCATAGAATGACAATTTTGTAAAATATTCTTTTGAGTCAGTTACACAAATTCCACCTTCACCAGCTGCTATTGCTTTTGAACCTTGTAAACTAAAACAACTAATATCTCCGTAATACCCTGTTTTCTTATTATAAACCATAGCTCCATGCGAATGTGAGCAATCTTCAATTAATTTTAAATTATTTTTTTGACATATCTCCTTTATCTCTTTGGAGTCAGCGGGATAGCCCCAGGGATGGACTATAATCACCGCAGAGGTATTGCTTGATATATTATTTTTTATAATATCTTTATTTACTGTTAAAGTTTGAATATTTACATCTATAAACTTAATTTTAAAATTTAACTTTCTTATTGGTCCTATAGAAGCATGAAATATAGATGAAGGAATTAAAATTTCAGAACCTTTTGGAAGATTTAAAGCATATATCGCAGCTTCAATTGAAGATGTCCCATTACAAAATGAAACTGCATAATTTTTATCTATAAAATTAGCAAATTTATTTTCTAACTCATTTACGCAGTTTGGATATCCAGTTATTTGATTTTTCAAAATTAATTTTAATACATTTATAGATTTTAAAATAATTTTTAAAATTATTAATAAATGATTAAACATGCTCTTTTGTTATATTATATGCCTGGCTAATCTTATAGAAAAAGCAGCATTAGTTAGTCCTGGGTTAGCAAATCCTATAGATCTAAAAATAGAAGAACCAGCTAAATACAAGTTTTTTACGTCAAAAAATTTGCAATTTTTGTCAACTACTCCATCATTTTTATTAAATCCCATTCTAGTTGTACCAGAATGATGCGAACAATCCTCGAAATTAATTTTACTATTTTGATGGAAAGAATAGTGATTATTTAAATTTATAAAATCATTTATTTTTTTTTTAAAATAGTTAACAGTTTCGTAGTCTACTTTGCTAAAATTCCAATGTAATTCAATCTTATTTTGATTAAAAATATCTTTTTGATTTGAAAGTTTTAACATGCTGTTATAATTTGGAGATTGTTCTCCGTGATACAAAAGATCAAAACATAAAAAATTGTATGGTAAATTAAATTTTTTTTTAAACTTTGAATATATATATAAAAAATATTTGTTTAGATTAGAATGCGGAATATTCATATAAATTTGTTCAATAATATTTAATGGATAAATTAAAAAATTAAAATTTAATTTCTTAAACTTAATTAATTTAATAAAATCATTTAACAATTTTTCATCATTCTGATTATAAGAAGGAGAAAATATAACATGAGAATTAAGAATATTATTATTTAAAATTTCATTTTTTTTTAAAACTAAAGAATCTTGAATTTTAAATTTTAGGTAATTGTACATAAAAAAACTATTAAATTTAATTTTTTTACCAGAATAAATTTTTCCTAAATTCGTTCTTATGTGATCCATAAAATATTTACCATTGTTATGGTTATAAAAGATTTTATTGTTTATCTCATTGTTTAGTAGAAATCTTGCATTCTCGATTGCACCGGCTGCTAAAATAAATTTTTTACTTTTTACTTTAAATGATTTGTACTTATTTCTAACATTTACATAAATAATTCTATTTTCAGCTGTTGAAAAATTAGTTGCAGTTGCATTTTTAATTAAAAGTATGTTTTTGTTTGATATTAATCTTTTTGTAAAATTTGATTTTAAATTAAAAGTCGAAATTTTTGTTGGTGTAAAACTACGCACTTTATCAAAAATTTGATTTTTTTTAAAAATATTGTTTAAATAATTATCTCCAAATTCATCATCATATAATAGAGTATTATTTTCAAAAAATATTTTGCTTGCGTCATCATATAATTTGTTTATTTCCTCAAACTCTATTGGCCATTCTTCAATTTTCATTTTCTCTTTTTTAATGAAATCAACTTCTGACATTTTTAACATTCTATTTGCCCAGAGATTTGCAGAACCACCAATTTGTCTTATTCGATTTTTTCTATTTTTTCTTATTTGATCTATATTTTTTATGTCAAAATAATTTAAACTTTCTGTATCCTCATTAGTATCTTCTTCACCGCTTTCTAAAATCAAAGTTTTTAGACCATTTTCTGAAGTAATTTTGGCTATTATCTGACCAGCCATACCGGCTCCAATTATACAAATCTCTGACTCAAATACTTTATTATCTTCAAAATCGAGAGAATTGATTAGTGTCATTATTTTGAAATTATAAGTATTGTGTTAAAAAATATCACTAATTTATTTTTAATATAAAATTAAACAAGAAAAAAAAATAACTATGTTAAAAGTACTCCAGAATTATAATAACGGAAGAATAGAACTGGTTGATATTGATTTACCCATAATCAATTCTAATGAGGTGCTTATCGAAAATATATATTCGCTTATAAGTAGCGGAACTGAAAAATCTATAATTTCATTATCAAAAAAAAATATTTTACAAAAAGCAATAGAAAGAAAAGATTTAACAAAAAGAGTTTTAGAAAAAGTTAAGAGCGAAGGTTTAATTAGTACAATCAATTTAGTGAGAAACAAGTTGGATATTCCAATACCTCTTGGATATTCATGTGTTGGAAAAATAATTAAAGCTGGGCAGAATATTAAAAATTTTTCTGAAGGTGATTACGTTGTAACATTTGGAGATGAGACAGCTCATCATGCGGAATATGTAAAATCAATTGAGCAAAATATGGTAAGAGTAAATATTGATGATGATTTAAAATCTCTTACCTTTTCAATGCTAGGAGCAATTGCTTTACATGCAATTAGAAAATCTAAAATTAACAATGGTGAAGTTGTTTTGGTAATAGGACTAGGATTAATTGGAATACTTATGTGTCAAATTTTACAAGCATATGGTTACAGTGTTGTGGGTTATGATATTGAAATAAATAAAGTTAAAAAAGCAGAGCAAGTCGGAATTATTAATGTAACTTCTGATCTTGAATCATTAAAAAACTTAAACAATTATCATTCTCAATCTTCTGGTTTTGATGGAACATTTATTTGTTCCGCAAATAGTTCGGAGCCATTTAGTTTAGCCGTAGAGCATACTAGATATAACGGAAGAATAGTTCTTGTTGGAACTGGTAATATCGAATTTGATAGGAATGAAATGTGGAAAAAAGAAATAGAATTTTTGGTTTCAAAAGCTGCAGGCTTTGGAAATAGATGGGATTCTTCAAAAAATTTTTTTAATGAACCTGATAAATATATTATTAGATGGACTCAAAAAAGAAATGTAGAAGAAATAATAAGATTGATAGTTCAAAAAAAAATTAAGTGTAAAGAATTAATCAGTGAGGAACACTCCATAAAAGACGCGATTTTAGCTTATCAAAACTTAATAAATAATAATGAATTAATTGCTACAATATTTAATTATCCCAAAGATAATCAAAAAGAAGATAAAAAAATAATAGTTGATAAAGTGTTTTTTAAAAAAAAAGAAAATGAACAAATATCAACCATAATCGGAACAGGTAATTTTGCCACTTCAATCATGATACCCAAGATAGCAAATAATAAATATCACAAAGTTAACTATCTTCTTTCAAATTCAGGAGAAAAAATAGGATATTTTTGTAAAAAATATAATATTAAAAATGGAACTACAGATTTAGAAAATTTAATTCATAAAGAATTTGATAATGTATTTATTTTGACTAGGCACGATAGTCATTTTGAATTGGTAAAGAAATTTTTACTACTTAATAAGAATGTTTTTGTTGAGAAACCATTATCTATAAACAAAGAACAATTAGATCAAATACGTCAAATTTATTTAGAAAATAAATCAAATTTATTTGTTGGTCATAATAGAATTTATTCACATCATGTTAAAAAAATTAAAAATTTTTTAAATGAAAATCAAATGCCTTTAGCAATAAATCTAACTATTTGTCCTGGTAAACTTGATCAGACTAGTTGGATTTTAGAAGAAAAACATGGGGGAGGTAGAATCGTTGGAGAATTGAGTCATTTTATAGATTTAATATATTTTTTAACAGATAGTACTGTATCTGATTTTTCGCTTAAAAAAGTTTCAAATAATAATCCAGATGTAATAAATAAAGAAAACTTTATTTTAAATTTTAAATTGAAAAATGGTTCTGTTTGCTGCATTACATATATATCAAATTCAGACAGATCCTCCTTTAGAGAAAATTATCAAATTTTTGGAAATAATTTTTATATTAATTCAATTGATTTTAAAAAAACTGAATTAATAAATAATGGTAAAAAAAAGATATTTAAAACTTTTTTTCAAGATCTCGGTTATGAAAATGAAATTATAGAATTTTTGATTGAGAATAATAAAACACAGCCGAATAACAAAAGGGTGAATAGAATGTTTGATGTGTTTGAATTTATTTTTAATTTAAAATGAATTATTTAATTATTACAGATACATTTCCACCAGAAATAAGATCCTCAGCTATTCTTATGCAAGAGTTAGCTAATTTTATTTCCAAAAATAATAATGTAGATGTAATAACTTTAAAACCAAATAATAATTTATCTTTAAATATAAAATTACCAAGAGTAACAAAGATAAAAAATTTGACTGTACATAGAATAAGTTATTTTAAAACTCATAATATTAATTATTTGTTAAGAGGTATTCTTGAGCTGCTGATGCCTTTTTATCTAATGATTTATATTTTTTTTTTAATAAAAAAAATAGATTTTTGCATAACATATTCTCCACCAATTTTTCTAGGAAAAATATTTTTCTTATTAAAAAAAATATATAAAGCAAAAATAATTTTAAATGTTCAGGATATTTTTCCTCAAAACGCTATTGATCTTGGTATCGTTCGAAGCAAATTAATAATTAAATTTTTAAAATATGTAGAAAAAAACAATTATAAGAATTCTGACTTAATAACTTTTCATTCATATGGGAATAAAAATTTTTTTTTAAAAAATAATCTTGAATTTTCAAAAAAAACTTACATTCTGAATAATTGGACTGAAATTAAAAATTTTAAATTCAAAAAAAAATATAACGTTAAAAACAAACTTAAAATTATCTTTGGAGGAGTATTAGGTCCTTCACAAGGATTAAAAAATTTTTTAAAGGGTATAATACAGTCAAAGAATAAAAAAAATTTAATTTTAGATTTTTATGGTAATGGAACAGAAAAAAATGAACTAATTGAATTTGCGAGATTGAATGATATTAATGTCAATTTCTATAATTTTATTGATAGTGAGAAATATGATAGAGCTTTGTTGAATGCCGATATTGGATTGGTATCATTAAGTTCAGAAAATAAAACTCCAGTTGTGCCAGGAAAATTACTCACAATGATGTCCAGAAAGTTACCAATTTTTGCATGTGTTAATTTCGAAAGTGATGTTATAAATATTATAAAAAAATCAAATAGTGGCGTTTGGTCAATTAACGATCAAATTAAAGATATTGCAACTAAAATAGATTTTTTATTTGATAATTTTGACTTATTGTATAAATATTCGGAAAATTCTTATAAATATAGTTTAAGACACTTTGATAAAAATAATATTTTAAATAAATTTTTAAAGAAAGTCGAAAAATTGTAAAATGTTAGATATTTCATTCAAAAATAAAAATATATTAGTTACAGGCGGTTGTGGGGCAATCGGATCTAATTTAGTTAAATATTTAATTAAAACTAATGTTAATAAAATAGTTGTTTTAGATAATCTGAGCTCATCACAAGAATGGAATCTTGAAGAAAATAAAAAAGTTTTAATGGTTAAAGGAGATGTAAGAAGCGATATTGATTTGAAAAGATGTTTTAATGAAAATATAAACTACGTCTTTCATCTAGCCGCATTCTTTGCTAATCAAAATTCTGTAGATTATCCAGAGATTGATCTTTCAATTAATGGTAATGGAACTCTTAAACTTTTGCAGTATTCTCATATGTGTAATATAAAAAGATTTATTTACGCAAGTTCTGGTTGTTCAATTTATGGGAAAGAACCGAAGCTACCAGTCAAAGAGGAATTAAATTCAATGCATCTAAGTTCACCTTATCAAATAACTAAAATGTTGGGAGAATTGTATTGCAATTATTATTTAAATCATTTTGGTCTAGAGGTAGTTAAGGCAAGATTTTTTAACTCGTATGGTCCTGGGGAAATTCCCGGTCAATACCGAAACGTAATTCCTAATTTTATATATTGGGCAATGCAAGGAAAAGAAATTCCTATCACTGGTAATACTGAAATGACAAGGGATTTTACATACGTAGAGGATATAGTAAATGGTTTAGTGCTGTGCGCTATTACAGAAGATATAAATGGAGAGGAATTTAATTTAGCATCTGGTAAAGAAATTAAGATAGTAGAACTTGCGGAAAAAATAAATAAACTAGTGGGTAATAATTCTAAAATAAAATATTTTGAAAAAAGAAAGTGGGATACTAAAAATAGAATGTTAGCATCCATAGATAAAGCTGAAAAACTTTTAGGATATAAGCCAAAAACACAATTCGATGATGGATTAAATAATACATTAAAATGGTTTAGAGCTAATTGGCAATTGATAAAAAATAATTCATCTTTTTCACCAGGAATGTCATCTGCAGTCAGAAATTCAGAATAATTACATACTTATTTTTAACAAGTTTTTTTATCCAGCCAAATTTTCAGGTGGACCACAAAAAAGTGTTTTAAATTTAGTAGATTTTTTAAAAAAGAAAAATATTATAATTGTAACTTCAAATAAAGATTATGACGGAAAAGAACTTAAAGTAAATGTTAAAAAAGTTTATAATAAAAAAAATTTTAAGATAATTTATTTTAAGAATTTATTTTTTTCATTTTTAATAATTAAAAATTTAATCAAAAAAACTAAATTTATTTATTTAAATAGTTTTTTTGATTTAAAATGGTCTTTTTTTCCAGTCATATTATCAGTTTTGTTTAATAAAATTATAATTTTGGCACCAAGAGGAGAATTATCAAATTATGTTATTCAGAATAAAAAACTTAGAAAAAAAATTTTTATTTTTATTTTTTTTTACGTATTTAAATTAGATAGATACATAATATTTCATTTTACATCTCAAGAAGAAATAATGAATTTCAAAAAATTAGTTAATAAAAAAATAAAATTTAAGTTAATACCAAATATTATTAATTTAAGAATTAAAATAAAAAAGAAAACTTTAAACAAAAAATATAAATTTTTATTCTTTTCAAGAATAGACGAAAAAAAAAATCTACATGAAACTATAAATCTTTTTAAAAAAATTAAAGGAAATTTTTTATTTGATATATATGGACCTTCAAAAAATAAAAAATACTTAGAAACATGTTTAAATGCGATTAAAGATGACTCAAGGATAAAATTTAAGGGCAAGATTACATTTGAAAAATTAACCAAAATTTCAAATAATTATAACTTTTTTATCCTTCTTTCAAAGAATGAAAATTTTGGACACTCAGTAATAGAAGCCTCATCATTGAACATTCCCGTAATAATTTCGAATAACATTCCTTGGGCAAAAGATAAAAATTTAAAAAAATTGATTACAGTTTTAAATTTAGAATTTTATAAAAAAACTTTAAAACGTTTAAATAATATTGTAAATTTAAACAAAAAAGATTATAAAAAATTGATTATTAATAATAAAAATTTTTTTATAAATGTTCTTAATAAAAATATTTCCGAAAAAAATAAATATTTTGAATTATTTTCTTAGTTAAGAAAAATAGTAAAAACACTGCAAATCCCTTAATTATATCTCCATAATATAAAGAAAAATTTTTTTCCCAGGAAAGAAGAGGAACAATCACAAAAAATATTTCATAATTATTTTCAAAATTTTTTAAAAGTATAAGAGCTAGCATTGAATTAATTACCAAAAATATTATTATAAGTGCTATTGCAAAATTATCAAATGAGTAAAATAAACAATTAATAAAAGTTAAATTAAGTGATGATTTTAAATCTAATTCATCAAAGATTTGTAATTGTCTACCAATATAATTTGTAAAATTTTCTTTATAATTTTCAAATTTATTAATTCTAAATTTTGATAATATTGGTAGTAAATTTTTATAATTTTTTTCTATTCCATCAATTTCTTTAAGTCTAAATATCCTAGCAGTTATAAAGCTGTAATCTAATCTTGCTGACAACACTATAACTTTATTTATATTAATATCTTTGGGGTTTAAATTCTCTAAAATTGTTTCATATCTCTTTTCAAAAGATAATTTATTTTTTTTATAATTGATTAATTCAGATATTATTATGTCAGATTTATCCTTGCCATATTTTTTTTCAAGTGTATCAATTAATGTCTTATTATTATAATCTGAACTATTAATTACTAATTTTGATCTTATCTCTCCAATTAGAGGTTTTAAAAGAATACAAAAAATACTTAATATAATTACATAAAAAAAGATCTTACTATCTCTTTTTTTTAAGCTTACTATAAACACGAGAATTAACGATATAACAAAAGAAATTATAACAAGGTATAAAGTAGCAACAACAATAGTTAAAATAAAGTAATAAAGTTTGTATTTATCTTTAATTATAAAAAAAAAATAATTTCCAATTATTAATATTATATTTTGAAAAAAAAAATTAAAATTATCGTACCCAAGTAAATTAAAAAAAATTAGAATAAATATATTTATCCAAAATATATATTTCCAAATATTTAATTTAGAATTTTTATTGAATAATAAAAAATTATATTGAAATTTGAAATTTTTTAACAAAAATTCCCAAATTATAAGTGAAGATAAAAGTATAATAAAAATATAAGATTGAACTTTAAATTGAAATACTGGGTTAAATATATTTTCATAAAATTGAGAATAAAAAAAGATACTTCTATTAACTAAAAACTCAGCATACCTAGAATTAAAACTTATTGCTGGTAAAAATGAAAAACCAATGCTAACGGTGAAGAAAAGAACCTCCGGTACCGGGATATGTTCTCTTTTATTCTTTAAATAAAAAATTATAAATAAAAATCCTAAAATAATGTTAAATAAACTTATTATTTTGAAATACTCAAAATTAAAAAAAAACCAAGTTGCAATAATAAAAAAAATATTTAAAAGAAATAAAATTTTTAATATATTTATATAGTTATTATTTATTTTTTTTAGAAACTTCATTTAAAATAATTTTATTTATTAATAAAGATGTATTTCCTTTTCCAAAAGGGTTATTCTTTTTTATAAATTTGCAATAGAATTTTTTATTTGCAACTAATTTTTTTACTATTTTAATAATTTTTAGTTTATTAGTAGCTAATATTGCTGTACCATTTTTGATAGCTTCTTGTCTTTCTGTAACATCTCTAGTCACAACCAGTGGTTTCTTTAAAGTAGGCGCTTCTTCTTGGATACCGCCAGAATCGGAAATAATTAAATAACATTTGCTTAATAAGTAAATAAACTCATCATAATTTAATGGATTTATAATCTTAATATTATTATTTTTTTTTATTTGATTTTGAAAAAATCTCACAAATGGATTGAAATGACCTATAAATAATATTTGCAAAGTGTTATCCCTTGAAATTGAATTAATTGCTTTTATTACTTGAGGATAATTTTTTGAAAAATTTTCTCTTCTATGACCTGTGATCACAATTAATTTTTTTTGTTCGTCTAAAAATTCGAATTTTTTTTGTAGTTTTTTTTTATTTTGTTTTTTTTCAATTTTTTTTAAAATTAATTTTAAAGAATCTACTACTGAGTTTCCAACTTTATAAATATTTTTATATATGTTCTCTTTTTGAAGGTTTTGTTTGTTTAGGATTGTTGGAACAAAATTAAGATCACTAATTATACTTACAAGTTTACGATTAAATTCTTCTGGCCAAGGCGCATTCATATTATGACTTCTCAAACCAGACTCTACATGGATAATCTTTACTTTATTCAAGTAAGCACTAATCGAAGACATTGATGTGGTAATAGTATCACCCTGTACAATTAAAAAATCAAATTTTTCTTTATTAAATACAGTATTTAAATTTAGCAAAATTTTACTTGATAGATTTGTTAAATTTTGTTTTTTTTTTAATGATTTAAATTTATAGTCAATTTTTAACCTAAACAGTTTTATAATAGGATCCAGTAATTCTTTGTGCTGGCCAGTATTTATTAATTTAACATTAAATCTTTTATTTTTTTTTAATTCATTGATAATTGGATATAACTTGATAATTTCAGGACGTGTTCCAAAAGAAATTAGAATCTTTATTTTCATAACTTATTTGTTATGTGTAGCGTATCAGGGATATTCAATTATTTATATGATAAAAAGATTAGCGAAGATCAATTACTAAAATTTAATCAAATCTTAAAACACAGAGGACCAGACGGCAATGGAATTTGGCTTTCTAAAGATAAAAGAATTGGATTAGCTCATAACAGATTAAGTATAATTGAGTTATCTAAACAATCTAATCAACCAATGTTTATAGATGATAATTTAATTATTATTTTCAATGGTGAAATTTATAACTTCATTGAGTTAAGAAATAGTTTAATTGAAAAAGGACATCAATTTAAAACAAAATCAGATACTGAAGTAGTTGCTAGAATGTTTTTACAATATGGTCATGAATACGTTAAATTTTTGAGAGGAATGTATGTTATAGCTATATGGGATAGAAAAAAAAATAATCTTACACTTTCAAGAGATACTTTTGGAATAAAACCTCTTTATTATAAAAATAAAGATGGTGTTTTTATATTTTCTTCAGAAATTAAATTGTTTTCAGAAATCAATAAATTTGAAGAAAAGGATATTAGTAGCGAAGAAGACTTTTTATTTCGCGGATTTATTCTTGGACCGAAAACTTTTTATAAAAATGTAGAAGAAGTAGAACCAGGTTCGTCAATTTTAATCTCTTTTAACAATAATTTAAAAATTATTAATAATGATGGAGTTGATAAATACTTTTCTGAAATTGATGACAGTTTGTTTTATAAACAAAATATTAATAGTAATGATTATGAGGAAATATATGATGCAATCCAAGAGAGTGTTGTTTTGCATACTAGGTCTGATGTTGAAATTGCTTCATTTTTATCTCAAGGGCATGATTCGAATTTAATAAGAAAAATACTTATTGATAATAAAATTAATGCAAAATTTATTAATTTAAGTTTTGACGATAATAATTTAAAAAATAATGAAAAAATCAGAAATCAAAAAAAAGTTATAAATTATAACTTCAATAAAGAAGATTTAATAAATATGAATAAAGAGATTCATAGATATATGGATCAACCGTCAATAGACGGTTTTAATACATTTTACGCATCGAGTTGTGTCAAAAAAGAGGGAATTAAAGTGGTTTTATCTGGTATTGGCGCTGATGAAATATTTTCTGGATATACGACATTAAATAAAATTAATTTAATAAGTTTTTTTTATAAAAATTTAAGAATTTTAAATAAAATAAATTTTTTAAAAAATTTTAAAATTTATAAATTGTTTTCAGATACTGATGATTTTGAACAAAAATATATTCTATCTAGGTCAATAAACAGTAGAAAAAATATTTTTAAGTATTTAAAAAGAAAAATTGATCTACAATATAAATCCTCAAGAAAACCAAATAATTATAATAATTGGACTGAAAAATTCAAGTTAAAATTTCTTGAAATAAGTTATTATATGAAAAATCAGTTATTAAGAGATTCAGACTGGGCTTCAATGGCGAATAGTATAGAGTTAAGAACGCCATTTGTAGATAAGTTTTTATTAAAAAAACTTCTTAAAATTCCACTTTTTTATAAGCAAGATAAAAAAGAAATTTTTCAAAAATATTTGAAAAGCGAAAATTATATTATTAAAAAAAAAAAAACAGGGTTTAATTATCCAAGGTATAACTCAATATATCCTTATGAAAAAATTAATTATTCTAAACATTCTTTTCAAATACTTGCGGGTTTTAAAAAATGAAAAAAGAAATGTTATGGGTTGGATCAGAAAATGGACAGTCAAAATCACGATTAGAAGTACTAAGTAAATTATTTAGAATATTTTGTATAGATGAACATCCGCCTAATTATCAACCTGGCTTATCCAAAAATTATTTATCTATACATGAAAGAATTTTGAGAAAGTTTGGAATATATCTAGATAAAGAATTAATAAATAAGACTATTTTAATTGCAATAAAATATAAAAAATTTGATTTTATTTGGATTGAGAATGAAGCAGCAAAATTCATAAAAAAAAGAACATTAAAAATTTTAGCGAATAAAAAAATACATTGTATTCTTTATTCATCTGATAATTTAGAAAAGTTTCATAATTTATCATTAAATCTTTTAATGTCTTTGAAATTTTATAATACGATAATTGTGACAAAATTTAATAATTTAAAAAGTAAATTTTTAATTAATTTTATAAAAGATAAAAAAAAAATTTTTTTTGTACAAAAAGCGTTTGATATTAAATTGCATAAAATAATTAATCAAAATAAAAAAAAATATGATGTAAGTTTTGTCGGAACATATGAAAAATATAGATATAAATCATTAGTTTATGTTGCAAATAAATTAAAAAAAAAAAATAAAAAAATAATAATTTATGTTTGGGGAAATAATTGGCCAAAAAAAAATTTAAATTGTCCTAATTTAAAAATATTTTCTTATCCAGTTTATGGTATAGAATATGTAAAAATTATGAATAGTTCCTTTATTAATTTAAATTTTTTAAGAAAAATAAATAATGACGATACAACTGATAGAACTATAGAAATACCAGCAACTGGTTCATTCATGCTTTCGGAATATAGTTTTCAACAAAATAAAATTTTTGAAAATAATAAAGAAGTAGCTTATTTTAAAAATAATAAACAATTATACACAAAGATAATTTACTTTATCAAAAGACCAAAATTAATGAAAAAAATTTCAATTAATGGATATAAAAAAACTAGAAGTTTAAAATTAGACCATAAAACTATTATTAAAAATGTTTTAAAAAAAAGTTTAATTATTTAATTTTTTTTCAATATCCACAAATATACTATAAATGGAAAGATCAAATAGAATAAGTTATTGTAAAAAAGTAATAATAAAGAAATAGTAAAACCAAATAAAATTATAAAATTAAATCTTTTATAAAATTTTTTATGATCAAATAAACTATCATATAATGTCAAAAAATAAAAATCTCGATGCCTCTGAAATATACTTTTTTTTTTAAGGACCCTTTTTAATAAAGTAAAGGATACGTCCATATGATAAAATAAGATTATAGAAATACTTGCAGCTAAATACCCATTGATTGCTAAATTGATAAGCATCCATGAAATTAAATAACCAAATACTATACTTCCAGTATCCCCAATGAATATTTTAGCAGGGTGTTTATTGAATTTATAAAAAGATAAGATTATACCTAGTAATAATACTACGATTAGTAAGTTTGAGATAGGTAGGTGACCTAAAACTGAAGCAATAAATAAAAATAGTAGGATAAAAAAATTTTTTTTTACAAATAGTTCGTCAATTCCGTCATAAAAATTTGTGATATTTATATGGTAAACCCAAAAGTAAATTATTAATAAAATTTCTAATTTAGTTGGAATAAAATCATATCCAAGACTATCTTGTAAAGTTGCAGTGGATAAAAAAACAATAGTTAATTGAAAAAGTAATCTTATAAATTTTGATATGTTGTATAAATCGTCAAGAAAACAAATAATACCTAATATTAAAATAGATACAATTATGAACCAAAACTTATTTTCATTAAAATAATTAATTTCATAAAAAAAATATAAGACACTCAATATTGTAGAGCAGATAAATAAAGAGAATATTCCTCCAGCCTTAAGGGCTTTTATTTTGTGAGTTTTTAAAGTATTCGGAAAATCTATAAGACTCTTAAAATTGAATCCTTTAATTGAATAAATTTTTAATAAAAAATAATTTAAAAAAAAAGTGAAAAAAAAAATTATTATCGTTAAAGTTTCAATTTTCATTTTACAGAATCTTTTTTAGAATATTTGAAATTCTATCATCATTTGAATAATTGATTTTTTTTATTATAGACATCGATTTTTTTAACATTTGATTTCTTTTCTTTTCATTATTTAAATAATATTTAATTTGATCGGCAAGTTCTTCAGGGTTTTTAAAATACCCTATCGATTCACCAAATATTTTATATATTTTTGATTTGTATTTTGAAATAATAAATCCGCCACATGCTTGGATTTCGTACAATCTTCGTGAGTCATCATCAATATTATCTTCTGCAATTAATACAATTAAAATCTTAGATTTCCAAATAGTTCTTCTGTAATCATGATTATAAACAGGTGGATAATAATTTAATCCATTATTCCTATGAAGTTTGCCAGCAACATTTCCGAATAAAGTCACATTTATTTTATATTTATTCCTTAGTTCATTAAATAGTTTTATTCTTTCAGTTCTGAGGGTTCCAATAAAACATACATCAATTGTTTTTTTTATTTTTTTTTTACTGGGGTAATGAATTTTTTTTTCATAGGTAAAAGGAAATAAATAAATTTTTTTGACTTTAGAAATTTTGTAATCTTTTAAGTTTATTTTTCTTGGCACTAAATGGTAGTCGAAATAAGAGATTATACTTATAAAATTTTTCCAAAATTTTTCTTTTCTGTTACCAAAACAATTATCCGGATTATAATGAATAGTTTTAATATTAAATAATTTAATAACTTTTATTGATAATTTATTAATAAAAATTGCTTTATCAAACCAAATAAAGTCTATTTTTTTTTTTAAAACTAAATTTAATAATTTTTTATTTATTTCACTTCTATTTATTTCAGCAGTGTTTATACTATACTTTACGTCTACAAATTTTTTCAAAGTTAGATATCTATGTTTAGACGTAGAAATTGTACTTAACTCACCAACATATAAAAAAATTTTTTTATTTTTTTTCATTTAATTAATTTGGAATAATTATTATAAGATCATTTTTTAATGAAAAAATTTTGTAATATTTATTTTTCTTTATTAATTTTTTTATAAACTCAATCTTGGGATAACCTTTATTAGGTTTAATAAACTCGCTTAAATTGTCTATAATAATAGTGTGATTTTTTATTTTATGATTAATAATTGCTTTTAGTTCTTCAATAATTGGATTATTTATTTTTTTGCCTGATGTGCCATCGTGACTGTAGTGGGCATCTAAAAAAAAAAGAGTTTTTTCTTTTAAATGTTTTAATTGATTTTTTATAATTAAAGACGAATTACCGTATAAAATAAATACATTTTTATCTCGAAAAAAAAATTTTTTTGATAGATTGTAAAAGTCCTTATTAAGTTCAATGCCTGTTATTTTATTAAAATGCTTTCTTAAAAAAATAATATTATGACTGTACCAAATACCTGTTTCGAAGTAATTATGATATTTACCTTTAGTTGCAAAAGACAATATAACTCTTTGTTTAATTTTTTTAGTCTCATCTCCTTTTTCAAAGTTTAGATAAAAACGATGTTTTATATATAGTAGGTAATATATAAATTTATATCTAAGTAGTTTGTGTTTTAATTTCAGATTAATCACTTATTTTTGTACCAAAAAATAAAGTTTTTTAATCCATCAACTACTTCAGTGATATTAAATTTAATTTTTTGTTTTTTTAATTTTTTGTTTGTACCAAAAGTCAATTTTAGGTCACCTTTAATAGTATTTATTAGTTTAGTTTTTGCTTTTTTATTTAAAAATTTTTCTATTTGTTTTAAAATATCTCTTACTTTATAAATTTTTTTGTTACAAATATTATAGATATTAATTGATGAGGATGGATCGTCGACTTTATAAATTTTAAATTTATTTTTAATAAATTTATCAATTATTTGATGAACAACATATATTACATCATCAATATAAGTAAAATCCCTAAGATTATTTCCTCTGTTATAAAGTTCTATAGTTTCATTTTTTATAATTTTTTTTGTGAATTTATACACCGACATATCGGGCCTTCCATGAGGGCCATATACGGTAAAAAATCTTAAACCAATGCATTGTAAATTAAAAAATTTATTATACGAGTTTGCTTGAATTTCATTAATTCTTTTTGTTGAAGCGTAGTAAGAATCTAATTTTCCAATATTATTCTCGGAAAATGGTATTTTTGCATCTTTTCCATACACAGAGCTAGAAGATGCATAAATTAATTTAATTTTATAGTTTCTACATATTTCCAAAATATTTTGAAAACCAAGAACATTTGACTCAAAATATTTATTTGGTTTTTTAAATGATAAATTAACACCCGGTTGTGCTGCTAGATGAATTATAATTTTTGTTTTAGAAAAAATACTATTTAATTTTTTAATCTTTTTTGAATCTGCTAAATTAATTTTTATAAATTTAAAAGTTTTTTTATTATTATTTAGATCAATTAATCTTTTATTTTTTATTTTTGTATTGTAATAATTGTCAATATTGTCAACCCCTATAATTGATTTGTTTTTGTTTAATAGAGACTTGCAAAGTGAATACCCGATAAATCCTGCGCAGCCAGTAACTATGATCATTGTAATTTAATTTTGTGAAATAGATAAGTCTTTTCATATTCAATTTCATTAAAAAAATTCATAAAATGCGTACAAGGGGAAACATTATACCAACACTGAACTAAATCATCGTCATTTTTTTGACGATAATAAATCTTAAAATTTCCAAATTTTTTAAATTCAAATTCAGGTTTTTTATTATTTTCAGAGTATATTTTTGGCCAAGGATATCTTTCATAAGGTTCTACATTAGCTATTCTGTTTAGGTTTTTTCCAATGAAAAAAATTAGGCAAATTATTAATAAAAAATTTGAGTAAGTATATGATTTTATAAAATTAAAACTAAAATATTTGAAAGATATATATAAACAAATTAGCGATATATTGGCAATTAATAATGATATACCATAACGTAATAATGGAAATTTAACAAACCAGATCATAGATAAAATTATACTTATTATTAAAATATAATTAAAAGCTGCTAAATTTGGATTACTTTTTTTTTTACTACCAATTATAAAAAAAAGAGTCATTAAGACGATAAAAAAACCAATCGTAATATTTTTTACTTTTTTAAAATGAACTTTTTTCCAAGTTTTAAACCAAGAAAAATTTTTATTAAAATTTTCATAGTCATGATTAATAATTTTTTCTTGATCTGGCCAACCCTTTGACCACGCCTCACCCTGCGAATTTCTTACCGTTACATCTGCATGTGTTTTATTTTTAGGATACCAAGAAGTTTTAATGCATGTAATTTCTAGGGGATAAATAAAACATGAACTTTTTAAAAAGTTATTAAATCCAAAAATAGAAAATATAAATAATCCAGCAAATAAAAGTTTATATATTTTTTTCGTATTTAAATATTTTAAATATTTAATCAATGCAAAAGGAACTAATAATGTGATTATCAACCATGGCTTAGTCTGTGGTATAATACTACAAAGTATAAAAAGAATAATCAAAAAAAAATTATAATAGAGATTTTTTTCTTTTTGATTAATTTTTTCTAATAAAAATATTGTAAAAAAAAATAAATTAAAAACTAATATATGAGCAGTTACATCATTACCAAAACTTGAGAAATTTGAAAATTTTATTAAACAAAAAATAGTTATAGAAAAGGAAAAAAAATAGGAAAATGGTGTTTGCTTAAAATTTTTTTTTTCTTTTAAAAAAATGAGATTAAAAATAATTGTAATAACATATAAGTAAGATATTGGTATCAAAAGGGTTTCTTTTGGCAAAAAAGGAAATACATATGCAGCACTTAAATTTTGTAAAACTGATGTATGACCAAATCTAAAATGTAAATTTGTTAAACCTATTATAATATTATTTTCATTGAGAATTTTAATATAAGGCAAATGATACATGGAAAAATCATTATGGTTCTTACTGGCAAAAATTAATATTGAGGTAATAATTGTGGCTATAGTGCTGTAAATTAAGATTTTTTTTATATCACTATTACAAAGATAAAATAGACTTATAAAAGCTATAATTGCTAAAGATGAATTTAAATAAATATTTAAACTAAAAAAAAAGTTTAAAATAGTTGTAAAGCAGGCTAATGAAAAAAAACCGCTTAATGATATATAAAGATATTTAAAATTAAAATTAATATTATTTAATTGATTTTTAAATATAAATTTATTGATTAGTAAACCATGACCATAAAAGGTTAAAAAAATTAAAAAAATTAAAAAAATTACAAAAATAAACATGAATTATGAAGTATCAATTATTGTTCCAGTATACAATGAAGAAAAAACTATTAAAAAAATTTTATATAAAATTAACAAAGTAAATTTAAAAAGAAAAGAAATTATAGTAATTAATGATGGATCAAATGATAATACGAATAAAATTTTGTTAAAACTTGAAAAAAAAAATATTAACAAACTTATAAGTTTAAAAAAAAATTATGGTAAAGGATATGCTATTAGACAAGGTTTAAAATATGCAAAAGGTAAAATAATAATTATCCAAGATGGGGATTTAGAATATAATCCTCAAGATTATTTAAAACTTATTAAACCAATTTTAAGCAATACAACTAATGTTGTTTATGGTTCTAGAGTATTAAATAAAAGTAGAACAAATGTTTCAAAAAGTTTTACAAATAATATCAGAATTTTAGCAAACTATTTTTTAACAAAATTATCTAACTTAATTAATCGACAAAATTTAACTGATGCTCACTCATGTTACAAGGTGTTCAAAAAAGATTTATTAAAAAAAATATATCTTAAAGAGAACAGGTTTAGTTTTTGTCCAGAATTAACTACAAAGTTGTCAAATATAAATGAAAAAATAATCGAAGTTCCAATTTCATATAATGGAAGAGATTATAGTGAAGGAAAAAAGATTAAATTTTCAGATGGCATTGATGCAATATTAACAATTTTTAAATATAAATTTTTAAATTAGCTTTTTTTCTTTGTAAAATAACTTTATCAAAGAAATTTTTCTTCCATAGATAAAATGAATAGGGTTTCCACAAAACCCATGATAGATTCTTCTCTCCTTTTTCATATCTTATAATTAATTTTTTCCACCAGTGAATATCCCAAATTTTTTTATCAAAAACTTCACTATCATCTAAATATTTATAAAGCTTAATTGATAATTTTTTAAACCAAATTTCTTGAGGAGGTAAAAAGCCTTGTTTATCATTTCTATTTAATAATTTCTCTGGTAAGCGTTCTTGAAAAGTTGTTTTAAGAATATTTTTTGTATTAAAATTTTTAAGGAATTCACTTTCATTTATTAAATATGTATATTTGTGAAGTTCTTTATTAAGATAAGGCAATCTACTTTCAACAGAATGCGCCATGGAAATTCTATCACCATATCTTAATAATACTTGAAGAAATCCAGAGAAAGTATCATTTAGTAGTTTGTTTTTTAATTTTTGATTTTTAAAAATATTACGAATTTTATTAATTTTAATATTATTTATATATCTAAAATTAATACCAAATAAAAAATTAGATCCAATATTAAAAATTTTAGATATAATCTTTTTTAATTTAACCGGAATAAGGTGTTCAAAAAAAACTTTTTTTTTAAATAACGCGTTAGGCATAGTTAAGTTAATCTTTTTTATTTGATTTTTAGAAAGATTAAGATAATTAAAATACTGTTGATATCCTCCAAAGATTTCATCAGCTCCCTGTCCATCTATAATAATTTTAATTTTATTTTGTTTAGCAAATTCAAACATCTTCCATTGAGCATATTGACTAAGTGATCCAATTGGCAGCTCTGTATACCAAGCTAAATCTTTGAGTTCATTTTGTATATTTTTATCATTAATACTACATATTTTGATATTTAATTTAAAATCTCTATTAATCTTCTTTATAAAATAATCATCCCTGTTTTTTTTATTCCCAAATATACCTGATAGAATATTAATATTTTTGTATTTTTTAAATTTATTTAAAATTGAAAATAAATTTATTGATGAGTCTAATCCACCTGAAAAAAAAATACCTTTTTTTACATCACCTCTTAACCTATACTCTAATGATCTATCATAAGCTTCTTGTATTTTTTTTTTATATTCTGAATTTTTATTTTTATCTGATGATTTAATATTTTTAATAGAGAAATAATTCTTAATTGAAATTTTAAATTTATTAATATCTAAAATTCCAAATTCACCTGGTAATAATTGTGAAATTTCATTGAAAACTGTATCTCTATTGTTATCAAGTCCATAAGAGCTATCATTTAAAAAGTTTAATATTTTATTTATATCGTATTTGATATTTTTTTGAGAAAATAGAATTGGTTTAAATTCAGATGAAAATATGAAGTTATTATTTGTGAAAGAATATAAAAAAGGTTTCTCTCCAAAAATATCTCTAGCAAAATAAATTAAATTTTTATTAAGATCGTAGATACAAACGGCAAACATGCCATCTATTTTCTTAAAAATTTCAACCCCCCAATATTTAAAGCCCTTTAAAAAAACTTCAGTATCACAATTAGTTGTAAAAGTTATTTTTTTTTTTTTAAGTTCTTCTTTAAGTTCTATGTGATTATAGATTTCACCATTAAAGACTATAATCATTTCATCACATATCATTGGTTGTCTTCCATTAGTACTAACATCATTAATTGATAATCTTTGATTCGAGAGAATTATTTTTTCATCTAAAGATTTCCAATAACCTTGATCATCAGGTCCACGATGTTGCATTAATTTATTAAGATATTTAAATGATTTTTCATTAATTTTATTCTTATTTGACACTGCACCCAATATGCTACACATAATTTTTTATAAAATTTATTTATGAATATAATAGTAATTAACTATTGTCACCCAAAAGCAAAACATATTTGCGGTCAAAGAGCATTAAATTTTAGTACAGAATTATCAAAAAAAAATCATAAGGTCTGTTTGTTAACCAGTGATTTTAATGTTAAAAAATCAAAGAAAATCAATATTTACAATAAAAACTTAATTCATTTTGCCTACAAGAGTTTTGAATATAAAAAAAACTTAAAAATTATTAAAAAAAATTTTTTAAATAAAATTAATATTTTTTTTAATTTTCTTTTTAGATCTGGACAAAAACATAAATGGATAGAAGGTATTGATAAAAAATTTTATACGTTTATTAAATATAAATTTAAACCAAATTATATTATTGCAATTTATAGTCCGATTGATTGTGTTTATTTGGGTGCTAAAATAAGTCAACTAACTAACGCTGAATTGATTTTAGATATTAAAGACCCTTTTGTTGAGAACAATGGTTTATTTTTTTCATTATATTTTTTATATAAATATAGATTTATTAAAAAAATAACTTTTTTATCTAAGAAATATAAAAAAGAATTTAATAAGCTTAGCAATAAAAGTGCCCTAATAATAAGGAGTGGTTTAAAGTATAAATTTTTAAAAAATTTAAGCAGAAAAACACATAAAGTTGGCATTCAAATAAATATAGTTGGAAGCATATATCATGAAAATTATTTGAATGATTTTTTACATATATTAGACAACTTCTCATTAAAAATTAATAAAAAGATTAAAGTGGTTTATTTAGGTAACAATTTTTCCTTTTTTAAGCAATTTTTAAAAAAAAAAATAAATATCGAAATTTTAAATAAAGGAATGGTTAATTATAAAAGATATTTTGAAGAAATTAATAATGCAGATTTAAACTGTTATATTAATCATAAAAAAACATTTCATACAAAATTTTATGAATTAATTTCACTAGGCAAGCCTATTCTTTCTTATCCATTTTCTAATTACGAAGAGAAGGAAATTGCTAAAAAGTATTCTATTCCTTTCTTTTTCGGAAATAATAATAAAGGTTTATTAAATAAAATATTAGTTGATATATTAATTAAAAAAAAATTTAAAAAAGGTAAATATATTATTGATTGGAAAAATGAAATTAATAAATTTGAAAAATTATTTAATTAAATATTTTAAATTATTTAACATTTTATTAATAATTTTGCTTGCTCCAAATTTAGCAAATGCAAAAAATAATTTTGAAACGTATTTAAAAAAAGAAATTTACTCAAATAAATTATCACAATTAGAAATAGACAGTTTTATTAATTTATTTCACAAATTAGATAAAAACTCCGATAATAAATTAACTTTCGAGGAAATAAATGAAATAGATTTTTTATACCAAGAACAACTAATTAAATATAAAAAATTTATTGAAGATAAAAATTTTTATGGTTCAAATTATATATACAAAAAAGATCTATTAGCGAATTTTTTTAAAAAAAATATAAAATTTTTTATTTTGTCAGACAAAGACATGGATAATAAATTAGATAAAAAAGAATTTTTAGATGCTTTAATTGCGAATAAACAATTAATAAACTTTTTATATAATTTTAAAATGATTTTAGATAATAATTTTTCTTATCATGAATATAATTTTTACAATGAAAAAATTAATTATTTTTTTTTAAATAATTTTTTAAGTCTTAAATATGATTATACTTTTGAGGATACTGATGTTCTACAGAGTGCTCAAGATAAAGACTACTTTTCATATTACACTTTTTTAGATTTATATGAGATCGCTATTCAAAAATAATAATCTTTATTATTTTATAATAATATTAATTTTTTGCTTTTTAGTAAGAGGGCCGTTTTTACAAGTTGTAAGTAATGATCCAGATGAAAGTAGTTATCTAATATTATCAAAATTACTATCTGACTATGATTTAAAACTTTATCAAGATATTTTTTTTGATAAATTACCTTTGTCTGCATTAATTTTTGCAAAAGGTTATAGTATTTTTGGCTCCAATTTCGAAGCTTAAAGATTTACAGGGTTTTTATTTGTATTTTTTTCAGCAATTATAACATTTAATATTTCTAATTTAATTGTAAAAAAAAAAAAACTCGCTTTGCTGGCATCCGTGCTTTCTATTTACATCCAAACTATGTGGTTTGGTGGTATAGGTTTTATAACTGAACATATAACTATCTTTTTTTTAAATTTTTCATTATTTTTTTATTTAAAAGAAATTAAATATAATACTTATTTATTTTATATTTTTCTCTGTATGGCAGTACTTGTAAGACAGAATATTATAATATTGCTTTTTTCCTTTTTTATATTTGAAAATTTTAAAAAAAAAAATTTTTACTACTTTATAAGTTGTTTAACAACCTGCGTTCTAATTTTTTTTACTTATTTTTTTTATTTATATTTAAATTTAGGTTTAAACAAAATTATTAGTTATTTTATAATATACCCTATAAAATATGTTGGACAATTTTCAGTTGCATCAAATTTTTTAAATCTTATTGAAAATGGCATTTTGTATTTTATAAATTTTAATAATTTTAATTATCAAATTTTATCTTTTTTAAAACATTTTTTTATTTTTTTAGTTTTTTGGTTACCATTTTTTTTTTATGCTTTTAAATTAATAAATAAGAAAAAGATGGATGATAAAATAAATTATATTTTTTTTTTTGTATTAATACTTTTTATTATTTCATGTTTTGGATGGAAAAGTGAGAAATATTTAATTGTGGTTCTTCCATTTTGTGTATATATTTTTGTTTATATTTTTAATACTTTAAAAAATAAACTTTCAAAAATCTTTTATTTTTTAATTTTCTTTTTAATTTTGTCTCAAACCAGCCTAATTTATTTAAAAAAAATTATATTTAATCAGAATAATGATTATACAAGCTCAAATCAGTACATGATTGTTGAATATTTAAAAAAAAGTCCAAATATAAAAAAAATATTTGTTACTCAAGACGGCGGGCTAATTCATTTTTTTTTCGATAAAGAAATATTGCATAAGATGCTAAATTTGAATTATTTATCAAATCATAAAATTACATCAGAAATATTTAATATAGATTCTTCGAAATATATTAATCAAATTTTTTTAAAAAAACCGGACGTTGTAATAAGACCAATATTAAAAGAACAATATTTAAGTTATGAGGAGATTGAAAATATTGAGTCTAACTTGAAAAAAAATTATATCATCTCAAGCATTATATATGGATACAGGGTTTATTTAATCAATAATTGATTTAAGTTTATACAGATATCCAATTTTTTTTAAGTTAAAAATTTGTAAGTTTTTATGATTACTTATTAGTCTGTCTAAAAATGTCCAAAAAGAAATATTAGTTATTAATTTATTTGCTATAATGAAAAAAATTTTAAAGAAATTATTATAGTAAATATTAATTAGAGCACCATATTCTTTTTGATATAAAATTTTAAATTTATTATATTCAAATATATTTTTCCACTCTTTATTATTTTTTTTAATAAATTTTTTTAGATGTGAATCTTTATCAATTGCAATAACTATCTCAGTATTTTCATTGCTTAAATTTTTTAAGTTTGTAAATAAATAATTTAAATTTTTTTCATCAGTAAACTCAATTACATTAGGTATAAAAATAACATCAAACTTTTCAAATTTTTTATTTGCTTCTTTGGAAGCTAGGTCTAATGAAATATAGTTTTTTGGTTTTGAAAATTTTGGTTTATAAATATTTTTATCATTAATATCTTTAATATCCAAAACAAAAACATTCTTATTAAAATTTTCAAAAAAATAGAATTCATCTTTGTTTCCTAGTCCACAAATTAATACTTTTTTTTCATTGTTTAGATTTAGAATTAATTCATCTAACATATTTATTAATATTCTTTGAGTAAAATTCCATTTCTTTAAAAAATTATTTTTTAATTCGTCAGTTTTATTAAAATTAGTTTTAATTATTTTGTAAAAAATTCTATTTTTAAATAAATTTAAAAAAATATATTTTTTGTTAATTCCAAAGTATTTCTCAGTTAAATTAAATACAGTATAAATATTCAGTATTTCAAAAATAATAAGCGCCAAACATATAGAAATCAATTCATAATCATTTATAAAAATTATTCCAAATAAGAAAGTAATAATACAATTAATAAAATATTTTTTACTTAAATTTGTTATATAATTCTTACTGATTAAAAGTGTATTACTTGAAACATATAAACTTCTTAAAAAAGAACTTAATGAAATTAAAATTATGATTTCGAGTGGAGCGCTTATTTTATATGAAGTCCAAATATCTATTATTTTTTGACCAAAGATTAAAACAATAATTGATAGAATAGTTGCTATTATAATTGTTATTTGAATATTAAGTATAAAGAATCTAATGTAGTTTGTTTTATTTCTTGCACCAATTAGTTTTGAAATTTCTACTTTAATGCTTGTATCGGTTATAAGTGAAAATTGAAGAATTACTCTACACATAGTTGCTATTGTTGTGAATAAAGTAAGAGTTACAGTTCCTAGGTACTTAAAAATTAAAATATTTAGAACTTGATTTAATGAAGAATTTGAAATTGAAAATAATACATATGAAAAAGATTTTTTTAAATTTTCTTTAATTTCAATAATTGAAAAATAATTTATTCTGAATTTAATAAAATTTATATTTTTTTTAAAGTAATAATAAGCGTATAAAAATACAAATATTCTAAATACTAAAATACTAAAAAATATATTTACAAAATTTAACTCATTTAAAGCCAGAATAATAATTAAAATTGTATCAAAAAAAAGAGGTATTGAATAAAAAAGTATATTTACGTATGTTTTGCCAAGGCATGTAAATACGCCTGAAACAAAACTAGTTTGAAAATTAAAAAAAAATATTAAACAGATTAAGAAAATTATTTTTAAGAACTCAAAATTAGATATATTTTTAAAAGATAAAAAATTATATTGAATATTCAAATACCCCAAAAGAATATAAATCAATGAGAAAGTGAATATGAGAAAAATACATAGAATTTGAGAACTTTGATATGTTTTATTTATTTCATCAATTTTATTTTCTCCAAATTTCAAATTCATCTTTATTAAAGACACTTGATAAAAGCCTAAATCTGCAAATGTTAAGAAAGTTAAAAAACTATATAATGTGATCCACTCACCAAATCTTTCTGGTCCCCAGATGTAAATTAAAACACCTATCCTTAGAATGTGAATAATAAGATCATTTATTTTAGAATAAATATTGGCAGTTGTTGAAAAAAAAATATTCTTAATAAGATTTGAATTAATCATTAAAAAAGAATTCTAAATTTTTTGATATGTAATCTCCTAAAATTTTTTGTCCATAATCATTCAAGTGGGTATCGTTTGGTATGAACAAATATTTATTATCATTTTTAAAAGTAATTAATGGATTTAAAAATACTATTTTATTAATATTTAAAAAGTTTTCTAAATCGTCAATTAAGTTATTTTTTATAATTATTTTTTCATCCATTTTATAACCAAGTTCTTGATAGTAACTAAAATATTTTTTATCAATCCAAGCTGAGGGAGGTATTAATATAAAAATACAATTTTTTGAAATATCATTGCAAGAATTATTGAGGGAAAGGAGATTTTGTTTAAATTTATTATAATCACCAAGCACTTTGGTGTTATCTAAATTAGCTAGATCGACATAAAAGTTTTTATTATAAATCGCTAAAAAAAGATCGTAGGGATTTATTGTATCACTTTGAGCTGATGTAATGATTTTATTTGATAATTTTTTTTCGTGACTTTCAATTTTTTTATAACTCACAATTTTTTCTGTAACAAGCCTCTCTTTGTTTGAAAAATATATTTGGCTCTTAAAAAATGGCAAATAATATTTTAATGTTCTAAAAATAATATTTAATAATATGCTTTTTTTTAAAAAATTTTTAATTCCTGTTTTATTTTCTTTAATTAAATCGCACTCATTATTAATTTTTTTTTTAAATGGAATATGACTTATATCATTACCTAAAAAAATGCCAAATATTAATGTATCTGGTTTAATTTTTTTTTTAACGAAGCACAAAGTGTTTAAATATTCATTCATATCGTCACCAGCATTTGCAAGGTTAAGAAATTGATATTTCTGTTGATTATTTATATTTTTTTCTAATATTGAAAAATAATTTTTTTTGGAATATTCCTTATACACTGTAAATGAATCCCCGATAGATAAAATAAGTTTTTTATCTTTATCGATAATAAAATTTTCAAATCTACTTTTTTGATCATCATTTCTTTGAAAACTTAATTTGTTTATGTGATCAAAATTTGAGATTCTCAAAAGTATTTCAATTAAAAATAAAGTTAAAATTATACATAAAACTGAAAGAATAAAATTTGATTTATAAGTCATTGCCTAGTTGTTATGAATTTTTACTTTATAAACATTTGTATAGTGCAATGATATAAATAATTGTAAAAGCATTGATAAAAAATAAATGATAAAAAAAAATTTAATTAGAATTAAGATTATACTTAATTTGTTTATAGGTAAGGTTAAATATTTTATTGATGTTTTTTTTAAAAAACCTCATTTTTCTATTTATTTATATTCCAAACAGAATGATTCAATTAAAATTTCAAAATTCGCTTCAATAATTGATAAACGAAAAATTTTAGAAGAAAATATAACATTGTTGGAGGTAGGTTGTTATGCAGGTCAGTCTACAATTGAATTTGCAAAGGTTTTGAGTAGCAAATTTTATAATTATCATATCTTCTGTTTGGATAAGTGGAAGGGTTATTTTTCCATTAATGATTGTAAAACTAATTGGACCTATAGATATGTAAATAAAAATTTAAATAACGGAAATGTAAAAAAACTTTTTTTTCATAATATTGAAAGTGCAAAAATTTCTGAAAAAATTACAACAATTGTTGGATCAAATGAAAAGATTCTCAAAATATTACCTAAAAATTATTATAATATAATTTATCTTGATGCATCACATTATTATGAAGAAGTTTTGACTAATCTTAAAGATTGCGAAAAACTAATCAAAGAAAAAGGAATAATTATGGGCGATGATTTTGAGTTATCATACAATGATATTGACCAAGATTTTGCAAGACAGAATCTTGATAAAGATTTTATTATTGATCCTCTAACTAGTTCTGGATATCATGTAGGTGTTACTACTGCACTTTATGATTTTTATGGAGATAAAGTTTTTAAAGATGGAAATCTTTGGTATATAAATTATTAGCAAAGTATTCGTGAATAAATTCATAAATAATCTAGACAAATCAATTTATTTTGTAATACTAATACCTTTAGCTGCGATAATTGGTAATTTTTTTGTAAATCTTATAATTTTAATAATTTCTGTTTCATTTATAATTTACTTTACTAAAACAAAAAAATTTTTTTTTTTAAACAATAAAAAATTTCAAATAATAGTAATTTTTTTTATATTAATAATAATTAGTTCCCTATTTTCCGATTATTTTTTTATTTCTTTTACAAATTCTTTATTTTACCTAAGATTTTTATTTTTCTTTTTGGCATTAACTTTTTGGTTAAGGAAATATCCAAAAGTTTTAGAATACTTTATTTATTTTTATTTTTTTTTATGTATAATTTTATTGTTAGATATTAGTTATCAAAATATTACAGGAACAGATTTTTTTGGATATAAAAAAGAGCTTAGTTATAGAAGCTCAGGTTTTTTTGGGAAAGAATATATCAGCGGATCTTTTTCAATTAAAATACTGCCTTTATGTTTTTTTATTTTTTTTATAAAAAAAAAAAATTTTTTTAAGTATTTTTCAATATTAGTTATCTTTTCCATAGTAATATTGTCTGGAGAAAGAGCAGCGTTTATTAGTTTTATTATTTTATTTTTATTTTTTCTTCATTATATTAATTGGAAAAAAAAACTTTTCTTAGTTTCAATTGTTTCTTTAATATTATTAATTTCATTTAAATATTTTTATAGCCACACTAACCAACTAGGAAGGCTAACAGAGGGCACTCTTAATGATATTGGTTTAACACATTTAATTTATAAAGAAGAAGTTAAAACTTCAGTTAAAATAACTGAAAATAATAAAATTTATGATATTATTAGAAGTAGTCACTGGATAGCACATTATCATACAGCATATGAAATATGGAATGAGAATAAAATATTTGGTTCTGGAAGAAAGACATTTCGATTAGAATGCGCAAAAGAAAAATATATTGATAAAGACTATAAATTTATTGATAAAAGGTGTTCAACCCATCCACATAATATGTTTTTAGAAATTTTATCTGAAACTGGAATAATAAGTTTTTTGACATTTTTACTTGTATTAATATTTAATCTTAAAAATTTTAAAAAGAAAGATACAATGATCTCATTTATTTCAATTTTTATACTAATTAATCCATTTATTCCGAGTGGCAGTTTTTTTACCACAATGAATGCATTATATTTTTGGTTTTATTTATCTTTAAGCGGAAATGATTTTTTTGAAAAAAAAAATTAAAGTTTTATTTTTATTACTTCTAGTATCTGCTAAAATAATTTTAAAAGATGTTTTATTTACTTACCTGGGAAACATCTTTATATTTCTTTGGGTATACTCATTCTCGACTTTATAAATAAAACTTATAGCATCAGATTTTCGGTTGTATATTTTATAAATTTAATATAAATCTTTTTTTAATTTCAACGTTTATCTTTCATTGTAATATCTCTATTTTATTAAACTTTACGACTACGCCAGAGTAACAAATTAATTTAAAATCAAATAGAAAATGAATTGATCTATGTACTTTGATCTATTTGGTTGCGGGGCTTGGATTTGAACCAAGGACCTTCAGGTTATGAGCCTGACGAGCTACCAGACTGCTCCACCCCGCGATAAAATCTTTATGTTATAGCACGATATTTTTAATTATCTACTTTTGTTAAATTGAAATTATTTAGTTTAATTTTAATTATATTTACAAAGAAATTATATTTATATATATAAAGTTGCCTGGTGATTATTGCAAAGGAGTAACACCCGATTCCATTCCGAACTCGGCAGTTAAGCCCTTTAGCGCCAATGGTACTTTGTCTTAAGGCACGGAAGAGTAGGTCGTTGCCAGGCTTTATAAATCTTTCTTACATTTTAATGAAAAATATATTAGTGGTTACGGGAGGGGCTGGGTTTATAGGTTCTAATTTAATATCTGAACTTTTAAAATTAAATAAATTTCACATTTTAAGTATTGATAATTATTCCTCAGGTTCTGTTAAAAATCATATCAAAAATAAAAGAGTTAAGTATTTAAGAGGAAGCACTAAAATTTTAGAAATTTTATTAAAGAATTATGTAGATAAAATTCATAGCATTTTTCATTTTGGGGAATTTGCAAGAATTTACCAAAGCTTTAAAAAAATTAATGAGTGTTTTAGTTCAAATATTGAAGGAAGTTCTAATGTATTTAATTTTGCTTTAAAAAATAGGATTAGGCTAATTTATTCAGCAACTTCTGCAAGCTTAGGAAATAGAGGTAAAGATATGAATTTGTCTCCTTATGCTTTTTCAAAGGCAAAAAATTTAGAATTATTAGAGAATTTAAAAAAATGGTTTAATTTTAAATACGATGTGATTTACTTTTACAATGTTTATGGAGAGAGACAAATTTCTAAAGGAGATATGGCAACAGTTGTTGGAATATTTGAAGATCATTATAAAAAAAATAAAAAATTGCCAGTAGTAAGACCCGGCATCCAGACTAGAAGATTTACACATGTTTCTGATACTATCAAAGCTTGTATTTTTGCCTGGAAAAAAAATAAAGGTAAACATTATTCAATTGTAAGCAAAAAATCGTACAGCATTATTCAGCTTGCAAAAATGTTTAAAAGTGAAATTAGTTATTTACCAAAGAGAGAAGGGGAAAGATTTGCATCAGCCTTAACGAAGATGAACCTAAATAATAAAATTATAAGATTAAGCGCTAAAGTTAAATTAAGGGATTATATTAAGAACTTTTTAGTAAATAATCGTTAACTTTTCTTTACAAATTACTGTTTAGTATATATTTAGGGTCGTTATGAAAGTAGTTAGCTCATTAAAATCTCTTAAAAAAAGAGACATTAATTGTAAAGTTGTTAGAAGAAGAGGAAAACTTTACGTTATAAATAAAAAAAATCCCAAATTTAAATCACGTCAAGGTTAGTTATTTTATGGATATTAATCCTCAAAAAGAAACTTGGTCTAACTTTAAAAAGCTTACAGTTTATGTATCTGTGACTATAATAGTAGTTTTGGTTTTGATGGCTATTTTTTTGTTATAGATTTTGTAATTTAGTAACGAGCTTTTAATTTTTTAAATTTTTTAACTCTTCTTGTATTTTCGTCTTTCTCTCGTTTTTTTCGCTCAGACGGTTTTTCAAAGTGACTTTTAATTTTTAATAAACGAAAGACGCCTTCTCTTTGTAACTTTTTTTTAAGAGCTCTAAGAGCCTGCTCTAAATTGTCATTTTTAACTTCTATTTTAATATA
>JACCDP010819157.1_pt1 | contig 40441 bp, 35 predicted proteins | sample 7445841 | NCBI WGS metagenome assembly JACCDP01 (sample SAMN15323441, study PRJNA562643) | freshwater metagenome | isolation source: river surface water | place: USA:Blue River Watershed | collected 2017-08-17 | reverse complement strand
GAAGGACCAGCTCCTCATGAGGGAAATGGAAGAAAAGCTTTTGAAGCAGTATTTCAAATTATAATGGAATGTTCCACGTGAAACATTTGGTTCTTCTCTGCTTCTTCCCCGTTTATGGATGGACCCAGGCTTTTTTTAAGTTAGAAGACAAGCCTTTTGTTCCCCCTAACTGGACAGATCCCGTGGTGAAGGAACAGGTTTTCAGGCAGTTGGATGGGAAAAAGCTGGATGCCCCCGAAATATCTTTTTTTTATTGGTGCAACATGATGAGGAGGAATCCTTCTGTATTTCATGAAAAGGTGATCCTCCCTTTCTTGAAACAATTTCCAGAAGCCAATGGACTGGAAGCCAAGAGCCTGGCTTCGGATTTGAGGTCGATCGACCGCCTTCCTTTGTTTGAATACAGCAGCATGGCAAGAGATGCTGCCCTGGAGCATGTCAATGACCTGGTAAAAATGGAAAAGCTTTCTCATCAGAGTGCAGACGGAAGGAGTTTTTCTCAAAGAATAAGGATCAATGGCATCACCCGGTGTGCCGGTGAAAACATTTATACCGGAAAAGAGGATGGCTTGCTGGCATTGATCATGTTGTTGTTGGACATTGGATTGGAGCAAGCGGGACACAGAAAGGCCTTGTTGTCTCCCCATTATGCTTTTATGGCACCTGCTCTTCGTCCCCATGTATCCGCCCCGAGGTCAGTTTTGGTACAGGTGTTTATCTGTAAATAGCCAATGTTCCACGTGGAACACTCATTCCTTCTGCTTTCTCTTGATTGATCTCTGCCCTTTGGTTAACTTTGCACCATGTTTCCTCAGTACGATGTCATAGTGGTAGGTGCCGGACATGCCGGATGTGAGGCAGCAGCAGCTGCCGCCAACATGGGCAGCCGTGTTTTGTTGGTGACCATGAACATGCAGACCATTGCCCAGATGAGTTGCAATCCCGCCATGGGTGGTATCGCAAAGGGACAGATCGTTAGGGAAGTGGATGCCTTGGGTGGGTATTCAGGGATTGTGACCGATTCTACCATGATCCAATTCAGGATGCTGAACCGGTCAAAAGGTCCGGCCATGTGGAGTCCGAGGGCACAAAGCGACCGGATGCTCTTCTCCCAAAAATGGAGAGAGATGTTGGAGAACACCCCTAATCTAGATTTTTACCAGGACATGGTGAAGGGTTTGTTGGTGAAGGATGGAAGGGTAAAGGGTGTGATCACGGGAATGGGCAATGAAATAGCGTCCAAGGCTGTGGTCTTGACCAATGGGACTTTCCTGAATGGCATCATCCATATCGGTGAAAAGAACTTTGGTGGGGGAAGGATGGCAGAGCGTTCTGCTACCGGCATCACTGAGCAGTTGGTAGCGCTGGGATTTGAAAGTGACCGCTTGAAAACCGGTACACCGCCCAGGATCGATGGCAGAAGCCTGGATTATTCCAAAATGGAGGAGCAGAAGGGAGATGAGGAAATCGTAGGCTTTTCATACATGAACGTTGAGCGGTTGAAACCGGAACAGCAGAGAAGTTGCTGGATCGCCTACACCAACCAGGATGTGCACGACTCACTCAAAACGGGCTTTGATAAGAGTCCCATGTATGCAGGCAGGATTGAAGGGACTGGTCCCAGGTATTGTCCCAGCATCGAGGACAAGATCAACCGCTTTGCCGATAGGGAAAGACACCAGTTATTTGTGGAACCAGAGGGTTTCAACACTGTGGAAATTTATTTGAACGGATTTTCAACCTCTTTACCAGAAGACGTTCAGTATCAATCACTTATAAAGATTCCGGGGTTTGAGAATGTACGCATGTTCCGTCCCGGATATGCCATTGAATACGATTATTTTCCACCCCATCAGCTTCATTACTCATTGGAAACCAAGCACTTAGGTGGATTGTTCTTCGCAGGACAGATCAACGGTACCACCGGGTATGAGGAGGCGGCTTGCCAGGGGTTGATGGCGGGTATCAATGCGCACAATTCAGCGCATGAAAAGGAGCCGCTGGTACTGAAACGCAGTGAGGCTTATATCGGTGTGTTGATTGATGACCTGATCACCAAGGGAACGGAAGAGCCTTATCGCATGTTCACCTCCAGGGCTGAGTTCAGGACTTTGTTGCGACAAGACAACGCTGATCTACGGTTGACGGAAATTGGGTATAAGATGGGACTGGCATCGGAAGAGCGGTATCAACAGGTTAAAAACAAAAAAGAAAATGTGGAGGCCATCATCCGCAAGTTCAATGAGATCTCGGTTGATCCGGATACCATGAATGGATTTTTTGATGAGGCAGGATCAGCACCACTGACACAAAAACAAAAACTTTCCCAGCTTGTTTTGCGCCCGGGCATCAGTGCCAAACCCATGATTGCACACGCTGCAACCTTACGTGAGTCTTTTCAATCGTATGATGATCTTGAATTGGAGCAGGCCGAGATACAAATGAAGTATGCTGTCTACATCGACAAAGAAAAAGAAATGGTGGATCGCATGGGTCAAATGGAAAACCTCGAAATCCCTGCAAACTTTGATTTCACAAGGGTTCAAGCCATCAGTGCAGAAGCCAGGGAAAAATTGAAACGCATACAGCCTCGCACATTGGGACAAGCATCCAGGATCTCCGGTATCAATCCGAGTGATGTGCAGATCCTCATGGTTTACATGGGCAGATAGTTTAATTTAGTCTTACCTTATTTTTCTGCTATGACCAACCTGAATCCAAAAGAACTGATCAGCATTTTTCCTTTATTTGATCTTGCCCTTGCTGATTTCATACACGAGAAAGGGGAATCTAAAATATTTGAACCTGGGGAAGTGTTGATGCGACCCGGACAATATTTTAAGTATGCCATGTTGATCGTAGAGGGCAAGGTGAAGTTGTATCGTGAAGGAGAAGAGGGAGAAGAATTTTTCATGTATTATCTCGAGCGTGGAAACGCCTGTGCCCTCAGCATGTTGTGCATGGCCAGGAGTGAATCCAGTACCGTGATGGCGCTGGCACAAGAGAAGACAGAAGTAATCATGATCCCCATACAATATATGGATACCCTGATGCGGGAATATGCTGCCTGGTATCATTTTGTGATCGAAACCTATCGCGCAAGGTTTGAAGAGTTGCTAACAGTAGTGGACCAAATCGCATTCAAGAACATGGATGAACGATTGGAGTGGTATCTTGACAAGCAAGCAAAAACCCTGGGAAAGGATTTGCAACTTACGCACCAACAAATTGCAAACGATATCAATTCTTCACGAGAAGTAGTTTCTCGGTTGTTAAAGAAACTCGAGAATTCAGGCAGGGTAACGATGGAGCGAAATATTATTCACTGGAAAGGATAACCAGGCTGTTCAGCCCTTGTGACAAAAATCACAGTTCGTATAGTTTTCAATCCGCATTTTTGTTTCTCATTCAAATAAAATTCCTTTCATGACAATCATTGAAATGATCAAACAACCCTGGCCCTGGTATGTGGCGGGACCTATCATCGGATTGATGGTGCCTCTCTTGTTGATCTTTGGCAACAAGTCTTTTGGCATTTCCTCATCTCTTCGCCATGTATGCGCAGCCTGCATGCCGGCCAAGATTCCTTTCTTCCAATACGATTGGAAAAAAGAGATCTGGAACCTGTTCTTTGTTTTTGGCATTTTCATTGGAGGAATCCTAACAGCCATGTATTTGAAAACCGATGCAGCAGTTGTGGTGCACCAAGACCTGGTGAATGAACTTTCCGGATATGGCATCAATGACTATAGCTCATTGGTTCCTCTTGATCTTTTCAATTGGGCCTCTCTTTCCACTCCCCGTGGATTTGTGCTGATGGTGATCGGTGGATTTCTCGTTGGATTTGGAACACGATATGCAGGGGGTTGTACCTCCGGCCACGCGATCATGGGATTGTCCAATCTTCAATTGCCTTCTTTGATCGCAACCATTTCCTTTATGGCGGGTGGTTTCATCATGGCCAATCTCATCCTTCCCTATATCCTTTCACTCTAAAAAAGAAGAAGCATGCAAAACAATATAAAAGATACCAATACTGATTTTGAAGTAAAGTCGCTCGATGCTGCCATGTGTGTGAATGAGGAAGAGGCGAAGGTACCCATGTGGTACAACCTGCAATATTTGGTATTCGGCGTTTTATTCGGAATCGTTTTGATCAAATCAGAAGTGGTCTCCTGGTTCAGGATACAGGAAATGTTCAGGTTGCAGAGTTTTCATATGTTCGGAGTGATCGGCTCAGCAGTGGTAGTGGGTGCGATCTCTGTTTTTCTCATCAAGAAATTCAACATCAAAACCATCAGGGGAGAGAAGGTTATTTTTTCTGACAAGACGTTTAACAAAGGCCAGATCTATGGCGGTTTGTTGTTTGGTTTTGGTTGGGCGATGACAGGTGCTTGCCCTGGTCCCCTTTTCGCACAACTGGGCTATGGAGCAGCAGCCGTTTCCATTACCATATTGATGGCCATTGTTGGAACCTGGGTTTATGGAAAGCTTAGAGAAAAGTTACCCCACTGACCATTGAATTTTTACATTTCAAAGATCATTTAGAGTAAGATGCTCATGTTTTTTATTGGAACCAGATCCTTCCAGGAAGGATGTAACATTCATTATCTGAATTCATAACCGAATCCCATAAGCTGCGTCAACAGAGAGTTGGGTGCATCCGTTGCAGTACAACGTCCTTCCAGTTTTGGCGCGATCGGGGAATGAATTTTCAGGTACTCTTCAATTACGCTGTGAAGGGTGGCGCCTAGTCGTTTCGGTTCTTTCACACCTTCCACGCGACAGATCGTAGTATCGGGATCGCCTTCTCTTTCGCAGGCTACAAAGCTGTAGAGTTTTTCAAGATCAACGGGTTGTTGTCCCACTCTGATCCAGTTCACCCGCTTACCCGCATCATTGCCGATGGTGAAGTTGACTTCCATGCCTTTGAAGCGGACCACCCATCCGCCAAATCTTTTGGCCGGATCTTTGGCAAACGCGTTTTGCAATTCCTTTTCCATCCAGTCCCACAATTGTTTTCCGGTAATCATGCCTTTCTTGGCTTCGCTGTCGACCGGCAGCATGTTCCAGAGATAGTCAACTGTGATGATGGCTTCACCGGTTTTGGGATCGGGTACCAGCGGGGGACAAAAACGGAAGCCATTGCTGAGCGCGATATCGGGTTTGAATTTCCACATGATCGCATCGGTGATGAAATTATCCATTGGTGTTTCGATCACATAGTAGCGCATGAGTGGCGTTTTGGATTTACCGATCACGCGATCCAATTCTTTTTTGTAAGGCTCACGCGCCTTGGCAACCAGTCGTTTCATTTCCTCATCTTCCTTGTAGACCGATGGATCTACATCCAGCAGTTGATAGCTATGGTCTTTGACAATGCCATTTTCAATGACAATATCCATTTTGGCGATGAAGGATCCGAAGGCACCGGGCTCGGTAACTTTTGTATGCAATCCTTGAATGGGTGTTCTCACGCGTTCATGGGTATCTGCTCCCAGGATATAATCCACTCCCTTGACATGGGGCATGTTGGCAAGCCCTACTTGTTGTGCAAGCCCCATGTGTGTCAGCAGAAAGACCATGTCGCATTGTTCATATTCCCGCAGGATCTTCACATATTTGGTAACATTCAATTCAGGCTGCGTGAACTTGATACCGAAGCTGTAGGCGGGTGATTGGCGCTTGGGGGTGAGGGGGTCGTTGTATCCAATGAAGCCGATTTTGATGCCGGCAATGTATTTGATGAAATAAGGAGGGAAGATGAGATCGCCTTTCATTTCATCAGTGGTGTCATGGAACATGTTGGCACAAACCTTGACACCATCGTAGGCGAACATATCTTTCATCATCATCTCTTTTCCATAGACCACTTCCCAGTTTCCGGGCAGCATGATGTCATAGCCCATGTTGTTCATCAAAGGCACGATAGCTTTTCCCTTGCTCATGGCCGCCACACCGCTTCCCTGAAAGCAATCACCACCATCGATCAACAGGGTATTGGATTTGTTGGGATTTCGAAGGGCATTGATCATGGTTTTCAACGTGGCAAATCCACCGCGTTTTTTGAAAACGTTTTTTCCATTCTCAACAAAGAACTCATCGTGGGTCAGCAATTGCGAATGGATATCTGCCGTATGCAGCAAGGTTAGTTTTGTTGCTTTTCCATCGATGACCGCTTTGTTTTTTGACATCGAAGCTTCCTTGTAAGAAGCCTCATTGTTTTCCAATGCGGATGCTGCAATGGGTGTGCTGATCAATCCACCACCAATGCCAAGCCCCAAACCCAATCTGCTGGATCGTTTCAGAAAATCTCTCCTGCTGTTTTCGGAGAGCTGCACATGCATGTCCTTTTCAGCCTGGCTGATGGATTGGGCATGACAAGATTGACACGTACAATTGTTGAGATGCTGTTGTGACATAGGAAGTTGATTATGATTTGGCGATCGCTTTTGCTTTCTCCTGTTTTTTTCTAGCTTCGATGATGGGAGGGAAGGGTCCAAATTTGTGTTGTGCTTCGGTAAAGCCATCGGTATAGGGACCGAAGGGATGGTCGATCGGTTTCTTGGAAATATTGGGCCAATCTTTGCTCAGGTCTTTGGTGGGGCGTGGACGGGAATTGACAAAAGCGGCAACGTCCCAGGATTCTTCATCGGTCAGTGCTGGGTTTTTGTGGGAGGCCTGGTTGAAAGGCATGTTGTCGCGCACATAACCTGCGAATCGTGAGAGTCGGAACAAACCTGCACCGCTGTTGTAACTGTGATCACCCCAGAGAGGTGGGTAGGTATAGGATTTTCCGTCTGCTGCCAGTTGTCCTTCACCATTGTTGCCATGACAGCTTTGGCATTTGGCGGTATACACAGCAAGGCCTTTTTCAGGACTCGCAGCACGATCCAGGTATTCAGGAGCTTTGATGCCGGAGCCCTTGGGTGTACTGTCTTTTTTTACTTCGTGACCGACCCATTTGATATAGGCGATCATGGCCTTCATTTCCCTTGCATTGCTGTCGAGTGCCATTCCGTTTAGGCTTCTTTCCATGCAATCACTCACACGCTTGTAAACTGTTTCGATTGATCCGCTGCGGTCACGGAACTTTGGATAGTTGGCAGCAACGGCACCATAGTTGTTGCCCCATGTTTTTTTGCCGGCGTTGAGGTGACAGTTCTGGCAGTTCATGCCGTTGGTGATTTGGGCTACTGAACCATTGGGTCCCAGGTATTTTGCTGTATTGGCGATCAGCTCTTCTCCGTAGATGATCAACTCTCTTTCTTCGCCTTCAAGTGTTCTGTCCAGATACAGGGATGGCGCTGTCCAGCCTTCATTGGCGATGGGGGGGACTTCTTTTTTGGGAGCGTTGATCGCATCGATCCCTTCGCTGATGATGACCAAAAAAAGTCCGATCACAATCGAAAAGATGATCCAGTTTTGTTTGAAGTTGTTCATGGTGCAACTTGATTTGAAAGCTCAATATAAAGCAAATCGTAGCTTGTACTGTGTGATTTAGGTCACTAACACAAACTTGATTGATATTATTGTTTCAAATCCTGATATCATCAATATTTCATGGGAACTTCCATGAGCAAAATTTCAGCATCGTTCTCGTTGGATTCGATTTCAATGGAATCGGTTTCCCATATCCCCATGCCATCTCTTTTGGAAAGCTTGTTTCCATTGATGGTAAAAGATCCTTCCAAAACGAAAACATAAACGCCATTGTTCTTTTGTTTGAACGCATAACCCTGGTGCATGCCCTGATCAAAGATGCCCATGTGAAACCATGCATCCTGGTGGATCCATACCCCTTCGTCATTTTGGTTGGGGGAGAGTATTTGTTGCAGTTTGTTTTTTCTGTCCTCTCTGTTTAGGGTGATTTGGTCGTAACGGGGCGCAACGTTTCTTTTGTTGGGGAAGATCCAGATCTGCAGGAATTTAACTGCCTCATCGCTGTTCTTGTTGTATTCGCTGTGGTAGATGCCGGTGCCAGCACTCATGACTTGTATGTCGCCTTTTTGGATCACTGCTTTGTTTCCCATGCTATCCTGGTGCTCCAGGTCTCCTTCCAGTGGGATGCTGATGATCTCCATGTTGTCGTGCGGATGTTTCCCAAAACCCATGCCGCCTTTGACGGTGTCGTCGTTTAGCACGCGCAATGCGCCAAAATGAATTCTTTCCGGATCATGAAAGCTCGCGAAACTGAAGCTGTGATGGCTTTGCAGCCAACCGTGGTTGGCAAATCCCCGGGATGCTGCCGGGTGCAGGACGATCTGGCTCATGGCGGTATTTTAAATCAAAGTTCAAACATTGATTTGATAAATCCATGAAAACTTTTTAAAAATTATAGTTAAGGACCAGGTTCCACAAACCCATGTCTACTTTATTGATCCTATTAGAGGGAGACAGGGGTTCTTGTCCAGATTTGAATTTATGGACATAGAGCAGTTGGGCGCCCATCCCATTCAGGAAACCTTTGAAGTCATATCGCAGATCAATGTTCATTTGATGATAGGAGGGCATGCCATATTTATTGGCCGCAGGGTCGTTGATATTGGGGAGATCAAAGTAGCCATAAGCAACAGAAGATTTCAAACTGCTTTTTGGAAAATTGTATCCAAATTTGATCACATAGGCATAGCTGTCTGCCAAGCCTTCGTTTCTTTCCCGGGACATGAAAGTGTAAAACGGATCACGACCCCATTCCCTAGGCATGAGGTATCTTCCTTTTTTGGTGATTCTGTTGAAATTAAAAGATGTTTTCCATCTTTCTGTTTCCCATCCGATGTTTCCGCCAAAGGTTAAAGCAGCCGATTGCTGCATGTATCTTTTGCCGATCTCCTCGTTTCCGCCATTGCCGGTTTTTTGAATGGCGATCAATTGGAGCCCTCCAATGAGACTTCCCTTTTTGGCTATGGGTTTATTAAGGTCGGCCTGTAAAAGTGTTGCGTTGAAAACATTTTCAGTGAAGAGGTTCCACAGTTTCAGGGTTGTATTTTTCAAGGACTGATTGGAAACACCCAGTAATACCAATCCCTTTGATGTTGTGTTGTTGGCATAATTGGAACGGGTTCCATCAATGTTCAGACCACCAGAATAGACACCAATGGAAGCTTCAGCGCTGTACCACCGAACCGTTCCCCTGGGTGAGATCTGGTTGATGAAGCCAACTTCTACTTTTGTTTTTGGGATGTTGTTGATCTCTGTCCACAAACCACCGGCTTCAGTTGGTCTCATCCTGCCATCCTGAAGGTTGACAAATGGGGTATTGATGAGTTGTTTACCCAATGTGATTGTGGCTTTTCTAAAATGATATTTGAGAAACAATTCTTCCAGTCGGTCAATATCTGATTTGTTTTCAGGATCCGATATATCAAACAAGCCAATTTCATAGCGGTTTCTTTGTTTCGTAAGCGGATCCACTGCTGAAAGGTTTGAAGAACCAATATTGAATGTAAAGAAACCACTGATGCCTACCTGAAATCCCTTGAACCTGGCGGTGGTAAATTTGATGCCGCCTCCTGCAGCGTTGGCATAATAATCAGAAAGTCCGCTGGCATTATCAGTTGCCATGAAAAAATACCGCAGGTGACCATTCACTATACCATTCTTGAAAGCATACACGAGTGAGTTGCTGTCCTTCGTATCTTTTTCTTTCCAGATGCCTGGCTTTTCTCCGATTTCCTGGTGTTGAGAAAAAACATTTGAGCCAGTCAATAGTAAGGCACCTAACAAAAATGAAAAATACTTTTGCTTCAAGGGGAAATACTTGTGTAGAAAAAACCTATTATATTTTGTTGTTCAGCACATTCCAGGGACCTCCATTGTAACACTGAATGCCGGCCGATTTGAGCATGGATTCAGCCATGCCACTTCGGTTGCCGCTTCTGCAGCAGGTGATGATGACCCTGTTTTTCTTTTTCAGTTCTTCAGTTTTGTTGCTGATCTCATCAAGTGGGATATTCATAGAACCCTTGATGTGCCCACTGTTAAATTCCCCGGCTGTACGAACGTCTACAATAATAGCTCCATCTTTTACCAGTTCTTCAAAATTGACTGCTGGTCCGGCTGTAAATAGGTTTTTCAATACGTTGATCATGATTGATGTTTGAATAGGTTAGGAAACGACCGGATTACCCAGAGAAAGCCATTCGTTCATGCTAGCGGAATAGTTGAGTACGTTTTTATATCCTTCTCTTGCCAGCAGTGAGTATCCAATGGTTGCGCGATCTCCACCCTGACAATGAATCACTACTTTTTTGTCTTTGCTAACTTTATCAAGATTTTTCAACAGTGTTCCTACAAATACATGGTCTGCATCTTTGACATGTCCGCTCTTGTATTCAGTTGCACCGCGGAGATCCACTACCTGAACATTGGGTTCTGTTAGAACAGATTTGAATTCATCAATGGAGATCACAGGAACCGTATCCAGCTGCCCCCCTTGTTTTACGTATTCATCGGTTGATGCAACATATCCCATGATATTGTCGAGACCGATGCGCATCAGTTTGCGGGTAAGGTCGTCGAGCATGGATGCATCGGCCAGGAGCATGAAAGACTCATCATAGTTGAGGTACCATCCTGCCCAGGTAGCAAATGAATTATTGCCTTGGATGTTGATGCTACCGGGGATAAAGCCTTTGGCAAAATCTGCCTTGTTGCGGGCGTCGATCAGTTTGATGCCTTTTCCCATGGCTTCCATCATTTCATTATTGGTCAGGTGCTTCAGTTTGGGTACAGAAGTCAACAAGGGTCTGTCGACCTTATTGAGCTTCTTCATCATGGCGAAATATTTCGGAGGCTCCGGTTGATCAGCCAACAAGAAGTTTACGAATCCATTTTCATCATTGGCAAAACGGAAGGCCCAGTTGCGGATCTTTTCATAACCAACGGTGCTGGAGGGAACAGCACCCAGCGCCTTGCCACAGGCAGATCCCGCTCCGTGTCCTGGCCATACCTGAATGTGATCTGGTAATTTGCTGAAGCGGTCAATGGATTGGTACATCTGGTGTGCACCCGCATCCATGGTTCCGGTCATACCGGCTGCTTTTTCGAGCAGATCAGGTCGACCGATATCACCCACGAAAACGAAGTCACCCGTGAAGAACATGACAGGTTCGGGACTTGCTGGCGTATCGGTCAGCAGAAAGCTAATGCTCTCCGGTGTATGTCCCGGTGTATGCAGGGTCTCTATTTTCAGATTGCCCACCATGAAAGTTGTACCGTCTTTCAGTCCCACATGATCGAATTCATACTCCCAACCCGGACCACCTTCGTCCGACAGGTACAATTTGGCGCCGGTCAGTGCTGCAAGCTCGCGTGAGCCCGCAAGAAAATCTGCATGAATATGGGTTTCCAACACATGGGTGATGGTCATGTTGTTCTGTTTGGCGATTTCGATGTAAGTATCTACATCGCGCTTGGCATCGATGACAGCAGCAACGCCTGCTTTTTGACAACCGATGAAATAACTGGCTTGGGCAAGTGATTTGTCGTAGACGTGTTGGAAAAACATATTTGTTTATTTAATCTGTTTATAAATTTAAAGAAAGAGTTCTTTGATGATGATGTAGATGCCCATAATCAAGACGAACCAACCGAATCCTTTTTTCAGGCTTTCAGCAGACACTTTTTTACCCAGTGCATTTCCAATGAAGATTCCGACGATAGCCAGGGCTGTTACAGAGAGCAATAGCGTCCAATCCATCGTCTGTTTGCCAAGGTCGCCTGTAAATCCGACCAGTGATTTGGCAGCAATGATCAACAAGGAAGTTCCAATTGCCTGTTTCATCGGTAGTTTGCTGAAAAGCACCAGTGCGGGGATGATGAGAAATCCCCCTCCTGCACCCACCAGTCCGGTTAATATGCCTACGATGGCACCTTCCAGCAGGATCATGGGGTAATTGAAGACCTGTGGACCTTGATCTTGTTTTTTGTTGTCTTTGCTCCGGATCATCGAAACAGAAGCGAAGACCATCAGCACTGCAAATATCATCATCATCAACAATGGCTTGGTTAGCGTCCATGAACCGAGGTTAATGATGGTTGAGGGGATGGCAGGAACGATGAAGGCTCTTGTAGCATAAACCGCAAGAATGGAGGGAATGCCAAAAATGATGGCGGTCTTGATGTTGATCTCACCATTTTTGTATTTTGGAAGCGCGCCTACCAGGCTGGTTGAGCCAACAATGAACAAAGAATAGGCAGTGGCCAGCACTGGGTCTATTCCAAATAAATAAACCAAAACAGGAACTGTTAGGATCGAACCACCGCCACCGATGAGCCCCAGTGAAAGTCCAATGATCAATGATGCCAAATAACCAATAATTTCCATTTTCTCTTTTTCGTTATGCAAATATGCATTTGATTTCCAATAGACATTGTGACGTATGTCACCAATGGAAATTTCACTATAATTTCCTAACTTTTGCTCCTTAATTTATTTTCCAATGAAAAGATTGATGCTTGTCTTGCCCCTTGTTTGTGTTGCCCTATTCGGATTTTCTCAGGAAAAAAAGCACAGGGTTGTTTGGGATCTTTCCAGTGCCGATACTACCAGTCAGGCAGCTGTTTTTCGCCAGATCAACAATGCCAAGGTTGAGATACCCGATTTGGAAATCGAAGTGGTGTTTCACGGGCAGGCTGTATTGGCCATGATGAAAGATTCCACTCAATTCACCGAAAGAATAAAAATTGCCAAAGCCAAGGGCGTGACCCTGGCAGTTTGCAACAATTCATTGAGAAGGTTGAAGATCGATCCGGCACAGATCAAGGCAGAGGGTACCATCGTTCCCAGCGCAGTGGCAGAATTGATCAAGAAACAGACGGATGGCTGGTCTTATCTGAAAGCGCATTGATCGTTGGATCGGCTACTGGATTCAGTGATTTTACGGAATTGGTTTTTGGGGTCAATGGTTATTTTCATCAAATCTAATCTATGAAAAACACCATCTCATACGAAAGAGCTAAATCCTATATCGAAAGGTTCAGGAATAACCGGAACATTATAGAGGTCCCGGAATTCAAAGGATCGCTTTCCCTTAGTGAAACATTTGAAGTGGAAGCTTTTCGCGCATTGGTTGCACAACCCGGTTGTGTAGGCGTAAGGATTTACTATGGAATGAAAGAGGATCTGAAGATTTGTGCAGTGATCGTTGGGGTTAATGTAGAAAACCAAGACATGGTTGGAGCCGCAAGATCAGGCGAAAATGATATTATAATAGAAGATTCCCAATTATGTCCTCCGATCTGTTCCCCTATATCTGCCTTTTAATTGAATAGACTTTGAATTTAATTACACTTTTATCACAGCGAGTAATTTACCTGCCTGTCATCGTTGGTTTTTTAAGGATAAAATATCTGGAAAAGGATTATTTGTATTTATGTTTCTTTCTTTTTTTTGCCGGCATCCTTCAGGATGTAAGTTATTTTTTATCAGAAGATTTACATGTCAAAGTTGTCTTACAATATATCTGGTATGCAGTTTCAACAATATTGTTATTCAAATGGATTTTAGCATTATATATTACTCGTATTCACTGGTTCAAAATTATTTTGCCCATAATATCTTTGGTGTATGTAGATTATTTATGCCAGCTTGATAAAATGATAAAAACACCCTGGTTCTACTTATTTTCAAGAATTATCATTACTGTGTTATTGATCTCTTTGCTCGCAAAAGAATTTACAAATGGCAAAAAGGTAACTAAAAGTTCAAAATTATTTATTTATATACCTTTCATTTTCACCAATGCATTATTCATTTATTTTCAATTGTTTTATTTTTTTTATTACACGGCTTCAACCCAAACATTATTGGTAAATACACATAATATTTATCTAATTGTTTGCATTATCAGTTATCTTTCTTACTCATTTGCATTTTTATGCGCACCGAGGAAACAACAATATTTAACGTAATACTTATTGCCAGTTTATTTATTTCTTTTTTCATAACAGTATTCATATACTTTTTATATAAAAATCAAAAAAAACTCGAGCGAACAAAAATTTCACTATTTAGATTACAGAATAACATTAATGAAGAAGAAAGAAAAAAAATAACCCTTGAGTTGCACAATGACATCATCCCAACCTTATCTGGTATTAAATTAAGATTAACCTTGAGTAGTCAGATTGAAAATACTGTAAACCAGGTGTGTATATCTGAACTAGAAAAATCTATCAATGAAATCAGGAATCTATCGAAGAGAATTTCTCCGATGACCATATATGATCATACTTTTTTAACTTCTTTACGGTCATACATACAATCAACTGACGCTGACCAGAAGATAAAGATTGAAATCATTGAAAAGGAAACCATAAACTTGAATGTAGAAAAAAACACATTGATATACAGACTTTTACAAGAAGTTTTACTCAATACAATAAAACATAGCAAGGCAAGCGAATTCAAGATTGAAGTTTCGATTGACAAAAATAATTTACTCATCCGAACGGCAGATGATGGAGTGGGCTATGAGCTGGGAAAAACAATTAGGAACAGTGGTATGGGATTAAAACTTATGCAAAATATCATTGCAGAATTGGGAGGGATGATGCATAAAGCAGGACAAGAACACCGGGGCACAAAGTATAATTTCAAAATACCGCTTTAATGTGAAGAAGACTCCATTGACAACAATTGTCATTGCTGACGATCATGAATTCTTCAGGACCGGACTTTCGATGGTCATAAAAGATAATCCATCTTATCGATTGTTGGCGGAGGCTGTTGATGGACAAGACCTGATTGATAAGGTTAATCAACATCAGCCGGATATCATTATTGTTGATATTGAGATGCCAAAGTTGGATGGCATTCAGGCAACACGACAAATTGTAGAAGTTAATCCTTTGGCAAAGGTGATCATGCTTACAGTACATGATCATGATGAGGTTTTGTTGACAGCTTTGAAGGCGGGAGCTGTATCATTCCTTGATAAGAATGTCAACAAGGATGATGTGTACCTCACCATAGACTCGGTAATGTCTTCCCCTTCTTATTATTTTCCTGAAAAAATTGCCAGAAAAGCATTTCAGTTGATGGAGGACAGGCCAAAATATGCATCGGGTTTGTTGAAAAAGGATTTTTCCCTACGGGAATTGGAAATCATTTCATTGGCTTGTCAGGATTGCTCCATAAAAGAGATCGCTGATAAACTTGGCATCAGTCCGCGCACCGTTGAAACCCATCGCATGCGAATCATGCAGCGAATGGGCGTAAAAAGTGTAGCAGGAATGGTGGCTTATGCATTTAAACACAAGCTGTATATGAATAATTGAAACTGTAAATAATGCATCGCCTCAACAGGTATTCATTTTAAGTGATTTCACTGAACAAAAATCATTGGATCGCTAGTAGATTGCTCCATGGCTTTAAAAAAGAAGGTATTACCTGATCAAGAAAAAAGGCAAGAATCGAAAGTTGAATTATTATTTCCATGCAGTGCAGAATGCCTTGCTCATATCAACAATCTGTTTTGTATCCATCTTTTTATTGAACTTTCTTCTGCTTTAAAGAGAAGTTTGCTCAAAGATTATTTTGTAAGCCAAGTAAAAATCAGGTCAAAAAAACTGGACAATCTATTGGATTTGTATAACAATGAGTTGCCGAAATTACATGATGCCATCATCAAAGAAGATTCCAATATCACTGAATTTTGGAAATCAATGGTGGAGATTGTTCATAGTATTCATGCTGAAATGAAAAGCATTTTGTTTTCATTGCAACACGATGAAATTCTCCATGATCAAAAAATTATCTCAATTCAGGAGATTTTTCAAATCCAGAAAGAATTGAAAGCAAGTAGTTTCCGAAGAAATATTACTTTTTCACCTTTGGGTCAATGAATTCCCAGTCCATCACATGCGGATGGCTGTGCTCTCTTTTGGCAATGCTTTCCATTTGCTGGATGATATTCGGGTGATCAGCGGATACATCCTTTTTTTCATAGAGGTCGGTGCTGATGTTGAATAATTCCCAGGGAGCATTAGGATTTTTGCGCATGTTTCTTTTGACTCCTTTCCAGCTCCCCATCCGAACCGCTATTTGTCCTCCATTCTCCGGATATTCAAAATAAAAGAAATCATGTTTTTTCTGTTCTGTTGTTTTGCCCATCAAAGTTGGCAGAAAGGAGATACCATCTGTCTTTGCAATGGGTTTGCCAGTTAGTTCTGCAAGGGTGGCCATCAGGTCGTATTGGATAGAGGCATGATCGGATGTAGTGTTGGCTTTGATCTTTCCGGGCCAGCGGGCAATGAAAGGAACGCGGATGCCGCCTTCGTAGAGATCCATTTTGAGTCCGCGCAACCCTGCTACGCTGTTGAAAAATTTCGTGTCCACACCGGCGGAAAAGGTGGCTCCGTTATCGCTAGAGAACAGGATGATTGTATTGTTGTCTAGTCCCAGTCTTTTGATCTGATCCATGATGATGCCCACCTGTTCATCCAAAAAGCTGATCATGGCCGCGTAGGTGGAACGGGGATACTTGGTGGCAGCATACCCTTTTTGTCCATAATAAGGTTCTTCTTCAAACAGGCCTACGTATTTATTTACATATTCATCCGGAGCTTGGAGGGATAAATGCGGAAGAGTGTACGGAAGGTAAAGGAAGAAAGGTTTGTTCTTGTTTTGGTCGATGAATTTCATCGCCTTTTCCGTCATCTTTTGCGGGGCATAGTCTTTGCCTTTGTAATAGGCAAAATCCTTATCAGTAGCATGTGCCGTATCCTTGATCGGTGTATGCACGCTGATATAGGGATTGTTCAGCGTATCCCATTTGTCATTTTCCCAGAGGTGAGTGGGGTAAAAATTGTGTGCTTGTTTCTGATCGAGGTAGCCGTAGTAATAATCGAATCCGTGGTTGAGTGGACTGCCTGTGGTTCCGGCAACACCCATCCCCCATTTGCCTACCAATGCAGTACGATAGCCTCTTTCCTTCAACATCCTCGCAACTGTATAAGCACCTTCGTGAAGCGGCATCTGTCCTCCTTCCATCGCATCTTCAAAACCTCCCATTTCGTAATTGCCCCTGATATAGGAATGTCCCGGGTGTTTTCCGGTCATGAGCATGCAGCGGGAAGGGGCGCAAACGGGGGCACTGCTATAATGCTGTGTGAAACGCATGCCTTCCTTTGCCATCCTGTCGAGGTTCGGCGTTTTGATCTTGGTTTGTCCATAGGCCCCCAGTTCACCATATCCCAGGTCGTCTGCGTAGATATAGATGATGTTGGGTTGGGGGGATTGGGCGAAACTGATTGCATGTACAATGGCATACAAAAAAAGCAAGGAAATTTTTTTGAGAAAAATAGACATGAGGGGTTGTTTGAAGGTGTTTTGTAAGTTAAAAAAAAACGCCTTCATATTGAAGGCGTTTTGAAAATAAATGTAAAAACTACTACCACCCGGGATTTTGTCCCAGTGCAGGGTTCAGGGCTTTTTCTTTCTGTGGTACAGGCCAGAGATAATGTTTTGCCGCATCAAAGGATTTCACCACACTTGGTACCTCTACTGTAAGTGCGTTACTACCAACATAGTAAGTGATTCCATATACTTTTCCAGGCATCACGGTTGGGCCAATTTTCCATCTTCTGATATCAAATAACCTATGTCCCTCAAAAGCCAACTCAACTGCTCTTTCCCTCCTTACTGCATCCCTGAATTGAGATTGTGTTAAGCCACTTAGTGCGGGAAGCCCTACATCTGTTCTTGTTCTTACCGCATTGATGGCATTGTAGACTGAGGCATCGATTTGATTCAATTCAATTTTGGCTTCAGCGTAAGTCAACAACACCTCTGCATATCTTATAAGAATAAAATTAAGACCTGAAGCACCAGGAGTAGCAAAGTCTTCCGCAGAAACATATTTTTTGAGAGAATAACCAGTCGAAGTATTGTACTGTGTTCTTCCAACTTCGTCAGCACCGTTCTGTCCGGGTATAGGTTTAAAAAGAATCCCGCTGGGAAGGGGATCACCATCAACATACATCGTAAATTTCATCCTCGGATCCCTGTTGGCATAGGGGTTCTTGGGGTCGAAACCGGATGTTGGATCTGTGATTACTTTACCATTTTTCATGGTAAACATATCTGCCAAGGCTTTTGTGGGTACATAGCTGCTTGCACTGGCTTTCTGGCTATAGGGCCCCATGAAAGAAAAGGCATTGTGTGTAGCCGTTCCGGCAAGAAATTGTTTGTCTAAAACCACTTCTTTGCTGTTCTCATTTGCGTAAGTGAAAAGCTTGCCATATTCTGTAATCAGCGCATATTGGTTCAGGTCCATTACGGCTTTAGCAGCATCGGCAGCACCCTGGTAGTTTCCCGCCCAAAGATTGGCCCTTGCTTTGAGGGCAAGTGCTGCACCTTTTGTAACCCTTCCTTTATCGGCCGTAGCATAGGTAGCAGGAAGAACCGCAGCAGCTTCGGTAAGTTCTTTGTCGATGAATGCCCAAACATCTGAAGCCTTGCTTCTGCTTACTTTGAGACCATCTGCAGGGGTAACGTTGGTGTTGACCAATGGAACATCCCCATAGAGTCCAACCAATTTGATATAATGGTAGGCTCTCAATGCCCTTGCTTCTGCCTTGAATTGATTGATCAGTGCTGTATTGGTGGTTTTAACTTTGTCAATATTTTCCAATACATAGTTAGCCAGGAAAATTCCACGGTATCCTGACTGCCATTCGGTTTGAACCCTTGAATGGGACGCATCATAAGAACCATTTTCGATGTTGTACTCAACTGTAAAAACAGTATTGGTATGTCCGATATCGGTGATGCCGTCTAAAACAAAAAGATTGACAGCATCCAAGGATGAGTATACGGAGTTAACAGCAAATCTCGCATCGGCTTCTGTTTTCCAGAATACTTCTGAAGATACCCGGTCGTTGGGAATCGTTTCCAGTATATTTTTTTTGCATGATTGCAGGGTGCTACCCAAAAAAATCATGGCGATCAATGCATATTGTATGTTCTTTTTCATCATTTTTATTTTTGGGGATTAGAAATTCAGGTTAAGGCCAAAAGTGTACAGGCTTGTTTGAGGATAGTAAATCGCTCTTCCTGATTCAGCTTCCGGATCCAGGTTCCAATCGTTCATCTTGGAGAAGGTGAGCAAGTTGGTACCAGAAACATAAACTCTTGCATTGCTCAGTCCCAGTCTTTTTGCAAATGTTGAAGGAACAGAATATACCAGTTGCAGATTTTTCAGGCGAACATATGAGCCATCTATGATCAGTCGGTCGTTTGTTCTAACATTCCTGTCGTCACTTTTTCTGGGAAGAGGGAATAGCGCATTGGGTCTTTCGGGAGTCCAGTAGTTATCTGTTACCAGTTTGTGTGTAAAGCCTTCGTAGATACCGATCTCAGAAAGGGCTCCGGAGAGGCGTGTATCAACTTCAGCTGCACCCTGGAAAAAAACATTCAACGTGAAGGCACCATAGTTCAATTCTGAAGTCATACCAAAAGTGAACTTGGGAAAGGGATTTCCAATCATGGTCCAATCATCTGCATTGATTTTTCCGTCTTTGTTTAAGTCGACATACCGCACGTCACCAGGTTTGGTGTTGGTAGCGATCGTCGGATAGTTGGCGATATCAGCAGCATTTTGGAAATAACCATCGGTCTTGTATCCCCAGTGTGCATTGAAAGGAAGACCCACTTTCACGATATAACGTGGGTCAAGATCATAGGAGCTGTTGATGAAGGGGCCAGCACCTTTCAGGTCGATCACTTCGTTTTTGTTGATGGCGAGGTTACCGTTAAATGAATATTGTAGTTTATGATCATTGTTCCTGTATCCCAACATGAATTCCCATCCCTTGTTATCCATGACACCTGCATTTTGGGTTGAGCTTGCAAAGCCGGTTACCACAGGCAAAGGAAGTGCAAGCAGGATGCCGTCGGTTCTTTTCTTGTAATAGTCAATAGAGAAGTTTACTTTGTTTCCGAACAGCTGTCCCTCAACTCCAAGATCAGTCTGTGTATTGGTTTCCCAAGTGATATTGGGGTCAGCCAATGCTGTCTGTGCAAATGTCTGTACAGCAGCGCCACCAAAAGTGTAGGAACCTTGAGAAAGCGATGCATAATAGCTATACAGTGGAACAGTCTGGTTACCGGTTTGTCCCCATGATCCACGAACCTTTAGATCGGTGAAAGGTGTGTTGAGGTTTTCAAAGAATTCTTCTTTTGAAATTCTCCATGCACCAGAGAAGGATGGGAAGAAGCTGTATTGGTTGTTGCCGGTGAAGCGGGAAGAACCGTCGTATCTGGCATTGGCCTCCAATAAATATTTGGTATCGAATGCGTAATTCAAACGAAGGAAAGCAGATTGCAATCCATATTTATAATCTGAACCGCTGTTGTTCTTTGTGGCATCATTTGCACCTTGTCCGATTGACTGGATATCATTGTTGTAAAAACGCTCCCGGTAGGCACTTAGGCTTTGTCCCTGGTTGTACAATTCTGAGTAACCCAACAATCCCTTCATTTCATGTTTTTTGATTTTCTTGGAATAGTTCAGGAGGAAGTTGGTAGTGATCTCAGTTGAGCGATTTCTGGATTCGGTCAGGTTGTTGTTGGCAACACTGTAGGTTCTATTGTTGATAGAATCGAAATTGTAAACCTGGTTCTGGAAGGACTTGGTTTCGGAATAGTCGATCACGGCAGCAGCCTGTGCACTGAAAACCAGATCGGGTAGGATCTCATAGTCGAGTTTACCCGAAGTGAAAATATAGTGGGTGGCAATATTGTTGTAACCTGATTTTTCTGTTAGCAACAAGGGGTTGAAACCTTGTGGACTCAATCCATAGGTGCCATTGGGATATTTTGGGGCTGCAAAGAGGGTGCCATGGAAGAATCTGTTGAACACATCTCCGGCAAAAGGACGATTGGAGAGATTGTAGCGATAGTTGAGGTCTGTACTGAACTTCAGCTTTTTGCTAAGCTGCATATCGTTGGACATTCTCAGTTCGCGGATCTTGGCACCATGGTTGGCTGCAATACCCGCCTGGTCCATGTAGCGCATGCTTACACGTGTTCTGGAAAACTCACTGCCACCGCTGAAGGAGAAATTATGACTTTGTTGTGGGGCAGGATTTAGAACAGATTCAAACCAGGTATTTACAAGCGGGTAAGTGTAGCGATCTTTTGAATTGACCCAGGTTTGGATGCTGGCATCAGTATAACGGGCTGGAATGGCCAGACCCTGGTTGATGTAGGCCAACTGCTGATATCGCATATAGGGCTCAAGATCCATATTTTGAGCCTGGTTGACTGATTGCTGAATAGCGTAAAACCCGTTGTAGGCAATTTGTACCTTACCTGCTTTTGCTCTTTTGGTAGTGACCAGCACAACACCGTTGGCTGCTCTTGAACCATAGATGGCAGTAGAGGATGCATCTTTCAAGATGGAAATATTTTCAACGTCTTCAGGGTTGATGTTGAATAGGGTTTGCTCCACACCATCGATGATGATGAGGGGGGAGCTGTTGCCGGAGCTGTTCCCTGAGAAAGTGGTAATACCTCTTATCCTCATGGTGGCAGCGCTTCTTCCCGGCTCACCTCCTCTGTCCAATACTGTTAATCCCGGTGCTTGTCCCTGCAATGCCTGTTGAAGATTTGAAACAGGTCTTCTAACGAGATCAGCGCCTTTGATCTGAGAAACAGCACTGGTCATGCTTACTTTTTTCTGCGTGCCATAACCTACCACTACCACATCTTCAAGATCACTTTTGGCGGCAGCAAGCAATATCTCCAGGGGCGTAGAACTGTTCAGTACGGAAACCGTTTTGGTGTCGTATCCCACTGAGCTGATCACCAATTGATCACCTGCTTTGGCTGAGATAGAGAACTGCCCCTGGGCATTGGATTGTGTTCCGGAGTTGCTTCCTTTTACCACGATGGTGGCACTTTCAAGGGGACGATTGTCGTTAGCTGATTTGACAACGCCCTTCACCGGGGATTGTGCAAACGCATAGTGGATGGTCAGGCCCGACAACAATAAAGTTGCCAGCACCAGCTTTCTCATTTTGCTGATCATGTTAAGGGTTTTAATTTCCTATTAAGGTAGGTTAAAAACATGAGCGCATTAACAATTTCTACAATAACTCCTTATGAATTACTATAGAAAAGAAGGGAGTCTTTATGAATCACTACCGAAAGGAATGGAGTCTTTTGGCCGCTTCCATCAATGTATCCTCTTTTTTTGCGAAGCAGAAGCGCAGTACTTTGTCGTCATGGCCATGGATGTAAAACGAAGAAACGGGAATGGTGGCTACACCAATGGTTTTGGTCAGGTGCACCGAAAGATCATAGGCCGCCATGTTGCTGATGCGGTTGTAGGTGGCGCAAACAAAATAGCTGCCGGAGGAGGGAAGAAAATCAAATCCCGATCCCTGCATGTTTTCTAAAAACAGGTCGCGTTTCTTTTGCAGAAAGGGAGCGAGGGAAAGATAGCGCTCCGGTTTTTTCAGGTGTTCAGCCAAGGCAACCTGTGTAGGAGTAAAGCAGCTGAAAGCATCAAACATATGGACCTTGCGGAATTCAGCGCTCAGTGCTTTGGGTGCCACACAGTATCCCAGTTTCCAGCCGGTGCAGTTGTATACTTTCCCAAAGGAGAAGCAGACAAAGCTTCGCTGAAAGAGATCAGGATATTTCAGCACGCTGTGATGGGCTTTGCCATCAAAGGTCAGGTGTTCGTATACTTCATCACTGATCAGAAAGATCTTGGTCCCGCTGAGGATCGACTGCAGTGTTTGCATGTCTTCATCGGAGAGGATGCTGCCTGTTGGATTGTTGGGTGTATTGATGATGATCGCCTTTGTCCGATCGTTGATGGCTTCGCGCAGTTTGTTCCAGTCGATCTTGTATTCCGGAAATTCCAGTTTGAGTTTTATGGGAACCGCTTTGTTCACCAGGATGTTGGGGATATAGCTGTCGTATGCCGGTTCAAAGAGGATCACTTCATCACCGGGTTGGAGGATGGTGGTAAAGGCGGTGTAGATGGCATAGGATCCGCCAGGAGTGATGGTGATCTCGTCTGCTGGTGAAACGGATCGGCCATATAGATGTTGAATTTTTGCTGCGATGGATTCACGGAGTGCGGGAAGTCCCGCCATGGGCGCATACTGGTTGTGTCCGTCGGTGATGGCCTTGGCTGCCAAGGCTGCCAGTTCTTCATCCATTGGAAAATCTGGAAAACCCTGTCCCAGGTTGATGGCACCCTGTTCGGTAGCCAACGCACTCATCACCGTGAAGATGCTCGTGGGGGTATTGGGAAGTTTAGAGGTATTTATCACCCTTGTTCCTTTTGACTTCTGCAACGTATTGTTTGATCTCCTGCTCCTTGTCTTTTTTGCAGATCATGAGCACGTCTTCGGTGTCTACGATGATGTAATCGTTCATGCCCTGCAGCAGGACGAGCTTGTGATTCGGAACATGCACCATGTTGTCTTTGGCATCGATCACCATTACATCACTGCCGGCAACAGCATTGCCGAGATAATCCTTTTCCATGTTTTCGTGCGCAGAATTCCAGGTACCGAGATCGCTCCATCCAAAAGAAGACGGGATGATGTAGACATTATCAGCCTTCTCCATGATGGCGTAGTCAATGGAAACGTTGGTGCACTGCGGATAAATCTTGTCTATCGCTTCTTTCTCCTTTGGTGTATTGTAATGCGCCAGATGGGTTTCAAAAACTTCTGCGAGTTCGGGCTGGTATTTCTGAAAAGCCTTTACAATGTTGTTTACCTGCCAAACAAAGATGCCGGCATTCCACAGGAATTCGCCACTGGAGACAAATGTTCTTGCCAGTTCCGCATTCGGTTTTTCGGTGAAGGTTTTCACTTTGTATACATTGTCACTCGCCGGCTGTTGTTCAAACTGAATGTATCCATATCCGGTGTTGGGATGCGTGGGCTTGATGCCCAGCGTGATCAATGCTTTGTGCTCGTTGACAAAACTCAGGGCTTCCAAACAAACTTTTGTGAAAGCCATCTCATCCAAAATAATATGATCGGCGGGGGCACAGATCAGCGAACCTTTTTCATTCAGCACTTTCAGTTTATAGGAGATATAGGCAATGCAGGGGGCAGTATTTTTCCTTGAAGGTTCTGAAACGATATTGGCAACGGGCAATTCCGGCAATTGTTCTTTCACGATCTCCACATACTCCTCGGCTGTAACGATATAAATATTTTCCTTCGGGATGAATTTGCTGAAACGATCGTAGGTGCCCTGTATCAGGGTCCTGCCCATGTTCAGAATATCCAGGAATTGTTTGGGATAGGATGTACGACTCATCGGCCAGAACCTGCTGCCAATTCCACCGGCCATGATCGCTACATAATGGTTGCTGTTCATCATAGTTAGTATATTATATAAGTCCCTCTCTGATCAGGTCATGCAAATGTATCACTCCTTCGTATCGATCTGATTCGGCTACGATCAACTGGGTGATGTTGTTTTTTCTCATCCTGTCCAAGGCATCCACTGCCAATGCTTCCGGCGAAATGGTTTTGGGTTGGGCTGTCATGATATCGGCTGCTGCTGTCTGTTGCACATCCACCCCTTTTTCCAGCATTCTCCTCAGGTCGCCATCGGTGATCACGCCTGCCAATCCCCCCTCCTCATTGAGCACTGCCGTGAGTCCCAATCGCTTTTTCGTCATTTCCAGGATTACCGCCTTCAGGTTGTCTCGCAATCCCACCGCGGGTCTTTCATTCAGCTTGCTGAGGTCGCCCACCCGCAGGTAAAGCTTTTTGCCCAAGGCCCCACCGGGATGGAACTTGGCAAAATCTTCTGAGCCGAATCCCCTGGCTTCCATGAGGCAGACCGCCAGCGCATCGCCCATCGCCAGTTGTGCCGTGGTGCTGGAGGTAGGCGCCAGGTTATTGGGACAAGCCTCCTGGCTCACCGTGGTATCGAGGATATGATGGGCGGAACGGGCCAGGGTGGATTGGAGATTCCCCACCATGGCGATGATGGGGTGGCTAAAGTTCTGGATGAGGGTGACCAATACCTTGATCTCGGGACTCTCCCCGCTTTTGGAAATGATCATCACCACATCGTCCTGCTGCACCATGCCCAGGTCGCCATGGATGGCATCGGCAGCATGCATGAAGATGGCGGGGGTACCAGTGCTGTTCAGGGTAGCCACGATCTTTTGTCCAATGATCGCGCTCTTGCCGATACCTGAAACGACCAGTCGCCCTTTCATGTTTTGCAGCAATGCCACTACCTGTTTGAAATCTTCTCCCAACCGACCGCTCATTTCCTGCAGCGCTTCGGCTTCCAGTTTCAGGGTCTTGATCGCTGTATTCAGTATGGAATTTTCTAGCATGGGCCCTGCAAAAGTACCATAATTATAACATGTTAATAGGAGTCCCGCAGCAGGAATTCTGGGCCAAATGGGTTAAATTTGTTATCTTTTCGTAATTACCATGCCGGCTTCCAAATCCAAGAAAACAGCTTCCTCTGCTTCCACCAGGCTTGACCTTTTGGGTCCCCTGCGGCAGTATTTTGGTTTTGATGCCTTTCGGGGCAATCAGGAAGCCATCATCCACAACCTATTGGCCGGCAACGATACTTTCGTGATCAAGCCTACCGGGGGAGGGAAAAGCCTCTGCTACCAGTTGCCAGCCATGATCAGCGAGGGATGTGCCATTGTGGTCTCCCCCCTCATCGCCCTCATGAAAAACCAGGTAGACCTGGTCAGGGGATACAGCAGCAAGGACAATGTGGCGCATTTTCTCAACTCTACCCTTTCCAAGAAAGAAATCAAGGAAGTACATGACGATCTGACCACTGGCAAGACCAAGATGCTGTATGTGGCGCCGGAGACCCTGACCCGTCAGGAGAACCTGGAGTTTTTCAGCGACCTGAAGATCTCCTTTTTTGCCGTTGATGAGGCACACTGTATATCGGAATGGGGTCATGATTTTCGTCCTGAATACAGGCGGCTGAGGGAGATGATGGACCAGATCGATGAAAAGGCACCGGTCATCGCCCTAACGGCTACTGCTACACCCAAGGTGCAACAGGACATTGTGAACAATCTCGGACTGAGAAAACCGCAGGTCTTCATCTCATCCTTTAACAGACCCAATTTAGATTACGAGATAAGGCCCAAGGTGAAGAAGGACATGACCGTGAAAGGGATCGTTCGCTTCATTCACGACAACAGGGGGAAGAGCGGTATCATTTATACCCTCAACAGAAAAACTACTGAGGAACTCGCAGAACTACTGACGGTCAATGGCATCAAGGCCGGGGCTTATCATGCGGGCCTCGACAGCAAGCTGCGGGCAGAAAGGCAAGATCAGTTCCTAAACGAGGACATGCAGGTGATCGTAGCCACCATCGCTTTCGGCATGGGCATCGATAAACCGGATATCCGTTTTGTTATTCATTATAATATTCCCAAGAGCCTGGAGAACTATTATCAGGAAACCGGAAGGGCCGGAAGGGATGGCATGGAAGGGAAATGCATCCTCTATTATTCCCACAAGGATGTTTCCAAGCTCGAACATTTTCTGCGTGACAAAACCCTAAGTGAAAGAGAGGTGGGTGCTCAGTTGATTGATGAAATGGTGGCTTTTGCGGAAAGTGGACAATGCCGAAGAAAAGTATTGATGAATTATTTCGGGGAGAAATACCCTGATGAGAATTGCAGCAAGTGCGATAACTGTCTGCATCCCAAAGAAAGCGAGGAAGCCAAGGCCAATGCGGCGAAGGTGTTGAAGGTGATCAAGGCATTGGATGAAAGATTTGCAGCAGACTATGTATTGAATATTTTGATGGGCCGACTCATCCCGCAGATCAAGATGTACCGACACGATGAGTTGCCGGTATTCTCCATCGGTGCAGATGAACCGGATCACTACTGGACTTCCCTCATCCGACAGATGCTCTTGGAGGGCTTGTTGGAAAAAGATATTACGGAACATGGCATTTTGAAAATCAGCAAGGCAGGACATGCCTTCCTGAAAAAGCCAACTTCTTTCCTCATGGTCATGGGTAACTTCTATGAAGATGCCATGGAAGATGATGAGGAAACCGTTGCAGCTGCAGGTCCCGCAACAACGGATGTAAAGTTGTTCGAGATGCTCAAGGAATTGCGAAAGCAGTTTGCCAAGGAAAAGAAACTCCCTCCATTTGTGATCTTTTTGGAATCCTCGTTGGAGGACATGGCAACACAGTATCCCACCAGCTTGGAAGAATTGGAGAAGATCAGCGGGGTGAGCAAGGGCAAGGCCATACGCTATGGTAAAAAATTCATTGACCTGATTGCAAAATATGTAGAAGAGAACGAGGTAGTGAAGCCGGATGATTTCGTGATGAAGAGTGTCGTGAACAAGAGTGGAGACAAGGTCTTTATCATCCAGCAGGTAGACAAGAAAGTGTCATTGGATACCATTGCGAAGAACCGAGACATGAAGATGGAGCAGTTACTGGAAGCGATGGAAACCATTGTGGCCAGTGGCACCAAACTGAATTTGAATTATGCCATCGACCAGATGGTGGATGAAGACCATCAGGAAGAGATCATTGAATATTTCAAGAGTTGCGAAACCAGCAGCCTGGATGTTGCCCGCGAGGAATTGTCAGACCTCGATCTGGAATGGGAGCAGCTGAAGATCATGCGCATCAAGTTTCTCAGTGAATACGGTATGTGAGGCTTTTATATTTTACAAGTAAACGCCATGAAAAAATATTTTTTTCTGTTGATCCTTCCATTCACTGCATTGGCCCAGGAATCCGGGAAGATTTACTCATTGATTCATACCATTGATATCCGGTCAAAAAAAATGGATACCCTTTGGCAGGGACAGGCACATTACGAGGCTCCGAACTGGTCGAAAGATGGATCTCATTTGTTGCTCAATCGGGATGGAAAGATTTATGCCAAGTCTCTTCAGCGAAAAGAGGACTTCAGGGAATTGAATACCGGTTTTGCCGACCGATGCAACAACGATCATGGCATTTCTCCGGATGGAAAATGGCTGGCCATCAGTCATAGTCCTGTGGTGGACAGCGCCAATGGTAAACCTGTTAGAAAATCGGTTGTTTATGTGGTTCCCATCGGAGGCGGTACTCCCCGCAGGATCACTGCTGGATCTCCTTCTTATTGGCATGGATGGAGTGCCGACAGCAAAACATTGGCCTATTGTGCAGAAAGAAATGGAGAGTATGATGTCTATACGATTTCTATCGAGGGGGGATCAGAAAAGCGGCTGACAGCAGAAAAAGGCCTTGATGATGGCCCCGAGTATTCGCCGGATGGCAAAACCATTTATTACAACTCCTATGCCGATGGCAGCATGGAGATCTGGCGCATGGATGCCGATGGCCAAAACAAAAAGCAACTGACCAACGATGCCTATTCCAATTGGTTTGCGCATCCTTCACCGGATGGGAAATGGATCGTCATGATATCTTATTTGCAGGACCAGCAACAGCAACATCCTTTTGGGAAAGATGTAAAGCTTAGGTTGATGGAATTGAAGACCGGCCAGATCAGCGACCTGACACCGGTTTTTTATGGAGGGCAAGGAACCATCAATGTTCCCTCCTGGAGTCCGGATAGCAAACGATTGGCTTTTGTATCCTACAAAAGAAGTGAAGAAAAGTAACTAGTCTACTAAATTAGTATAGTAATAAAATAAAACCTAATTTTGCCCCACAATCGCTTCATGATGTTGAACCGTTTAACTACCTGGGGTATGATCGCTTTTTTCATCAGCCTGTTCACCGACATTGCTGCACAGGTAAAGCCTGCAGCGTATCAAGCCGAAATAAAAGAATGGGATGCCAAACGGTTGGAGAGCCTCAAATCCGCCAATGGTTGGGTGAACCTGGCGGGACTGTATTGGTTGAAGCCGGGAGAAAACCGTTTTGGCAAGGGTAAAACAAATGAACTGGTATTCGATCATCCGGAATTTCCTGAACAACTGGGAACCTTTCTGTTGACAGAAAAGGAAGTGAAATGGAAAACCGCCACCGGGCAAAGCGTACTGGATAAAAATACACCGGTTCAAGAAGCAGTGATTTTTCAGGTTGAGGGCGGGCAGCCCCAAACCTTGTCCTATAAGACTTTTCGATGGAGCATCATCAAAAGGGAAGACCTGATCGGTGTAAGGTTGCGCGACCTGGCCAATCCTGCCCTGGATAAATTACAGCAGATTGATCGTTTCAAAGCATCCACCCAATGGGTGATCAAGGCAACATTTGAACCCTCGCTGATTCCGACCATTCTCACCACCAACATATTGGGACAAACCTATTCGCAACCACATCCCGGGAAAGTAGTCTTTGAAGTCAATGGCAAAAAATATGCACTCGATGTGGTGGATGAAGGGGATCCTGATGCATACCATATTGTGTTTGGCGATGTCACCAACGGAGAAGAGACCTATGCATCCGGAAGATTTTTGGATATACCCAAGCCGGATGCCAATGGTAACACGGTGATCGATTTCAACAAGGCCTACAATCCGCCTTGTGCCTTTTCTGAATTCTCCACCTGTCCCATTCCTAGCAAGGCCAACACTTTGCCCATCCGCATTTTGGCCGGTGAGAAAAAACTGCATTGAGGAAGGATTGGAGTACTCCGATGGATAAATTCCATTAAATTCGGAGATACAACCAAAACCAACATCATGCAATTCCTCGGACCCATAGACTGGATCTTCGTCGTACTTTATTTGATGGTCATTGCCGCAGTATCCGTCTGGAGCATCCGCAAAAGCAAGGAAACCACTTCCGATTATTTTCTGGCCAACCGCAACCTGGGATGGTTTGTGATCGGTGCTTCCATCCTGGCTTCCAATGTGGGCTCTGAACACATTGTGGGATTGGCAGGTTCCGCTGCCAAATCGGGTACCGTGCTGGGTCATTATGAATTGCATTCTTATATCGTGTTGATCCTCGGCTGGGTTTTTGTTCCCTTTTATTTGCGGAGTTCTGTTTACACCATGCCTGAATTTCTCGAGCGTCGCTTCAATCCGCAATCCAGGCGCCTGCTCACCATCATCCAGCTCATCAGTTATGTGATCGCCAAGGCTTCTGTTACGATTTTCGCGGGTGCGTTGGTCTTCAACCAGTTCCTCGGTGTTGATTTTTGGACGGGTGCCATCATTTTGGTAGTGGTTACCGGTGTGTATACTGTAATGGGTGGACTCCATGCCGTGATGTATACCGAAGCGATACAAGCCATTGTATTGTTACTGGGATCATTGGTCCTGATGATCTTCGGTCTGCAGGAAGTGGGAGGATGGGATGCCCTGATGCAAGCAGTACCCAAAGAAAAACTCAACATGTTTCTGCCGCTCAGTGATCCTGAATTCCCCTGGTTGGGTATTTTGATCGCATCGCCTATTGTTGGGTTGTGGTATTGGTGTACCGATCAGCACATTGTTCAAAGATGCCTCGCTGCCAAGAATGAACAGGAAGCAAGAAGGGGAACCATCTTTGCTGCCTTTTTGAAATTGATGCCCTTCTTTATTTTCCTGATACCCGGCTTGATCGCCTATGCTTTGCATGCACAGGGGAAAATACAATTGGATGATACGAATGCTGCTTTTCCGGTGATGGTAAAATCCATCATGCCGGTGGGTTTGCGTGGCGTGCTGGCGGGTGGATTGCTGGCGGCACTGATGAGTTCGCTGGCATCCGTGTACAATGCTTGCTCAACCTTGTATACCATTGATATCTATAAGAAATCACATCCCGAGGCTTCAGAAAAACAACTGGTGAAAGTGGGCCGTATTGCCACTGCCGTTATCGTGTTGCTGGGCATGGCCTGGATCCCCTTGATGGGAAGAATCGATGACGGTCTCTATAATTATCTGCAGAGTGTGCAGTCTTATCTGGCTCCTCCCATCGCTGCTGTATTTCTGTTGGGCGTTTTCTTCAAGCGTTTGAATGCACAGGGTGCTTATAGTTCTATGGTGATCGGATTTATATTGGGCATGGCCAAGCTTACCCTGCAGATTTTCCAGCATGATCTCACACCCGGTTCATTTTGGCATTCATTCGCCACGATGAACTTCCTGTATTTCTGTATTTATCTCTTTGTGTTCAGCATTGCAGTACTCGTGATCGTGAGCCTTTCTACTCCTCCTCCTCCGGATGAGAAGACAGCCGGACTCACCTTTGCAACAACCGTGGCTGAAGATAAGGCAGCGAGCAGGGCCAGCTGGAATGCATGGGATGTGGCGCTTTCAGTGATCGTGCTGGTGGTGATCCTCAGCATCTTCGCTTATTTCTCACCCTTGGGAATTGCAGGATAAAAAACAAGATGATCATCAGCAGAATTTATACGACAGTCTTTACTCTTGTGTTAAGCAGTGCTGTTTTTTCGCAGACAGCTCCAGCGCAGTTACAATTGAAAGAACGGTACCGTGATTTTTTTACCATCGGCGCAGCCATTACACCCATGGCATTGCGTTCCGAAGAGTTGCATTTGATCGAATCTCATTTTTCCGGCATCACGGCGGAGAATGCAATGAAAATGGGTCCGATCCATCCACAGCCTTTTCGTTTCAATTGGGGTCCGGCAGATTCACTAGTTGCCTTTGCAACGCGGAGTCATTTGCGCATGCGGGGTCATACCCTGGTCTGGCATAGCCAGACACCGAAATGGTTGTTTGAAGGGGAGGATGGTAAACAAGTCAACAAAGAGATATTGTTGCAACGCATCCATGATCATATTGACAGTGTAGTGGGTCGGTACAAAGGAAAAATTTATGCATGGGATGTGGTGAACGAAGCCATCAGTGATCAGGCGAATGAGTTTTATCGTTCCTCGCTTTTCTATCAGATCTGTGGAGAAGAATACATTGAGAAAGCTTTTCAATGGGCACATGCTGCGGATCCAAGCGCCTTGTTGTTCTACAATGATTACAACGAGATCGATCCCATGAAAAGAAAGAAGATCATCGAAATGGTAACACGACTTCGCGCCAAAGGTGTTCCTATCCATGGCATCGGACTGCAGGCGCACTGGTCTATCTATGCACCTTCAGCAGAAGTATTGGATAAAACACTGGAAGATTTTTCAAAAGTTGGATTGCCTCTTCATGTCACAGAGCTGGATATTTCTGTCTATAAAAAAGAAGGAAGAAGGGATCGAATGCCTTCCGATTCACTGACGTCATACACTCCTGATCGAGAGGCTCTGCAAGTGGCCATGTATGAAAGGGTTTTTGCTGCCTTTCGAAAATACCGTTCCAGTATTCAATCAGTGACCTTTTGGAACATCAGTGACCGGCGCAGCTGGCTAGATAATTTTCCTGTTGTTGGCAGAAAAGATCATCCGCTTTTATTTGATGCGGCACTGCAACCCAAGAAAGCTTTTTTCAGCGCGATCAATTTTTAGGAACCGGTGGTGGACCATCCGGTAGCATGGCCTTCCATACCTCATTGCCTTTTCTTTTCTCAAACTCAGCACGGATCTCTTTGCGCAGGGTTTCGTTTTCAAAGAGATCGACCATGGTAGTACCCAATGATTTTGCTGCGAAGAGCATTCCTTTGTGACCGATGCTCATACCACCGCAGGCAACCACCACCCAGGAATGCCAGGGAGATTTGTAGGGTGCAGTGGCAGCATTAAGTGTGATCTCAGGAACAATATAACTTACATCACCTACATCAGTCGAGCCTCCGTCTGGATCGGATCGGGTAGCCTCCAGCGGTTTGATGCTGCCATTGATGCCCTGTGCCTCCATACCATAAGTGGTCATGATTTTATTGGCAAAGGTTGTTTCTTCTTCGGTATAGGTTATTGGTCCCACCAACTGCATATTCTTGTGCAAAACCTTCGCCCCTGTTTCGTTGACCAGCAGCTCATACAATCCGTTTTCCATGGCGAAAGAAACTTCCGTGCGGGTCATTCTTGCGGCTCCTTCTGCAATCTCTTTCATCCTTTCTTCCACTGCAGCAACACCACTTCGTTTGGTGTCCCGAATCCAGATCCATACACTGGCTTCATCGGGGATCACATTGGGCACGTTGCCCGCTTTCTTGTATACATAATGAATGCGGACGCTGGGCCGGATGTGTTCACGCAAAAAATTCATGCCGATGTTGAAGAGTTCTGCAGCATCCAATGCGCTCTTGCCATTCCAGGGATCAGCCGCTGCATGGGCACTCTTCCCTTTGAAGGAAACTGTATACGCTACAACGGCCATTGAGCTTTGCATGTTGGCTTTGTTTTCATAATCAGGATGCCAGTCGAGGCAAACATCCAGGTCATTGAATACGCCATCTCTTGCCATATAAACCTTTCCTGCAAGATCTTCCTCTGCAGGTGTTCCGTAAAAGCGTATCGTTCCTTTTAACTTTCCTGATGCAATCAATTCTTTGATAGCTGTTGCTGCACCCAAGCTTGCAGCACCGAACATGTTGTGCCCACAACCATGACCCGCCTCACCTTCTTTCAGAGGTTCTTTGGTTGTTTGTGCTTTTTGTGACAATCCTTGCAGGGCATCGAATTCTCCGAGGATGCCGATGATGGGTTTACCCGATCCATATTCTGCGATGAAAGCAGTCGGGATCTTGGCCACATTGCGGGTTACACGAAAGCCCTGCTTTTCAGCGTAGTCGGATAATATTTTGGCAGAGCGATATTCCTTCATCGCAATCTCTGCATAGCTCCATACCGAATCACTGATGCGGATCAATTCCTTTTCGTGTTTGGCGATGGAGCTGAGGATGGCTTGTTTGTTGGCTGGTATCGGATCTTGTGCAAAGAGTTGTCCCGTCAACAGCAGTAAAAAAAACAATGGCTTCATGTTTTTTATTTTAATCTATAGTATCAAAATAATTTCCAAAGGCCGTATACGCCCACCCATCCAATCGAAATCACACTGAGCCAGAACAGGATCTCAGAAAATCGTCCTGTTTGGATTTTCAAGATGCGGTTTTGGTTCCGGAAGACAATACCGGCTGCCACCACCACCAGCAACAAAACAGATCCCACAACTCCCCCCAGCATCACCATGAAGGTGGGTAGTTGCAGATAGAGATAGGCCAGGATCCAGAGAAAGGGAATGATCCAGGCGAGAAGGGCAACCCCTCTTGACCGTGTTTTTTCATTCTGTCCATCGATCCAATGAAAGGAGCTGAAGATGTCCATGAACAACCTTGACCAATAGGCCAATGTTGCAAATACAGAAGAGTACAGCACAAAGAAGGCGCCAAACAGATAGGCATTCCGAACACCATTTCCCAGTGTTTGGGTATAGATATTGGCCAGGGTATCGATGACGGCATTCCCTTCCGGAATATCCTGTCGGCCATGCAAGACCGAAGCTCCCAGCAAATAAAAAGCGGCCGTTACCAAGGTATAGATCACCATGGCCACCATGGCATCCAGGTACATTACCTTGATCCATCCCCTGGCCCTTCTTTTCCAATCTTCACTGCCATCATTCTTTCCGGTATAGGCGGCATATCCTTTTTCTAGGCACCAGTAATTGTAGGCAATGATCTCATCACTGGCTACCCCGGTGATGCCAAAAGCACCAACGGCCACAAAGACCAGCGAAGAAGGCAATTGAAATTGAAGTCCGCTCCAAACTTCTTTCCACCCAAAGCTGAAAGCTGTTTGTTGGAGAGAAAAAACGGCGATCAGGGTAAAGAGCGTGAATCCCACCACCATGACCAGAGATCCTTTTTCAATCCATGCATATTTGTTGCGGAAGATCATGCTGCTGGTGAATACACCCAGCACCAGGGCCCATCCTGCGATCGGGATCTGTGGGACCAGCAGATGCAGGGCAATGGCAGATCCGCCCAGCATGCCGCCCACCTGTAATATCTTGATCAGGGTCAGCAAAAAAGCAGATGCAATGGCCCAGTTTCCGGAGCCAATCTTCGGTCCTCCCAGTCTGGCAAAGCCTTCCATCGGTGTTTGTCCCGTCAGGACGGCATTTTTTCCAAACTCCAATTGGATGGCCACTTTCACAAGGCAGCTAACCAAGATGACCCAAAAGGTGATGAAACCTCCCTTGGCACCGAGGATGGTGGTGGCGATGAGTTCGCCCGATCCTACGATGGAGGCGGAGAGAATAAAACCGGGTCCAAGGAATTTCAATCTTCCTTTCCAGTTGGCCGGCGGCTCTTGGATGGTCAATGCACGCATGTGTACTTAAAGATAAACATTCATGATGCTATTCTAACGAAAAGGATTTAGCAGAATAATCGTCTAATCCTGATCATACCGTCGATTTTTTCCCGAAATTGATGTCCGTTCATTTTAAAACAAGCAAACATGAATATGCAAAACGATTCACGCCGTAAATTTTTAAAAGACACTGCCCTCGTAACAGCAGCAGCTTCTATTGCGCCCAGTGTTTTTGCCAATGCGCACAGCAACAGAAAGCTGGGAGACAAAGTTAAACTTGCCTGTATCGGTATCGGCAACCAAGGTGCTTCCGATCTGATGCAGTTCCACAAATCAGGACTCGCAGAATTTGTTGCCTTTTGTGATGTAGACATGGGAGCACCACAAACACAGGCTGTTTTGAAGCAGTTTCCCAATGTTCCCCGTTTCCAGGATTTCCGCAAGATGTTTGATGCCATGGGCAATCAGATTGAGGCTGTAAGCATTGGTACGCCTGACCATTCGCATTTTGCCATCACCATGCTGGCGCTTTCATTGGGCAAGCATGTTTACGTGGAGAAACCCATGGCCCGCACCTTTAACGAAGTAGAACTCATGATGAGGGCTGCTGCCAAGCGCCCCAACCTCGTTACACAGATGGGCAATCAGGGACATTCTGAAGGCAACTACTTTCAGTTCAAAACCTGGGTGGAAGCAGGCATCATCAAGGATGTAACTGCCATCACAGCACACATGAATTCAGCGCGTCGCTGGCATGCCTTCGATCCGAAGATCACCAGCCTTCCTGGTAAAGAGGCTGTTCCTTCTACACTCGATTGGGATACCTGGCATACCGTAGTAAAAGAACATGATTACAACCATGATTATCACAATGGACAATGGCGTTGCTGGTATGATTTTGGTATGGGTGCTTTGGGGGATTGGGGTGCACACCTGATTGACACAGCGCATCAGTTTTTGGATCTGGGCTTGCCAACAGAGATCAACATGTTGCGTGCCGATCAACACAATCCTTTCTTCTATCCTTATTCTTCCACCATTCTCTTCAAATTCCCTGAGCGTGGCAACATGCCGGCCTGTGACATCACCTGGTATGATGGCCTCAACAACCTGCCGCCGCTTCCGGAAGGATATGGCTCTTCTTCCAAATTGGATCCAAATATCCCAGCTCCCAGCAACGGTGCGATCCAGTCACAAAGATTGAATCCCGGTAAGATCATTTACAGCAAGGACCTGATCTTCAAGGGCGGCTCCCATGGCAGCACCCTGAGCATCATCCCAGAAGCGAAGGCGAAAGAGATGGCTTCCAAACTTCCTGAAGTTCCGGTGAGCCCGTCCAATCATTATGCCAACTACCTCAAGGCTTGTATGGGACAGGAAAAAACCCGTTCACCTTTTGAAATTGCGGGTCCCCTTAGTCAGGTATTCTGTCTCGGTGTATTGGCGCAAATGCTCAATACCAAACTGGAATTTGACCGCAAGAAGAAAAAGATCACCAACAACAAACTGGCGAATCAATTGCTCGTGGGAGCGCCGCCCAGAAAAGGTTGGGAGCAGTATTACAAAATGTAAGATCAAGTTACTTTCTCAAAAGCCTCGCAAATGCGGGGCTTTTTTATGCCATCGAATTCAAGCAAGAATATTTTTTTTCCGGGGATGATCATGCCGTTCTGCATGAATGCTTCATGATCAAAGCTGGTTTCGGTGACCACATAGCGGTATTTCTGGTGGGGTAGTTGCAATTGATCCAGTAGGGCAAATTTTTCTTTCTTCTCCCATTCGGGCCAATAGGATCGCGCGGGTTTGATCTTGTGTTGCATCCAGTGATCGATGGCCAGCAATTCCATCAAGATGGAATCATCCGGATAAGCTGATTGAATGAAGTCGGCTGCGATATCATATACCTTCTCCAGGCTATAGCCGATGAAGGCGCCATGCATTTTACTGAAGTGCTTTCCCAGCCCCCATAGAAAATCAAAAATGCTGTATTGGTGGGTCACATATGTAAGGGTATTGGTCAGCCTTGGTTTGTTCCAATAGATCTCCAGTGCATGTTCCAGTAAAGTGATGTCGTAGAGTTCCTGTTCAGAGAGATAATTGCTGCGAATGATCTGGTACGGAGCCTTCTCCTCAAATTCATATCCGTGATCCAAATATTTTTCGCGCACGGGTGTTCCCTTGAGAAATTTCAAAAAACCCAGTTGCAGTTCCGGCGCAAAGAGTTTGAAGACTTCTTCAAAACTAAACTTGATATCATTCCAGTAATCCAATGGCAGTCCCACGATCAAATCCAGGTGCATGTCAACATGCTCTCTTAGGTTCAGGATCACGCCTTTGGTTTTTTCAAAATTCTGCTTGCGGCTCACTTCGAGATTGGCCTTCTGGTTCACCGTCTGGATGCCGATCTCAAAGCGGAACATTCCTTTGGGAACTTTCTCTTTGATGAAGGACATGATGTCGGGATGCAGGATATCAGCGGTGATCTCAAACTGGAAGACATTTTCCGGTCGCGCATGATCGAGGATGAACTGAAAGATCTCCAGTGTAAAATCCTTTTTCACATTGAAGGTGCGGTCCAGGAACTTGATCACCTTGCCGTGTTGCATCAGGTAGAGCAGGTTGTCCTTGATATGATCCATGGGCAGATAGCGCACACGGTTGTCAAGACTGGCCAGACAGAATTCGCATTTGTAGGGGCAACCCCTGGAGGTTTCGATATAGGCGACACGGTCCTGGAGGGTGGCGGGATCTTCGTTACCATAGGGATGGGTATCAGCAAAATTTTCCAGTTCAAAATTTTTCGAATGTTGCTGATAGATGATCTCCCCATCCTGTCTGGATACAAGGTTGTTGATGCGGCGAACATCCGGATAAGATTGCAGGAATTCAGCAAAGGGAATCTCGCCTTCACCGGTGATGATGAAATCGATGTTCTTGTTTTTTTGCATCAGCTCCATCCCATCATAGCTCACTTCAGGACCACCTAAAAGAATTTTTGTATCGGGACTGATGGTTTTGATCTTGTCGATCACCTTCAACGTTTGCGTGATGTTCCAGATATAGCAACTGAAACAGACTACCTCAAAATCAGCGCTGTATTCAGCGATGCGATCGGGGTCTTCCTTGATGGCAAATTCTTTCCAGGAAAGTCTTTCGTCCGACTTGTTCAGTTCGTACAGCAATCTGATCGCCAGGTTCATGTGGATGTACTTGGCGTTGAGGGTTGTCAGCAGTATTCCTTTCATTCCATTTTCACTAAATCACATCCGGCAACAGGTAAGGTGCGCGGTAATCTCGGCTTAGCATGGCATTGGCTTCGTTCTCTCCTTCACCGATGAATCTTTCCGCCACGGGATCGAATTCAAGTTGACGGCCCAAACGATAGGAAATATTGCCCAGGTGGGCAAGTGAAGAAGCGAGGTGCCCGGTTTGCACCGGTCCGTTTTGTATCGACATATCCCTGGCGCGGATGGCATCGAACCAGTTCTGGAAATGCAGTCCCAATTCACCGGATTCCGTGCGAGCAGGACCTTTTTCCCTTTTCTCACCAAGATAAGTTTCGTAGGTGCCATAGCCTTTGATGACCATGTATCCTTTTTCACCATAGAAGATATTGCCTACTCCGGCTCCGTCTTCAAGGTTGGTATTCCAGTTCCGCACTTCGAACTGGATGATCTTTTTTTGTTTGGGGTAATGGTAGATCGATGTCTGGATCTCGGGTACTTCCTTGCAATCATCCCATAGGAATTTACCCCCCATGGAGGTGATGCGTTCGGGGAGGGTGTCCACACCAAGCCCCCACATGCAGAGATCGGTCTCATGGATGCCCTGGTTGCCTACGTCGCCATTGCCATAGTTCCAATGCCAATGCCAGTTATAATGCACCAGGTTGCGGGTGAAGGGACGCATGGGAGCGGGGCCACACCAGAGATCGTAGTTCAATCCGGCAGGGATCGGTGAGATGCCCTTGTTGCCGATGTCCGGGCGCCTTCTGTAAACCAATCCGCGTGACATGTATACCCTTCCGATGAGTCCGTCTTGCAAGTGCTTGACCGCTTCTCGGATGGCTACCGAACTGCGCAGTTGCACACCATGTTGAACGATGCGGTTGTATTTATAGGCCGCTTCGATCATTTTCTTTCCTTCATGAATATTGTGTGTGGCAGGCTTTTCCACATAAACATCTTTTCCAGCCTGACAAGCCCAGATGGTTTGCAGGGCATGCCAGTGGTTGGGCGTTGCCAGGGTTACGGCGTCAATATTTTTGTTTTCGTAGAGTTTTCGAAAATCCTGTTCGATCAATACTTTCTTGCCATACTTCTTTTCAAAGTCGGCCGCCACCTGTTGCAGGATGACCATGTCCGGATCACAGAGGGCCACCACTTCCACATTGGCTTTTTGCTGGAGGTCCATGATCTCTTCGATATGGGTCTTGCCTCGGCCATTGATGCCCAGCACCGCAATGCGGATGCGGTCGTTCGCGCCAATGATGCGTGGTTCAGCGGAGGCAGTGGTTGTTTTGTCGGCGGACATGGCAGCGACGGGTGCTACCGCGGCTGCTACTGCCGTAGAGGCAGCGTTGCGCAGGAAAGACCTGCGGGAATTGTTCTTTTGCATGCAGTAAATTACTGAAATTTCATACATTCAGTACATGAAAAAAATGATCTTCTCGCTGGCCTTGTTCGCCACCCTGATTGCCTACGCACAAGAACCCAAACTGAAAAAGATTTTCAATGGTAAAAACCTGAAGGGATGGGTGGCTCCGGCCAACAATACCTGGTGGATGGCAGGCAAAGGGATCTTGTTTGTAAAGAGCGGTCCCGATAAGAAAGGCAGCATCCTCTGGACAGAAAAGAAGTACAAGGATTTTATCATTGAGACCGATTTTCTGATGGGGGATGGAGTAGTGGATTCCGGAATTTTTTTGCGCTCGGAGAATGACCAGATCCAGATCGGTATTTCCGGTTCACTGAAACGTGATCTTACTGCTTCTCCCTATATTCCCAAGAAAGGTTATCCCGTTGAAGCCAAGGTGAAGGATATTTTGAAGCTGAAGGACTGGAACACCATGAAGGTGAAAGTAGTGGGCAAGTCTTATACCGTTTGGCTCAATGGTATTGAAGTGATGAATTATACTTCAGAGAAAATAGTGGATGAAGGTCCTGTTGGTTTGCAATTGCATCCCGGCAACGAGATGAGCATCAGCTATCGCAACATCCGTTTGGCGGAGTTGTAAAAGAAAGTGATGAAAATTATTTCTTCAGCTTTTCTTCATGCTACGTGTACTGCCATTGTAGAGGCAGAAAAAACTTTTT
>JACCDP010340552.1_pt1 | contig 40455 bp, 62 predicted proteins | sample 7445841 | NCBI WGS metagenome assembly JACCDP01 (sample SAMN15323441, study PRJNA562643) | freshwater metagenome | isolation source: river surface water | place: USA:Blue River Watershed | collected 2017-08-17 | reverse complement strand
TGTTGGCATCATTGAGTCATCTGCCTTACCAATTGATGCATCATACATTGCCATAGCAACTTCTGCATCTTCTGGTTCTTGTGGTAGTGGGTCAATTGGAATCATTAGTGCCATCATGCAACCTGTATAAAGATTTGTTGCTTCCCAAAATCCACTCTCTTCTTGTTCAAATAATTGAATTAGAACTGCTGGATTTTCAGCAGTTGCTTCAAGAGAATATTCTCCTCCAGGAACACCAAGCATGCCTTCACGCATTACATGTACTACTTGACCAACATGCACCTCTTCATCAGATCCATGTGCTGTCATGGCGAAATCGCCTTCTTTTAAGTTTGGCATTGCTTTACCTATGTTTCCCTCACTACGATTAATTGCATATATTTGTGCTGCTGCTTCTGCTCTTGTTGTATGGCATCCCATTACTTCTCCACCCTCTTTTACAGCAGGGTATCCTGAGCAACCGTAACTTCCTTTAGCACCTACACGATATGGCATATTGCAATTATAGCACAATAAAGAGCAGTTTACAGACTTGCTCAGGTCTTCCCAGGTAGCGATCCAGGGTTTCTCCGTACTCAGCAATAAGGTCGCTTATAAAGCAACTGCATGTATCATGACGGAATAGTTTATTATACTACCTAATTTCAATAGTCTTTGGTAGTTTGTCTTCTGGGATCTGCTTCTCAAGTCTGATATCTAAGATACCGTCCTTAAATTCAGCCCCAACAACCTCAACAAACTCAGGAAGAGTAAAGATATCAGTGAACTTGCGAGCAGCAATGCCCTTATGTAGATACTCTGCACCCTCTGGCAATTCAGCATCCTGCTTCTCGCCCTTAATTGTAAGTTTGCGATTGTCTAGCGATACTGAAACATCATCCTTAGAAAACCCAGCCAAAGCAAATGAAAGAATGTACTCTTTATCATTTAGTTTGATTTGGTTATAAGGTGGATAATTTGTTGTTGTTGTTACCTTCTGAAAATTTGAGAAGGTATTAAAAAATGGATCATTAAATAGATCCAGTGCTGTTTTTACCATTTTATTCCCCTTTCAAGCAAATAAGTTAATTTACCCCCCATATGGGCAGGTATAATAATTATACCAGAATATGGTATACTTGTAAAGTCACTAAGGAGAAACATGGACAAGCAAAAACTAGAACTCAAGGCTCGTGGAATCTCTCGCAGCCGTAAGGGTAATGAATTTAATTTTGACTCACCAGCACCAGGAATTCACATTTACCACAATACATTTCCAGGTGGAATGGACTTAATGCGTAGACTTGAGGCAGAAGGAAAGTTTCAAAGAGAAGATTACTATGATGAAGAAATTGGTAAGAAGGCAAGTACAACATGGATTTATCAGAGTGATGAAATTGCTGATGCTTTTGAAGAGATAGTAGACTCATATTGTCAAATGTGGGATATTGCACCAATTACTCGTGAAGCATTTAGAATTACAAAGTTTGAGCATAATGAGTTTTTCTCTATGCATCCAGATGACTCTTATGGAACACCCAGAACAGTTTCTATGGTTTACTATCCTAACGATGACTACGAAGGTGGAGAATTAGAGTTTGTTCATTTTGGAGTAAAGATTAAGCCAAAGGCTGGAGACTTTCTATTGTTCCCATCTGCATATTCATATCAGCATCAAATACATAAAGTGACTGCTGGTAATACAAGATATACAATGGTTTGCTTTGGTTGTGAGATAACAGAAGAAGAAAGAACTGCTAGACTCGATAGCATAGACTTTCCATATGAACCAGAATTTAAATACTTTTTACGAAATTAATTTAAAATAGAAAAAGGGGGCCGAAAGGCCCCCTAATTCTTTTATACTATAGAGCCTTGTTAGATGCTCCACCACCTGAAGACTTCTTTGCAGGAGCCTTCTTTGCAGCCTTCTTAACTACCTTAGCAGTCTTTAGTGCTACATCAACATCTTCTACTGTAGGCATCTTTCCAAATGCCTTGTCATTAGGATTTGCTGCTCTCAATACCACTGGTACAACTGCACCAAGTAGTGAGTACACCAAAGTTTCTGGATCTGTAATTCCTGCAGCATACATTGCTGTACCTGCTCCAACTACTGATCGACCATATGATGCTAATGCTGCTTTAATTTGTTCATTCATAATTTTCCTCCTAGGATATGAAGTTTGTTAGTACTGTAAAGCCAATCCATAAACCAATAATTCCTGCGACTCCCGCAAAAACTGGTGGTGCTGGTACTGGCAATTTGAATGCAGCAAATACTACGCCACATCCAAAACCTGTTAGTGTTGATAAGATAATATCTTTCATTTGTAATACCCATCTAATAGTTGTTTGTAATGGTTTGAGCATACATCCACAATCTTTGATTCAGTGGCATATATTTTTTCCGCTTCAAGTTCACATTCAAGTACATGACACGAATAAAATGCATCGTACTCAAGATCTTGTTGTGACTTAAACTTTATCATTAGTCTAGTTTACCATAGTCTTCTGGGATCAATACTTTCAGATCTTTATAGGCTGCAGAAATCTTTTCCATCCCCTCAGTTAGGGGGGTCCAGATTGCATCCCCATACTTATCAAAGTACTCGATTGATGGGCCAGCATCTCTTACAAAGTTGTCTATACCAACCTGAACTGTTTCAATATAATCAAATGCCCAATCACGGGATTGGGATATAAAATTAATAAATCCTTCGCTTTGATTAATTGGAGTTTCTGAATCTTTATTTAAAGACTCTTCAAGTCTTTTTAATAATTCGGCTTTTTCTATTGCAAGTTGTAAATTAATTTGTGCCAAGGTAAAATTATTTATTTTAGATTTAACAAACATGGCCACGAGTAAAGCAAGTAGTGATACAAATAAAACAAAAGACATAAACTCTATCATATTTCTTTTCCACCTTCTCTAACTAATAAAACAATTGCTCCGTTATCCTCAAGTGCTTTTTTTACACGAATCATATACTCAACTGCCTCTCGTCTTTCTTCACCAGACAATCTCATAAACTGTTTTTCACTTGCCTTTACTGTTATAAAATTATCGTGATCTATAAGTTGCAAAACAAAATTTTTGGGTGGTCTAATTGAATGAAATGCCGTCCTCATTTTATCTGTATACATGATTCATGTCCAAACTTTTATTTACAAAAACAAGTGATGCCTTGTATTTAGTTTCATGTAAATTATTTTTTATATAATCCTTAATAATTAAAAGATTATCTCCAACTACAGTTTCTTTTTCTGTTGTTAGATCTATACAAAGCCATCCAGATATATTTCCTAACTTATCTATTAATTTTTCTATAAGATATAAACAGTTATCTTGATTCATAAAAACAATTCCAGGATTATCTGCTAAACTACTATTTACAATATTTATAAAAATATCTATTTGTTTTTTAGAGAATCTTGGTCCAAAAAATGTAAAAAGATCTAAATCTCCAACAAATCCAGAAGAGCAAAGACTATTAATAACAGCACTAGGTCCAGCCATAACCTCATACTTTAAATTATTTAATATGCAATAGTTTCTGAAATAGTTGCCAAAATCTGCAATAAGTGAAGATCCTTCGTCTGACAATAATGCTATCTTACAATTTTTATTTGCATACTCTTGAAATTTATGTATTGCTGTTTTTAATGATTCATCAAATATTAGTTGTTTTTCTTCTATCAACTCATCAAACTTAAAATTATTTAATAACTTTGGATAGACACATATTATCTCTGATTCATTTTTTATTTTAAGTTTTATTTTATCTAGCATGTTCTCATTTTCAAGAACAACAAGGTCTGCAGAATATAGCAAGTCTTTAAGGTATGAAGGAGTATCTCTCTCATTACCTATGTGTGTAGAACAAAAGACTATATTGCTTTTAAGATACACTACATTCGCTCTCTTTTAACTGGGTCTAGTCTATCCCATGCTCCATCGATGTTTCCCTCAAAAACATTACCAGTTTCCCTATCTATAAGCAGCCATTTTTGTGGACACTTTGTTTTGACAACTAGTGTAATTGATTTATCTAGTTCTTCAAACTCTTTAGATTTTCTCATCTTTCCTCCAATGAACGAATGATTTAATATATACTGCAGCATAAGCAACAGCCATTGCTATAAACCCATACTGTTTTGTTGCAAGTGCATAAGCAATCCATAAGCACTCATTAACACAGAGAATTAACCATCCCCATATTGTTTTACGACCAACTAAGAATATTCCAGAAACACCTATTACAGCAAGAATCCATGACCACATAATTACCTATTTTCTCTATATTCCATTATATCAGAAAATCACTACAAATAGCAAATGGCTTAACATCAAAGTTATCTTCGTCAAACTTTGGCAAATGCACTATTATGCTGTTGTTTGTTATATTTTTACCAGGATACGTCCATATAAACCCATTACTGGTAAGTGTATAGTCATCATCCTGATGCCAAAAAAACCTAATGATTGGCTTAATACTTATAAATCTATCCAATACTTCTATATTTTTACAGTGAAACCAAGCATAGGGTAAAATAGAAATTACAAAAGAGTCATCAACCTTGTACTGAGGTTTATCATGACCAAGATATAAAACTCCATCTACAGACCATATGTCTACTTCTACATCAAAACCAGCATTGATTGCATCATACAAGTAGTCTGGATTATTTTCTATTTCTGGTTTTGGACCATTAATATTTCCTCTATGTGCTATCTTAATCATTATTGCTCCTGTATAAGTAGTTGTTTAAATCTTCTGGAGTTCCTATTCCCCACATTTTTTTAACTGTTGTTGTGTAAATTCTTTTATCATCTTGAATAGCCTCATTAAAAACTGGACAAGTATAAAACTCACCATTAACTCTGACATCTTTATTGATCATTTGCTCTGCATACTTTACAAAATCAGATCCGTGTTTCCAATAATAAATACCAACAGTTGCATCATCACTAATTGGTTTCTTTTCGGCAACCTCAGTTACCAAACCCAGTTCATTTACCTTAGCATATGACCACTTTGGGTGGGTAGACTTAAAAGTAGCAATGCCACCATCAGCATTCTTGCTATGCATTTCATATAAGAACTCTCTACTATTCCAATCAACTATCTGATCAGAGTTTGCCATTACGAGAGGATCTTCTGTGTTGATAAATTCTTTAGCGAGTAGACATGTTACTGCTGCACCCTCTGTAATACCATCTACCTGCACAATATTGCAATTAGGTGTAATTGCATTTAATAGATATCCAAGATTATATTTTTCAAAATGAGATTTTTGAACTATGTAGGTATATGTAGCATCAATTGCCAAATTGTCTACAACAGCCTGTATCATTGGTTTATCGTTAACATCTATCAGTGGCTTAGGGAAAGAGTATCCAGCCTCCGCAAAACGGCTTCCAGCCCCTGCCATGGGTATTAAAACATTCAGGTTAGACTCCTTCCAAGACCCTTTGTTACTTAGTAAAATAGTAACAGCCTTTTGAATCTTATCTATGGTGAGATCTGATCTATCTTTAACCTTAATGAGAGTAGCCTTGCTGTCGATTGCTGCGATTCTGCCAACTATGCTATCTTCAAAAATAACAGTTTCATCTGCAATCACCCCAAAATATGACATGGCTTTCCAATACATTTCTGGATGAGGCTTAGGGTTCTTCACATCTTCATTACTTACAATATGATCTACTAAATCTATAATACCCAATCCATCTAAGCACTCAAGTATTGTTTTTCTAATGCTATTACTTGCTACTGCTATATTGATATTATTGTTTTTAATTATTTTTAAAAGATTAATTAGTTCTATATCTTCTGGAATATTAGAAAACATCATGCTTGTTATTTCTTGTTTTCTTCTCCAGACACCATCAAAACGATCTTCTGGAAGCCCTTTATTTTTTGCAAGCAGAGTTAGTTTTGCCTTTGTTGGCAAACCCTCATATGTACTTTGCTGCTCTTCTTGTGTAATAACATATCGAATATCTATTGCGCCAAGTGCATCATTTAATGCATCAAAGTGTATTGTTTTGCTATCTACAAGCACACCGTCTAAATCAAAAACAATTAATTTACTCATTTATTATTTTCATAATCCCCTCTGACTTTTTGATAATATCTATGGCCTTATAGGAATTTCTCATCACTGGTAAAGATATGTATGTTTGTTCAGTAGCATATGCTAGGCCTTGATAATGTGTATGAACATCTTCTCTTCCATCTGCTATAAGCGATGTTGTTAATTCAATTATTGTTGATCCTGGTTTCATAAATACCATATTTGCAAGACCTGCACCAGTTGGCGATACTAAAGTTTTTACTGAACTAAAAAATTTTATTTGTTCCTCAAATGCTTGAAAGTCTTCTGGTACAATAATTTCAAATCCGTTTAAAGATAAAAAATCTATAAGTAATTCTTCGTTATATAATCTTATATCATCTGTAAAAGAAAACTTATCTAAAGGTTGATCTCTAAACAATCCCTCTGGATTTTTTTCAATAACCCTTGATCTACTTAGGTATACCTTTTTATCTGCAACAATTGAGGATGTATTAAATTTTTTATTAAAAACACCAGCAATGGCATCAACACCATCTTTGTCCATAAATCTTGATGGATGATAATAAAAAAGATTAATTCTTATTGGACCGTGATCAGCAGTCATAATAATTGAATGTTTTACATGATTTTCTATAAGTATTTCTATTAATAAATCAAACATGCTCTTTAAAGATGCATCATTCATCATCATTTTAGTAATAGATAGTATAAAGTGTCTTCCTGGATATTTTCTCATCATTGCTAGTATGCATCCAATATCTTCTAATAATAAATGAAAAAATGATGAATGCAAATGAATAAAAAATTTTTGTTCATCTTCTAAAAATGATGCACCAACTGGACCATCGTAGTTTTTAAATTCTTTTAGTTCGAGCCTATAGTCATGCGGGAAGGTTCCATTAATAATCATTTCATCTTTATAAAACAGTATATCCTGGTATGTATCATGATATCTCATTATTTATATTCCTCCGATATCAAACTTAGTAATATTGGATTATTCTCAATTATGTCAATTACATCTTCAGTAGATCTCATGGAAGGTATTGAAAAGTATACTAATTTTTTGGCCCAGGCTATTGATGCATAGTGTCCATGAAGTGTAATTTTACCCTGAACAAGCATTGGTATTGTTATTTCAATCACTTGGGTTTTATCTTTCATAAAACACATGTTTGTTAGACCAGCACTTGTTGTAGATATTAAAGTTTTTACTGAACTAAAGTATTTTATTTGATCTTCAAAATAGGTAAAGTCTTCTGGATAGACAATCTCAAATCCATGTGATACAAAGTATTCCTCTAGTGCCAATTCATCAGACACTCTTTGTGAGTCATCTTTTATTGGTAGTGTATTAGGATCCTTGTCTCCATGTATCGCTATACCAGTTTTATATTTTGTCTTTCTCCTACTACAATAAACTTTTCTAAAAGGCTCACCCTCAAAATGATATGGCTTTGATACATTGTGTAAATTTGTAACAAAATTATCTGTTAGTTGTGGATAAACATAGTAATAAAAATCTTTAATTAAAAACTTTTCGTTATTTATTTTGTAATAGCCTAAGTCTACAAGTTCATAGTCTATTTTGTTTGTCTTCAATACTCTGATTAAAAACATAACATGTGTTTCAAGTAAATTACTTCCTGGAGCACCATGAATAATATAAAACTTAATACTTTTATCTTTGTTAAATTCTTGAAGGATGATGCCAAGTGACTGCATAAAAGTATGATAATATCGATCAGATAGGATAACCACACAATTTTTTTGATTATCTCCACGAACATAGCCATCGATATGGTTTTCTACTTTTTCTATTTTAGGATGCATATGATATGAGCCATTTATACTAAATTCATATAAACCATTAAAGACTTCTGGCTTTGTTTCCTCGCCCAGTACAAGCACTTACTCAGACTCCATAGTTAAATACTGCCAGGTATTGGCCCAATCAGATTTATTTTTGTGTCTGGAAAACTCCTTAGATATCTGTCCATTTTCTAAGTATACACCGCCCCAAATGCCCCACTCTTTTTGTGAAACACCAACAGCAAAGCACATCTTCGCAACAGAGCAACTAGAGCAAAGTTTATCTATGGCTGGACGAAGAAGTTCATCTTCTTCATACTTATCAAAGAATAAATTTGTATCGTATTCTAAACATAAGGCATCATCTTTCCATTCATGCTTAGGCATATTAACCTACAAACTTATCTGGTATCTCCCATCCAGTCTGAGAAGGTACAAAACGACGCTGCAGGTGCCACTTGCCATTAACAAATGCCCCTTGTGATGATGTTCTGCCCTTTTCAGAAGGATAAGAGTTTACTACTGTCCATCCATCCCAATGCAAGGACTTGTTACTTGAAACAATTTTTTCCATTTGTTCTAATGTTTTAATATACATTTTATTCTTTCTGTTAGTATCGGAAAATGCCGAAGTCGACATTGTTTAGTTCTGCTTCACTTACTAGTTTTGAAACATGTTCTTTTTCATTGCTTAAAAATGCAAAGTAGTTAACATCTTTCATGTTTTCTGAAATCCAACTTGGTGCTACCTTGTACATCTTAATCTTTTTTCCACGAGACTTCATGCCACGCTCCGAAAGGTTTACGAACTCTGAAACCATGGAGTTAACATTTGCTGGGCCTGCAGAATAGATATAGAAGTATGGGTCTTCATTTTGCAAAGAAGACATCGCTACACCCATGGCTCTAAGAAAAACCTGGTAGTCATTAAAACTACTAGTTCCCTGAATCCCCACTATCATTTGCTTTCCCATCTCTTAGTTGATCCATTATAAAAAGCATCTTATCTAATTGTACCTTATCCATATGTATTGTGTCAACTACCCGTGCATTGTCTTTATCTATTCCTTGCCCATCAATGTCTGCAACATAGAACAGGTTATCCTTTACCCAATAGGCTTTTTTATCTAATATTATAACCTTGATCCTTGTTTTTTCTTCATGCTTGGTAGATTGATATTTTTTCTTTGGCCCTGGCAAACTTTTAATTGGTGGAAGGATTGGCTTAACAAGTTCAAAAATATGGCTTTGACTGTATCTTAGTTTTGGAATATCACTTATAATGTTAGATGGTTTTATTATATATGAAACCAAGCCAATGACTAACAGCGTAGTTAATGAACCAAGAAAATATTCCATCGCTAATTGTTTTTTTCCTCAAGAATAATTCTTATAATTTCTTTTAAAGTATATTGATGACTTTTATCAAGTTTTAATACTTCTGCTGAATCAAAAGCCTTTTGTGTGAGTGACACTACTGGATGGTCTAATGTAATATCCATATCAATAAACCCATGTTCCCACAGTGCCATTGTCTCTGAAGTAAAATATCTTTGGAACTCATCATGTAATAATGGGTCTACCTGCTGTAACTTATCTGTAAAGTTATAAAGCATCTCGCCATTTTCCATGTCAATTCCGCATGGCTCTAGTGCTCCACTCAGAATTAAATGATTTATGATATCGTTTTCTTCTGGTGTCACTTACCAGACTTCTTTCTAGCCTTAGCAAGGGCATCAAAATCCTTAACCTTAGTATCACCTAGGTATCCCCATGCATAACCATCGTTGATCATCATGTCATTAAGGGATACGGTGTTACCATCTACATATACCCAGCCCAATATGCGACCATACTTCTCAGATGAGTCCATCTTCTCAGTCTTAATGACAACAGACTTAGCATCCTTGAGAGACTTCTTTAGGTACTCCTTGGCTTCTAGACCAAGTGCCTTCTCAGCAAGATCTTTAGTGCGAGACTCAGGGGTATCAATACCAGCCAATCTAACACGGGATGCAAACAGGATGTCAAACCCTAGATCAATTAGAACATCGATGGTATCTCCATCTACTACATTCTCTACTTTTCTTACATAGTATTCGTACATAAAATCCCCCTTATACCCAATACTTAATTATAGCAGTCATTGCAAAAAGAATCCATATCATATTAAATATTATAATGGTTGGAAGAGTCTTTACAGTGGAAGTCCAAATTAAAAAGGCACTGGAGATTAGTGCAAAAATATATGTCCACCATAACTGAATTCCAAAAAGAAGACCTGGAATAATGATTGCTAGTTTTGTCATGAAAGCAAAAAACTCTACTGTGTTTGCTTTACTCCAATAAGACTTTTGTTTCATTTTTTTTAATACTATAAATATTATATTTACTTGTTTCATTATTCCCCCTTTATATAGTTTAAAAAATCTACGTGACTAATAAAATTATTAGATTTATTTAATTTTTCTAAATTTTTATTTTTTATTTTTTCTGAATATATTTTTAAATATTGATCATAGAGTGCTTGTAACTTTTCTCTATCAAGTATTCCGTTACCATCCATTATGGTGTAATAACTTCTGGTTTTAAAAAACTTATTTTGATTTTCTTTATATCTATAGTTATTTATATCATGTATAATAGTCTCTAGTTCTTCTGGCATTTCGTTATTTTTTACATAGTCTTTCCAAAATGATGTGTTAGTTTTATCGGTCATATAGTGCAAATATATTATATTTAAAATATCATTGCAGCCATCTTTATATTTTTTATTAACATTTTGCTTACTATAGTCTAAAGCATCAAATATATTTATTGTTGGTGAAAGAACAAGGTTAAGAACTTGAAAAGTTTGCATGATTGATGTTGCCTCAAGTGGCTCTACAAATCCAGAGGCAAGACCAATTGCAACTGCATTATTAATCCAAATTCTATCAAAATGTCCTGGCTCAAAAGAAAATGTTTTTGGAGATACTATGCTATGTCCAAGAAATTTTTCAATTTCTTTTTTAGCATCATCATCACTTATTAATTTTGAATCAAAAACATACCCGCACCCATACCTATTTTGTAGAGGAGTTTTCCACATCCATCCATAGTCCATTGCTATTGATTCTGTATATGGCTCTAAAGAGTTATCATCTATATCTAAAAAAAATGGGATTGCACGATTTGTTGGTAAATGCTTTGCAAAACTAATCCATTTTGACTTAAATTCTTTTCCTATTGTTAATCTAGCAAACCCAGAACAATCAAATAAAAAATCACAGTCTACAAGTTCTCCAGTATCAAGAACTAACTTTTTAATATCACCATCAATATTTTTTTCAAATGATTCTACTTTTGCATCTATTGTTTTAATCCCTCTTTGTAATGATTTTTTTGATAAAAAATCTGCTAGTTTTGCTGCGTCAAAGTTAATAGAAAAATTTGTCAGTCTATCAAAATCTTTAAAGGTTTTATCATCTGATTCATTTATTTTTATAAATGGAAGGTAGTTTTTTGTTATAGCCATAACATCAATTTTTGAATTATTACGGTTACATTCAAAGATTGATATCAACTCATCTATATCTATTTCAGAAAAATTTTTGTTAAGTGCTCTTAAACTTATATCATTGTTAATTTCTTGTTTTTTGTTTTTAGCAAAATTGTGAAAATAGTAAGAACGATTATTGTCCCATCCAGTAAACTTAATTCCAATTTTTATTGTCGCATTAGTTTCTTTAATAATATCTTTAATGCTAATCTGTAGTTTATTTAAAAATGGCAATAGATCTGGAACAGAAGACTCTCCAGCACCAAGTATTCCTATTAACTTACTTTCAATAACTGTAACATTTTCTTTTGGGTATCTAGTTTTTGCATATAGTGCAGTAAGCCATCCAGCAGTACCACCGCCCAGTACAACTATATTTTTCAATTATTTTCTACCCCACTGAATATAGTTCCAGCCACGCTCATGTGCGTAGTAAATAAATACTTTAACTACCGTTTCCCAAAATGCAATCGTTACAGAAAGAGAAGCGTTTTGCGTTATAACGTAGGCAACAGCAACAGAAGAAAGTGTTCCCCATATGCGATAACTTAGAGCCTTTGTGAAAGATCTAGCCTTGGTTACTGTCATTCTTTGCCCCAACTAACTGAGTTCCAAATTCTTTCGTGATAATAATATGCAACAAAGTTAACAGCATTAGTTATGACTGTTGCCATAGTAGCCATGTTAATGTCTTTGCTTAAAGCATATAGAGTTACAAATGTTGTTATAAGTGCAACCACTCTCCATGTTAAAGATTTAGCAAAGGATCTTTTTTTAGAGACCTTCATCGTCTACCTCTTCTTTAAACCAGCCAGAGTACAGTCTTGCCTCTGCATCTGCGATCTTGTTGTCAAAGAGAATACTATATACCCAACTGCTTACGTTTTTCAGTAGCGCTAATAGCATGAATCTCTGCCCCCAAATCCACTTGCTCAATCTTATAGCCTACATCACGACCATAAACAATGTTGGTAATGTTTGGCAGTCTTAATACTAATGCGCCGTCCATAAATTCATCCTTGGCAATATATTCCTTTACCTGATCAAACTTGAGTGGATCTTTCTCACTTGTATTGTATGTATTACGTACTCCAAGAAGCACTTGGTCAGTTCTCTTGCCAGCCTCCTTATAAAGAGCGTGGTGGCCTTCGTGCCATGGCTGGTACCTACCCAACATTAGTGTTGTGGGTGCAGACCAATCATGTAGCCCAAACTTACTAATCATATATGATGCTTTTTCTTCAGGCATCATGTCGTGGTTACGAAATACATGATCATTGTGTGTTGGCTCCTCAAACATCTTGTTGGTATCTTCAAATCTACCCTCTTGAATTGTATTCATCCAAATCAAAATATCTGGCTTACCAAATGCTGCACGAGTTAAATCTGTAGGACATACAAAGTCTACAATAACAGGAGCAACCCCCTGCTTTGCAATTAGTCTTGCCATTTCACCCATGCGACGGGCCTGCTCAAGTCTATCTTCTATAGCAAAACCTAAGTCAGAGTTGACTGTTGCTCTAACCTCATCTGCATTAAGGTGAATAGCATTAATGCGCTCTTTAAGGGCCTTCGCCAGTTCTGTCTTTCCAGAACCTGGAAGCCCAATAATCTGAATAATCATGCGTGTGGCTCTTCCTTTGCTTTGTTCTCAATTAGTTTATCTCGTTCGTCAATTAGTGTAATCATAAAGGACATCATTTTTTTGTAACCTTCTGGATTATTCATAATCTTGTTGTAGTGATGACCACAAAACAAAAGTTCTCCATTTAAGCCAGTAACTTGTACTAAGGCTTCTGCTGCACATGAATCACATCTATCAGTTGCCTTTAGTACCCAATTCTTAACTTCTGAAGGTGTGTCAATCATCGTATTCATAGTATACTACCGCTTTCTGTTGTCGGTGGAATAAAATCCAGAACCATTAAAAACGGCCCCTACATTAGAGTATACACGAGTTAAATCAGTATTGCAAGTGTCACACTTATAACCTGGATCTTCTGAAGCAATCGGACGCTCTTTAAGAAAATTATCATTGCATTTGCTGCAATTATATTCATAAATAGCCATTAATACTACTTTTTCTTTTTTGCTTTTACTGTCCAGATTGGTGCATTGAGACTGTCTCCGCCCCATTCATATCCAAGTACTTTTACTATAAATCTAATAATTTTAATACGCATTACTTGACCCCCTTTCCAAACTTAGCCCACACTCTTTCATGAATAAAATATCCAAGCGCTTCCCACCCAATATAAATAAGAGCACCAAGACTTGCATACTCCCATTCACCAGTGAAAAGATATATTACTCCAGCGATACCAACAAGGTGAAACGTTTCCCAACTTGCTGTCTTTAATAGTGTTCTTTTAGTTGATTCCATTATAGAGCCACACTACCTTTTCCTCCACCACCAGAAGACTTCTTTGCAGCAGGCTTCGCAGCCTTCTTCGCTGCATCTGCAGATGTGGCCTTGGCTGGTGTTGGTGTACTTGCTGCTACCTTGTTTAGTAGTGGAGCATTTTCTTCTCCAGTGTATACTGGACGACCCCAACCAACTACAGCATTCAGCAACTTCTTCTTGTTATTCTTTACATAACCACGAGTCTTCTCAACGCACATTCCTCCGTTGCGCTGATCTCCCTTTGCAGTTCCTGAAGTATTTCCTTCAATAACTTGTATTGTACCGTCGCCGTTGTTCTTAATGCAAAGACCAACATGTGAAATACGATTTACACCATCTTCTGGGAAATCAAAATAGATCCAGTCTCCTGGCTGTGGATCATCATTGCGAGCATCTGACCAACGCTCAGCCTTCTTAAACCAGTCTGCTGCTGCTACTGTTGATGCAGTCTTAGGGAATGATTTTACTCCCGCTGTAAATGCTGACCACGAAACGAATGACTGGCACCATGGCTGGAAATTTACCTTGATCCATGCACCGTACTTTGTTTCATTATCTTTTGGACCTTCTATGGTTCCTAGTTCTTTCTTTGCAACCTCAATGATTGCTTCTACACTACCTTTTGCTGCCATGTTTGGCCTCCTTTTGTATATATCTATTATAGCACTTTACCTGCAAATTGTAAAGTTGTACTCTTTTTCCCACTTAATAATGTCAACCTCATCATTTAGGAGTGGCTGACCTTTTATATTTAAACTGGTATTAAGAAGAATTGGCACACCAGTTTCTAGATAAAATTTATTTAAAACTCTCCAAAGACCTGGATGTTGCTCTTTTGTAACAGTCTGAACTCTTGATGTTCCATCTTCATGTACTACAGACGGTATCTTATGTGGCTGTAAGCACTTAACTGTATACTGCATATATGGGCTTTCGAAGTCCATTTCAAACCACTTAGAGGCATGTTCTGCCATTACTACTGGAGCAAATGGCCTAAACAACTCTCTTTGTTTAATTAGGTTTACTTTATCTTTAATGTCTGGATCTCTTGGATCGGCAAGGATACTTCTGTTACCCAATGCCCTTGGACCATACTCTGCTTTACCAGTTGCCACTGCTACAATTTTATCTTTTTTTAGCCCCTCAATAATTTTATCAATCGGATACTCTCCACCCAGATCATATCCAAGATATGGAGACTTCCAGTTAATATGTTTTCCATAAAGTGCTGCAGCAGCACCTAAAGAACTTCCAGCATCACCAGGGTTTGGCATAATCCAAATGCTGTCAAAAATTTTCCATAGTGCTGTATTCGCAGAAGAGTTTAGTGCACACCCACCCATAAATACAAGATTGTTTTTTCCAGTCATTGCTTTTGCTGTTGTTGCAAACTCAATTAGTCTGCTTTGATAAACTACCTGTACTGCTGCTGCGATATCAAATCTATCTTGATCTGAAGTTATTGGTCCCCAGTCATAAATACCTTTATGAAAATTATATTTTTGAGACATAATTGATGGAAAATAATCAACAACTTTTTTTAAATACTTATTAGAATCACCGTAAGCAGCCATACCCATCATTATATATTCTTCTTGGTTTGGCATAAGACCAATCAGTTGTGTAAATGCAGAATAAAATAATCCAAAACTTACTGGATAGTTTTGTCGATACTTTTGTTTAATTTTATTTCCTTCACCAACCCAAATAGATGATGTTGTAAACTCCCCTATTGCATCAAGTACTATGATACATGCATCATTATATGCGCTAGTATAGTAGCCTGCTGCTGCATGAGAGTAGTGGTGTGTAAAGTTTTTTCTTGGCAAATCACCAAGTTCTGTAGTTTCAAACCATGGTGCATCTCCACCAAACCCACCTTTAGTCTTTACTCTGAGTTTCTTAAGTAAAGGTTTTTCATAATAGGCTATTTGATCTGGGTATCCGTACTGCAATGCATCTTTAATTAATTCTTTATTGGTAAACCAATCATTTTTTTGCTTACTGTATCTTTCTGCATGCCCTGCAAAAAGTATTTCTCCATCTTTGATCATGGATACAGAAGCATCATGTGTTGTTTCATTCACTCCTAATATAATCATTTGATTCTTTCTAAAATCATTTCTGCAAACTTTTTATTATGTTTTTCTGTCCAATGACCGTCTGATTGAAGATCTCTATAGAAAAATAAACTTGGTTCAATAAGTTCATTATTTATATCAAACAACGGAAGAAAGTTTTTTAATTTCCATCTTGAAAAAAGACGTGCTGTCATTCCATACCAAGTAGAATATATTAATTTTATATTATTAACTTCACAAAAATTTTCTATTGCCATTACAGCAAGAAAAATACTTCTTTCTTGTAACAATAAAATATATTCTTTATCTTTAGGTGTTATATTATTTTTATCCATTTTAAAGTTTGTGGTTTCTCTTTTGTGTTCTGGAAAAAGCAAAAACATATATTTTGGCATACCATATGAATTACAGTATGCTATGGCATCTGCAACTATTTGAGAAGTGTTCCAACCACTTTTAGCAATATTAAAATATCCGCTTGAGTCTTTAAAATTGTTATTAACTATGAATGACCAAAGATCTTCTTTTCTATCTATTCCATGACCCCATGTCATTGAGCAACCACCAAAAAGAATGTGTGTTCCACTTTCTACTACACGCAACTCATCCGATCTAAGATTTATTGAATTTAATCCATAGTTTTTTTTAAAAATAGTATGAGGTATATGTGTGCTTGAGCATTCTGAATATTCATCATTTATTGTGTCAATATAAGATTTAGTGATATCATCATATTCTCTTTTAATGTTGAAGGTTGAACACAAGCAATCGTATTTGAAATTTCTTTCATCTCTATAAAAATTCTTTATAATACTTAACATCATTCTGCTCCAGTAGAGTTTCTCTTAAGTTCAAGTGGAACATTGTGGTACCAATTAGGCAAGGCATATCTTGGACCTTTTGTAACTGGTGCGACCTCATGAACATATAAAAAGTTTGATGGAAAGAATAGTACGCTTCCTGGTTCTGGCTTTAGTGTTATATTAGACTGTCTAAATGTAATTTCTCCACCTTCATAATCATCATTTAGGTATAGTAATACAGATAAAACCCTTGTGCTCACTCCTTGATCTTGATGCGCTGGTAGATATCCAGAGGCATCATACCTTAAAAGATGCATCATGTGCTCTCTTGATTTAATATTCTTTTCAGCAAAAGGATAAATCTGAGTTGAGTAGTGCTTTAAAGTATCATCCAATGCACCAAAAAGTTGTGAGGATATAAAGGTTTGTTCATCTCTATACTTATCCATTGGAGATATGTGGCTTACCTGTGGAATAAACTTTTGTAAACAAAATGTTTCTTGTCTACCAGTTTCATTTTTCCATGGTATCCATGGCTTGACCACTGTTTCTGTTGGTGCTGGGTTGTCTGCAGTATATCTAGCATCCAGTGCTTCAATTTTTTCTATAAGCCCTTGAGGATCTTTTATTATATTCTTATAGTAAACCATTCCAAGATCTAATACTTCATAGTTATTCATTTCTTAATGGATACCTTACTGCCTTCCACTCTGGAACAGTTCCTGGCTCTAAGAAATCTGGGTCTGCATGCTTTGGTAAACTAGTGTGCATGTAAAGGGCCGTATGTCTGTTACCACTCAAGACCTTTGTAATTCCATGAATATACTCTGTTCCTGCGCTTGGGAAAAATACAGCAGAGTATCTTCGTGGCTGGTAAACATAATTTTGATTTGGAAAATAAATGCGACCACCAGTAAACTCTAGTTCTGGTTTAATTGTTTCGCCACGATCTTCTTCTTCTGGATTCAAGTCACCATTAAGATAAATAATTGTGCTCCACTCAATAAATGGTTCTGGATCTTGTGCGTCAATGTGCAAGTCACCCTTTGTGCCTTCTGTCCACCATGAACCAAAAGCCTTAAATACATATATGTCGTTATAAAAAGCATTTTGTTCCTTATGCACTTGATTTGCTTTTTCACCATACTTTTTTAAAATGTCCATGACTCTTCTATTATATGGGAATGCTGTGCCACCAAACCTTTCCTTGTAATACTCTGGATACGGATTTACCGCTGATGGATTATGCTGCTCATCAATTAGCACCTGTGCATCTTCTGGTGTTATAAAATTCTTAATAACATGAATTCTATGTCCACCTGCTTGGTCTGCCCTGCGTTCTGCAGGCATTGTTGGATCTGTCATTATGCTCTCCTTTTTATATAATTATACCACTAGTGAATAGCCTTGGTTCTTGCAACAAATCTTCTAGCATCAACAGTGTTAAAATTTAAGTCCATTGGGTCGTACTCTACATCGTTTGTTTGAAACGGTAACTTAGATAACTTATTAAAAATATTTTCATGCTTATTATTAAAATCATCATATGATCTTCTTCTGCCAATAACAGAACCAAAAATATTATTACCAGTTTGAAGCATATCAATTGCAGAATTATAGTTATGATTTAATGAAAAAGGAACATATAGGTTATCTAAACTGTTCTTGCCAATTTCGCTATACATCCGTGAAGGTGCTGAGAAAATGTCTACACCACTAGTAAAAAGTTCTAGAGACATAACTTCTTCTTCGCCTCTATACTTTAAGTAGTCTGGAAACATCATCTCTCCAGTAAATGTAGATGTCTTTCCAAAAACAAACCTTCTATCTATAAATTGTGTTAACTCAAAGTTACTAGATGCTGAATGTATTTTATTAATAAAAAAATTACCATCCTGCTCTAATTTAATCATTGCATTTCCAGAAACAATATTTTTTGAATCTTTAATAAATTCAATTAGTTCTAAGTCCCAATCTTTTTGCACAAAGATGTTATCTGAAATAAACAAAGTATACTTTTCATTTGAATTATCAACCATCGTTTTCTTATAGCCTACTGGACTATTCTGCCAATCCCAAAACATATGCTTGTATGTGCAATTAAATGTTTCCTCAAAAAGTTTATTTCTTTTTAATGGGTGTTGGTCAATTATTTTTACATGAATCATTTTTGGGTTGCTAGAATTATCAATAAGTTTTTCAACAACATCTTTGAGTAATTTACCCTTGTAAGAATAAATAATAACAGATATATTATTCATCATCGTGGCTTACGTCCTTTATTTTTTTATTTTTTAGACCAAAGAATTTTTTACGCCAAGCAGTCTCCTTGTAATAACCGTAAAGTCTTGACCTTCTATTTTCTGCCATTAATTCATGCCTATCTAGTTCTTCAACTGTATCCATCTCTTGTAGTTCCCAAGATTCACGCTTAAATGGAATAATTTGAAATATTGGTGTTCCTCTTGGTATCATACCTATAAAGTTTCTTTTTAAGAAGAATGCTGTAAAAACTGGAAGGCCCCAAATGTCAGACTCTACAATTCCAGACATTGTATAAAATGGTAGATCAAACCTGTTCATTGGGTGTGTAATTAAAACTGAGTAACCAGGTGGAGTTTCATAATACCAGTTCATTCGCCATCCATAATGTATTGGGTGACAATTATCTGGTACTGGTAGTTCTATGGTTGGTCTCTTGTCAACCAACATCACATCTCCACCCCAAGATAAAATTGGTCTGCCATCTGTATCCATGTCTACATATAGATCATCTTCAAGAACATAATGGTATCCACCAGTTAGTGCATCAAAGAATGGCATACACATTTTTGTTGCAACCATTGCTCCATCTGTGCCAATGTTGTTATTTACACCAAGGGTTATGTCGTCATTTGACATATGAAACCTAGCAAGACTTCTATACCACTCTGGAACATTTGATACTCCTGGAACTGGAGCAATAAGTCTTCCACCATGACCAGTGAACCCTGGAACAAACTTAATTGTTAGTGGCTTTTCTATCTCCACTCTTTAAGTGCTCTCATCTTATTTCTATAACCATTTACAAAAGTACTTCGTAGATCAAGCCTCTGCTTTTGAATTTCTTTTGCTGCATCAATTGGATCAACAAGTTCCATCTCCCAGTCTTCACGCTTGAATGGAATTACCTGAACTAGTGGTGTTCCTTGCTTAATGATTCCAACAAAATCTTTTTCAACTAAAAATGATAAATGTCCATCAGTAATAAAGTTATCTGTATCCACTAGACCGCCAATAGCAAAGAGTGGACTTGCATCTTTGTGTATAGGCTGAGTAAAAATAGTACTATATCCAGGCTCTGTTTTTACTGACCAAAATGGCATAATTCTAAAAAGATCTCTATGATACTTATTTTTATCTATAGGGTAGTGATCGTACTGCTCACGAGCATGTGATGCAATCATGTCAGAGCCAAAACTTTTCATTGAAATTGGTACTGACCACTCAATTTTATCTGGATTGGTCGCATCAACATGTATGTCACATGGCATTGAAATTATGTATCCTGCTGTCATAATATCGAATACTGGCATACATCTTTTAACTGTAGAAGAGGTCTGCCCACTCTTTATGAAATTCTCTTCGTCTACTGTACCTGGTTGCTTTTTATACCAATCTGGAACTGCTTTTGTAGCAGGTATTGGTGGCGGTGCAAAAGAAGCAGTTTTATCATTAAAAGGATAAAAACTAATCTTGTTCATAGAACTTCCTAACTCTCTCTACTATTATATCATCTGCCTGAAAAACCATATCATACATTGGCTGCTGCCTCTTAATTTTGCCAAACTTTTCTGTTTGCATGTGAGGGCCAACCCTCTTAAAATGAAACGATATAAATTCTGGTTCTTTATAAACTAACCCAGGTTTGGCTTTTTCTGAAACAAAAGTTTTTGGATAGATGTAGAATGGTGTTTCTGCATCTGGTACTTCATAGTTTATTTCAATACCATCTTCATCTAAAAACCAAGGAGTGTAAAATTTAAAGGTGCCTTGGAAACAACCAGCCATTGGCATATGCTCTTCTGATGTATTGTAGTATTGTCTCATCCATGGTCTATCGATGTTCCTAAAAGTACCGTCCTCTTTTTCTAATAAAAAGAACTCAGCATGATTACCTTGTCTTAGTCTTACGGTATTTCCTTCAATACTTACTAAAGTTGGTGCAGGATATAAGGACTGAACATAGGAGTTAATTGGCTTTAATATACTGTCCTTGTACTTTCCTGCACGAACTGGGGCGTATGTGATCCATTTACCTGGTAATCTAGATTTAATACTTATATCGGAAAAAATAGGATCATTAGTTTTATACCAAATATCAAAGTCATACTCCATATTGTGGAGCATTTTTGGTTTATCCATGAGATCCAGTCCAATCTACCCACTCTTCGTTACTTATTATTATACACCTATCTAGGGACTGTCTATAAAGATCGTAGACACGAGAAAGGTCTTTTGCTTTAAAATCATTATACATTTCTTGGTAACCTGGCAAATTTTTAGATGTTGGAATATACAAACTTTCTTTTGGCGAAAGTTCAAAAATTTCTTGCTGAGATGCTATCTTGCCATACTCATAATTATGATTAAACTCATTTGCTAAATATTTAATAACTGGAATAATTTTACTTATAACATCTTTAAAATCTACAAAAATTATATTATCTAGAGTAAGTAATTTTTCGTAAAACCTAATATACCTATATATTGATAAATCAATCGCTGGACCCTTAGTATAATCATAAACTTCTTTTTGCTGATAAAAGCCCATTGCTAAACTAGATGTTAAAGAATCAAGTGGGTCTCTAACTACTGCAACTATTGGTGTTGGATTATTTTCTATAAAATTAATATCATGACTTATATCTGCATAGGTACCTGTTAAATTTCCATAATTATGCGAAAGAAATCGCTCTCCGCATCTTGGATACCCAACGACAAAGATATCTTTTTTGTTTTTTATCATGCGATCCGTATGGGACTTGAACCCATGACCTCCACCGTGACAGGGTGGCGAACTAACCAACTATTCTAACGGACCTGGCTGGGGTGGCAGGTATCGATCCTGCGACATCCGAATTAACAGTTCGGCACTCTACCATCTGAGTTACACCCCAAAACCTATTAAGGTTTTACAGCAACAACCTTATTTGCTGACAAAAAACCACTTACAAATGTTGCTGCTACTGCTGCTGTTCCAGCAGATGTTGTATTAGCAATAAGCCCCAACTTTGGAGATAGATAACTATAAACATTTGAAGTAGCAATATAGTCAGTATTTTGATCTAGTGCAAATCCAGAAACTACAATGCCACTCTTGTTTGTTTCACCAACACTTACAGAGACGGTATCTGAAATGCATGCTGGATAGTCAACCACAGAGCCCCTCTTATTTCCAGTTGATACAAATACTGGGATACCCTTAGCCTTCAATGAAGCAATAAGTGATCGAATAGTTGTGTCTGCTCCATTAACTCCACCATAGGCAACAGTATTTGTTGATGCTGGGGAGCATGCCTTTGTTCCATTAAAATATCTTGAAAATGATACAGCGCTAACATTGCCAGAATTAGAATCAACCCAGCGTAAGGCATCAATAAAGTTTCCAGCATTTACTGCTGATACAGACTTCTTACTTGGAACCGTTGCTCTAAGCGCAATAATTGGTAGTGTGGTATTTTGCTTTTTAGCAACCTCTACCATAGCGTTACCATGATTAATGTCATTTGATAGTGAAGATGGGATTGATGTTACTACATCTGTGCAAACTGTATTGGTTAATGTAATGCAAGAAACATTACCACCAGTTACTCTTGAATCAAAGTAACTATCAATAATAACAAGAGCCTTTGCATCTGCTGCTTGTGATTGAACTGGAACTACTACTGAAAACAATACTGCGATTAGTGTTACGAACTTTTTCATATTTACATACCCTTTATCTTGATTACTAGTTGACATGGGTCGCCTCCTGCTTCCCACTCTTGTTCTTCTTCTTCAGTCATGTAGGGATCACCTTCATGAGTATTACAAAACGGTTCTGTTATCCATCCCCGTTCAATTCCATTCTCAAGCCATATCTCAAACTCGTTAAAATCTGACTCAGAGTTTTGCATGTCTTTTAGAATTTCTTCAAATTCTTCGTCCATATATAAAGTATATCCTTAAATGCTTACTATGTCAACTGGCCCCATGCAGGATGGGGAAAATTTTATTGCTGCACTAACTGCTTGATTAACTCTATTCCTTGCATTTTTTTGTTTATCTGTTGCGTATAAAACACCATAAGCATATTCTGACCCTGATCCAATAGACATATAAGGAAGTGTGTATCTAATTAAAGACATATCACCAGAACTGTGTTCATAAATCTCACCACGAACTCCAATAATCAAACTAAACTCACCATCTTTTGAGGTATCAACCCAGAATTCATTATAGTATTCTCTAAGTTCTTTAACAAACTTAGTTTGCATAAATTTATCTGTATCTTTAATGTTGGGTGCAGTTGGCTTAAAGTTATGACGCATACGCTCACCATCCATTGATCCAGCATATCCTATCAAATACGGACCAACCTTCCAAACCTTTGGTGCATCAAGTGACATGATAACTCCGTCATCAGATGCTCCACGATCCCCAGCCATATAGATTTTGTCGTCGTGCTTTAATGCAACAATGCATGTCATTATTTGTTACCAGCCCTAATCATATCTTCTGTTTCAAAATCATAAACTACATAGTGTGTTACATCTTGGTGCGGTGGGAATATTATGATAGAATACTTATCTGTTTCTGTATCCCTTGAAAATCTTTCCTTATTTTCATCAATATAATTTAGTAACTGTGTGAATGAACCACGGACATGTTCTTCTGTTAACATGGAAAGATTTATTGAAAGATCTGCATGGTAATGGTTACCAAATACAGCCTGAAGATCTTCAATAGATTCTCTTGCTTCTTGTCCAGTTAACAAAAATACTGCTGGAACACCAAAATCTTTAATTTTTTCAAATAATGCTGGCCTCTTATCTTTTTTAATTGCAGATATACCACAACCAAAATAAAACTCATTCGTTATTCTATCTGCTGAAAGAACAGTAGAAACCATCGAATTTGGTCCAGGAATTACCTGGTATGGAATATTGTTATTGTCAAGATCTGCCTTTAATGTGCATGCAGGCTCTAAAAATATAGATGACCCTTCATCAGAAACTACCAAAATCTTTTTCTCTTTCCAACTGTCAAAAACTATTTTATTAATTCTTGCCATTGGGCTAATACCACTATCTAAGTCATACTGGTATATATCTGCATGAGTTTTTAGTACTGATCCATTTGATAGACTTGACTGTCTGAATTCCGTCAAAAGTCTGGAAAACTGTTCATGACTTTCTACGATAAGAATATCTGCTTCAAGAATATGAGCCAACATATTAAATGATAAGTCCGCTGGGTTTCCAATTGGTAGGCAGCCAAAAACAATATTTTCTCTAAAAACATTTTTTCTTGGCAGATCTATATACATAAAAGCCCTCTCCAGATAGGTAACACTTAAGTATACCATCACCCAGAGAGGGCTGTCAACTAAGTTCAATAATGACTAATTAGCCTTTTTATCTACCGTTTTAAACGCATCATTGATCTCTGCCAATGTGAGTTTTCCATCGTCCAAAAAAGCCCTTGCAAGCCTTTCAATAACGGTGGCTACGCCTAATAGTCCTGCAAGCATTACTGCCTGGATTGTGTCAATTCCTACTACTGCTCCAGCACCAAGTACTGATAGACCAGATGCTGCGAATACTGCCACAATTCTCATCAAGACATTTGTTAGGGCTTTCTGTGGATGCTCTTTCTTAGGAGCCTCTACTACCTTTTTAGTCGCCATATTTAGTCCTCCTTTCTTAGTGGGATTGTGATTAGCCAGATGATTGTTGTTGCAAGTACTGCAATTCCAACAATGTCTCTTGCTGATCCCGTCAAAGTTAACCATGCTATGAAGAATCCAAGGAGGGTAAAGGCTTGTGCGATTATTTCCACCCCTGCATCTTTTAGCCATGTGAAGAATCCCTTCACAACCTTTTTGATTATTTTCATATTACCTCCTCATCCCAATCATTGCACTAGCAATCTGTGAAACAATGATTACTGGGACAATTACTTCTTGGGCCTTTTCTCTCTGATCATCTGTCATATCCATACCTAACTCAGAGAAATTAGATAGTAGTTCTGTAACATCCACTTCAAATACTGCTCCAAGTGGGTCTGCCAAGAATGCTTCTGTTTGTACTTCTGTTACTGCATCTGCTAATGTAAATGGCATTGGGGCTTCTCCTGCATCCCCTGCTCTTTCTGCGAACTCAACGAATGCTGATGCTACTGCAGGGTCTGACTTCATTACCTCCGCTACCTTTGCCACCTCTGATGCAGAGATACCAAGGTCTGATGCAAGTTCCTGCTTTGCTTCTTGAGTCAAAGACTTGAGAGTTTGGCTTACTGCTGCTGTTTGCTCTGGAGAGAGTTTAATTAACTTATTATCCTTGCTTGTAAGGTTTGCAATAACTCCAGATAAATCTTCTGCTGTTCCACTACCCTTTTGTGGAATAAGTGCTGCTAACTCTGCGTCCTTGATAACTGGGTCAATGTTTTCTGCTGGCTTAAAGTCTGGTCGTGGAAGTGGCTTAGGCTCTGGAGAAGGCTCAGCAGAAGGCTCTGGAGTTGGCTCTGGCTTAGGCTCAGGACTTGGGGCAGGTGTAGGCTTAGGCTCTTCTGGCTTTGTAGGCTCTGGCTTTGGTTCCTCTGGTTTGGTAGGTTCTGGCTTTGGATCTTCTGGCTTAGGATCAACTGGCTTTGTTGGCTCAGGCTTGGGCTCTTCTGTTGGAGGTGGAGAAGGCTTTGGTTTTTCTGGTTCAAGGGTTGGCTTTGGTTCTGGAGATGGCTCTGGCTTTGGCTGATTTGCGGCTGCTGCAGCCTGTGCTATCGCCCTCTGAATCTCTCTTTGCATCTGCTCATCATAGTAACGCCATGCATCATCAATTGCGCCATTTAAATCATTAATAGCATTATTAAAATTATTTATTGCATTATTCTTTTCAGACAATGCATCTGCTGTATCGTTTACTGCATTATCGTATTCAGATTCTTTGTTAGTTAGTGTTTGATTTAATGAGTTTAGTTCTGAAACAGCCTGATTATATACACTTAGTTTGTCATTATATTCTGACACCGCATTGTTATAGTCTTGTTGTGCTGCATTCTTGGTAGCAAGTGCTTGGTTATAATCATCTATTTGTGACTGTGTTGGTCCAGAACCAGAAGAAAATGTTCCAAGATTACAACTAAATCCTACTCCCCATCCACCAGTATAATCACAACCTGCCCCAGTCCATCCTCCAGGTATAGCCCAACCAAGATGATAAGATCCAGGACCTCCACCGTTATACCACCAAATTTCTACATTCAAAGTTTTATCTTCGCTAACATCATAGACTGGGGAGTATTCACTCCATCTAACACCTTGCTCTACCCAATTACTAATAGCAAGTTGTCCATCAATATACATCTTAAAGCCATCGTCAGTATACCCTGCAAAATATGTAGAGGTCCAATGATCTGGAACAGTTATTCTTCCAGTAAACTTAACTACAATATTTTCATACCTATTTCCACAAACTGGAAGGTACATAGAGTTTGAGTTCCAAGTACCAGAACAAATAACAGAATCTGGCACTGCTATACTTGGCCAAACCCTTGCAAGATTATAGACAGTATATTGAAGTCCTGATCCACCAGCAGACTGCATGTTAGATTGGGCTGTTTGTAGATTTATATTGGATATATCAAGAGCATCTTGTGCATCATTCTTGTCTTCAAAAGCATTGTCTTTATTTTCAAGTGCTAATGCTACTGTGGCTGTCTGACCATCTACATTTGACTGGGCAAGTTCTACCTCTTCTAAGGCTAACTCTTCTGCCTCTACTGCATCCTCATAGGCTTGGGTAGCAGCATCTCTTATATCCCCCAGGTTTTTAGCATAGGTAAACTTGTTCTCTGCTATGTCAATCATATTTATTAGACCATCTTTATAGTCTAGTTTATCTACTGCACTATTGAGGTTTTGAATCTGTCCTGCTGCAACTGTTAAAGGGTCGTCAGAGTGTGCGTCCGTAGGGGCTATTAGAAGCCATCCAAAGGCTAATATAGTGGCTGTTGCTATGCGTAGTAGTCGTTTTATTAGCCTTCCCCCTTGCAGACTGGATGTCTGATAGGATGATTATACCATTTTATTGTACAAAAAAGGGGCTACCATAATTGGCAACCCCTTTAGTGTTGGCTTAATTACTTAACTAGTGTAACCTTTGCCTTTGGATTCTTTGCATTCCACTTCTTAGCAAGTGAATTGAATGATGCCTTAATCTTTGCAAGTGCTGCAGCATTATCTGCAGTCAACTTTGCTAGAGTTGCATCGTATGCAGCCTTAACATCTGCAAGTGCCTTATCTGAAGCAGCCTTTGCATCAGCAAGAGCCTTATCTGAAGCAGCCTTTGCATCAGCAAGAGCCTTAGCAGAAGCAGCCTTTTCTGCTGCAAGTGCAGCATCTGCTTCAGCCTTAGCGGTTACTGCATCTGCAGCAGCCTTTAGAACTGCAGCATCTGAAACTGCCTTAGCAGCAAGTGCTGCATCCTTAGCAGCATTAGCAGCAGCAAGTTCTGAGATTAGATCACGAACTGCAATCTCTGCAAAAGGTGCAAGTGTACGAGCAGTTAGACCAACTACATCTGCAGATGTTGCATCTGATGATGTTGTCGGAGCAAATGTGATTAGTGCTCGTGATCCAGTTGCTGGAAGTGTTACGCTAAACTTTGCTACACCAAAATCAGATAGTGTTGCACCAGTTGTTGCTGTTGCAGAATCTAGTGTTGCTGTTGCAGCAAATACTGTTGCAGTGATTGACTTACCTGATACCTTGTTACCAAATGTATCTGTAGCCGTTACTGTGATGTCTTGCTTTGTTCCTGCTGCACCTGATGCTGGAGCAGAAACTGTTAGGTTATTAATCTTGCCAGCAGTACCCTGTACATAGTATGTAAGAGTTGTTCCACCGTTGTTAATTACAACTGTGCCGATTGCTGTTGTCTTTGTGTAGACATAAAATGTTGCTGTTGTTCCTGTACCAGTTGCAACTGTCAAAGATGATGATCCTGATGTTGCTGATACTGGTGCAGCAGATGTGTGTAGTGCAGACACGATTGTTGCGTTTGTTGTTACTACAGAAACTGATGTTCCTGTGTCAACTGTTGCTACGAACTTAAGTGCGTCAGCAGCGTCAACTGTGTTGTCTGCAGGTACTGGCAATGCAGCAGGTGTAGCAATTGCAGATGCGGTTGTATTAGCCGTTCCGTCCAATGTTACAGCGACTGTCATTACAGCAGCACTTGCAGGTGTTGCTACGAGTGTGCCCAAAGTCATGGCTGCAACCATGGCTAGTGCGATCTTCTTGAATGAATTCATTCGTTATTTCTCCTTGTTTTATAGTAAGTTAAATCTATCCAAATAGTCTTTTACATCATCTGGCATAGGTTTATATTGTATCAGATTCTCACTACCCTTGTCAACCTGCTTCGGTCGATCACTAATAGTATGAACCTCAACAACTAGATTTTGATCTTTGGGTGTATGAGATATTGCCCCAAATATTGCTCCACACACAGCATCGGCCAAGTCCTTAGATTTTTTGCGTGGGTGGTCAACTCTGTCATTTTTCATAATTTTTAATTGTGTTAACTCTTCGAACAAAAGTTCGATTGCTGGCATTACTAGCCTTTCCTCATAAACAAGCATAGCCATGTCTTCATAATGTTTCTTAGCAACAGAAACAGTATCAGTTCTCATTCCTACCTGCTGAAGTTCATTCTGAATATCGAATGATTGCCAACGGTCAAACGAAACCATGCCAATATCAAACCCTAATCTTCTAAGGTTTTGAATCCATTGCTTAACTTCAGATAGGTTAACTGGTCCTTCAATCTTTGGTTCCCACCAAGCAACTGCATCTACTACTACAATTGGTGCTACTTGTTCGTAGTTATTAATTACCTGGATATTTACCCATTTATCAACATGTGCAATCGCTACTGCACACTTGTCATGTTTCTGTGCAAGGTCAGCATGTACATAATATTTTTTATCTGGGTCTGGCTTAAATGACTCATCAAATCTTTTAAATGCATCTATTGGATTTCTTGCGGTCATACATAATCTAACCTTTTCATGTTGCTTAAAAAATGCATCCGATGCAAATGTTGGTACACAAGCAAAGCGCATCATTGCATCTCCAAGATCTGTCATAAAAGCAATCTTAAAATCATCAATCTTTCTTGTAGGATTTACTTCCCATGTCGGTTTCTTTAATGCAAAGACTCCTGGGTATTTATATGAAAGGATGTGGTCTTCATCCCAAGATATTTCAAATGAATTATCTGCTGCATCATCTGGTAGTAATGGGTTGACTATAAACTTATGAGTTCTTTCAACAACTTCTTTTTCTGCAATAACATCATCATATCTTTCTGAAATAAAGTCACCTGGGTAACGGGGAAACGAAAGAAGAACTACCTTACCAAGGTCAGGGAATCTAGAGTCTACCGATCCACGAAAAGCCTTATAGATGTTGTCAGCAGTCTTTCCTTGTTCATTTCCTGTTCCAACCTCAGATGCAAAACCAGAAATCTCATCAAGAACTGCAAGCAAAAGATTCAAACCCTCATGTGACTCACGCTCTGAGTGACCAGAATAAACTGTAATTGATTTATCAAACTCAATAGAATCAGCCTTTGCATAATACTTTCCTGCAAACCATGGTGACTTCTCGATCTTTGTTTTAAAACCTTTAAAGAAAACATTTTTAGCCTGTTGAGCATTAATAGCAACATTGATAAGATCTATTGCATCTCCTGATGGCTTTCCGAAGTATCTTGCAGGATCTTTGAGGCAAAGCAACTTGTATACAATATAAGAACAGGCCACAGTAGAGGTGAAGTCTTTACCGCTTCCTTTACCAAGTTGAAGAATGATCTCGTTCTTTGTATATTTTTCATAATACCTCCCCCCCTCTTCTTCACCCATTAATTCTATCAGGTCTTCTTTACGATATATCTGACTCATCGCCTCAACGATGTCGTACTGAATGTCAGAAAGTGGAGGCTGTCCAAGGTAATCTTCCCCTTCAACAAATGTTCTTGCATCTACTGGTTTTTCTATAAAATGATTATCTTTAAGAACTTCTAGGAAATCATTGAACATCGTGGACAACTGTAATCACCTCATTGTCTTTAGCAAAAGATGAAAGCCTACGCATAATCTCATCACGAATTTCTGGATGCTCAGAAGCAATGTCTTTTAATATAGAAACTAAAACTTCTTGTCGTCTTTCAATTTCTATCATTTCATCTGCTAATTCTTTATTTTCTAATAGACCAGCCTTTTGAAGCATATCAATTCTTTTTGACTCAATGTCCATTACTAACTTAATTGCAGTTGTTTTAGCGCTAAGATTATTTGTCATTGTTGCTTCATCAATAACCTCATAAGATTTTGATATTAGTTTACTGTAGTGCGTATCTGCTGCAGCGAGTGCTTCTTTAGCACGAGCACGGATGGCTGCATTGTTTGATGCGCTAACTTTCCATTCATCGATATATGCAACGACCCTTTGTCTTGGTATTGCAAGATCTTTAGATATTTGAGTTGGATCGCTGCCTTTTAGATATTCTTCAACCACCTGGTTTACTTGATCAAGATGCTTGACTAAATCATCCTCTGTTGACATACTTGCCTTCTAGTCTATTAATCTCATCTTTAATATAAAAAATTGCTTTTTCTAAATCTTGAATTGTTTTACTTTCATCTTTTATCCCTGCTCTCCATAAATACTTAAATGCATTACCAATATTAAAGTTTCTATGGCGTGTAATTTGAATACACTCAACTCCAGAAGGATCTGTAGTATAGTGTGTTGGGTGGTTAACTTGGTCAACAGTAATGTTGAGATTCTCACTCATCGTCTTCCTCCCAATTAAATGACTCTGGAATATTCCTTAATGTTGCTGTGGCATATGAAATTCCAACTGCTGCTACCAAAGACAACACAAATATAATATACTTAATCTTTTTCATCTCTTTGATTTCCTTAATCCAAATTTAGCAAGATAAACGTAGACTGTCTCTAATGAGCATCCACACTCCTTTGCAATCTCTTCTGGTGTCTTCTTATCCATAAGATATCTCTTACGCATATAGGACTCACTTGTATATAGTTTAGCAGCCATAGTATTAATTGTCAACTCCTATTGCCTTGCCCCAGTTTTTTAGTGCCCAGTGACCAATACCACAAGCATCTGCCACATCATTGTCACTAATAGTCCTATCGTACTGAACATTAATAAAATTAATTGTTCTTTGCTTTCTTAGTTCTCTTTCATAAGACTTTAGCCATGAGTCTGACTTTCCTGGATTTTGAGCCTTAATGTAAAATTTCTCATCCTTGGATATTTTTTTGTTCCCAATAAAGTTTTGCCATGTAATTGGTGCAACCTTACCAATAACTTTTGTGCCACTTTGTCCTGCTGCTCCAAGAATAGCCCCTTGAACTAGTGCAAGATCTGCAGCAGTCTTAGGGCTATTCATGAATACAGTATGCTCAATTACTATTGCTTCAAACCCACCATAGTAATCAAAGAATGCTTTGACCTTTTGTCCAGCATCCATAACCTTTTCGTATGTATCTCTGCCTTTAAAATTAATCTTACCAACAGCACCCAAACCTTTATCATCTGTATTAAAAAGAGCAAAGGCAAGGCTGTTGGTGCTGGCATCTATTGCACAAATAGTTTTTGGAAGTTTAGTTCCTATTGCCTCTGCTAATTTCATTTCAAATTATCCTTAATTTGTTTTAATGCTTTATTAACATCAGTTGGGTTGACATTACACTTTATACACAGACTTTCGTCATTATATATTGATAATGCCTCGCCACAAGATTTACATTTTCTTTCTTTGCCTTTTCTTTTTTGTCGTCTAGATACAATGTATCGAGCAGCAATTTTTTCTTTTGTTGCTCCATCACGACAACTTGGCGAGCAATAAATTTGATAACTTATGGTGGTTTCAAATACTTTGTCACACCATTGGCAATGTTTCATCTAGTGGCTCCAAGGACTTTAGTTTAAAGTCTCCCTTACCAGCATCTGCACAAGCCTTTTTAATTGGACATGATTTGCAAATTTTTGAATTAGAACGATAGTTCTTTTCAGGAAGGGTTCTATCAACCCAAGCCTTACGAACTTCCCTCATCCATTCAAACGTCTGGTCTACCCACCGACGATAATAATCATTAACTTCTACAGGAAGAATAAGCAGTTCGTGATTATTTTTATTTTCATAAATTAGAACTGCCTTTGCCTTCTTGAGAATTTTCATATAAATAAGCAACTGAACTAGGTGTCCAGTTTTTGGTTTCATGTGTGCCTTACGATACTCAAAGCCCTCATTCATCATTGTTTTAATTTCACCAAGGAGTTCTTCTCCCTGCCAATTAATCATAACGTCCCCGTAGCCAAAAATTGGTGGATCGGAGTAGGTTATCTTAAATTCTTCATCTACAAGAAAATCTGGAACATTTCTCATAGCCTCTTGTATTCTTTCGTGTGACTTAGTACCAGCAGTCATATTTGCTGCACTATATGGTGTTGCATCATCTTCAAATGTTTGGCCATCAAAAGCAAGGTACCAATATCTTGGACATTCTCCGTGACCATAGGCAATTGTGGATGGTGCAAATGTTTTCTTTTGTGTGTGTTTGTTAATACGATTAACAGTATATCCAGACTGAATTTTTTCAGTAAGACCAATTGCATCTATAGAATGCACTGGTGGCTTTTCCTGCTTAACCATAATTTGTTGCAATAAACTTTTTGTCATGTTTTACTCGTTTCTATTCTATATAAGTATAGCAGATTAGCGTGTGATATATTTGAGTGCTGACACCAAGTTGTTAATAGATTCTGCAGCGGTGTAGTAAAGATTCTTCTTTCCACGATCAGACTTGTCTACATTAGCCATCCATGTAGCCTTAAAAGCCATCTTAGCAGCGATAGCCTGAAGTCTTACTATTTCAACCGTAGCGACATTGAGAGGAATATCTGGCTTTATAATAATTTTAGCAATAAAGGTCAATGCCGTAGTAAGTTCCTCGTCCTGCATATACTCAGCAATTTCAGATAAGCCATTGACCATATCTATAGTTGTTTGTTCTTGTTGCATTTTCATACCCCGTTTTTTCTATTGTAAAAATCTATTCTTTCTTGTTCCCAAATTTTTTTATAATTTTGTAAATTTTCATCTTCCATATTTATCTTGTGTCTACGAACTCTTTCATCGTTATCTCTAGAAATTTCATTTAATCTATCATGATCTTCTTTGTTAGAAAAATGTAGTGTAAGAACTGTGGTGGTCTCACCTTCTTGTAATACTATGTTTTCTCTCCAATGTATAAGTCCAGCGCCCCAGAATGCAAGCATGTCTCCTACTTGAAGGTTATATCTATCACCTTCAATTAATATATCCCAGTCTACTGTTTTTTCTAATTGATAGTCAAGTGTAAGTTTTGAGTAGTAGTTATCAAAATCTCTGTGTGGTCTAAGTACTGGTGTTTCTATCTCTGGATTATAGTTTTTGTTATAGTGGTAATAACTATTATGTGTTAGAATAACTGGCTCACCACAAAGTTCAGAAGCAAACTCTTCCACTCTTTTTAATATCTCTTCTGGATATATTAATTCAATGTGCACTCTTGATAGTTCTTTCTGAATTACTGGAGCGTAAAGACTGCTACCGTATTCAAGTTTTTTTGAATCATTTATGCATTGATTAATTTTGTCAAGTTCTTCTTTACTAAAGAAGTCTTTGTATATCTTTGTCTCTATCTCTTTTTTAGGTGCATATTCTAAATAATACATTTTACCCCATTGACTCCTTTTCTATCCCATCCATTAATCCATCTTCATTCCAAAGATTAAATGCTGATATCATGTCTGGTCTTGCTTGCAATTTATTTAAATATTCAATTCTTTTTTCTGGATATAGTTCTGGATCAATAGGGTTTAGGTCACCAGTAAATCTATAACTATCTAGTGGAGAATAGTCCATGCTTATGATTTCACAAAACTCGCCCTCTTTAAACTTACGCTTTGGTCTCCAGTGAATTTGATTTACAGCACTAAAAATTATTGTTTGGCCAGCAGTTAAAGAATACTTAGTAAAGTTACCAGTATCATTCCAATTTCCAATATAAAGATCCCACTCTATATTTGTATCAAGGCAATAGTTAACTGTGACTAGGTTGTTGTCTGCATCTAGATGTGGTGGTAGTGCTGGGCTATTGTCTCCATAGCCATACTTAATGTTATAGTCAATATAGTTATAATGGCATAACGCTATATCATCTTTATATAACGGTTTAACTATTTTGTCCATAGTCTCTTCACAATCTTTTGGTATATCGAACTCAATTAATGTTCTAGACATATTCTTAGCAATTTTTGGCTGGAATCTACTTCTAAACTCTGAGGTTCTTATGTATCCATCCTCAATTCTATCGCCAATAATAAAGGGTTCTAACTGTCTGTTCTCTTCAATTACTGATTTTATTCTTGATACCTGCTCATTACTAAATAAGTTTTCAACATAAAATGGCAATTGGGCATTGTACCTATCAAAACCAGTTAGGTATTCATGTAACTCAGACATTTATATATCTCCCACCAAGATACTTGCCATTTGAATATCCGCCATTTGCATCAAACCATTCTTGATACTTTGCTGCTTTTGCATCCATAATTTCATTTGTCTCTGCATCTTTTGGTCCGCCAAATGGATCTGAGAAATGACAGAATACCATTTCAAGATAGTCTCCATCTTTAAACTCTGTTGGAGTTCTCCAGTGTATCTGATTCGTTCCACTAAAAGTTGCTGCCTGATTGTCTTTAAGAACTAACTCAATGTCTGGCTCTACAACTATTGGCCAATCTATATTTGATCTTAACTGATAGTCAAAAGTAAATCTTGGCTCTTTAAATGTTTCATCATAGTGTGGAAATAGAGATGGCTTGTATGATTTTCCCTCATGCTCAACATTTTCATATCTATTGTGGCAATACTCAGTTAATACTAGGTTGTTATTTCCACTTATAGATCTTGCATAGTTAGTAAATTTATCAACTATGTTTTGAGGTAACTGAATGAAGTTATTGGTTTGACAGTGAATAGCAACAAACACACTTCCATTTTTATTCTCAAGTGCGTGTAAGATCTGATCTATTTCTTCCTGTGTAAACACATTGTCGACAATAACATTTGCTTCATCATGTTTCATTTTTTCCTCCTACAGAAAAACTATTTATAAATTGTACCACTTCTTCTTTTCTTGCAGCATCTTCTACTTTTTCTAGGTCTGGTGTAAAAAATTCAAAGAATATAAGTTTAACAAAATCTCCTTCGTTCCACTCTATGTCTGGTCTCCAGTGATAGTGTGTAATTGGATACATTGCTAAAATTGAGTTATTCTCTAATTCATAAGTAAAGTCTTCAACACCAAAAGGCCACGAGACATTAGAATCTAATTGATAATCTAATATAAGTCCACAGGTACCATTATCTTTATGCACCTTTAAAACTGGGGTTCCATACTTTGGGTTATACTCAACATAAGTAATACCACTGATATTTTTAGGATAAGAAATATCTAGTTGATACATCTCTTGCCCTATTCTCCAGATTTTCATCCTTAAATCAAAAGGCAAAGGTAAATTGTTAATTTCTAGTCTGCCAAGATTATTTTTTTTAATTCTTATTAGGTCAGTATTGTGTGTTCCACCCATTGTTGAGTCATCCCACTCAACAGTCTCTCTGGTCATGAGTTCGTTGTTTATGGAATTCTGTATCTGTTTTACCTCTTCTGGAGTAAAAACATTGGTTTTATAATTATTTTTAAACATATGTACTATTATACCCCATCTACAAGATCTTCAAGAATTGACATTTCTATTATAGCAAGCCTAACTTTAGAGTTACCCTCACCCATCACAACTACAATTGCTGGATCTTTCCCATTTTTCATGGCATCAGTTGTTGCTTTTGCCCAAACATCCTTATTGAGTGTAAATGATTTACCAACCTCTTTAAAGTCTACAACAAAATTTTGCCAAGTCGCATCGCCCTTTTGAGTATTTCTCCCAGAATTCTTATGCTGTTTGGCATTAATTCTTTTTGATTCACTTTTCTCCGTCATTTTGCTTCCATTTTTGCTTACCAAATTTTACAGTACTAAGATGCTTATCTTTGCACATCCAAGTAGCAGTTTTAGTCTCTGCATAAAGCCTTAGAGACCTGACCTCTATCTTGCATTCGTGACATATGAATTTTCCGTTATAAACTGTATAACTAGGCATTTAGTTTTGCCTTGATTGATTCCTGCAAATCAAGATCCTCCCTTACACGATTAATAAATGCTTCTTTCCCTTGAACTTTTGAGCCATCAGGGAGAATGTACCAGGCTCCTGTACGCTCTACAATACCGTTTAATTCTGCGGTAGTAACCAAGTCACCAATGGTATCAAGACCAATATCATCACCTCTAAAGTAAAAATCATACTCACCAGACTGGAACCCTGGAGAGGTTTTAGAGAACTGAAGTTCCCAGCGAATAGTTCTACCAATTTTTTCTTCAATTAATTTATCTCCTACCTTGATTTTACCTTTAATCGCTTGATTGTCTGATTCTGATGAAAAAAGTTTAATGATACAAGAAGAATAGAACTTAGTAGCCTGACCACCAGAAGGCTGCTGACTAGTATACATAGCATTAATATTGTTACGAGACTGGCTAATAAGAACGAGAAGAGTTGGCTTAACTTTGTTATTAGCATAGTTAAGCATCTTCCAAGCATTACTAAAGTCACGGGACTCCGCTCCAATCTGCTTTGTATTTTCCAAAGCCTTCATCTCATCGGTGTCCTTCTCAAAATAAATTGCAGGAAGCATCGATGTGATAGAGTCTACCACAATTAAATCAACTCCAGCATTCATTAGACCAACACCAACATCTACCATATCGCTAATAGTTCTTGCTTGTGAGTAGATTAGTTTTTCTGGATCTACCCCAAGAGATCTTGCCCAGTCTTCAGAGTAGGACATCTCAGAGTCAATCCATGCACACAACTTGCCCTCTGCTTGGGCTAAAGCAATCATCTGAAGGCACATAGAAGACTTTGCAGACGACTTTGAACCCCAGATAAGAACTTGTCTGCCATATGGGAGTCCTCCGCCTAGAGCACGGTTCAAACCAAAACTTGGTGTTGGCTGATACTCATAATTAACTCCAACCCCAGTACCAAGTCTTTTTCTCAACTTTGGGTCTAACTGCGCTAACGCCTCTTCTACACTAACTGACATTTACATCCTCCAATATGACTGTTCCATCTTTAGTCTTTCCTAAACTAAACTTATATACATTACCTTCTTCAATCTTCATATATGCTTTAGCAAATGCTGTTGGGAAAACAGTAATAGAGTGTAAGTCTCTGCTTGCATCTGCTACAGTTAATGAAGCCATCTTCTTTCCTGCCTTTGTAATTCTTGGTTTAAATGATACCACAAACATGTCATCATCTTTATATGGCAACATCTTATAATTTAGAAACTTAATTAGTGCGCTGTCTGATACCTTTAGTTGATCGACAGGCACAGCAGAAAGAATCCTGTTATCATTAGCAAGAATGATATACGATACGCCTGCTTCAATAGTTGTTTGTTCGTCATCAAAGATACCTACACTTCCTGTTTTATCTAGCAGTTCTACTCTTGACCAACCCTTTGCCCTTTTGATACCCTTGACCATACCCATAAGAACAAAAGAACCTTTTTCTTCATAGTCTTCTGCTGGTGTAATGAAGGCATGATAGTGAGATGGAACTGTTAAGTTAAACTCTGGCAAGTTTAAATACTCATATAAGTTCTCTTTAATCTCTTGATCATTTCTTGGGTTATCATTAAATGTTGCTGCACCAGTAATTCTTAAGGCTTGTAGTGCACGACTATTGACACCATTGCCTTTTGTAAAGGTGAACTCTTCTAATTCTTTATATGAATTAAATGGTCTTGCAGACATATATCTTTCAGCAATCTTATCTGAAATATATTTAATACCTGAAAGTCCAAATCTAATACCCTTACCCTCAATCTTAAAATCAATATCTGAATCATTGATATGGGGAAGTTTAATGCTAATCCCCATTCTTTTTGCTTCAATCAGATACTCTGTTCTTGCATCCTTGTCCTTTTCATTTTTAAGTAGAGAATACATGAACTCAAGTGGATAATGATATTTTAGCCACGCCGTCCAATACGAAAGAGTTGAGTAAGCAACTGCGTGACTCTTGTTAAATGAGTAGCCAGCATGTGCTTCAAAGTCATGCCATAGATCCTTAGCGTCGTTAGGCGAGATGTAAGCAGATGCACCAGAAACGAACTTGTCCTTGAAAACGTCAAACTCTTTAGCATCTTTTTTCTTTCCAATGATCTTTCTAACTTTATCTGCTTCCGACATGGACATACCGCCAAGTTGTACGCATGCTTGCATAACTTGTTCCTGGTAAAGAATGCAGCCATAGGTTTCCTCCGTAAATGACTTAATGACCTGATGCTTATAGTTTGGATTTTGACGACCATGCTTGATTGCAATATAATCTTTACCAATAGTATTCATGGCGCCTGGTCTAACAAGAGCGTTTGATGCTGCAAGTTCAGCAAGATTCTTTACCCCCATCTTAACAAGAAGGTTTGTGTATGGTGTTGCTTCACACTGGAATACACCTTTTGTATATCCATCGGATAGCATTTGATAGACATTAGCATCATCCATATTAATTTTGAGAAGGTCAATCTTTTTGCTTTCTCTCTGCTCAATAATATCAAGTGTATCCTTTAGGACCGACAAGGTTTTTAATCCAAGAGCATCGATCTTAATCAGACCAATCTTTTCAGCCTCTTCCATATCAACTGCAACAACAGGAATACGCTCATCGCTACCAGTAGAAGAGCGTGTCTCCATCGGTGCGTATCTAAAAATAGGATCTTTACTAGTGACAACACCAGCAGCGTGAATGCCAGTACCTCTAATACGACCACGAAGTTGTTCTCCATAAATTTCTACCTCTGGATATTTCTCACGGAACTCCCGTGTTGATTTTGATGTACAGAAGTCATCCCAAGTATCAACTAACTTTAATACTTTGTTTACGTCTGTCAATGGTATGTTTAATACTCGTGCAACATCTCGCACAACACCTTTATCTTTAAATGAAAGAAATGTAGCAATTGATGCAACATGTCGATACTGTCTAACAAGATAGTCCTTTACCTCTTCACGACGAGAGTCTTGAATATCTGTATCAATATCTGGAAAGTCATTACGGTCTGGATTGATGAAACGGAAGAAGAGTAGCCCGTGTTTAATGGGGTCGATGTCTGTAATACTTAGAGCATAACAAAGTAATGAGCCTGCAGCAGAACCACGACCTGGACCTACCATAATTCCTTCCTTCTTTGCCCACGAAATCATATTTCGTACTACAAGAAAGTATGGTGCAAACTTCTTATCCCTAATTACCTTCAACTCTTCATCAAGTCTATCTAGGTAATCCTGATTATCTTCAATGCCTCTTTCAATAAGACCTGCAAGCGCTAACTCTTTTAATTCTTTATCTGGATTCTTATACTGTGCTGGAAGAAGATCTAGTCCTTCTTGAATTCCATAATCAGTTACCTTGTTTGCAATCTCTAATGTGTTTGCATAAATATCTGGACGGTCAATGCCTTGTGCTTCCATAGCAGACTTCATCTCTTCATAAGAAAGTAGATGGATGTCAAACTTATTAAATGTGATTTGTCTATCTTCACCATACAAATAGTCAAGACGCTTCATCATGTCTGGTTGCTTCTTAGACTTTTCAAATGTGTGTTCTTTATCAATCTTAACATGTGTGTTTAGAAGTAACTTAAATTCTTGAATTTCTTTTTGATCTGTGTGACTATGATGGCAGTCAGGTGTTACAACAATTTTTACCTTAAACTCATCTGCCAATGCAATCAACTGCTTATTAATTTCTGCAGGATTGTGTGGCATAACCTCTACATAGTAGTCATCATTGAACACACGCTTAAACCATTCAATGTACTTCTTTGCTACAGCAAACTCATTGTTCTCAAGTGCTTTTACAAGTACGCTACTTGGGCAGGCAGAGGTAACAATAATACCCTCTGAATACTTTTCAAGAATCTCAAAGTCAAAACGTGGCTTCTTGAAGTATCCCTCTGTCCAAGAGATCTCGCTAATCTTGTTTAGATTCTCTAATCCAATTTGGTTCTTGGCGAGAAGAACTATATGGTTGTAGACTAGATCTAGATCTCCGTCTCTTTCAGACTTATCTCTAGTGTCGAATCTATCTTGACACATATAGCCTTCTACGCCAAGTATAGGCTTAATACCCTTCGCTTTTGCAATACGGTGCAGTTCCCTATGCCCAGATAAAGTACCGTGGTCAGTGATGGCAATTGCTGGCATCCCTAACTCAACTGCACGGTCAACGTATTCTT
>JACCDP010940943.1_pt1 | contig 40477 bp, 30 predicted proteins | sample 7445841 | NCBI WGS metagenome assembly JACCDP01 (sample SAMN15323441, study PRJNA562643) | freshwater metagenome | isolation source: river surface water | place: USA:Blue River Watershed | collected 2017-08-17 | reverse complement strand
TTATAAACAATAAAATTATGAAACAGTTTATTTTAGCGCTCATATTTGTACTAATAGTACCAGTATCAGCTTTTTCTCAAACTTGTGTTAAGGTAGATTCAGTTTACAGCACAATGAAAATAAAAGAGTTTAAAGATAGGAATATCTTATTCGGGGTTAAACAAATAACCGAAGAGGTGTTATCCGAAAAGTATTCATTATGTGAACAAAACGCTATACCAGTTATGGTTGAGATTACTAGAGTTGGTACACCGTCAACAACTTTCAGAATCGCTGGTGTTGGTGCCGCTACAGAAACAACTCAAATATTATTGAAACTTCATTTTGGTGAAACGGTTGTTGATGGTATTGGCGAGTCAGCTACAACAGCTAGCTACGCTTTTATTGAACTAAAAGAAGGTAAAGTGCCATTTAGCAAATCATCAATAGGTATTGCTATGAAAAAAGGTATAATTGATGCAGTTAGTAAACTATAATATGAAGTATTTTATAACAGTATTATTAGTATGTTTTTTTGGTCATTTAGAGGCCCAAATAAAGAGTTTCGACCTAGGTGGGGTGTTACTTACTGGAAACAATAAAAATGTTCAGATAACGTCTAAAATGAGTTATGAACTTAATAATAAAAAAAAGGACATTGGGGTTAGTTTAAACCCATATTATTTTTTATTTTATGGGCAAAAGAATAACGAATTTATTAAACAGTCTGAGGATGCTAGGTTAAATATATTTTCCTGGAAAGAAGTTAAAAACAATTACAGTGTGATACTATTTTCAACTGTTGAGCATTCTTTAGTTAAAAATTTAGATTTAAGTGTTTCTGGTGGTATGGGTCTTAAAAAATCTTTTAAGACTAATAAATTAGGTGGCAGTGTTTCACTTGCATATGTGTATGACAGATCAGAAATATCAAAACTCTGGTTTGGTAGTAAAAGAGTTTCTTATAGACATACGTTTAAATATAAAGTGATTGATTACACCGTTGAGCATAATTTATTATTACAACCAGCTGTTGTATCGACTAATGATTTAATATGGGTAAGAAACACTGTCGGTAATTACAATCTATCGATAACAAAGGCGATTAAAAAAACAACGTCTATTGGTTTTGTTTATGAGGGTTATTTATCGACAATTAGTTCAGAATTAAATAAAAATGTAAAGCCGTTAGATCAGCGATTTAGTCTCATATTCAAGTATTCGATCCCTAATTAAATCAAATTTTTTTTCCTCATATAAATCAAATATCTCTTTTGAGAAATTATCATTAAATATAAATGCGTCAATTTTATTAGTAAAGAGGTCTTCTAATTTATCTTTATATATTAAAATTTTACGACTGTCAACATATCTTTTGTTAAAACTCATAGTACAATAATAAAAAAGGCCTGGTAAAAACCAAGCCTTTATTTTTTGTTTAATTTTAATTAGACAGCAACACCATCTAAGAATAAAGTACCTAAAGTAGCAATAGCCGCTTTAGCTTCAGTTAATGTTTCAACTGAACTTCCATTAGCTGTTGAACCGATGGCGATAACACCTTCATCATCAGCAGCACCAAAGAAATGAATTTCGTTGGATTGTACAATAGCAGCTACATAACCAGATGCGGGTACCAATAAAGCACCATCTTCGTACTCACATTCTACAGCCTTTCCATTTAAATTTTTTACAAATGCCATTTTAATTGTTTTTTAGTTTTATGTTTATTTTATTATATTAATATCTTGGTGGATAAATACCTTGCACGCAAATCATATAATGCATACCCTCAGGTGCTTTATCTTTTAAATCTGGTATCTCAAATGTTGTGATACCATCACCACCGTATATAGTACCGATTATACTAAAAAGCGCCTCGTTACCATTAATTGGTAATTTTCTACCATCGCAAAACATAAAGCCGTTAACTTCGTAAGTACCAGCAAATAGTTTTACCATTCCCATAATTTCGTCCATAATTTTTTTTATTAGTTTTTTATTTATTTTAGTAAATTGTAATATTCTTTAAAATGTTTGATTCTATCAGCTAAACCGATTGTACCACCATTAACTCTTTTTGTAACAGCTGTTACCGTTGCATCATCAGCACCCTTGTCACATATAGACCAAAGTTTATTTGAATCAAAGAAAAATGCCGCTGACATTAAAGGATATTTTGTTGCAACAAGATCTGGCGTTTCAATTATATTCTCCTCAACCATTTTGTCAAACGCTGTGTAGTTTGATTTACCAGTTAATTGAATGTATCCACGGCCTCTGAATTTAAAACCTTCACCAGAAGCTTCATCACCATTACCCATACGAGATGAATATACACGGTTAGCAATTTTTTCTGGCTGACGAGAATAAGACTCATTTAAATTACCAGGAAAATATTTAGGGAATATTTTTTTAAGACCATCAGCGCTGTAATTTAAGTTTTCGCTAACAGCTTTAAAACCACCAGATTCATGACCACACTGTGCCAAGAAATGTGCTAATCTTAATACGTTTGTAATGTTGAATTTAGCTGCTGTGTCAGGGATCTGAGCAATAACCGCATCAGGGATATGACCTTTTAATGCTTCTAATTTGAAGCTAGATGGTGGGATAGCTACTGGAGCGGCAGCTGGTTTAGCTGGGGCAGCGCCCTCATTTAAACCCATTTTTGCCCAAGTCGCATCACCAACAATACCATCAGCTGTTAAACCATTGGCAGCTTGCCATTCTTTAACTAATTTTTCTGTACCTGGACCGAAAGCGCCATCAGCTGTCGTACCCAGTTTCGCTTGGAGTTTTTTTACATCATCTCCTTTTGAACCTACTTTTAATAACATAATTCTTTTTTTGATTTTTTATTTTATTATACTAACAGTAAATACTTTCAAAAAATCCTTAAGACTCATTTTTTTAATTTCAGCAAAAAATTTTGCGGCCTCTAACCTTGAAGCGTGTTTGTTAGTTCTGCCGATTGGCTCTTTTGTTTTGTCGAATCTATTGTAAAAAATAATCATATGTTTGTTTTTAATAAATATTTAAGATTATAGGATAATTTTCATTTTTATCAATATATTTATTGAAAAAACTAAACAACTACTAAAACAAACTAACTATGGCAGCACCAGGTAAAAAGAAAACTTCCTCATCAGGTATTAAGGAGTTTAGACGTAAAATCAAAAAGAATAGAAAGGGTATCCATTCTAAGAATAAAACAAGTAAGGGTAAACAGAGTAAAAACTACAAGAAACCATATAGAGGACAGGGTAGAAGATAACTTTAGAAAAAAAATCAAATTCAGGTAAAGGGTTAATTATGAGTTAATTATGATTACCCTTGAACCAATACTTATGGTAACGTAAAGTCAAAAATTTAAACAACCTCTATAAAAAAGCCACCTATTACGGTGGCTTTTTATATTTTACAAATCATCGTAAATCATGAAGTATAATTCTTCTTTTGGTCTGGTAACCGCAACATAATGTATGTTTCTACCTTCTTCATCAATATCACCATCGTCTGTTATAAATGAATATTCTGCCAAACTATGTGTTAAACTACCATGTTTTATTAACATATCTGGATCGGCTGAATTAATAACAACACATCTTGGGAATTCCCTACCTTTACTTTTATGTATTGATGTTACAAATACATCGGAGTCGATATTAGATTCAATAAAATCTATGAAGTCTTGGTTATTTAAGAAGTAGGGTAATACATCATTTAATTTCTTTTTAAGACTATCTGTTATGTTTGATTTTTTAATGTTATCAAGATCCGTTTTTGTTATGTAGTTAAAATAACGCATTGGGACTTTTTTCTTAAGAGCTTGCTTTTCAATCTCTTTGATAATATTGTTTGTTCTAACAAGAACGGTTAAGGGTTTACCGTCTAACATCATCTCAAATAATCTCTTTTTTGTTATGAATTTTTCATCAACAAAACCCTCATGTTCCGATTCAGGTATAGCCATTAACGAGCTAAATTTGTTTGCGTTCTCAACAATTTTTTTATGAGACCTAAAGTTTTTTGTTAAGGTTAACTCAACAACAGTTTTCTTTTGTTTTAACAACGATTCAATTTTTTCGCAATTAGCTCCAGAAAAACCATAGATTGATTGGTTCTTGTCACCAATAAGGTAATATTGTTTTGCGTTAATTGCGGATAAGATTTTCATTTGGAGTGTCGATGTATCTTGATACTCATCAATAAAGATATAATCATACATACCGTCAAAAAATTCTTTATGTTTAGGGTCTCTTGTTAATTTTTCTGTGTCAATTAACATGTCAGAGAAATCACGGCTATTAGTCTCCTTTAAAAAGGCAATGTAGTGGTCATAAAAATTTGGTTTTGGTGATTTAACACCATCGTAAAATTGTAGTTTATATGCCGAAAAAGATGATGATATACTGGCACCCTCTTCATAAAACCTTTCAATAGTAGCGTAATATTCCTCTCTTATTTTTCTTGGGTCTTTAAAAGACGGCTTCTTTTTATCACGGTACCAATTTATAAAATCGTAAAATGTGACAATGGGTTTAAACTTACCTAGTTTTGCCAACGTACCACTGGTAAAACTATGTATGGTTGTAATCTTAACATCACTGTTAATACGGTGTCTTAATTCATTTACAGCATCATTAGTAAATGAGAAAAAGATTATTCTGTTTGGGTCAACCCCGTTATCCAATAGGTGATTTAACCTACCCACCGTGGAATGGGTTTTACCACTACCAGCTGTTGCTGACAATATTACGGATTCTGGTCCGCTAAACTCAATAAACTCAAGTTGTTCTTTAGTATATCCTTTCATGTTTACAAAATTAGGAATTTATTTGGTTATAAACAAATTTTTTTTTACTTTTGTGTCATGAGCATTATAACATTTAAAGGTGCGTTCGATACGCACATAAAAAAATTCAGTAGAATTAAGTTGGATGAAAGGGACATCCATAATTGCGTTTCATACATTAGGGCTGTTGTTAAACACAAACACAACACAACAAAACTAAATAAAAATAATGAGAAATACAAAGATATGTTCACGTTAACATGCGCAATAACAGCGATTTCAAAACGTATAAAACATCCGATTATGGATTACAACAATGTTAATGTTGAACCCTTACAGCAATTAAGAAACTCATTTGAAAAGTGGGTTGATGTTATTATGTTTAATTACAATGAGTTTCCGATTTTTTACAGACCAATGTATAAAAAAGCTATTTTTGTTTGCAAAGTTAGTGATACTGAGTTTATTGTGTGTGGTTACGCAACACCAAGATTAATTGATAGTTTTCACTCTAAGATGTTAGTTAATAATCAAACAATAAGAGAACAATCAAATATGAGTGCTTTTTACGGTTTTGATCGTTTAAGCCCAATACCAAATAATGTATATGATTTTAAGAATTTATTCATTTAAAGAGATATTTATATTATAATATCATTAGTAATGGGTAAAAAAATATACAAAATGACCGAAAGCCAAATGGCTAAAATTTTGAATGAAAGAGGTTCAAAAAATAACACTTTATCATCCCCCAAAGATGAGGGTTTGAGTCTTGATGTGATTTCGGAATTGTTCTCAATTCATGAGGAAGCTGAAAACCCAGCGTTTTACATCTCAAAAAATAAAGATAATTTTGGTAAACCCATGATGGAAAAATCTGATGATTGTTATCATGTTGTTGTTAACCCAGAGTATAAGGATCTTTCTTTTGTTTTTGAAGTTATTAATGATATGTATGAAAACAAAGAGTTTGAACCGTTAATTTCTGAATCAGAGGTTATTTGTGAGGAGTGTTTTGAGTTATCCATTGAAAAAAAATTAATGGAAAATTTTGACTCTTGGATATTAAAAGATCTGGTTTCTGAAGACGTAAAATACCATTTGAGTAATAGCATACCTTTATTAGAAAATGAATATAGACCTGGTAGTGAAAAACACGCTTTCCTAATTAAAGAAGCTAGGGAGCTTTGGGAAAAGAAGGTAATTAGGTTATCCGCTTTAGACACAAAGTTATTTGAAAACACAGATTTAGGTAGATTTGATTTATTTGAGGGTCAGATGGTTCCATTGGATTTACCATTTACTGAAGATATGCCAGAAGACGAACTTATAGCTGAAGCAAAGTATCAGGGTAAGGAAGTTGAGCTTGGTAAACCTAAAAGAGGTGGTTCTAAAAAGTTTTATGTTTATGTTAGAAAACCAGGTGGTGGTATTAAGAAAGTTTCTTTTGGTGATACAACTGGTTTATCTGTTAAATTAAATAACCCAGCGGCACGTAAAGCGTTTGCTTCTAGACATGATTGTGCGAATAAAAAAGATAGGACTAAAGCATCCTACTGGTCATGTAGATTACCTAGATATGCTAGTTTACTCGGTTTAAAATCTAAATTTGGTGGATACTGGTAAACCATACAAAGACATTGAGGTTGGTGACAATTATGTCATAAGAGAATTTGACGAAAAGATTGATCCCATTGAACTTATGTGGCATAGAGATAATGAAGATCGTGTTATTGAGGTGTTAAACACAACTGACTGGAAATTTCAATATGATAATCAATTACCCATTCCATTAAAAGAAAATGTCTCACTAAAAATAGCAAGACATGACTGGCATAGAGTTATAAAGGGTACTGGTAATCTTAGGTTAAAAATAACTAAAAGTTAATTCTACAAGTTCCGTAAACACCCTCATAACCATCTTCTTGATCTAACCACTGAAGACCTGAATTTGCCCCACCATAGAATATAAAATTAGAATTTTCATCCATAAACTCTTCCTCTTTTCCAGGTTGGATAACGATTTCAACACCATTTAATTGTACGGGTTGATCTTTTACCCCATAATTTATGATACCACCCCAACTAAAAATGTATAAAGGATTGTATTTGGCAAATCTTCTAAACAACTCGATGTTAATCTTTCTATCACACTTTATTTCCCTGTTAAAGGTGTAGCATAACATTTCAGCTGTAGCTGTATCAACTTTAAATTTATGTACTGATAATATTTCAGCTAAGGGGTTTTCGTAAATCATTTACCAAATTATCTATCTTATCGTACAAATCATGTAAAGTACGATCATTTATTATTTTGGTTGTAATACCAACAATAGAGTCCATTTCTTTTTCAGATGCATGCTCATCACCAGTACTTAGGTTTGGTCTTTGCACTGACAATATCGTACCACCCATCTTTAATATTGCATCAACTTCGTGTTGAAATCTAACATCGCAAATAACAACATCTAGATCTTTATTTTGGTTATACCATTGTTCAAAACGCTTAACCCAGAAACTTCTACCAAATACTTGTAATTCTGGTATATATTTTGGCATGTCGTATTGAAAAACCTCAGTACCCATTATCTGTAGCACTAATCTTGGGGTTATCCCCCAGGTTGGGTCAATCTCATCTTTAGCATCACCAAAAACCTGATCTTCCGTAAAACCAAACAATTCCATAGCCCCACGTTTGATCGGGTTAGCAAAACTATATTTTACAAAATTTTTACTTGCGACTAGGTAATCACCTGTTGTATCTTTACCTGAACGTTTTTTTCCTAAAACACCTATTATCATATTAACTTATTTGTACAATAATAGTAAAAACGTTTTAAAAAAACAAATCCCCTTTCGGGGATTTTATTATTTATTTATTTCATTTAGAAATTCGTCCACAACTGATTTATGTATTCTTCTTAAATAATCTTTTGGTTGTTCTTGAACTGGTTGTTCTGGTGCCATTTCTTCAGCACCTGGTTCAGCTGTTGGTTCGGCTTCTGTTGTATCTTCAGAATCTTTATTTTGAAGTTTATTTAACATATCATTCATATCTTCTTCTGTTATCTTTGTCATATCGATTGCAGATAAGATTGAATTAACAACGTATTTATAATCTTTTGATTCTAATTCCTGAGAACCATCTCTCATTTTTTGGGTTAATTTACCAGTGAGTTTTTGAACCGTTTTTAAAATTGGTTCATCAGTGTTTTCAGCCCCAGTTTCTTGAGCTGGTTCTTCTGCGGTTGCAGCGGCTGGATCTAATGCTGGGTCTGTAGTTGTATCGACAGCTGTATCAGCTGGTGTTTCAGTTGAGAAATCTGTGGCTAAATCCGCAGGTTCTTCCGATGGTGCAGCTGTGGTATCAATGCCCGAATCAACCGTTGTATCGGTTGCTGGTGCGGTACCAGTATTCTTAAGTTTTAGGATATAACGCTCAGTTATACTTTTTTTTTTAAAACATCGATGTTTTCTTTAAAATCAACAGATTCGTTAATTTCTCTAAACATCATATTTAAGTGTTTTAAAGCATCAGCGTATGATTTGTAAGAATGCTCATGAATGTTTTGAACACCTGTTAAATAATCATATTCACCGTTTTCATTTTTAGTTTTAATGTAAACGTGTTTTTCTTCTTGTACAATACCATATTCGGTACCGTTAGCCGCTACGGCTTCGTGTAATACATTAGACAAATGGCCAAGAACTGGCGCACTTTCAGTAACCAATTCTTTTTTAATACCAGCAATCTCTAAGATCCTAGCTAATTTATCGTCTACGTTTTCTATTTTTTCAGAACCTATTGGTTTCATATCTTAGTTATTTAAAATAATTATTCTTCTTATAAATATAAGCAAAAAGAGGAAAATATCAATATTCCAGATTTTCTAGGGATAAAAATTCATCTTTGACATCAATACCCATATCAGCTAATTTATCCATATACCCAGATCTTCTTAAATATTTAAAAACCAAATTCTCAGTACTGAACTCACCCGTTGAGTTTAAACCGCTTTTTCTATATGCTCTAATCTTTTCTTTTAATTTTTTTAATTTTAAAATCTTAGCATCCGCATCTTTTTCATTGGCGATGTCGTTTAATTTTTTATCAAATTCTTTTACCTTTTTAACAATATCTTTTTTATTTATCTCTGGTTTTTGTTTACTGGGTTCTTTTCTCCATTTACTATAAAGTATGCTATATATACCATCGGCTGCATCCAAAACCTCTTCAACATCCTGGACATATAACTCAACATCAAACCCCTTGATTTTTATATCATGTTTTAGGTTATATAACTCTTTTTTAGCCGTAAAAAATTCATCAACTAAAATATTATCATCGTTAACAGCTTTTTTATCTACAACAATGTGTAAATCAATATCAGAATACTCTGACCAATTGTAATTAGCTAAACTACCAACAAACAAAATATCTTCAATAGCAAAACTATCAATACCAAAACTTTCAATAAAATCTTTTGCTATCGCAATTAAACGTTCTCTAATCTCTTTTTTAAGTTTTATTTCCTTAAAATTATCAGATGACGGGTTTTCCCAAATATCTGAATATAAGCTAGGTCGAACAGTAAAACTTTTTAAAATATTGTCCATATCAGATAAATATCTGTATTTTCGGTTAAATTAGGTAATCTTCCTCAAATTCTTCAGAAATATAGTGTTCATCCTTTTTTTCAATCCAACCAGTGATGATATATTTATACTGACCATTTTGCGGTGGGTTACCACGATGTTTATGTGTCCATAAAGCTGGTGCTATAACTAATTTACCAACTTCTGGGTTGACTTTAAGTGGGTTGAACTTGAATTCGGTCTCACCACCACTATCAACATCATTTAAATAGTAGATAAAAAACAACTCCCTTTTTGATGTTGTTCCACCCTCATTTTCGTGGTGCCAAGCGTAATAACCTTGGTCGTCAATGTACCTCTGCATTTGCATGTGGGGTTGGCCGTTACTACCCGCCATGTAACAAGATTGGGCCGTCCTAACGGCAGAAGCTTTAGTGGCAAAACCACCTGTCATTGTCATGAAACTGTTACATTCAATGTAATCAACCAAATTACCTAATAAATTTTCTCTCAAGTAATCATAAATGTATAACCAATTTGGGTTGTCTAAATTTAAATGGATCATCAAATCTGTTGAGGATTTTACCAACTTATTTACACCAGCCCCACTAATACCTTCCATTTGATTTTTAGAAGTTTCAAACTCATTTATTATAAACTCACAAACTTCTTTTGGGATGGCTTTTTCGTATATTTTAATTAAATTATCCGTCATAATTTTTTGTTATAAATAATTTTAAAACTGTTAATATCATCGTTTAATCTTAATGGAATACCTTTATGCTCACTAAAATCACATAATTCTGAATTTTTAAAAAAAACAAACGTATTACAACCGTATCTATCGGATAGGTCATCTGAATATTCTTTAACTTTTTTAGCAAATTCGCCAAAATCGTTACCGTCATTTTCAAACAATATTAAGATATTGTTTTTTTCTAGCATGTTGGTGTAAGTGTAGACTAATCTACCCTCTTGCCAAAATTCAATTTTCCAATGCCCTATTTCATTCATCGGATAGGCTCCCCAGGTTCCACCGTTTAAAAACATTTCACCAAAAAACTCATCATTATAATACCATTTAACAAGGTAATTTTGGTTACCACGTATGGAAACCTTAGCCATGTTATGAAAGGTTATGTTGGCTCTTGACTCATATCTTATATCAACGTACATAGGTTAAATTTTTCTATAGGTGTATGCTTTTGCTATATTAGCGTTAAAATATTTACCCTGACTTTCAGCTAAATTCATTGCGGCAAATGTTTCATGGGGCACATCATCATACTCATAAATTGCACCATTATTAAATGTTACTTGTAGTTTTTTAGTGTTTGTATTGTACTTACCTTCTTTGATATTTGAGCTTTCATACGAAACTACTACGTTTTCACCCAAATACTGTTTACTTGTTACTGACATGATCTTCTTCGATGTTAAATTTTACTGTTGGTGTTATTTTTACAAAGTTTTTTATCTTATCCAACTCATATACAATTGTATTATTAATGATAACTGGCCCATTATCAGTTTCTTCTGTTGACTTTGTTGTTACAATTAAATGGTTACCACTTATCATAGATACAACATTGTTTACATCCTGATCGGAGTATTCGATAAAATTACCGTCCTTAAAATAGATTGTTGTTTTTCCCATAATATTTATTTTTAACAAAAGTAGGAAAAAAGTTTGGTTATGTCAAGATTATTACTATCTTTGCATAAAATATATATTCGCACATGAAAGAAAGAATGACAAATGAGTTAAGAAGCGCCTTTACTAGGGGACAATCCGTGGCAATTAAGTATGATGACTCGATGCTTAGGTTACAACATGTTATATTCGGTATCCTTACTACTGAGAATATGATTTATGAGGTTGTCAAAAACAAAGTATTGGATTTTGATGTGATGGTTAATGACTTAAATGACATTAATAAGAGGCTTTCCGATTCATCTAATGGTAAACAAGATGGCATCTTACCTTTTGAGTCAGATCTTCAAGAAATAATTAAAGAGTGTATCGTAAGGAAAAAGCCAACCGACTACATCACTGTTGAGCTTTTCTTTCTAATCTCAATGGAAAAAGATAATGCTATTGTTAAACTTTTTAAGGAATATGGTTTAACAAAAACTTTTATCGCTAAGAAAATTAAACAATTATCGACACCACAAGCCAGCGTATTCTCTAATGATGATGAGTTACCTAGAGATAGGAAACCATTAAACGAGGCAAATAAAAATATTAAATCAAAAACACCAACATTAGATAATTTTGGTCGTGATTTAACTGTTTTAGCACAAGAAGGTAAATTAGATCCTGTAATAGGTCGTGCATCTGAGGTTGAGAGGGTTTGTCAAATTTTAACAAGAAGAAAGAAAAATAACCCGATTCTTATTGGTGATCCAGGTGTTGGTAAGACAGCTATCGCTGAAAGTTTAGCAATTAAAATTGCGAACGGTGATTGCCCAAGGCCTCTAATGAACAAACGTGTTGTAACATTAGATATGACATCGTTGGTTGCTGGTACAAAATATCGTGGTCAGTTTGAGGAGAGAATTAAAGCTATTGTTGATGAGGCTAAAGATAACCCAAATGTGATTCTTTTCATTGATGAATTACATACAATTGTTGGTGCTGGTAATTCATCGGGTTCGTTAGACGCTGCAAACGTATTTAAACCCGCATTAGCCCGTGGAGAACTCCAATGTATTGGTGCAACAACTCTTGATGAATATCGTGAGCATATTGAAAAGGATGGTGCTTTAGATAGAAGATTCCAAAAAGTTATGGTTAACCCACCAATCTTAAGTGAGACTAAAGAAATCCTTATGAATATTAAAGAGAAATACGAAGATTTCCATAAAGTAACATACACTGAAGAGGCTATTGATGAAATTATCGCATTGGCTGATCGTTATATCACAAACAGGGAATTCCCTGATAAGGCTATCGATATCATGGATGAGGCTGGTTCAAGAACTCAGGTAGCGGTTAAGGCACCACAAAAAATAAAGGATCTTGAACTTAAGTTAAAAGAGATTAAGGATCAAAAACAACAAGTTGTTAAAACCCAAAATTTTGAGCAGGCAGCGCAGCTTCGTGATCAAGAGAAAAAGATTCTTACCGAGTTAGATAAAGAAAATTCAATGTGGAAGTTATCGATTAATGATAAAAGAAATATTGTGACGGATGATATGATCTCCGAAGTAGTATCAATGATGACGGGTATACCTGTTAGTAAAGTCTCTGAGAATGAGGTAACAAGATTATTATCAATGGATGGTGAATTGGCTAACTGTGTTATTGGTCAATCAGATGCAATCGATAAAGTTGTTTCATCAATCAAAAGAAACAGAACTGGTATTAGAAAACAATCTAAACCAATCGGTTCATTCTTATTTATTGGACCAACTGGTGTTGGTAAAACAGAATTAGCAAAATGTTTAGCTGAAAAAGTTTTTGGTACTCAAGATGCTATTATCCGTGTCGATATGTCCGAATACTCCGAAAAATTTAATATTAGTAAGTTAATTGGGGCACCCCCAGGTTATGTTGGGTATAACGAAGGTGGTCAATTAACGGAGAAAGTTAAAAATAAACCATATTCTTTGGTTTTATTTGATGAGATTGAAAAGGCTCACCCAGATATTTTCAATGTTATGCTTCAATTACTTGATGAGGGTTATTTAACCGATGCTAACGGTAGAAAAATTAATTTCAAAAATACCATTATCATCATGACATCAAATATCGGTTTGAAAGAGGTTCAAGATTTTGGTACTAAAATCGGTTTTAATGATTCTGAAGCGGATGCGATTGTAAACTCAAAAAGTATTATTGAAAAAAACCTTAAGAAAACTTTTAAACCAGAATTTATTAATCGTTTGGATGAAATTGTTTATTTTAATTATCTAACACAAGATGATGTTGTTAAAATTATTGATTTACAATTAAAGGATTTTGAAAATCACTTAAAAAATGTTGGGTTTACATTTAAAATTGATAAAAAATCTAAAGAATTTATTTTGGAAAAAGGTTTTAATAAACTATACGGGGCTAGGGAAATCCAAAGAACCATACAGAAATATGTAGAGGACCCGATTTCAGACGAAATGTTACGTAAACAAATGCCTAAATCTGGTAAAATAAGTTTAACTTATAATATTAAGAGTGAAAAAATAAACGTTAACATCACAGAATAAAAAAATAGTAAAAAAAAACGTTGTTACTGTTGCCTTATTAGTATTTGATACTATTTATATGTTAGTAGTTTAAACTAACATATATAAATGGCAACAGTAACAATTTATCTTAGAGACGATCTAGGAAGGGCACTATCCTATGCGGAATTAGATGCTAACTTCCAAAATATAAAAGACGTTATAGAAAATCTTGGAATAGATGATCTATCTGACGTTGTAATTAGTGGCCCCAATGAAGGGGACATTTTAGTTTGGAACGATACCACTGGACAGTGGGAAAACACCCAAGATCTTAAGGGTGTTTATATTTTAAATGAGTTATTTGTTACAGGAATGACCGAAAATAGTTCACCGAACTATTTTGTGTCGTTTAATGCAGCTACTGGTGAATATTCATATTCACCTTTATTAACAGGTACTTCTGGTACAGCTGGTACTTCAGGTTATTCGGGTTTGAGTGGTTCTGATGGTACATCTGGTGTTTCTGGAGAATCAGGTAGTAATGGTAGTGATGGTAGTAGTGGTAATGATGGTTCTTCAGGAACTTCAGGGATAAGTGGTGAATCAGGTAGCACTGGTACTTCAGGTGAAAGCGGTGCCGATGGCTCCAACGGAACTTCGGGGATGTCTGGCGAATCTGGGTCAACAGGATCAGATGGTACATCGGGTAATGATGGTAGTAACGGAACCTCAGGTTTAAGTGGAGAAAGTGGTAGTAATGGCACATCAGGTGAAAGTGGTAATGATGGTTCTTCAGGAACTTCAGGAATAAGTGGAGAAAGTGGTTCAACTGGCTCTGACGGTTCTTCAGGAGCAGATGGTTCCAACGGAACCTCTGGTATAAGTGGTGAATCAGGTTCAACTGGTAGTGATGGCACATCAGGTAATGACGGATCTTCAGGGACTTCAGGAGTAAGTGGTGAATCTGGTAGTACTGGTTCAGATGGTTCTTCAGGAGCGGATGGTTCAAATGGAACATCAGGTATATCAGGTGAATCTGGTAGCACAGGAAATGATGGTACGAGTGGTCAATCTGGTACTTCTGGTACAAATGGTATTGATGGTGTTGATGGTGTTGATGGCACAAGTGGGATAAGCGGTAACGATGGTTCTAATGGTACTTCAGGTGTTTCAGGTGAATCAGGGTCAACTGGTACTTCAGGTGAAAGTGGTGCCGATGGTTCCAACGGAACTTCTGGTATTTCTGGTGAATCTGGGTCTACTGGATCAGACGGTTCTTCAGGAGCTGACGGTAGTTTTGGTACTTCAGGTATTTCTGGTGAATCAGGTTCAACAGGGTCTGACGGATCTAGTGGTAATGATGGTTCTTCAGGAACTTCAGGAATAAGTGGAGAAAGTGGTTCTAACGGAACCTCTGGTATAAGTGGAGAATCGGGATCAACAGGATCAGATGGGTCAAGTGGTAATGATGGTAGTTTTGGTACTTCAGGTATTTCTGGTGAATCAGGCAGTAATGGTACATCAGGTGAAAGCGGTAACGATGGTTCCAACGGAACTTCAGGTATAAGTGGTGAAAGCGGTAGTACAGGATCAGATGGATCATCAGGTAATGATGGTTCTTCAGGAACTTCAGGGGTAAGTGGAGAAAGTGGTAGTACAGGTAGTGATGGTAGTAGTGGTGATAATGGTTCAAATGGAACTTCAGGTGAATCTGGCGAAAGTGGGTCTTCAGGATCAACTGGGTCTTCAGGTTCTTCAGGTATAAATGGTTTAAATGGTGAAAGCGGAGCTTCAGGTTCTTCAGGAACTAACGGTTCGGACGGTGATTCTGGTACAACAGGCGTTAACGGGACTTCAGGGGAATCTGGTTCAACTGGTAGTGATGGTAGTAGTGGTAATGATGGTTCTTCAGGAACCTCTGGTATAAGTGGTGAATCTGGGTCTACTGGTTCAGATGGTTCTTCAGGAGCGGATGGTTCTAACGGTACATCTGGCCAATCTGGTGAAAGTGGTTCATCGGGTGAATCTGGTACATCAGGTGAAAGTGGTACTTCTGGTACAAATGGTGTTGATGGTGTTGATGGTGTTGATGGAACTTCAGGAATAAGTGGTGAATCGGGATCAAACGGATCCAATGGTTCTTCAGGTAATGACGGATCAAATGGTACTTCTGGTCAATCGGGTGAAAGCGGTAGCACAGGTTCAGATGGTTCTTCAGGTAATGATGGTTCATTTGGAACCTCTGGTCAATCGGGTGAATCTGGGTCTACTGGATCAGATGGGTCTTCAGGTAATGATGGATCTTTTGGTACTTCTGGCCAATCTGGCGAGTCAGGATCAACTGGTTCAGATGGTACATCAGGCGATAATGGCTCAAATGGGACTTCAGGAATAAGTGGTGAAAGTGGTAGCACAGGTTCAGACGGATCTTCAGGTAATGACGGATCTAATGGAACTTCAGGAATAAGTGGAGAATCGGGATCAACTGGATCTTCAGGTTCTTCAGGTAATGATGGATCTTTTGGTACTTCTGGCCAATCTGGCGAATCTGGGTCTTCTGGATCAGATGGGTCTTCAGGGGCGGACGGTTCATTTGGAACCTCTGGCCAATCAGGTGAATCTGGTTCTACAGGATCCGATGGATCAAGTGGGGCTGACGGTTCATTTGGAACCTCTGGCCAATCAGGTGAATCTGGGTCTTCAGGATCCGATGGTACATCTGGTAATGACGGATCTAATGGTACTTCAGGAATAAGTGGTGAGTCTGGATCAACTGGGTCAGATGGTTCTTCAGGTAATGATGGTTCATTTGGAACATCAGGGATAAGCGGTGAAAGTGGTAGCACAGGTTCAGACGGATCTTCAGGTAATGACGGTTCTTCAGGAACATCTGGTCAATCAGGTGAAAGTGGTAGCACGGGTAGTGATGGTTCTTCAGGAGCTGACGGTAGTTTTGGTACTTCAGGTGAAAGTGGTGAATCGGGATCCTCAGGATCAACTGGATCTTCAGGTTCTTCAGGTATAAATGGTTTAAATGGTGAAAGCGGAGCTTCAGGTTCTTCAGGAACTAACGGTTCTTCTGGTGATAACGGTTCTAACGGAACCTCTGGTATAAGTGGTGAATCAGGTTCAACTGGTTCAGACGGTTCTTCAGGAGCTAACGGTAGTTTTGGAACCTCTGGTATAAGTGGTGAATCTGGGTCTACTGGTTCAGATGGGTCTTCAGGTAACGATGGTTCCAACGGAACTTCAGGTCAATCAGGTGAAAGTGGTTCAACTGGTTCAGACGGATCTTCAGGTAATGACGGATCTAATGGGACTTCAGGAATAAGTGGTGAGTCTGGATCAACTGGTAGTGATGGTAGTAGCGGTGATAATGGTTCAAATGGAACTTCAGGAATAAGTGGAGAATCGGGATCAACTGGTAGTGATGGCACATCAGGTAATGACGGATCTTCAGGGACTTCGGGAATAAGTGGTGAGTCTGGATCAACTGGGTCAGATGGATCAAGTGGGGCTGATGGGTCTTACGGTACATCTGGTCAATCGGGTGAATCTGGTTCCACAGGTAGCGATGGATCTTCAGGTAATGATGGTTCATTTGGAACATCTGGTATATCAGGTGAGTCTGGATCCTCTGGATCAGATGGTTCTTCAGGTAATGATGGTTCATTTGGAACATCTGGCCAATCTGGCGAAAGTGGGTCTTCGGGATCAACTGGATCTTCAGGTTCTTCAGGTATAAATGGTTTAAATGGTGAAAGCGGAGCTTCAGGTTCTTCAGGAACTAACGGTTCTTCAGGTGATGATGGCTCCAACGGAACCTCTGGTATAAGTGGAGAATCGGGATCAACTGGTTCAGATGGTTCTTCTGGTGATAATGGTTCAAGTGGAACTTCTGGTGTATCAGGTGAAAGTGGTAGCACGGGTAGTGATGGCACATCAGGTAATAACGGATCTAACGGTACAAGTGGTTTATCAGGTGAAAGCGGTTCAACTGGTTCAGATGGTACATCAGGTAATGATGGTTCTAATGGTACATCGGGTGTAAGTGGCGACTCTGGGTCAACTGGTTCAAATGGTACAAGCGGTGATAACGGTTCTTCAGGAACTTCAGGAATAAGTGGTGAATCAGGTTCAACTGGATCAGATGGTACATCAGGAAACGAAGGTTCTAACGGTACATCAGGAATAAGCGGTGAAAGTGGTAGTACAGGATCGGATGGTACAAGCGGTGATAACGGTTCTTCAGGAACTTCAGGAATAAGTGGTGAATCTGGTTCTACAGGTAGCGATGGATCTTCGGGTAATGATGGTTCATTTGGAACCTCTGGTCAATCGGGTGAATCTGGTTCTACAGGTAGCGATGGCACATCTGGTGATGGTGGTAGTTTTGGTACTTCAGGTGAAAGTGGTGAAAGTGGGTCTTCAGGGTCAACTGGATCTTCAGGTTCTTCAGGTATAAATGGTTTAAATGGTGAATCAGGCGCTTCTGGTTCTTCAGGAACAAACGGTTCTTCTGGTGATAACGGTTCTACTGGAACATCTGGTTCAAGTGGTGCTTCAGGCTCTACTGGAACATCAGGAAGTTCTGGCGACTCAGCCTCTTCAGGAACAGCTGGTTCTTCAGGAACATCAGGTTCTAATGGTTCAAGTGGTGAAAGTGGGTCATCAGGTTCAGCAGCATCTTCAGGTTCGTCCGCAACTTCAGGTACAATCGGTACTTCTGGTTTAGCCGCAAATAGTGGTTCAAGCGCAACCTCAGGTTCTTCTGCAACCTCAGGTTCTAGCGGTACAAATGGTGCTAGTTCAAACAGTGGTTTAAGTGAAACTTCAGGTTCTTCTGGTTCTTCTGGTACAAATGGTACAACTGGTGTTGCTGGTCAAAGTAGATTATCATTCTCATCTGGTTCAAGTGGTTCTTCAGGAACTTCAGGAACTGGTGGTAATTCTGGCGCTTCAGCTTCTTCAGGTTCTTCAGCAACTTCTGGTACAGTTGGTACTTCTGGTTTAAGTGCGTCTTCTGGTTCAGCTGGATCAAGTGCTACATCAGGAACATCAGGATCAACAGGTAGCGCTGGTTCTTCAGGTGCTTCAGCAACTTCAGGTACGTCTGCATCATCTGGTTCTTCTGCAACTTCAGGAACAAACGGTACTTCGGGTTTATCTTCAAATAGTGGTTCTTCTGCAACCTCAGGTAGTTCTGCTACAAGTGGTACATCAGGATCTTCGGGTTTATCTGCATCTTCTGGTAGTTCAGCAACCTCAGGTTCTTCAGCAACTTCTGGTACAGCTGGATCAAGCGGTGTTTCTTCAACATCAGGAACATCTGCATCAAGCGGATCTTCAGCAACTTCAGGAACAAACGGTACTTCAGGATTATCTTCAAATAGTGGTTCTTCTGCAACTTCAGGTACATCTGCGACTTCAGGTACGACAGGTACAAGCGGTTTAGCTGGTTCAAGTAAAACATCAGGTTCTTCGGGTTCTTCAGGTACATCTGGTTCAAGCGGTGTTGATGGTGCTGATGGTATTTCTGCTATTTCAGCAACATCTGGTTCAAGCGGTTCTACGGGTACAAATGGTACTGGCGGTTTATCTAGTAACTCTGGTTCTTCAGGAACATCAGGTTCATCCGCAACCTCAGGAACAGTTGGTTCTTCAGGTTTAAGTTCTTCTTCTGGATCTTCAGCAACAAGTGGAACATCTGGTTCTACAGGTTCTAACGGTTCTTCGGGAGCATCAGCTTCTTCAGGAACTTCAGCTTCTTCTGGTTCATCCGCAACTTCAGGTACAAATGGTACTTCTGGTTTAGCCGCAAATAGTGGTAGCTCTGGTTCAGCGGGTTCTTCAGGAACTTCCGCTACTTCAGGATCATCTGGTACATCAGGTTCTTCAGGGGCTTCAGCTTCTTCTGGTACATCAGCTTCTTCTGGTAGTTCAGCTACAAGTGGAACAAATGGTACTTCAGGTTTAGCCGCAAATAGTGGGTCATCAGCTTCCTCTGGTTCTTCTGCAACTTCAGGTACAGCTGGTTCTTCAGGTTTAAGTGCATCTTCTGGTAGTTCAGCATCTTCTGGTACTTCGGGAACAAGTGGTTCCGCTGGTTCATCAGGAGCTTCAGCTTCTTCAGGTACATCAGCATCTTCTGGTTCATCCGCAACTTCAGGAACAAATGGTACATCAGGGTTGAGTTCTAATTCAGGTTCTTCTGCAACCTCAGGTAGCTCTGCTACAAGCGGTACATCAGGTAGTTCAGGTTTAAGCGCATCTTCTGGTAGTTCTGCTACGTCAGGAACATCAGGTTCAGCTGGATCAGCTGGTTCTTCAGGTTTAAGCGCATCTTCAGGGACATCAGCGTCAAGCGGATCTTCAGCAACTTCAGGTACAAATGGTACTTCAGGTTTAGCTGCTAATTCTGGATCATCCGCTACAAGTGGGTCATCTGCAACTAGTGGTACATCGGGTTCTTCAGGAAGTTCAGCTTCTTCAGGAACCGCAGGTTCGAGTGGAAATAGTAATAGTTCTGGTTCATCAGGTTCTTCAGGTAGCTCCGCTACTTCAGGTACCGCTGGTACGTCAGGTCTATCTTCAAATAGTGGTAGCTCTGCCACATCAGGATCCTCAGCAACTTCAGGAACCGCAGGTTCTTCAGGATTGAGTGCAAGTTCTGGTAGTTCTGCTACGTCAGGAACATCAGGTTCTTCAGGTTCAGTAGGGTCATCGGGGGCATCTGCATCTTCAGGTACGTCTGCATCGTCTGGTTCTTCCGCAACTTCAGGTACAAATGGTACAAGTGGTTTAAGCGCATTAAGCGGATCCTCAGCGACTTCAGGTAGCTCCGCTACTTCAGGTACAGCTGGTTCTTCAGGTTTAAGTGCTTCAAGTGGTTCTTCTGCAACTTCAGGTACCTCTGGTTCAAGCGGTACAGCTGGTGCTTCAGGTGCTTCAGCTTCTTCAGGTACATCCGCTTCTTCTGGTAGTTCAGCTACAAGTGGAACAAATGGTACATCAGGGTTGAGTGCAAATAGTGGTAGCTCTGCTACATCAGGATCATCCGCAACTTCTGGCTCAGCTGGTTCAAGTGGGTTGTCAGCATCTTCTGGTAGTTCAGCAACAAGCGGTACAGCTGGTTCTACAGGAACAAGTGGTTCATCAGGAGCTTCAGCGTCTTCAGCAACAAGTGGTACAGCTGGTTCTTCAGCAACTTCAGGTACAAATGGTACCTCAGGTTTATCAGCTAATTCTGGTAGTTCAGCTTCATCAGGATCTTCAGCAACTTCAGGAACCGCAGGTTCATCTGGTTTATCAGCTTCTTCTGGTAGTTCAGCAACAAGTGGTACCTCTGGTTCTACAGGTTCTAACGGTTCTTCGGGAGCATCAGCGTCTTCAGGGACATCAGCGTCAAGCGGATCTTCAGCAACTTCAGGTACAAATGGTACTTCAGGATTAAGTTCAAATTCAGGTTCATCAGGAACAAGCGCATCAAGTGGTACATCAGGTACTACTGGTACAGTTGGTTCTTCAGCTAATAGTGGTTCTTCAGGTTCTGCGGGTTCATCCGCAACCTCAGGAACAAGTGGGTCAACTGGTTCAGCTGGTTCTAGTGGGGCTTCAGCTTCTTCAGGAACTTCAGCTTCTTCTGGTTCATCCGCAACTTCAGGTACAGTTGGTACATCAGGATTGTCTCAATTAAGTGGTTCTTCTGGTTCAGCGGGTACATCTGCGACTTCAGGAACATCAGGTTCTTCTGGTTCTTCAGGTAGTGCGGGTACTGATGGTGCGTCAGCATTAAGTAAATCTTCAGGTACATCTGGTTCAAGTGGATCTTCAGGTTCTACTGGTACAAATGGTACTTCAGGTTTAGCTGCAAATAGCGGTTCTTCTGCGACAAGCGGTAGTTCCGCAACAAGTGGTACAACAGGTACCTCTGGTAGTTCAGCGTTAAGCAGTTCTGCTGGTAGTTCAGGTTCTTCAGCAACGTCAGGAACCGCAGGTTCTTCAGGTTTAAGTGCATTATCAGCATCTTCTGGTACATCAGCATCTTCTGGTTCTACAGGTTCTAATGGTACTTCAGGTTTAGCCGCAAATAGTGGTTCATCCGCAACTTCAGGTAGTTCAGCTACCTCAGGAACCGCTGGTACATCAGGGTTGTCACAATTGAGTGGGTCAAGTGGATCCGCTGGTACATCAGCAACTTCAGGAACTTCTGGATCAAGCGGGTCTTCAGGATCGGCTGGTACTGATGGAGCATCCGCTTTAAGTAAATCAAGTGGTACCTCTGGTTCATCAGGATCAACTGGAACTGCGGGTACAAATGGTGCTTCTGCAAACTCTGGTAGTTCAGCAACATCAGGTTCGTCCGCTACTTCAGGTACAGCTGGTACAAGTGGTTTATCACAATTAAGCGGTAGTGCTGGATCCGCTGGTTCTTCAGCAACTAGTGGTACATCAGGATCTTCAGGATCTTCAGGTTCTGCTGGTACAAGTGGTCAATCAGCAAATAGTGGTTCTTCAGCAACTTCAGGTTCATCTGCAACTTCAGGAACAGTTGGTACATCAGGTTTATCAAGATTGTCTGGTTCTTCAGCAACAGCTGGAACGTCTGGTACTTCAGGTACGGATGGACAATCAGCTACATCAGATACTTCAGGAACGTCTGGTTCAAGCGGTTCAACTGGTACATCAGGTACAGATGGTCAATCGGCATTAAGTAAATCAAGTGGTACATCAGGTTCAAGTGGATCTTCAGGATCAGCTGGTACAAATGGTGCATCCGCAAATTCAGGGTCTTCAGCAACTTCTGGTTCATCCGCAACCTCAGGCACAGCTGGTACTTCTGGTTTGTCTCAATTGAGTGGTTCATCGGGTTCTGCTGGAACTTCAGCTACTTCAGGTACATCTGGATCAAGTGGATCTTCAGGTTCAGCTGGTACAGACGGTGCTTCTGCATTAAGTAAATCTTCAGGAACTTCTGGTTCTTCAGGATCAAGCGGATCAACTGGTACAAATGGTACTTCAGGTAATGCAGGTAATAGTGGTTTAAGCGCAACTTCAGGTTCTTCTGCAACAAGCGGTACAACTGGTACAAGCGGTACAAATGGTGCTTCAGCTAACTCTGGTTCATCTGGTACAAGCGCTTCTTCAGGTACAACTGGTACAACTGGAACTTCAGGTTCTTCAAATAATAGTGGTTCTGCTGGAACTTCAGGTTCTTCAGGATCAAGTGGTACAAGCGGTACTGTTGGTGCTTCTGCAAACTCTGGATCTTCAGGATCAAGTGGTTCTTCTGCAACTTCAGGTACAGCTGGTACAAATGGTTTATCTCAATTATCAGGTTCTTCAGGATCGGCTGGAACTTCAGCAACTTCTGGAACTTCAGGTAGTTCAGGTAGTTCAGGATCAGCAGGTACAGACGGTGCATCGGCATTGAGTAGATCTTCGGGTACATCAGGTTCTAGTGGGTCTACAGGTACAAACGGTACAAATGGTGCATCCGCAAATTCAGGTTCTTCAGCAACTTCTGGTAGTTCCGCAACAAGCGGTACCGCAGGTACATCAGGTTTGTCACAATTAAGCGGTTCTTCAGGGTCTGCTGGTTCTTCAGCTAGCTCAGGTACAACTGGTACTTCAGGTACCGCTGGTAACTCAGGTTTATCACAATTAAGCGGATCGAGTGCATCAAGCGGTTCTTCAGGAACAAACGGTACATCGGGTTTAAGTAGATCTTCAGGTTCATCGGGTACATCAGGTTCTTCTGGAACAAATGGTACGGACGGTGCGTCTGCTTTGAGTAGATCTTCGGGTACATCAGGTTCTAGTGGGTCTACAGGTACAAACGGTACAAATGGTGCAAGTGCAAATAGTGGTAGCTCAGGTTCTGCTGGGACTTCAGCTACATCAGGAACAGCTGGTACATCAGGTTTAAGTCAACTTTCGGGTTCTGCTGGTAGTTCGGGTTCTTCAGCAACTTCTGGAACATCAGGTAGTTCAGCGTTAAGCGGTTCAGCTGGTAGTGCAGGTTCTTCCGCAACCTCAGGAACTTCAGGGTCATCTGGTTTATCAGCGTCTTCAGGATCGGCTGGTACATCAGCATCTTCAGGTAGTACAGGAACAAACGGTACATCTGGTTTAAGCGCAAATAGTGGTTCTTCAGCAACATCAGGTAGCTCCGCTACTTCAGGAACCGCTGGTACAAACGGTTTATCTCAATTATCTGGATCTTCAGGTAGTGCGGGTACTTCGGCTACAAGTGGAACTTCAGGTTCTTCTGGTAGTTCAGGTTCTTCTGGTACAGATGGTGCTTCAGCATTAAGTAGAAGTTCTGGAACTTCAGGTTCTTCAGGTTCAACTGGTACAAACGGTACAAACGGTGCATCAGCAAACTCAGGTTCTTCAGCTACTTCTGGTAGTTCAGCAACTTCAGGTACAGCTGGTACAAGTGGTTTATCACAATTAAGTGGTAGTGCGGGTTCAGCTGGCTCTTCAGCAACATCTGGTACAAGTGGGTCTTCTGGTTCTGCTGGTACAAGTGGCCAATCAGCGAATAGTGGTAGCTCAGCTACTTCAGGTTCTTCAGCTACTTCAGGTACGGTTGGAACCTCAGGTTTAAGTAGATTATCAGGTTCTTCAGCAACGGCTGGTACATCAGGTACTTCAGGTACGGATGGTCAATCTGCTTTAAGTGATACTTCAGGTACATCTGGATCAAGTGGTTCAACTGGTACTTCAGGTACGGATGGCCAGTCTGGTTTAAGCAGAAGTTCTGGAACATCAGGTTCATCTGGATCGACTGGTTCAAACGGTACAAATGGTGCTTCAGCTAACTCAGGTAGTTCAGCTACAAGTGGTTCTTCAGCGACCTCAGGTACGGTCGGTACATCTGGATTATCTCAGTTAAGCGGTAGCTCAGGTTCAGCGGGAACATCAGCAACTTCAGGAACTTCTGGTTCTTCAGGATCAAGTGGTTCAGCTGGTACAGACGGTGCTTCTGCATTAAGTAAATCTTCGGGAACATCAGGTTCTTCAGGATCAAGCGGATCAACTGGTACAAATGGTACTTCAGGTTTAGCTGCAAATAGTGGTTCTTCAGGAACATCCGCATCAAGTGGTACATCAGGTACTACTGGTACAGTTGGTTCTTCAGCTTTAAGTAGTTCATCTGGTAGTTCAGGTTCTTCAGGGTCTAGTGCAACTTCAGGAACAGCTGGATCCTCAGGTTTAAGTGGTTCTGCTGGTTCTTCAGCAACTTCTGGAACATCAGGTTCAACTGGTTCTAATGGAACTTCGGGTGCGAGTGCAAATAGTGGTTCTTCAGCAACTTCTGGTTCATCTGCTACAAGTGGTACCGCTGGTACTTCAGGATTGGGTAGATTAAGTGGTTCTTCAGCAACAGCTGGTACATCAGGTACTTCAGGTACAGATGGTGTGTCTGCTACAAGTGATACTTCTGGAACAAGTGGTTCTTCAGGTTCTACAGGAACTTCTGGAACAGATGGTCAATCATCATTAAGTAGATCAAGTGGAACATCAGGTTCTTCAGGTTCTACGGGTACAAATGGTACTAATGGTGCGAGTGCGAATAGTGGTAGCTCCGCTACATCAGGTTCTTCAGCAACTTCTGGAACGGTTGGAACCTCAGGATTGTCTCAATTAAGCGGATCTTCAGGTAGTGCTGGATCAAGTGCAACTTCTGGAACATCTGGTTCTTCAGGATCATCAGCATCTTCAGGTAGCGCTGGTACAAGTGGTCAATCGGCAAATAGTGGTTCAAGCGGTACTTCAGCATCTTCAGGATCTACTGGTACAAATGGTACTGCGGGTCTTTCTGGTTTATCACAATTAAGTGGATCAAGCGCATCAAGTGGTTCTTCTGGAACAACTGGTACCGCTGGTACAAACGGTTTATCAAGACTGTCTGGTTCTTCAGCAACAGCTGGAACGTCTGGTACTTCAGGTACGGATGGTGTGTCTGCTACAAGTGATACTTCTGGTACATCGGGATCAGCTGGTTCAACTGGTACTTCAGGTACAGATGGTCAATCAGGTTTAAGTAGAAGCTCAGGTTCTTCAGGAACTTCAGGTTCGTCTGGGTCTACGGGTACAAATGGTACTTCAGGTAATGCTGGTAATAGTGGTTTAAGTTCAACCTCAGGTTCTTCGGCAACAAGTGGTACAACTGGAACAAATGGTACAAATGGTGCTTCTGCAAATGCGGGTTCATCAGGTTCTAGTGGTTCTTCAGCAACTTCAGGTACAGCTGGAACCTCAGGTTCTTCAAATAATAGTGGCTCAGCTGGAACTTCAGGTTCTAGTGGGTCTACAGGTACAAATGGTACAAATGGTGCATCTGCAAATGCGGGTTCATCAGGTACAAGTGCATCTTCTGGTACTACAGGTACAGCTGGTACAAATGGTTTATCTCAATTATCAGGTTCAAGTGGTTCTGCGGGTACATCTGCGACTTCAGGAACTTCAGGTAGTTCAGGTTCAGCGGCTACTTCAGGATTGAGTGCCAACTCGGGTTCTTCAGCAACTTCTGGTTCTTCAGGATCAACTGGTACAAACGGTACAAGTGGTCAATCAGCAAACAGTGGTTCTTCAGGGTCTGCTGGTTCTTCAGCCACCTCAGGAACAGTTGGTACATCAGGTTTAAGTCAACTTTCTGGTTCAAGTGGTTCTTCTGCAACTTCAGGTACTTCTGGTTCAAGCGGTACAGCAGGTGCTTCAGGGTTGTCACAATTAAGTGGATCCTCTGCTTCTTCTGGTTCAAGTGGTACAAATGGTACTTCAGGTTTAAGTAGATCTTCAGGATCTTCAGGAACGTCTGGGTCTTCAGGAACAAATGGTACAGATGGTGCTTCAGCATTAAGTAGAAGTTCTGGAACTTCAGGTTCTTCAGGTTCAACTGGTACTGCTGGTACAATTGGTTCAAGTAATAATAGTGGCTCAGCTGGAACTTCAGGGTCTTCAGCAACTTCAGGTACGGTTGGTACTTCAGGTTTAGCTGCAAATAGTGGTTTAAGTGTAACTTCTGGAACTTCTGGAACTTCTGGTTCTAGTGGTTCTAAAGGTACTGACGGTACTGCGGGTGTATCAGGTGCTTCAGCATCCTCTGGAACTTCGGCTTCTTCTGCAACAAGCGGAACAGCTGGTACTTCAGGGTTGTCTCAATTAAGTGGTTCTTCTGGTTCTTCTGGTTCTTCAGCTAGCTCAGGTACAACTGGTACTTCAGGTACAGCTGGCGCTTCAGGGTTGTCACAATTAAGTGGCTCTTCTGCTTCTTCAGGTTCTTCAGGAACAAATGGTACATCGGGTTTAAGTAGATCTTCAGGTTCTTCAGGAACAAGTGGTTCTTCTGGAACAAATGGTACAGATGGTCAATCATCATTAAGCAGATCAAGTGGTACTTCAGGTAGTTCAGGCTCAACTGGTACAAATGGTACTAATGGTGCGAGTGCGAATAGTGGTTCTTCAGCAACAGCTGGTAGTTCCGCAACAAGTGGTACCGCTGGTACTTCAGGTTTATCACAATTAAGTGGTTCATCGGGTTCTTCTGGTTCAAGCGCCACATCGGGTACATCGGGCTCAAACGGAACAGCTGGTAATTCAGGATTGTCTCAATTAAGCGGATCAAGCGCTTCTTCAGGTTCTTCAGGAACAAATGGTACATCAGGTTTAAGTAGATCTTCAGGTTCTTCAGGAACAAGTGGTTCTTCAGGAACAAATGGCACAGATGGAGCGTCTTCATTGAGTAGAAGTTCTGGAACTTCGGGGTCAAGTGGATCAACTGGTACAAACGGTACAAATGGTGCTAGTGCAAATAGCGGTTCTTCAGGATCAGCTGGTACTTCAGCTACTTCAGGTACAGCAGGTACAAATGGTCTATCACAATTAAGTGGTAGCTCAGGTTCAGCTGGTTCAACTGGTACTTCAGGTACTAATGGCCAATCTGGTTTGAGTAGATCTTCTGGTACATCTGGTAGCTCAGGTAGTACAGGTTCAAACGGTACTTCAGGTGCGGCTGGTAACTCAGGATTGAGTGCAACAGCTGGTTCTTCAGCATCTTCTGGATCAACAGGTACTGCGGGTACAAACGGTTTATCACAATTAAGTGGTAGCGCAGGTTCATCTGGTTCATCCGCAACTTCAGGTACGAGCGGATCAAACGGAACAGCTGGTAATTCAGGATTGTCTCAGTTGAGTGGATCAAGTGCTTCTTCAGGTTCTTCAGGAACAAACGGTACAGTTGGTACATCAGGATTGTCAAGATTATCTGGCTCTGCTGGTACTTCAGGTACTTCTGGAACAACTGGTACCGCTGGTACAGACGGTGCATCGGCATTGAGTAGATCTTCAGGGACCTCAGGTTCTTCAGGATCAACAGGTACAAATGGTACTGCGGGTAATTCAGGTAATAGTGGTTTAAGTGGTAGTTCTGGTTCTTCAGCAACTTCAGGTTCTTCAGGAACAAATGGTACTGCGGGTGCTTCAGGATTAAGCTTAAATAGCGGTTCATCAGCGACATCAGGTACAACTGGTACTTCAGGTACAGCTGGCGCTTCAGGTTTATCACAATTAAGTGGTTCATCTGCAACCTCAGGTTCAAATGGTACAAATGGTGTGGCAGGTAACATAGGTGCGTCAGCATTAAGTGGTTCATCTGGATCAACTGGTACAAATGGTACTTCAGGTAATGCTGGTAATAACGGTTTAAGCGCATTAAGTGGCTCATCTGCTTCATCTGGTTCTTCAGGAACAAATGGTACAGTTGGTACATCAGGTTTATCAAGATTGTCTGGTTCTTCAGCAACAGCTGGTACATCAGGTACTTCAGGTACAGATGGTATATCCGCTGCAAGTGATACATCAGGTTCTTCTGGATCAGCTGGTTCAACAGGTACTTCAGGTACAGATGGTGTTTCTGGTTTAAGTAGGTTGTCTGGTTCTTCAGCAACAGCTGGTTCATCAGGTACGTCTGGTACAAACGGTCTTAACGCAACTTCAGGTCAAAGTACTTTTTCTGCGATAAGTGGTTCTTCAGGAACTTCTGGTACAACTGGTACTGCGGGTGTTGCTGGTAATAGTGGTTTATCACAATTGTCGGGTTCTTCAGGTTCTTCAGGAACAACTGGTACAAATGGTACTGCTGGAGCTGCTGGTAATAGTGGTGCCTCTGCAAACTCAGGTTCGTCTGGATCTACAGGTACAAACGGTACTAACGGTAATAATGGTAACAATGCGGTAAGTGGCGCTTCAGGCTCTTCAGGATCTAATGGTACAAACGGTACTGTTGGTTTAATGGCTAACTCAGGTGCTTCTGGTTCCTCAGGGTCATCTGGTTCTTCAGGAACAAATGGTACAAATGGTACATCAGGTTTAAGTAGATTAGCTGGTTCTTCTGCAACTTCAGGTTCTTCTGGTACAACTGGTACTGCGGGTACTGATGGTGCGTCAGGGTTATCAAGAAACTCTGGTTCTTCAGGTACCAGTGGTTCAACTGGTACTTCAGGTACAACTGGTAACTCAGGTTTATCACAATTAAGTGGTTCTTCAGCATCTTCTGGTTCATCTGGATCTACAGGTACGGCTGGTACAAATGGTTTAGCCGTTCCTTCTGGCACAAGTACACTTTCAGGTTCTTCAGGATCATCAGGTACGTTTGGTACAAATGGTGCTGCGGGTAACAACGGATTGAGTGCTAACTCTGGCTCTAGCGGTTCTTCAGGGTCTGCTGGTACAAACGGTATAAACGGTGGTAATGGTGCATCAGCATTGAGTGGTTCGTCTGGATCTACAGGTACAAACGGTACCTCAGGTAACAATGGTAACAACGCTGTAAGTGGTGCATCTGGTTCAAGTGGTTCAAACGGTACAAACGGTACAGTCGGTTTAATGGCTAACTCAGGTGCTTCAGGTTCGTCTGGATCAAGTGGTTCTTCAGGAACAAACGGTACGGTTGGTACATCAGGTTTAAGTAGATTAGCTGGTTCTTCTGCAACAGCTGGAACATCAGGTACCTCAGGTACAGATGGTCAATCGGGTTTAAGCAGAAGCTCAGGTTCTTCAGGTTCAGCTGGATCAACTGGTACTTCAGGTACAGATGGTGTTTCAGGTTTATCAAGATTATCTGGTTCTTCTGGATCAAGTGGTTCTTCAGGAACAAATGGTACTATCGGTGTGAATGGTAACAGCGGTAACTCTGGCTTAAGTGGTACAAATGGTTCTACTGGTACTAACGGTAACAATGGCGCTAACGGTAACTCAGGTAATAGTGGTTTATCGGGTTCAAATGGTACAAACGGTACTAACGGTAACAATGGCGCTAACGGTAACTCAGGTAATAGTGGTTCATCTGGATCTACAGGTACGGCTGGTACAAATGGTTTGGTTGTTCCTTCTGGTACAAGTACACTTTCAGGTACATCTGGTTCTTCGGGAACAAATGGTACAAATGGTGCTGCGGGTAACATTGGTGCATCAGCATTGAGTGGTTCGTCTGGATCTACAGGTACAAACGGTACCTCAGGTAATGCTGGTGCTAACGGATTATCGGCAAACTCTGGTTCATCTGGATCTTCTGGATCAACTGGTACTCAGGGTACAAGTGGTAATGATAGAATATCAGGTGCTTCAGGATCAAGTGGTTCTTCAGGTACAAGCGGTACAATAGGTTTAGTTGCTAACTCAGGAGCCTCTGGTTCATCTGGTTCTTCAGGGTCTAATGGTACAAACGGTGCTGCGGGTAACATAGGTGCGTCAGCATTAAGTGGCTCATCTGGATCAACTGGTACAAATGGTACTTCAGGTAATGCTGGTAACATTGGTGCTTCTGCAAACTCTGGCTCTTCTGGTTCTTCAGGATCAAGCGGTACAAATGGTACTGTGGGTGCTAATGCATTAAGCGCAGGTTTTGGCGTAACACAGGCAAGTGGTACATCAGGTAGTTCAGGATCAACTGGTACAAACGGTACTGTTGGTAATAATGGTAACGCTGGGGCTAGTGGTTTATCTCGTACTTCTGGTTCTTCAGGATCAACTGGTACAAACGGTACGTCTGGTAACAACGGTAACTCAGGTATTAGTGGTTTATCAGGTTCTTCTGCAACAGGTGGTACAACTGGTACTGGTGGTGTATCGGGTCTTTCTCGTACAGCTGGTTCTTCTGGTACTTCAGCAACAGCTGGTACTTCAGGTACATCAGGTGCTGGTACATCAGGTGTTGGTGCTAACGGTACTTCGGGTGCTAACGGATCTTCTGGTACTTCTGGTACATCTGGTACTTCAGGTGCTGGTGGTACGGCTGGTACTGGTAGATTGTCATCTTCTTCAGGTACATCTGGTACAAATGGTACATCTGGTGCAAATGGTACAAATGGTACCGCTGGAGCTGCTGGTAACTCAGGTGCAAATGGAGCTGGTGGTACTTCAGGTATTAATGGTTCAAACGGTACATCAGGTGTTGCTGGAACAAGTGGACAATCAATTAGCGGTACATCAGGTATCAGCGGTGGTTCATTCACAAACCAACCTGACTACTTAGTTAGAACTGTGAGTACAACACAAGTACAAAGCGTTAGCTTCTTGAAAGCGGATATAGCTAATACAAGATTAGGTATTAACAATGCTACTCCAGCATATACATTAGATGTTACTGGTACTATCTACGCATCTGCTGATGTTATTGCATACTCAGATCAAAGAGTTAAGGACAATGTTGTTACAATTAGTGATGCCTTAAATAAAGTAAGAAATATGAGAGGTGTTAACTATACAAGAAATGATATTGAAGATAAATCTTTGAAAATGGGTGTTATCGCACAGGAAGTTCAAAAAGTTGTCCCAGAAGTTATCTCGACAAGGGAATCCGATGGACACTTAGCGGTAGCTTACTCAAACTTGGTTGGTTTACTTATCGAGGCGATAAAAGATCTTGATAAAGAGATCCAAGATTTAAAGAAATAATAAAATAAGAAAGGGGCCTAGCGCCCCTTTTTTTATTTCCTTAAACCGTTAAGTGATTTTAAAGCCCTTTCTTTAGCCCTTTCCTTATCAATTCTGACGTTTTCATCAACAAATGTGTACTTTATATTACCCAGGGATGTAATGATCTCTAAAGCGATATTTCTGGCTTGTTGTGCAAAACTAATACTAACATACTCCATCTTTGAATGCATGTTATAATAACCTACTGAATAGTTGATGCATGAGAAATCATAAAACGCACCAAGAATACTAACATCAGTATATGGGTGTCTACCTAAAGAATAATCACCCATGTAATCTTCCAATATTGGCTTTATTGTTTTATAAAAATCACCATTTTCGTCAAATAACTTAACACCATTACAATAGTGTGTAACCCAATCGTTTTCAGGTGCATCAAATTGTAAAGCATAACCAACATCCTGAAAAAAAACTTCATCTGCTAGTGTTGACCCGAAACAACCATATTCCTCAGATACGAAAAAAGCCGCTTTTAAGACCTCTACACGCTCAAGTAACTCCAAACATACATAAACACCCGCCTTATTATCCCCACCGCAGCCAGTGGGCTTATTTGTACCTTTTTCAACCGCATATATAATGTCTTCTTCATCTGGGTGATGTAAGATATCCATATCAACAATTCTATGCACAGAATCAGTGTGTGCAACAACACATGGATAATGTTCGGCAATACCCTTTGTTACGAAGATATTACCGTGTTCATCAATAACATAATCCAGATTACTTTCACTAAGATATTTGGTTATTTTTGCTATAAGATATTGTTCTTGCCCACAATAAGTTGGTGTTGAAAGAATATCTTTTAATTTTTCTTTACTCATTAAAATAAGATTTTAAATTTTCTTTATCTATTACGTTTTTTAAAGCGGCTATATAATTCGGAGCTTCAGCGTAATTACTATTTTTCAAATATATAAAGTAATCCTCATCATTACCTAATCTAATACCCTTTAAATTATATTGTTGCAGATAAGCCATATCAAGCACACACCTTTGCCATGTGTTATATTTAGCATATTTACCATCAACAGCAATATTGGTGGTATTTCTTGAACCAGGTATTGTCATACCAAATAGATTATTATTTGATTTATAAAGTTCGCTCTTAAAATTACCAGATTCAATAATAGCCTGGGCCATTATAATGTGTGGGAATTTAATACCAGATTCTTTTAGTTCTTTAGCTAGTTTTTCTTTATTAATAGCGTTACGTTCTTTTTCCCAATTAATATGAATATACTCTTTTTCATATTTAGTGAGTGTACCGCTGGTATACCTACCAATAAAAAAGGAACCAACCATCAATAAAATGGTGGTTCCTAATGCTATCCTTATACCCAATTTGTTCTTAACAAATTTGAGTTGTTTTTCGTCATATTTATAAAACATAGTTGTTGCTATTATATGTTATAGCAACAAATATACCTAAAAAAACTTACCAAAAAAACTTTTTTTATCTTTTTTTTCTAAATTTTCTTCAATGACCTCTTGAACTGGCTCTTCTTTTTTGGTTAAAAGTCTATTAACAGCGTCTATAACAGTTTGAGTTTCAATAGTTTTAGAACATTCAAAGTGTCTTGGTGTATCTTTGTGATCTGGGCACCATTCCCAATCCCCTGGGTTTAACCAATGTCTATTAAAACATCCGTTACAAACATTTGGGTTAAAAATCCTTTCACAGTCAGCAAACTCAGATAAAGGGTAACTAAATCCAGAGATAAGAACTGTAGGTGTTCCGATAGCCCAAGATAACCAACTTAAACCACTACCTAAACCAATAAAAGCCGATGCGTGTTTAATGTCAATCATTCTATCAACCAGATCAATATGACCACCAGTTTTATCAATAACATTTCTTAATGTACCACCAAGTTTTGAATCATGCCAAGCATCACCCAGTTTTTCTGATGTAATCATAACAACCTTATAACCACTAGCATTTAAGTGATCAATAACACCTTGCCATCCACCTGGATGATTCCAATATTTAGCGTGTGCAGATGCGTGAGGTGCAATAATAACATATTTACCTTCAATTCTACTAGGCTCTTCTGGTACAAAAACCTTTGGTTTAACCTCTTCATAATCCAACCCTAGAATACATGAACTAGTTTCTTGTAAAGGGTGCTGTTTAAAATCAATCGGGATTTTGGTTTTAACAACCTCTTTATTATCGTAAAACCAACCAATCTTATACATTGCGTATAAATCAATAACAGGTGTACCAGGTTTAACAAATTCAATTTCTGGATACATACCTTCAAACCATTCATTATGGAATGTTGAGCACAAAACTTTACACCCGTGTTTTTTTCTGAACTCATCCGCATACGGAAACCAAGCCATTGTATCACCAACAGCGGAGCTATCTAAATGGATGTAAACCCTTTTATCTTTACAATCGTATGTGTGTTCAAAAACTAACTCTTCGGTTTCTAACTCATATACTTTAATATTCCATTCGATAAAATATTCAATGGCACTTTTAGTCCACATGTTATTTGTAATCTCAGATACGTGATGAACGTGCCCAGTTTTATTATCAGAAAAAACAACCTTGTATTTTTTTGATATCGGTCCTTTAATTTCACATAAAGCACCATTTACAAAATGTACTATAAATGAGTTTGCTGGTTGTTTGTAATCTTTTGCTAAGATTTCAGTATTATTGTATTCGTTAATTAAGATGTCCTTCATATTTTTTGTAGATAAAATTATTTATTATTAATAAGTCAACAACGTCATTCTGTAAATGATTAAACGCTTCGTTTGGGTGACATACGATTGGTTCTTCGTGTACATTAAATGATGTATTTAAAAGAACAGGTACGCCAGTTATTTTATTATATTCATCCAAAACTTTATAGAATGTTGGATTGCTTGTTTTAGTTACTATTTGTATCCTAGCCGTTTTATCCTTAGGATGAACAACTGTTGGTATTCTATTGGCCCACTCAGGTCTTGTATCATATAACATCGTCATAAACTCAGCTGTATATCTTGATTTTGTGACATTAAAAATTGTATCAGCATGTTCTTCCATTACAGCTGGCGCAAATGGCATGAAATCATTTCTTTGTAGTTTGTTATTAATTTTATCATATGTATCTGGGTTAGTTACCTCACCAATAATACTACGATTACCTAAAGCCCTTGGGCCGTGCTCATACCTTCCGTTGAACATACCGATAATTTTACCCTCAGCCAAGTATTTTGCTGCCAATTCTGGGGTGAATATCTCCCTTGAAAATTTATTTTGGTCCCAAAAATGTTCACCAACTTCAGCATCAGTATACTCCGTACCCATAAACATGTTTTCTAATCTAAATGGCTTGAACCCTGGTGTAAACATTTTATGTACCAATAAAGCACAACCAAGCGGACAACCTTCATCACCCATTGGGGGTGCGACAAACATTTCATCAACCCAATATAATTCATTGATGCGTTTATTTAATTTTACATTAGCAAAAACTCCACCAGCTACAGCAACTTTTTTAATGTTTGGGTACATGTTATGTAAGTTATTAAAAACTTGTAATATTTTTTCCTCAAAAACAAATTGCCCTGTATATGCTAAGTCAGCTTTTGTCCCAAAAAACACTTTAGAACCTAATGATTTATAATATCTGGTATAAAAATCAACATAAATTTGACCTAATAGTACATCTGATTGGTCTTTATCGGTGTGTATACCCTCAATTTTAATACACTCATTAAAGGCTTGGTATGATAGGCTATCATGTCTACCGTGTGCGGCCATACCAACAACTTTACCTTCATCTTTAAGTCTTCTAAAACCTAAAAATTCTGTTAACATGGCATAATAATGACCAAAAGATTTTCTTGTTAAATCCAAACCATCGATATAATCTAAATCACCATTAGAACCTACGAAATATTTTGCACTATACTGTCCACCGCTGGCATCCATGGTAACAACAAGTGTGTCATCATCAAAACCGCTCATATAATAAGCAGTCCCAGCGTGTGAATCATGATGATCAATGAATATGAATTTCTGTTCAGGGAATAGACCTAACCCTAAGCTTTCCCAAAATACTTTAACCTCATGTTTGGGGTAATAACTCGTTATATAATCAACTGAGTTTGGATCTAGGTTAAATCTTTTAACCGCTTCATACATTGATAACTGTGGGTATCTAAAATAACCGCCATAAAAATCTTTGTAAACTTTTATTCTTGTATGCCTTTCTTCTTCTAAAGAAAAGATTATCTTACCGTTCTCTATTAAGCTTATACCACAAGAATGTGATCCAGCTGAAAGCCCTAATATCCTCATTGTTGTGCGTATTGTTTATAAACTTCTAATAATTCTTTTGATCTATTGTACCATGATAAAGACTCAGCGTGTTGAATAGCTCTTTCACGGTATGAATCGTAATTAGCTATAATATCATCTAACCCACGTACAATATCTGTAACCTTTCTAGGTGCTCTCCACATACCGTTAAAATCAGTTTCCATCTCAATGGCACCGTTAATTGGTAAGCCACATGCAGCGGCCTCTAATATAGTTAAATTAGGGTGGCCAGCTTCTAATTCAGAAGGGTGCATAAAAATTGTATGTCTATGGTATAGATTAACTAATTCATCTTGATTAGGTTCCCACTCAATTGATAATTTTGCGTACCCATTAACCCACGGATTCTCATTAAAGAAATTTTGGTTATTTCTTGGACCAGCAATTGTGATCGGTAGATTTCTTGCCATTGCGGCTTGAATTGCAAAGCCAAAACCTTTTCTATCGTACCCATCCATACCAGCTAATCCGTTATTAGCTAAACATAATAGTTTATGCTCTTTAGGTCTGATGTCTGAAGGGTGATAAAAATCGGTATTCACACCATGTGAAAAATAAATAGCTTTTTCTGTTTCAAAGTAAGGTACTAAAAATCTACCTGGCATTAATGAAACCTGTGACTCGAGAATAGCCCTATTATTTTGGTTGAACACATAAGACCCCTTACCATAGTAATAAGCGTGGTGATCATGTAATTGATAAATGTATGGTATACCTCTATCGTGTAAAAAATGGCATAAATTGGCCATGTGCACGTGAACAACATCATATTCACCTGGTTGAATTTCATTTGCATATTTGATGTCAACCTCATGCCCTAATAATCTTAAATTCTGGGTAAATTCCCATACTATTTTTTCTACAGCACCCCAATTAGGTGGTGGCACTGGTATTCCACATCCAGGATGTACTTGACAAATTTTCATATTCTCTTTTTTGCGTATAATAATGCTAGGTTTGTTTCTTTGTGTACTTGTTCATAATTTACATCAAACCCATTTAATGTAAATTTTTCAATTATATCTAATATTTTATCATAATTATCATATATACTATGTAGTTCTACTACCCATTTGTTCGCTCTTTTCATCGTATCATTTGACATGTTAATTAATAATGGGTATTCCCACCACTCAATGTCAACTTTAATAAAATCGATGTGGGTTAAACCAAAATCATGTAACATTCTCTCTATGTTATAGTGACCAATTTCATCTCTATCCGAAACAAATGCTTGTGTTATGGTAACATTTTCATTTGTATTTTGTCTTAAACATTCCACATAAGTTTCATCACACTCAAATGAGTAAACATGTTTTGCTTTACGATAATTTAGTGCGTAGTTAGTAAAAAAACCAACATTAGCACCACAGTCAACAACAATATCCCCTTTTTCAACTTCAACACCATATCTTGAGTATTCGTGATCTAACCAAATTTCTTTAAATACCGATTCACACCACCCAAGACTAAAATCTGGGTGTTTAGTGTTTAATTTATGCCCGTGTAAATACATTAATTAGTGAAAATTGCTGCGTAGTCGTTGTCTTTATTTTTATCTTTTCTATCTACAATAGAATATCCTGGTAAATGTTTAGTATAAATCTTGTTTGCCATTGCACCGTGTAGTTTGGCAACTTTGGTCATCCACAAGTCAAACGCATCCCATTTACACGTTTCAAATCTTTCTACAAAAGTAGGTAATTTTTCTCTATTAATCAAGTAAGATTGCGCTGGTGCAAAAATACTTAAATTAAGCATTAAATCCTCACGCTCACCACTATATCTCTCAGCGCAGTAGTTACCAAAACCAACCATATCAACATTTTCTTCTTTAGCCAGTTGTGACCATCTAATTAAATTATCATACAATTCCTGGTAAGGTGCATCAATTATGACATCACCCTCAAACACTAAGATGAAATCATATTTGTTGTTATCTGGTAAAGTTATACCGTTTTTATGTGCCAAGAAACAGCCGTAATGCCCTGGGGATAGTTTGAAGTACCCTGGTTCAGGTGCAACATCATGTGGTCTATTACACGTATCAACTGGCGGTAACTCTTTGTAGATCTCGTTGATTTTTTCATAGTATTCAACATTGTCGAAGTTACTAGCAAAATCTTTTAAAGAAAAAGCTGAACGTAACTCTTTAGGGTTGGTTGATGGTTCAGTAACTAAATGTACAATTCTAATTTTAGGTTTTGAACTATCATTATCACTCAATAAATTGATGCCGTTAATATCACCTTTATATTCAAACATTCCGTTATTCGGTAAGACATTTGTGATATAATCATTGTTAATTCTTAAAAACTTACTTTCAATAAATTGTTGGGTATCCTTATCAAAGGACTGATAATCAACGGTATATTCAGCGTTTTCATCTAAATTATAACCAACCATGTTATACCAAGCACCTCTACCTGTTACAGTAATTTGTTCCTCTTTAAGTAAAGACCCATTCTTATTAATTTTAATATTAACAATTCTACTGTCAATTGAATTTGATACCTGGAAATAAACAACAAACGAGTTAGGTACTGTTGTTGGCAAAACTGTGAAATATTCAACCCTAGAATAATCTCTATGGTGGAAATTAGTCGCCACTTCAGTTTTAAACTGTTCTTCACCAACCAATTCGATTTGGTTCATTTTATCTTTGAAGGCAAAAAACATCATATTTTCGTACCCATTACTAAATGAACCCCATTTTGTTCTTAAATTTTCATAATCTTGTGCGCAAGATATTGGCTCTACGGAATTTAAATAAAAAGACGGTCTAATACCCATAAAAAATGTGGTAACTGAATGACCTTCTGGGTTGTTTGGCATATCACCAAAATAAGCGGATTTTGTATCTAATATATTTGAAATGTTATCTAGATACGCATCATTTTTTAGAACATAATCGTAGTTAAGGAAATAAACTTTTTCCATACCCAATTCGTTTGCCAACGCAGCGCCATTATAATAATTTGTGTAGCAAGTTGGGCCGTGATAAACATCGTTACCTTCACCTCTTAAGTTAACAAAAGCAAAGAAATCAGCTTCACTATATCTACTTTGGGAGTAGAATGTATGTTTTGTTAAAATATTGTTTTTATCGTAGATATAATAATCTACCAAATTTTGTAAATCTGGTGAAACTGGTAAATGTGATGTTAAAATAACTTTTCTACCCGTTCTTTTAGCCGCTAAAATACATTCAACTGTTGTATCAAAAACACTTTTTGTTGTTGGATATGTTGAAATAATGATAGCTTCTTTTTCTTTGTTAATTTCTTTAACTTTTGGTTGAAATTCAATACCATTTTCTAAAACTTCTTTGATTAAAGAACAATTTTTGTTAAAATCAGAAAAATCTAAGTACTTGATATTATCAAACTTATCGAAATAATTAAGATAAACGCCAAGGTTGTAAATTAAAATTGGTAAATTCCAGGAAATCGCTTCACGGATAACCAAAGGCATTGTTTCCTTATCATTATCTGTACCTCTAGATGTGAATAGGAATAAATCCATCGCCTGATAAAACCTGTCAACATCTTTTCTTTCACCATGCCAAACAACATTTTCTGGTTTATCTTTCATCAAAGGTTCCCAGTAATGAGCAAAGTTGCCAGCTTGATTACCAACAGAATGGAAAACATATTCAGGTAAAGATCTTGCGTAATCAAAAAATTCTTTTTGATTTTTTCTTGGTGTAAATAAACCAACGTGTAATACGTGTTTTTTACTAGGATCTAAACCAAGGTCTTTTAATGCATCTTCTCTATTTGGCCTTTGTTTATATTCAATAGGGTATTCAACCAAAACTTTTGGGATATCGATTGATTCAAATAATTTAATTTGCCAATCAGATACAAACATAAATTTATCTGGGAAAAATTTCTTTTGTGTGGCATCGTATGATGAATCGTGAGAAGTTTCTACAATAACATAGTTACGATCTTTTTTGTAAATTTCTTTTGCAACTTCAAAATCCATGAAATATTCAGGAATTTCTTCTAAGTGTACAATATCTGGTGATACTCTATTAATAATATCAATTAGTTGCATTTTATTTTCTTCCAGAGTAAAAAATTTATCTGGGGCAACCATTGAAGTTATTTTATCTCTTTGTACAACCAACACACCACCAGTGTGGTTAGACCATTCAACAACATAAATGTCAAATGAATCTCTAAGTAATTCAATTTTTTTAGTTAAGTACTGTGGTAAACCGCCTGTGGAAAGGTGTGGGGCGATGTATAATAATTTTTTCATAAATGTTTCTAATTAACCATACAAATATAGTAAAAAAACAAACAAATATAAACAAAAAAAGGGTGGAAAAAATCCACCCTTTTAATTTTTAATGTAACCCTAAGATTATCTTAAACCTGTGATACCGAAGCTAACGATATTCTGACACTTGATTACACCATAGAAACGGTTGTTAACCATTTTCTTAGCGTAACGAGTCATGATACCTTTAACTGGTGCAAAGGTGAATGGGTTGTACATTGTAGGAGTTAATTGCATTGGCACGTATGGTGCGTAGATGTAACCTGTATCCAACAAAGATGTACCTTTGTGACCCATCAAGATTGTATCAGCTG
>JACCDP010077542.1_pt1 | contig 40511 bp, 34 predicted proteins | sample 7445841 | NCBI WGS metagenome assembly JACCDP01 (sample SAMN15323441, study PRJNA562643) | freshwater metagenome | isolation source: river surface water | place: USA:Blue River Watershed | collected 2017-08-17 | reverse complement strand
TGCTTGCGAGATCTATCAAGGAATCCAAGAAAAACAAAAAACAAAAAGGCAAATCATTCCTTTTCTTAGCGGATCTTCATTTCAAAGCCAAAGAATATGTTTCTGCCCAAGCGGCATATGACAGCACGCAAAAAATCATTGGCGACAAACATCCCCGCTACGATGAAGTAAGCGGTAGAGCAAAAAGCTTAACCGAATTGGTGGATTATTTAGATAAAATCGACAACGCAGACAGCTTATTCAAGCTTTGCGGTATGTCCCAGCAAGAGCAAGTCAATGCTATCAAAGAAATAAGACAACAATTGATCGCCCAAGAAATTGCCAAGCGAGAAGAAGAAGCAAGACTAGCCGCAGAAAGACAAGCAGCAGCATTGGAGAATGCTGGAACTGCAGGTTTTTGGTGTTACAACAAATCCATGCGTGACAAAGGCGCGCAAGAATTTTTAGATTATTGGGACGATCGACCACTTAAGGACAACTGGCGATTGCAAGCCAAGTTGGTCACCATGAATGATGTTGCGGATGAGCGTCCAGGTCAAGAAGAATCAACGGAATCTTCAGCAAATAGCGCCGAGAGTGCCGTCCAAACAGAAGAGGAGCTTTTGAAAAGCCTGCCCTGCAAGGATGGAAAGGCGATGGAAAAAATGAACACAGAACGTTGTGAAGCATTCTACAAGGCTGGATTGGTGTACAAAGAAGACTTGAATGATGACAATGCAGCGTTGAACATTTGGGAAACCTCTCTGAAGAAGGTAGAGGAGAATTTGTATACCCCGCTCACCTACTATCAGATATACCGCACTTGGAAAACCGCTGAAGAGTTTGGGGCACAAAAATCAAAAAATTGTACCACTTGTTCGTCACAATATTGGGGCAATGAGATCAAGAAAAAGTATCCCGGTTCAGAATGGGCGCGTTTTGTAGATGATCCCAATGCCAAAGACGAAGAAGAAAAACGGAAACAAGAAGAGCTGTTGCAGTACGAGGAAATTTATCAGCTCTATGCCAAGAGAAAATATCCCGAGGCAATGACCGCCTGCAATCAGGTATTGAGAGAAGATAGCGCCAATCATTTGATTTGCAAATACCGCATCCTACGCGCTGTTTGCGTGGGTTACGTGGATGCCATGGCTGGATTAAACGACCAATACCAAGAAGCCCTGAAACAAGTAATCAGTGAATGTCCCGGAACACCTGAAGCAGACAAAGCCAAAGAATTACTGATTCCATTTCAACCCAAACAAGTAGAAAAAACGGAGCCCGTAAATCCTGCACCCCCTGTAAGCACTGAGGTGGTATACAATTTCGATGAAAACGTAGAGCATTATTTCGCCATAGAAATTCCTGTATCCACACCTGACATCAACAGCTACAAATCCATGGTTGCTGACTATGTCCAAAAGTTTTATGCGTCGAGTAAATTGACTGTTACGGGCAATATGCTCAATACAGAAACGCAATTGCTGATGACGAAAAGTTTCAAAAAGCTCGCTGATGCTCAAGATTTTATGACTACATTCGCAAGTAATAACGTGGAATTAAAAGCTTTAAACGAGAAAGGATTTAATTTTTACTTGGTGTCAAAACCCAATTATATCTTACTCTTTAAAGCTCGAAGTTTAGATACATACAAAACCTTTTATAAACAAAACTATCCTTAAACCATTGCTTATGGCACGTCTACCTGAAAACCCAGTGGATACTTCAATCAACCGTATTGTTGAAGGAACCTCAATCAAAGGAGATATTCGTTGTGAAAGTAACATCCGCATCGACGGAATTTTTGTTGGTGATTTAATCACAAAAGGTCGATTGGTAGTAGGACCCAATGGTAAAATTGAGGGTAATGTGACGTGTCAAAACGCTGAACTAGAAGGCCAAATCAAAGGGAAAATTCAAGTTCAACAATTGTTGACTTTGAAATCAACTGCCAAAGTTGAAGGTGATATGGTAACGGATAAATTGGCCATTGAGCCCGGTGCGAACTTCACAGGCTCTTGCAGCATGGGTACCAAAATCAAGGACATCAAATTGGATGCTCCAGTTGAAGCCAAAGCAGTCTAATCCTCGTTCGTTTATTCAATTCGCCGCCATGGGAAGCCAAATGGCGGTGATTATGTTGGTGTTCATTTTCTTGGGTCGATGGCTCGATGATGGGAATGGTCATATTTACACCCTATTTGGTTCAATCATCGGCGTAGTTTTGGCCATGTATACGATGATCAAACAGATATTAAAACCATGAAAACTTACTTCCCCCCAGTGCTCTCTTCCTTGCTCTTATTCGTTGCAATCGGAATCGGCGCTCAATTTTCTTTAATCAACAATGAAATTGCGGGCTGGGCTTATGGTTATATCGGCTTGTTCACTTTGATCGTGTTGTTTTTTTACAAGCAACTCACATCAGCCAAGAACTCCAAATCCTTCATCACCCTATTTTTGGGAGCCGTTGCTGCTAAGATGTTTATCACATTGATTTATCTGACCATTGCTTTGTACACACATAAAAACTGGGCAATGATGGAAAAAATGCAACTGGCAATTTCGGTATTCATCGCATATGTTGTGTTCACGGTAGTACTCGCGCGATCAAAACCGCTTCAAGATTAATTTGCGGAATTGGTAGGTCACCAAAATGGCGGCAATATCCACCAACAAATCCCAAACATCTGCTGATCGATGAACTGTTAGCCAACCTTGGACGCATTCCAAGATTACCGCGTACAATATCAAAAGCAGGGGGAGTCTCCAAGAGAGCAAAAACCTGTTCCATGGGTAGATAATCCATAACAGCGTGATTCCAAAAAACATGAAGGCATGCACCCACTTGTCTAAATAAAGTCCGTCCAACCAATTCAATGCATCGTCCTCGGGCACATGAATGACGTGCAGAACAAAAACAAAAAAGGTTGCCCATGGAGCAACCTTTCTATGTCGTAATATTTCAAGCATCTCTCTTACAATCCTGCCTCGTATGTTGCAGCATCTAAAAGATCATTCAAATTAGCATCTGGAGCAATTTTAACTTTGATCATCCATCCTGCACCATAAGGATCTTCGTTTACCAAAGCTGGATTGGCTTCCAATTCTGGATTTACTTCCAAAACCGTTCCTTTGATAGGCATAAACAAATCTGAAACTGTCTTTACAGCCTCTACTGTACCAAATACCGCATGCTCATCCAAAGATTCGCCTGTTGTTTCGATTTCAACAAAAACGATATCGCCCAATTCACCTTGTGCAAAAGCGGTGATTCCTACTGTCGCTACATCACCTTCTACACGAACCCACTCGTGATCTTTGGTGTACTTTAATTCTGCTGGATAGTTCATAAGTTAATAATGTGAGGTAAAAATAGAACATTATCTTCGAAATCGAATGACTTTCTGCACAAAAAGACGAATATCATAATGCAAAACAAAATGGAAATTTCGACAATCATTATTCTTGCTTTAGTTGGCATTTTTGCCGGAATTATAAGTGGTTTCGTGGGCATCGGCGGTGGCGTAATTATCGTGCCCGCCTTGATGTATTTTTTGGGATACAACCAACTTCAAGGTCAGGGTGTAAGTTTGATGGTACTGGCGATGCCCGTTGGCATATTTGCTGTTATCAATTACTACAAAGCAGGAAACATTCAATTTCTTCCAGCATTTATAATCGCAGTAGGATTTGTATTTGGCGCCTATTTCGGAAGTAAGTGGGCATTGGGTGTTGATGTCAAAAAAGTCAAAATAGCATTTGGACTACTCATGCTCGTCATGTCTATCAAACTACTTTTTGATGCACAGAAAATGAAGAGTCCTAACGTGGAAGAAAACCAAATTTCCTCAGAAAATAAACCATAAAAAAAGGGGAGTCTAGACTCCCCTTTTTTCATATAGCGATAGAAATTACTTCTTACCTTTTTTTACAACTTTCTTAGCTGCTGGCTTAGCTGCCTTTTTAGCTGCTGGCTTTGCAGCCTTTTTAGCTACTGGCTTTGCAACTTTCTTAGCTGCTGGCTTAGCCTTCTTTGGCTCTTCCTTAACTTCAACAGCGCTATCCAATAATTTGGAAGAAGACATGTTGAATACACGTGCGATTTTCTCTAAAGTCAACAAAGTAATGTTACGTCCTTTCTCGATACGGTATGCATTGGATTTGTCCAATCCTACAACATCGCCAAATACCTCAAGGGTCATTTTTTTCTTCTTGCGAAGAGCTCGGATACCTGCTCCAACTGAAGCCAAGTATGCCTTTTCGTTAAATTTTTGTGCCATTTTTGTTTTTTGTTTTCGGTTACAATAAGCGAATGTACAAAATTTTTCTATAACACCAAATTAATGCTCCCATCGGTCAACGGCTACAGTTGCAACCGCATTGCCAATAACGTTGGTTGCAGAACGTCCCATATCCAACAAATGATCCACGCCCAAGAGCAAAACCAACCCAGCCTCTGGAATACCAAATGCTGAAATTGTTCCTGCGATAACCACCAACGAAGCCCTTGGTACACCAGCAATTCCTTTACTCGTTATCATTAAAGTCAAAAGCATTGTAACCTGATCTCCCACAGACAATTCAATACCATAAGCCTGAGCGATAAACAAGCTCGCAAAGGTCATATACATCATACTTCCATCTAAATTGAACGAATATCCCAATGGTAAAACAAAACTGACAATGCGGTTACGGCATCCAAATCTTTCCAATTGTTCCAACATCTTGGGATATGCACTTTCACTGGACGCGGTAGAAAATGCCAATAACAAAGGTTGTTTTAAATGATTAACAAAAGTGGTTGTTCTCTGACGCAACATCAACCATGCAACAAACAACAAAATCACCCACAACAAAATGAGTCCCAGATAAAACTCACCAATAAAAGTTGCATAAGTGACCAGCACTCCCATCCCCTTCTTGGCTATGATTGTAGTGATGGCTGAGAAAACCGCAAATGGCGCAACATACATAACAAAAGTTGTCACCTTTAACATCACGTGTCCAATGGCGTCCATCGCCTTGATAAGGCCATCTGCCTTATCTCCCATAGCCGCTGCTCCAACTCCAAAAAGCAAAGCAAAAATGACTATTTGTAAAATCTCATTCTTGGCCATTGCATCCATCAAACTGGTTGGAAAAATATGCGTGATGAATCCTTTCAATGTAATGGCCGCGTGCTCCAATCCAATTCCCGCCGCACCATCGGGCATTTCCAATTCCAACATTTTTCCAGGTTGAAATAAATTCACCAAAACAGCTCCGAGCGCCAAGGATACCAAAGACGCTGTCATAAACCACAACAATGTCTTGCCGCCAATTCTTCCAACAGCCTTTAAATCGCCCAACTTGGCTACTCCTGCCACCAAAGTCGCAAAGACCAATGGCGCAATGATCATCTTAATCAATCGTAAAAATACTTCAGTAAAAATGCTGAATACCTCAAGAATCTTTTCTAACGTGGGATGCATCTTGGATTCGCGATTGCCGGCTTTTACCACTTGTTCAGAAAGGCTACTGGTACCCTTGGACTGTGCCACTTTCAAGGCGGCACTGTACTTCTCTTCGTCAGTCAATAAACTGTCAGAGGCAATCGCCTTCAATTGTGTGTCGCTATCTGCGGCAGAATTGTTTTCCAAAACTGGAGCCATTTTGCTCCAAGCCTCTGATTTACTTAACGCCGGAGATGCCGGAAATTGAATATTCAACCAAGCACCTATTCCTATACCCAATATCAAAGCAATGAAAATCCATTGCGTTAGATTTAATTTCTTCATATCCGTAGTTTAACCCTACGAATATAAATCAATACGCGCGCTCGTTACGACCTTCCATGTAATTGATGAAGGCTTGATTCACAACTTTATTTCCTCCTGGTGTCGGATAATTTCCTGTAAAATACCAATCTCCTTTGTGATCGGGACATGCATGATGCAAACCTTCTATGGTTTGATAAATTATTTTCACCTTAGCCTGAACATCACTGGGGGTAAGTAATTCAGCAATTTTATCATTGACCTCTTCAATGGTAAATGCCTCATAAACTTCCTTCACGTAATTCTTAACTTGCTCCTTTGGAAGTTGCATTTGTTCTTTACACTTTTGATAAACCAAATCCAAAACGGATGTTGTTCCTCTCTCTTTGTGCAAAGCGACACAGGCCTGGAATGCAATAAAATCGCCCATCTTGGCCATGTCTATACCATAACAATCGGGGAAGCGAATTTGAGGAGCAGACGAAACGATGATAATGGTCTTGGGATGCAAACGATCCAATATCCTCAAAATAGACTTCTTCAATGTCGTTCCTCTCACAATGGAGTCATCAATCACAACCAAGTGGTCCTGATGCGGTACTACTGCACCGTGCGTAATGTCATACACCGATGAAACCATCTCGTCACGAGCAGAATCTTGTGTAATAAACGTTCTCAACTTCACATCCTTCAAGGCAATTTTCTCGATGCGTGTTCGCGTCAAAATAATTTTCTCAATCTCCTCTGGCGTAATGGCATTACCCAACTTGGTTAACTCTTCTATCTTCTTTCTATTGGCTGCATCCTCCAACTCTTTGATCATACCATAAAACGCAGTCTCCGCTGTATTGGGAATGAATGAGAAAACAGTATTGTCCAATTCGTGGTTGACAGCCTTTAAAATTGCGGGAACCACGTTTCTTCCCAATTGCTGGCGCTCGAAATAAATGTCCTTATCGTTGCCCTTAGAAAAATAAATTCTTTCAAATGAGCAAGGCGCTGTTTTCTCAGAAACTCTAATTTCTTTCAAACTTGTCTGACCATCTTTCTTGATAATCAACCCTTGTCCTGCAGGAATTTCTTGAATTTGTTCGGCTTGCACATGAAACGCACTCTGAATCGGCGTTCGCTCACTTGCTACAACAACCACTTCATCATCCTCATAAAAAAACGCTGGACGTATGCCGTTAGGATCTCTAACTACAAAAGCATCACCGTGACCAAACATACCCGCCATCGCATAACCTCCATCCCACTCTCGTGATGCGCGAGACAAGACACGCTGTACATCCAAATGCTTGGCGATCAATTCTGAAATCTGAACATTGGAATATCCTTGTGCTTTGAATCGCTCAAACAAAACTTGGTTCTCTTCATCCAAAAAGTGTCCAATTTTTTCCATGGCTGTGACAGTGTCAGCCTTCTCTTTGGGGTGCTGTCCCAATTCCACCAACAATGAAAAAAGCTCATCTACATTGGTCAAATTGAAATTACCAGCCAAAACCAAATTCCTCGTCATCCAATTGTTTTGACGCAAAAAAGGATGACAATTTTCAATACTATTACCGCCAAATGTGCCATATCGCAGATGACCCAAGAACACTTCTCCAGTAAAGGCAAAGTTGTCTTTTAGATATGCGCTGTCCTTCAATTTTTCCGGATCCGATTTCTCCAATTGCGTGAACCTGGACATCACTTTGGCAAATACATCACGTATGGGCTGTGAATCATTACTTCTGATTCTGCTGATGTATTTCTTTCCAGGTTCAATATCCAATTTAATATTGGCCATTCCAGCACCATCTTGCCCACGATGATGTTGCTTCTGCATTAACAAATACATTTTGTTAAGGCCGTAAAAAGCGGTTCCGTATTTATCGGTGTAAAACTGAAGGGGTTTCTTCAATCTCAGCAGGGCTATACCGCACTCGTGCTTGATCGCGTCACTCATAGGGAGTGTCAAATTTTGTGTCGCAAAGATAGTTTTTTAAATGCCTTGAAAAAAAATATTCTTTTCACTTATGAAATTCTATTCTCGCCTGCATCTAACTAAAAAAACAAATATGAAAACTTACTTAACCCTCGTCCTTTGCCTAGTTCTAGGAACCAGCTGGACACAAAATACAGGAAGCATCATGGGAACCGTATTTGAAAAGGAAACCAAGAATACTATCCCTGGGGCGATTATCACGGTAGAAAATAGTCTGGGTATAACGGGATATGGCATGCATACAGATATTGATGGGCGCTACAGAATCAACGGCGTTGAACCTGGGGTGTACAATGTTCGATTCAAATTTGTAGGCAGAAATGAATTGCTAAAAACCCAAGTTCAGGTTACTCCAGAAAAAATTACTTTCGTTGATGCTGAACTTCAAGAAGAAACCCGATTTGGCAAAACCTTGGTCATCGAAGAGCAAAAAATTCCTTTGATAGATAAAAACGGGGGGACCTTGATCACTTTGACATCCAAAGAAATGACACATCTACCTTCAGCACACGGCGGTAATATCAAGAACATCGTTGCAGGGATGATTTCTGATGTAAAAACTGGAGATCGCGGAGAAGAACTCTATTTTCGCGGTAGCAGAGCTGGTAGCGTTGTATATTACATCGATGGCGTGAAGGTTAGAGAGAATGTTCCCAATATTCCTTCATCCGGAATCGCTTCTATCTCTGTGTACACCGGAGGAATGCCGGCAGTATATGGCGACAGTACCGGAGGCGTTGTAGTCATCAATACCAAAAGCTACATCCAAGAATTTTACAACAAACTGAACAAATAGATTGACAAGTAAAACAACATACGACAACATTTGGGAAAGGGTTCAATCCAACCCATCCACCCCAAATTTGGGCCTATTGTACCAACAATGGGCCCATATTGTCTATGCTGTAGCTCTTAAATATCTCAAGAATAAAGAAGACGCCAACGATGTGGTATCTGAAATATTTGAAAAATTACTTCATCACTTTCCAGAAGAAAAAATAGAAAATGGTCCTGCATGGTTACACAGTGTTACCAAGTTTCACTGCCTGATGCAGTTGCGAAAAGAAAACGCAAAGTTCCGTCAAGTCACTCAAGATCCTTGGGCAGATGAAGGCATTGGTGCACTTGAGCCTCAACTCAAGGCCATGGAAAAAGCCTTGCTTCTTATTCCTGAAAAGCAAAGAACTTGTATTGAGCATTTCTTTCTTCTGAACAAAAGCTATCAAGAAATATCAAATGATTTGGGGCTGACGTTTAATGAAATAAAATCCAACATCCAAAACGGAAAAAGAAATCTTAGAATTCAACTCGAAAAACAAAATGAAGAATAATCCCATCAATATGCCACCAAGCATGGAGGAAATGAAGCTTTGGCACAAAGGCCAATTTCCTTCTGGTTCGCGCCGTGATGAAATTCAGTCTTGGTTGGATGAAAATGCCTTTTTACAAGAAGCCTTTGCTGGGATGGATATGGATCCAAATTTTTCTGGTTTTAAAAGCAAGTCCATACAGACGCCTTCACACAAAAGCCACTTCAAAGGATGGATCTGGGGCTTAACGATTGGGCTTGGTTGTGCACTTGTAGCGGTCAGCCTGTGGAATCCCTTTGTGCCAACAAATACTACTCCTGTAATCACAACTACAATTCAGAACCCAACCACGGCACAATCTTCTGCTCAGGTACAGTTCGATAAGGAAGAGAAAGCGGAACAAATCCAAGGTAATGCTTCACAAGCCACTAAGAACACAGAGCAAGTTGCTGCTTCAACTGAAATAGAATCGCCACTTCGTCCAATAGCGTCTCGCGTGGGTCAAATACCTGTGCCCAATCAACAAGGGTATCCCCTTCAAAAAATGAATGTCTGCATCAACATTCAAGGGTATGAAGTGTATCCGTACAAAGAAAGAGGTGCGCAGAAAAAAATGGAATTGCCCGGAACTCCAGCTGACAACGGAAATGCCGAGGATCCTCAAAAAGAAATTTCTTATCTCGCATATTTGGAAGAGGCTATTATAGGTTACCAAGAAAAAGATTGGACCTTGGTGGATGAACATTGTAACACCATTCTGAAACAATATCCCAACGATATCAATGCTTTGTATTTAAAAGCAAAAAACACATTCGATAAAGATGCAAATAAAGCACTTCCTTGGTTTGAAAAAACGTTATCATTGAACAATGGCCGTTTGAACGAAAAGGAAATCAAAGAATACATCCGATTGTGCCAATAAAAAAAGGCTGCAAATGCAGCCTTTTTCTTTCAATTTTTACTTTATTCCACCGTAACCGACTTGGCCAAATTCCTTGGCTGGTCTACGTTACAGCCTCTCATCACAGCAACGTGATAAGACAACAATTGCAATGGGATTACGGAAATCAATGGAACCAAACTGTCGTCTGACTTTGGAATCTCAATCACATGATCCGCCAAATCTTTCACAACTTTGTCGCCTTCAGTAACAATCGCAATAATTTTTCCTTTTCTTGCCTTCACCTCTTGAATATTGCTCACCACTTTCTCGTAGCTTGCTCCTTGCGTGGCAATCACAAATACAGGCATCTCCTCATCAATCAAGGCAATAGGACCATGCTTCATTTCAGCAGCTGGATATCCCTCTGCATGGATGTATGAAATCTCCTTTAATTTCAATGCACCTTCTAAGGCAACTGGGAAAGAGTATCCTCTTCCCAAGTACAAGGCATTTCTAGAATCCTTGTAAATCTCAGCAATGCGCTTTACCTCTTCATTGGTTTTTAATACCTCAGCGATTTTCTCTGGAACAGAATTCAATTCTGCCATCAAACGATTCAAACGCTCAGGCTTCATCATTCCTCTGTGTTGGGCCACTGACAAAGCCAACAGATAAAGAACAGATACTTGCGCCGTAAATGCCTTTGTAGAAGCCACTCCAATTTCAGGTCCTGCATGGGTATATGCTCCACTGTGCGTAGCACGAGGAATACTCGATCCCACAACATTACATACACCAAAGATGAATGCTCCTGCTTCTTTGGCCAATTCTATGGCCGCCAAGGTGTCTGCCGTTTCTCCACTCTGAGAAATGGCAATAACCACATCTGTTGGATAGATAACTGGATTTCTATATCTAAACTCCGAAGCATATTCTACTTCAACTGGAATTCTAGCAAATTCTTCAAACAAATACTCCGCTACCAAACCCGCATGCCAACTCGTTCCGCATGCAACAATAAGAATTCGCGTAGCCTTGTTCCATCTTTCCTCATGCTCATCAACTCCGCTCATGCGCACGGTGCCCAAGCCCAAATTCATTCTTCCTCGAATAGAATCATTGATGGAGCGTGGCTGTTCATGAATCTCTTTCAACATGAAAGAATCATAGCCGCCTTTCTCAATGGCTTCCAATTTCATCTCCAACTCCTGAACATATGGATCTTTGTTTTGGTTGGAAATGGTAACAATCTTCAAACCGTCGGTTCTATCCAAACGTGCAATTTCTTCGTCTTCCAAATACACCACATTGCGCGTATATTCGATGATAGGTGTGGCATCAGAGGCAATGTAAAACTCATTGTCTTTGCCCACGCCAATTACCAAGGGACTTGACTTACGTGCAGCAATCATTTGATTGGGATTGCTCTTGTCCAAAATAACAATCGCGTATGCACCAATCACTTCAGACAATGCAATGCGAACGGCATCAAACAAATTGGCACCCGTCTTATTTCTGATATCTTCAATAAAGTGCACCAATACCTCCGTATCCGTATCACTTTTAAAAACATGACCTCTATTGATTAACTCTGACTTTAACGAAGCGTAGTTCTCGATGATTCCATTGTGAATCAAAACCAATGAACCATCATTGGATGCATGAGGATGCGCGTTCACATCATTGGGGGGACCATGAGTAGCCCAACGTGTATGACCAATTCCAACATTGCCGCTTTTATCCTGCATGCCAACTGCTTCCTCAAGGTCAGAAACCTTTCCTTTGCATTTGAACAAGCTGAATTCACCATTGTGAATCATAGCAACACCCGCACTATCGTATCCACGGTATTCAAGACGTTTAAGACCTTTGATTAAAATATCATAAGCTGGGCGATCACCCAAGTATCCAACAATTCCACACATAATTTTTTCTCCTTATTCAGCGAATGTAACAATTAGACGCGTATTTTCCGAAGGGTTGGCTGGATTGAAATTCGGACCATGAGCCACGGCTCGCTTCACACTGACACCGGAGGTACCTCCAATCAAATGCAATGGCGAAGATTCAATTTCCCCCGTCATTAAACTTTGTACGTATCTGGTAATATTAAATTTATATCTACGTGAGCTTGCATTGTACGTTCCACTGATCGATTGAGAAACTTCATCGGGCAGAATTTTCAAATCTCCTTCCTCGTTTTCATATCGCAAATACAAAACATCAAATTGTGTAAATGCCGCATCAAAGTCAACTGGAACAATCAACTCGGCCTTATTGATTACTTTGTTTCCTGCCTTTAAATTCATGAGTGTTGGTAATTCAATGATGGCCTTCAAACCACCTCCACTTTGGATGTAATAATATTCATCGCCGTCCACATCAGCCTGTTTCACATTGGCCAATGCTGTATTTTGGTAACGATGCTCGAAGTAATTGTATCGTGCACAATCTGTATTTACCACAAAATCATAAAGCAAAGTATCGGGCGTAGTTCCTGATAAATCGCGGTAATACACAGTAATTTTGGTTGTAGGATCAATCAAATCGTATCGCATCACGGCATCGTATCTGCCTCGCGACTCGATGCATACACCTTTGAAATACTCCAAGAATGCAGTTTGTGAATCCAGTACACTTGGATCTGTTGGGTGTGTCAAATACTGACCCAATTGCAAATCCAAAGGAATACGCAACTGAGGAACTGTTGTGTCTCCACCAACCACAGCTGGATTTTTGGTATCAATTTCAACCCACTCTTCTCCGTCCTTAACCAAATCTGTGGGCTGAACAGCAACAATTCTTTGAGCATTGTAAGAACTATCCTTGATTAAAATCTCAGCCAAAGGATGTACAGAGAAGCGCTGGCGCATAGGTGTTCCGTAGTAGGATGCGTTAAATGCCAATGACATCACCACAGAATCAATTTCCATTTGATCAGGGAACTCGGGAGTCAAAGCGCTTAAGCGAAACTGCGTGTACGCTTTGCAAACAGTCTCACCCAAGATTGGGTCTGCTTGATAACCAACCACTGCAAGTGACAACTCATCTGAATTGACATTGTCTTCAGTGGTCGTCTTTACCTTGATTTGAAAAGTATCCGTTTGAAAAGCATTCAGAAAGTCTTCCTCTGGCAAAAATTGCGCGCCATCAGTAACCTCAGGTGGTTTACATCCAAAAAAAAGAATTGTCCCTAAAAAAAGGGGAAAAATAAATCGAGTTATTCCTGTGTTTTTTTTCAAGCCAAAACAGATTTCACCGACAAAACGTGATCAAAGAACTCGTCTGTCGCAGAAAGATAGTCGGTCTCAGCAAATTGATTCAAGGTTGGGATTTCCAACTCTTGTGCAAATTTCTTCACTTCATCAGAAGCTGACTCCTCTCCAAATATCACTCCGTCGGCAAATTTCAACGCATTCTTCATCATTTGAGTATGCGTAGCTTTTTTTAACATGTCGATGTCGCCTGGCTCAAAACCATCAAAGGCCACCTTCTTGTGCATATCGGGACTTGCGATGCCTTCAAACTCCTGTCCATAAACGGAAACAACAATTTTACTGTCTGCAAAATGAGGGTCTTGACCGTACAATTTTTTCACATACAATGGCATCAAACTACTGAACCATCCATGACAATGGATGATGTCAGGGGCCCATCCCAATTTCTTTACCGTTTCCAAAACACCTTTGGTAAAGAATATCATGCGCATATCGTTGTCCTCAAACAAATTGTTCTTGTCATCATGCAAAAATGATTTGCGATGAAAGTACTCTTCATTATCGATGAAATACACTTGCAATCTGATTTGTGGAATACTCGCCACTTTGATAATCAAGGGATGATCAGAGTCATCTACAATTAAGTTCATCCCTGATAAGCGAATGACTTCATGCAATTGATGACGGCGCTCGTTAATCTTGCCAAAACGAGGCATGAATATTCTCGTCTCCTTTCCTCTTTCATGAACAGCTTGCGGCATTTGACGACAAGTCTGCGCAATATGACTTTCAGGTGAAAAGGGGAGAATTTCGTGACTAACGAATAGAATTTTAGGTTTGCTCATGAATGGGCTACAACTTTATAAGTATGCAAAGGTAAATAAAAAACTTTTTTGATTTGCGCAAATGGGTAGCTTTGGGGCCGAAATAGAACACTTTTCTAAATGAAGATACTTTACACTGCTCAAGATGTGATGAATTGGAGAGAAGAAAACCAATCCTCCACTATCGGATTTGTACCCACAATGGGCGCCTTGCATCAAGGGCATCTTTCATTAATGAACCAAAGCAAATTGGAAAACAATCTCACTTTGGTTTCCATTTTCGTCAATCCCACGCAGTTTAACGACCCCCAGGATTTTAAAAATTATCCCAATACAATTGACGCAGATTTGAAGCTTTTGGCCGATTTATCAGTAGATGCAGTGTTTGTACCCAGTGTCCAAGAGATGTATCCAGATTTAATCAAGGAGTCATTTCATGTGCCCATCTTGACAGAAACATTGGAGGCCAAAATGAGACCCGGTCACTTTGATGGAGTAATTACCATTATCAGAAAACTATTTGATTTGGCGCAAGCTACCAAGGTTTATTTGGGTGAAAAGGACTTTCAACAATTGTCCATCATTCAGGCCTGGGTTAAAAAAGAAAAAAGAACAGAAATCATCGTCCCGTGTCCGACTTTGCGTGAAAATCACGGTTTGGCCATGAGTTCGAGGAATGTAAGACTGAGTAAATCAGGTCGTGAACTTGCTGCTTTGATTTACCAAATCCTCACAGAAGTAAAAAACCAAAAGAATTTTCAAAGCCCACCGGAATTGGAAATCTGGGCGAGAAGTGAATTCCTGTTGCATCCCGATTTCCAATTGGAATACTTCGAAATTATCGATGCGCAAACATTTGCTCCCCTTGCCGATTGGCAAGACAGCAATCATCCTTTGGCCGTAGTGGCCACGTTTTTAGAAGGTGTGCGATTAATCGACAATATGCGCCTTTGATCAAGGAGCTAGCAACTTGAAACCTTTACCGTGAACATTGATGATCTCCAAACGCTCATCTGCTTTGAGATGTTTACGCAATTTAGCGATGTACACATCCATGCTTCGTCCATTGAAATAATTATCATCACCCCAAATGGTTTTCAAAGCATAACTACGCTCCATGATGGTGTTGCGGTGCTTGGATAACAAATACAACAACTCGTTTTCTTTGGTTGTTAATTTGGTTTCCTCACCGTTCAATTCCAGTTTTTGCTTTTTGTAATGAAAAACAAAATTTCCAAGTTTATCATCCGTATCCTCTTCCTCTGCCATTACAAATGGATTGGATCTTTTCAAAATCACATTGATACGAGCCAACAACTCCTCCATGGAGAATGGTTTGGTCATGTAATCATCACCCCCAGCCTCAAAGCCTTTTAAAGTATCCTCTTTTAAACTCTTGGCAGTCAAGAATAAAATGGGTGTGTGCTTGTCTTCTGCTCTTATCTCCTGAGCCACCGTAAATCCATCCTTGATGGGCATCATCACATCCAAAATGATGAAATTATAATTTCCACGCTTAAATGACTTAATCGCCTCCTGACCATCAATAGCCAAGTCTGTTTGGTATCCCTTTGCGTTCAAATACTCCGTCAACAACTGGCCCAAATTGGGATCGTCCTCACACAACAAAATACTAATTGATTTCTTCATATTTCCTAGGTAGTTTGACAATAAATTGTGTTCCTTTTTTTAATTCGCTATTTACTTCTATGGTTCCTCTGTGCTTATTGATAACACCCATCACATAACTCAACCCCAATCCAAATCCTTTCACGTTGTGTACGTTCCCCGTAGGCACACGATAAAGTTTCTCAAAAATCTTCTTCTGATTCTCCTTACTAATGCCTATTCCTTGGTCGGTAATGGCAAAGACAAAGAATCCCCCCTCATCGGTTGTCTTGATATCAATTTTTGGATTTTCTTGGGAATATTTCAGCGCATTATCAATCAAATTAAAAATCATATTGGTGATGTGCATGGTATCTCCTTGAATATGCGGAGAGACGCTTTGATAATCTTCAATGACCATCGCACGACGATTCTTAAATTGTAGATCAAAACTTTTCAATACCGATTGAATGACCTCGTGAACATTGACATCCTGCACCTTCATGCGCATCTGGCCTTGTTCAAATAAAGAAGTACGGAGCACATTCTCTACGAGCATTCCCAATCGATTATTTTCCTCTCTAATCATTTTGATGTATCGATCTCTACTAACGTCTGATTTTTTAACCTCTTCATCTCCCAAGACCTCACATGCTAGTGAAATGGTTGCAATGGGGGTCTTTAATTCGTGGGTCATGTTGTTGATGAAGTCGCTTTTTAATTCACTCAACTTCCTTTGACGGTGAATGGTTAAGGCTGAATATGTAAACAACAAAACGATGGATGAAAGCAACAAAACGCTGATTAACAGCATACTCCACATCGATCCCAACAAATATTTGCGGGTGTCTTCAAACCGCACCTCCAAATAATAATCTTGACTGAGCGGATCATTGGGGAACAACAAACTGGAATAAACTTCCACCTCAGGGTCCTTTAAATTTTCAGGTGTGTATCTCCAAAAAACTTTATTGGACCTATCCCTAACTTGAATAGAAAAAGGAGCTCTAATTCCCTCTTTTTCCATAAATCCCAACAAGAGACCCTTCAGCAAGGACGTATCCAAACGTTCTTCCAAGGCTGGCACAATTTGTACCTCCACCCACTCCGCAATATCCTGATTCACATGATTGAAAAATGTGTCCAAGGGAACTTCAGGAACCACAGAATCCTCAATGTTGGGGGTTTGTATCTTCATCAAGGGCTTGTCCACTCTTTCCAATTCCAAAGTTGACTTGCTCATCGCGCTGTGCACCCGATCAGAAAACGATTGCTGACGCAAAAGGTAAGTGTTGTGAACCCAATACACCTGAAGCGCCAAAAGCCCCAAAAGAGAAAATGCTCCCGTAATGACAAGATATTTCACCAATTCCTTCCGCATGGCGGAAAATTACGGCTTTCTCGTCTACGAGAGCATTTTACTTAACTTGATTTAACACCCTATTGCTTCATCCACATTTCATTGGAAATTCCCGACTCTCCTTGAATAATCAAATAATACAACCCAGCGCTCCAACCTTCGGTTTTTATTTCTATCATTTGCTGAAACGATGATTGAAAAATAAGCTTGCCCTGGGCATCTCTCACCTGAACTTGGCTGTATTCATCCCCAACAATAGAAACATGTAAAACAGCGTTTCCCGGATTGGGCCAAACACCCACTTCCATGGAGACGGACTTTAGAAAACCTGCCATCGGTTCTTCCCCACCGTCGTCACCACAAATATGATAAGTTATTTGGGGCTGTACATTCCAATTGGATGAATATCCATACTCGCCTGACCATGCATCGTTCCATTCTATGGCAACGTTGGAACCATTGTTCTGCCACTCATTGCCTGCCCAAGCTTGCTGCAAATCCTGGATGGTAGACGAACTTACTGTGCCTTGAATACAATGAGAACCGGCCCATCCAAATAAATTCTGTCCTTGACTGATCCATGGAAGTTTACAATCAATCAAATGCAAATGACTACCGTTGTCTTCAAAGTGATTGTGCCCTGTTTGTGCATTTCCGATGAACCGAGATTCTGCCTCTAGGGTAACTCCCCATTGGCACTGGGCTACGTGAGAGCAGTTCATATTCACATTGGCATGATCCACTTGTATTCCTTCGAAATAATCAAAAATATCACAGGCGTCTATTGTCAGGTCTGATACTACAGATGAACTTCCTTGAATGGCCACATCACTGCCTTCCCCACCCATGGTGCTGTTGGAAAACATCCATGTGTGGTTCATTTCATGAAAATCAAATCCATGTCCCAAAATTTTTGCATCATTCATTTGCCATGTTCCACTTTTCCATTTCCACATTTCATCGCCAACACTAAATACATGATCAAATACCACACGAGACTCTTCGCCCAAAAGTGACAGATGATAAAACGATACATCTCTGTACTGGGCCTTGTTGTTGATGCAAATAATATCTTGCTCTCCCTCTCCCCAGCCATTTTCCTGCATCATTCGAACACTTTTCATGAGGACTTGTGCACGATGTTCCATCGTAGCACCATTGGCAAAATTGATTTTTCCCAGTAAACATTGAACAGAAGCGCCTGGCTCAGCTACCTCATTCCACACGGAACCCTCTTCCAAATCCACCAACACATCTTGTTCAAATTGTCCTTGTATGTGCAATGTACTTCCCTCTTCCAACCACCAATCGACATAGTTTCCATTTGCGTAATGTGTCATCACCACTTGTCCGCCTTGTTGATCTGTTGGCATCAATGACAATGTCTGCTGTGTGCAAATTCGGACCGTTCCTCCTTCCATCCATAACTTGGAGTCCTCCGAAACGAGCTGAAAAACCCCGCCACAATAACTCACCCAAGAGCCTGGTAGCAATCTTATGTTTCCAGCACAATAAACAAATCCACCATCTCCAATGACCAGACGAGATCCTGATTCCATGACGAGCTCACTTCCCTGATTGACGGTCAATTTACCTTTGTCAAACACGCTTATGGTTGTTCCAAATGTTGCATGCAAGGTGGCGTATGAAAGCCCTGTTTCATCACCAATGCTCAACTTACCTCCGTCATGAATTTCCAGATCGTAACGATCACAAAAAGTTCGCACCGACATTTCATGGTGACTATTCTGCATGGGAATATTCTGCGAAATGTGGAGTGGCAATTGTGCGTTGATGTGAACATCATCCTCTGCGTTGATCTCACAAGCTGGGAAATACAATTCATCAACCTCTCCAAAATTATATGTCCCCCATGCTGTATTTTGAGACAATGCATGTAACCCTTCGACATCATCCAATGCGTTGAGTAAGAAAGTCATGATTCCTTGATTCAACGCAACATGTGGCTCGTTGGAATTGTAACAACCATAAACGCGATCAAATGGCGTAATCTGCGGATTCTGAATTTGTGCCACTGCGATATTCGCGTCATGCGTAGTATCAATTGCCCATGCGCTATATGCAGGAACAAAGTTGTGCAACGAAACAAATTGATCCGATTGAATTTCGCCGCAATTGTTGGTAAAAGTGCTGGTCTCATTCAATACATCCACCAGTTGTTCTACCGATTGGCGAAATCCTCCAGCCGCGTAATCAAGCTCAAGCAATTCTCTTGGTACTTTCATGATCTCGTGGTGCTGCTCGAACACAATATTGTTCCATTGAAAATTTGTTTCTGTGTAGATAGCGTCGCCAATAACGACGTGTGTTTCAGAATTGGCAGAGTGATTCAAATCCCCAGGCAGAGCGGATAATCGAAGCTGAAACTCATTGCCCGGCAAGATTGCAAATCCGTCGCAATTTTCTTCTAATAGATATGGGTGATTGGAAACATCATCTATCGGATGACCCAACACATTTCCATTGGCAATGGCGACGTTCAACGTCTGCGAAGGGAAAGGCATGGATTCCAAATAATTCATATACTCCTCTCTCTTCCAAGGTTGATCAACATTTCCTTCAGAATCCAACCATTGATAAATCAATAACTGTTGTGCCGCGGGACGATCCAAAGCCTCCCACACAAACGCCTCCGCATCAGCGGAAAATGAAGATAAAAACCAAAGACCGGCTTGCAACCCCAATGGTATATTGGCACCAAGATGGGGTGAATCCATGGAAATATAGGCCCCCGCGCAATGGGGAATGCCTTCGCGCTCTAACTCGGACAAGGCAATACGCGCAACTTGACCGCCCATACTTGCGCCTGAAACAATCAATTGCTCACTGCCCACTTTGTACAAATTGCACAACTGAATCAATCGCTTCAACGCTTGTGCGTTTCCGCGGATGTCCCCTGCACCGTCATAAAAATCCAATAGAATGATATCATAACCGCGATTGCGCAATTCTTGGTACAATTGCTCCGCACCACTGAGCATCGGATAGTTCTCAGCATCCAATCCCAAAAATTGACACCATCCAAAATCACCATTGGCATATTGCGAATGGGTCAATGAGAAGTCTATTCCTTCCACAAAAATGAAAGGTCGATCAAAGACCTGATCCTCACTCAAAAGGGTGAATGCATCGGCCTTGTATGAATATCCCTCAAACTCCCCGGATAGTCGCCAAGGATGAGCCGCATCCTCCATTCCCCAAGGGGGTGTTTGGGGCAACCACAAATTATTCTCACAAGTAGTGCCATTCAAAATGGTTGTACTCGTCTTCCACTGCCCGTGGTACAGCACTTTGGATTGGATTCGCTTGTCCGATAAATCAGCATAAACAACATCCAAATATTCATTCCTGCTCATCAATTGCCAGCCACGGCCATCATCGAAATCAAAGTATATGGGAACAGAATCTGAAAAAATTTGACTTGGCAAATAATAACGCATCACCATATCGGATCGATTGGATTGAGACAGCGCCGTGAAAAAAGCTGTTGCTTCTGCAACTTGATTTGTTGAAGTGCTATCCAAGAAAAAAATATCCTGCAAACAAGGGTACAATACAACGGTAGAATTCAATTGCTCCAATTCTCGATAAGGAGACCTAAAGTGATTCACCTCCTTCTTAATTGGACCCGAAGATCCACGCAGAACAGCCTTCCAAAATTGCCAGGCCTGCGAATTGGACATCTTCGTTTTAGCTTCTACAGGGGGCTTTTCATGGGGTCGCTGACGGAAAAAAATAGAATTCCGATTGTCGACTACTTGTGATTGTAGTTTTGTAATATATATCAATATAAATATTAGGGCAAGGCTAAGCCTGCACGTGTAATTTTTGCACATGTCAATAAGATTTTAAGTTTGATGTTTTAGTAAAAAATAGAAACCGCCAACGTATCCTGCGGTGCGGCATTTAAAAAGTTCATGTAAGTAAAGGGGCCTACACTCCCATCTGCGTAGTTGACTTGATAAGCGATTTGATTACTCGCCAAACCAAGAGCTGGCAAGACAACAACCGGAGCGTCGTAATTCAATACATATTGAGACATTGTCAAATTAGACAATGGATACAATGAGATTCCCGCCAAATTGCTCACCTCACCAGTATCTTGAATAGCAAATCTGGTCCATGCTTTTCCGTACAAATAAAAAGTCTGCACTCTGTCACCAGGGGAGAAAGTAGATCCCGCCTGAACACCCAAATCAATGTGATTACTTCCTGCCTTAGCATAGAACAGGCTTGCGTTGTGCGAATCCTCAATTTCAAAATAACCCTGAGCATTGGTGGTTGTCTGAACGACAGACTGGTAATTCCCTGAGGTGTTATAAGTGTCATTCCGCAAAAGATAAACTTGCCCATTGGCAATGGGGACGTCCGTTCCATACTCGCGCAAATAACCTTTTAGTCCAAATGGATTCGTGGGGGCATCGGGTCGACATGATTGCAGAACCAAAAGCGTTGATAGTGTAAATAAAATTCGTTTCATCATTTTTGTTTTAGTTTGAGCAACAAATCTATTTCGACCTCTCAAAAATTCAACCGCATAAATCGACATAAATTATGGGAAAATTATGGTGTATCAAATGACAAATTATAATCGTCTATAAATGTCGCTACAGCCTCGTCCATTTGTTTATTGCTGTTGACTTTGGTGATTTCTATCTCTTCATCCAACAATTTCCACTCTTTGGAATTTTGATCATTCCACCACAAGTTCATCATGGTCCAACTGTCATTTTTTTTCTGATACCGCGGGAGTAATTCACTTCTCAACGTATTGGACCATTGCCTGGTTGCCAATACCAACTGATCATCCTCGTTGGGAAGCGAAAGTGTATCCAATGTCTTGTCCAATCGATCCAACAACATGACCACGGAGTCTTTCTTTTCATGCAAGTAGCGAAAAGTAAAAGTATCGGCATAACATAGATCCCATCGGTTCCAAACGTCTACAATTTGCTGTTGTTGAACCATGATGGCATTGCAATGCCATTGTGCCTTGCGCTGATCCACAACGCAAGAAGTCAAAAGCAAAAACACAACACTGATAAGCAATACGCCTCTCTTCATTTCAACGAAAATACTGCCTTTTTCAGACTAAATCATTAGCTTTGGCAACGATTTGAAAAAGCCAGAAACATATCTTGATCTGATTGAAGGGTGGGTACTCCTCATCGACAAACCTTTGACGTGGACAAGCTTTGATGTGGTGAACAAACTCAAGGGTCATCTCAAAGGTTTGAAAAAAATTCAACCTGAAGAATGGCGAGATCGAAATGTCAAAATCGGTCATGCGGGAACGCTTGATCCCTTGGCAACCGGGCTTCTCGTGGTGTGTGTTGGCAAAAAAACCAAAGAGCTCGACCAACTTCAAACTGGTGTCAAAACCTACACCGGTACCATCAAAATGGGACAAGTAACCGCGAGTTATGATCTTGAAACCCCTCCTACAGGGGAGTTCCCTTTTGAACATTTGACCGAAAAAGACTACTTAGAAACGGCCCAATCATTTTTGGGTGAGCAATGGCAAACACCTCCTGTCTTCAGCGCCAAACAAATCAACGGAAAACGTGCCTATGAATTTGCGCGTGAAGGAATTGAAGTGGAGATGAAAAAATCCCAAATCGAGATTTTTGATTTCCAGATTACAAGATGCCAACCACCTGAAATAGATTTCGAAATTACCTGCAGCAAAGGCACCTATATCCGAACCATTGCACATGAGTTTGGACAACGACTAAAAAGCGGTTCGTATTTGCAGTCTTTGCGTCGTACAAAGAGCCTTCCTTTTGATGTAAAAGACGCCGTTTCCGTAGACGAATGGTGCGATTTTTTCTGGAAATGGAAGAATTTTGAAAAATAATTTGCTGTAATTCAGCTAGTTAAACCTCCCCCTCTTTACAACGGCTTCAGAAAGTTGTACCTTCGCCCTCCTTTATTAAATTAATTAATTGATTATCAAATGAAACTCGGCCAATTCCGCTATAAAGTTCCCGAAGAGTTAATTGCTCAATACCCTGCTCACCACCGTGATGAATCACGTTTGATGGTGGTTCACAAAAAATCTGGAAAAATCGAACACAAAATGTTCAAAGACCTTTTGAACTATTTTGAAGAGGGTGACGTTTTGGTGAACAACAACACGCGTGTTTTCCCAGCTCGTATGTACGGAAACAAAGAAAAAACCGGTTCGATGATCGAGGTGTTTTTGCTTCGCGAATTAAATGCGCAAAATTTCTTGTGGGACACTGTAGTTGATCCAGCCAGAAAAATCCGTATCGGTAACAAATTGTACTTCGGTGAAAACGACGAGTTGGTTGCTGAGGTAATCGACAATACCACCTCTAGAGGTAGAACTTTGAGATTCTTGTTCGATGGTACCCATGAAGAATTCAAAGCTTTGATTTACAAATTGGGTGAAACTCCTCTTCCTCGTTATATCAATCGTCCGATTGAACCAGAAGATGAATTCCATTACCAAACCATTTTTGCCAAGCATGAAGGTGCGGTAGCCGCGCCAACTGCAGGTTTGCACTTCTCTCGCGAATTGTGCAAGCGTTTAGAAATCAAGGGCATCAACATGGCCGAATTGACTTTGCACATCGGTATTGGTACTTTCAGAACGGTTGAAGTGGAAGATCTTACCAAGCACAAAACAGACAGTGAGCAATTGATCATCCCTGAAGAAACTGCTCGTTTGGTGAATGAAGCCAAAATCAAAGGAAACCGTATTTGCGCTGTAGGATCAACTGTTGCTCGCGCTTTCGAATGCAGCATCAGTACTGATCAATTGCTAAAACCATTTGATGGTTGGGCAAGCAAATTCATCTTCCCTCCTTACGACTTTGTAATTGCGGATAGCTTGATCACCAACTTTCACGAGCCAGAAAGTGTCTTGTTGATGCAAGCCACGGCTTTTGGCGGACATGATTTGATCATGCATGCGTACAACGAAGCTGTGAAAGAAAAATACCGTTTCTTCTGCTACGGAGATGCGATGTTGATCTTAGGCTAAACATTGTGACCAAGACCTTACTTTTTATTCCCCCACTTACCCAGTTGAATACGCCGTACCCCGCGACGGCCTATTTAACTGGGTTTTTGCGTCAACAAGGTCTTGAATCTAGACAAGCGGACTTGGGTTTGGACTTGGTTTTAACGATGTTCAACAAAGCGGGGCTCAGCCAAATCTTTGATGAAATTGAAAAGGGAAATTTTGATTTAAAACCTGAGCTCAGAGCGATAGTTCAAAATCGTGGGTTGTATCAAAACACCATTGACGCTGTCATTTCATTTTTACAAAACAAAAATTACACGCTGGGGTATCGCATTGCCAAAGGAAATTATCTGCCCCAAGGTTCTCGCTTTTCGCAGGTGAAAGATCTCGAGTGGTTCTTTGGGAATATCGGTGTTCAGGACACCGCACGTTACAAGTGTACCATGTACCTGGAAGATTTATCGGATGTGATTCAAGCTTCGATAGGTCCGCAATTTGGTTTCTCTAAATACGCTGAGCGCATTGCGCGAACCGCGGTGTCATTTGACCCCATTGAAAAAGAACTTCAAAAAGAAACGGGCTTTTTAGATTTGATGCTCATACAATGTGCGTCAAAATACTTTGAAGAAGAGGTTCCGGATTTCGTGGGCTTCACCGTTCCATTTGGAGGAAATCTATACGGAGCGCTGAAGATTGGACAATGGATCAAGCAAAATCACCCCCATGTCAAGATTGCGATGGGTGGTGGTTATCCCAATACGGAACTTCGTGAACTGTCCGATCCGCGTGTATTTCAATATGTCGATTACATCACCTTGGATGATGGCGAAGGCCCGATTCTCAATTTGATCCAAAACGTACAACAACCAGATTCAGAGAAAAAATTCAAACGAACTTTTCATTTGGTTGAAAACAAAGTTGTTTTTACAGATAACATCGTTGGTGGCGATTTTTCTCATCAACAAAAACCAGCTCCATCTTACCAAGGTTTAAAACTGAATCAATACTTGTCCGTCATCGATATGCCCAATCCCATGCACCGCTTGTGGAATGACGGCCGATGGAACAAGATGACAGTAGCACATGGTTGCTACTGGAAAAAATGCAGTTTCTGCGACATTCATTTGGATTACATTGGCAGATATGACAAAGCCACGGCAGAACATCTGGTGAATCAGATGGAAGAACTCATAGCGGAAACAGGCGAAACGGGTTTTCACTTTGTCGATGAAGCCGCACCTCCTGCTGCATTAAGAGATTTGGCCATCGAAATCATCAATCGAAAACTTCAAGTTTCTTGGTGGGCCAACATTCGTTTCGAAAAATCATTTGACGCAGATCTCTGCCAATTGCTAGCGGCTTCCGGATGTATCGCAGTTACTGGCGGCCTTGAAGTAGCAAGTCCTCGCATTTTAGAATTGATCGACAAGGGAATTACTGTAGATCAAGTAGCCCGTGTAGGAAGGGCTTTCAGCGATGCGGGTATCTTGGTGCATGCTTATTTGATGTATGGCTTCCCCACGCAAACCGCTCAAGAAACCATTGATTCGCTTGAAGTAGTTAGACAATTGTTTCAACACAATCTCTTGCATTCCGGCCATTGGCATCAATTTGCCATGACCGTACATAGCCCTGTGGGCAAGGATCCAGAGAAATATGGTGTGATCAGAACCGGTCCCGAATTCCAAGGTTTTGCCAACAACGATTTGTACCATGAAGATCCCAAAGGCGCTCAGCACGAATTGTTCTCAGATGGTCTGAAGAAAGCGCTTTACAATTACATGCACGGAATCGGCATTGACTTTTCCTTGAAAAAGTTTTTCAGCTTCGCGATTCCCGAGCCGTTGGTGCCTAGAACGATGATCGAAAGAAGTCTCAAGGCTGCACCGTTGGATGAACTTGAAAGAAATGGATTTCGCTTTTGCTTATTGCAATCCAGCTTGGTTCTGAAAAAACAAAACGGAGGCAACAAAGAGGTGGAAATACACAGCGCCAAAGGAAAAGATTCCATTGAAATTCCAATCCATGCCGCGCATTTCTTGGTCGAGAATCAAGAGCATTTCCAATGGGGAGTTCAAAACGATTGGAACTACAATCTGACTTTGGAAAAAATCGCTTCGTTGTGTAAAAAAACAACCGAAGAATTGGTTCAGCAAAAATGGTGGAAAGCCTTTCGCCGATATTTCATTGTTGTCAAAGCCTAATTACTTGACCAACTTTTCCGCTTTCAGCTTCGTATATTTCACGCGGTGTTCCTCTGATTTCTTTGAATTGAATTTGGGTGTGCTTGCCCCGTAAAATCGGTAAAGTAAGTAATGACCCCGCATATCATTTGGACTCAATTTCAATAGTTTCTTCCCTGATAATTGTACCGCTTCCCACTCTTGCAATCGTTCGTTTACCAATCCCATAACCCACCAATAATCCGGATTTTCATAAAAGGAGGGGGTGATATCATCCAATATGTCGTTGGCTTCTTTCAACAACGAGTTGCCGCTTTCATAACTCGTTGCGTGGTGCAGATACAGGGCATAGGCCAGCGAAAAATAAGGGTAATCCCTGTATTGCTCATGCCATTGCTCAAACTCCCAAATATTTGAACTGTAATACCCATATCCTCTTTGGGCTGACTCATAAGCAAATTGAGAAGCCTCTTTAATATGGCCCGTTGCTTCAGCCAACCTGGCCATCATAAAATAAGATCCACAATTGGACGCAATCCCAATAGGCTCTCCTTCCCAAGGCGCGTGCTTTACCTCATTCAAATTTTGTAAACCTCTCAAATAAGCCGATTCCCCCAGCTGCATATAGGCAGATAAGAACATGTAATAATCCCACAAATAATCGGGTTGTTGCCTGATAATCTCTTGGTAGCACGAGTCAGCTTTTGAATAGTCCTTTGAGAGAATGGCCAATTTGACCCCGTGTTGATTCAATGTGTAATTGCGCGGGTACTTTCTTAAAAGTTCATTAACCGTTTGATAAGCGATTTTCCACTCTTCACTTTCCATCAATAAAATCAATCTCTCTGTATTGAATATAAGATTCTCGTCGTCGTTACGAGCCTGATCAATGGCTTTGTTGATGGCCTCTGCTGATTTGTTCCATTCCTTTTTTCTTCGGTAAGCCATGGCTTGATTGAAAAAATAAAGCGGCGATATTTCCATTTTTACAGGTAACGCCCAATGCCAAAATCCATTCTTCTCCCAAATGGGTTTCGTTAATTTTGTTACACCATAACCTTTGGCAATATCTTCTTGTCTGGGCCAATAAGGATTCAAATTCCAAGTCCAATTGCCTTCGAAAAATTCAAGACTATCCAATATTGGGGTCAACCCTACAGGATTTTCGCCCTGTAAATTTTCAAGATCAACCGTCATGGATTTATCACCCTGATAAAATACCAGTCGATACGAGGGGGATCCCAATTTGTAATTCCAATTAACCGCAGGATAAAGCGTTAATTGTCTGTCCAAGGGAAGGGCCTTGGATTGACTGATCCACTTTGAGTTTCCACCATTTTCCACAAGATAAAACCGTGCAGAATCTGCCTTCATTCCTTTAAAGCCAAGCACAGCACCTCCGCCACCTCCTGGCTGTCCCAATGCCGAAAGAGAAATCAGAATTCCCCAAATGACATGTAGACAAAAACGAAACATTGCTATAGATTACAATGGGATATTTCCATGCTTCTTCTTGATCGGCGCCTCTGCTTTGTTTTCCAACATCTCAAAAGCACGAATCAATTTCTCGCGCGTCTGCTCCGGAACAATCACCTCATCCACATATCCTCTCTCCGCAGCGCTATAGGGATTTGCAAACAACTCCGCATACTCCGACTCTTTCTCTTTCCACTTGGCATCGCGATCCGCAGCTTCAGCAATTTCTTTCTTGAAAATAATCTCTGCAGCACCCTTGGCGCCCATTACTGCAATCTCGGCTGAAGGCCATGCAAAATTCATGTCTGCTCCAATGTGCTTGGAGTTCATCACATCGTATGCACCACCGTATGCTTTTCTGGTGATCACTGTAACCCTTGGAACCGTTGCCTCACTGAAAGCGTACAACAATTTGGCTCCATTGGAAATAATTCCATTCCACTCCTGATCCGTTCCTGGCAAGAATCCTGGAACATCCTCCAACACCAACAATGGGATATTGAAAGCGTCGCAGAAACGAACAAATCGCGCGGCCTTATTGCTCGACTTGATATCCAATACACCAGCCAAGTACGCAGGTTGATTGGCCACTACGCCAATGCTTCTGCCCGCTAGGCGCGCAAATCCAACAATGATATTTTCTGCATAATCCTTGTGCACTTCCATCCATGATTCAGCATCAATGATCTCTTGAATCACTTCGTGCATGTCATAAGGTTTCTGCGCATTATCTGGAACAATGTCATTCAATTTCTTGCGCTTCTCATTGCCCAATTGATAAGGCAAACTTGGTGCGTCTTCTTCACAATTCGAAGGCATATAAGACAACAGCTGTCGAATGTTCTGCAAACAAACCACATCATTCTCCGCTGTAAAATGGGTAACTCCGCTCTTGGTGCTGTGCGTACTAGCACCGCCCAAAGCTTCGCTGCTTACTTCTTCATGCGTTACTGTTTTTACAACGTTGGGACCAGTCACAAACATGTATGAAGTATTCTCCACCATCATGATAAAGTCCGTCAATGCAGGGCTATATACCGCACCTCCTGCGCATGGACCCATGATTGCACTGATTTGTGGAATCACGCCACTGGCTTGCACGTTCTTGTAAAAAATATCGGCATACCCGCCCAAGGAAACAACACCCTCTTGGATACGGGCTCCACCACTGTCATTCAAACCAATCAAAGGCGCGCCATTCTTCATTGCCAAATCCATCACCTTGCAAATCTTTTGCGCGTGTGCCTCGGCCAATGATCCTCCCATGACGGTAAAGTCTTGAGAAAATACATACACCAAACGACCGTGAATCTTGCCATATCCTGTTATTACACCATCACCCAAGTATTTCTCCTGATCCAAACCAAAATTGGTACTGCGGTGTGTGACCATCATGCCAATCTCCTCAAAGCTTCCCTCATCCAACAATACCGCTACGCGTTCACGTGCAGTGAGCTTGCCTTTTTGGTGCTGTGATGCAATGCGTTTTTCTCCACCTCCCAACAAAGCTTGGGCTTGAAGATTCTGAAGTCTAGTTACCTTCTCGTTCATACGGCGAAGATAAAAAACTAGCGACCTTTTATTTCGATAAAAGTGTTTGAGAATAGGGATGCTGGGGATGTTGAAAAACGGCCTCTGTGGCTCCCATTTCAACTATTTTTCCCTGTTGCATAATCATTACCCGATCACACATGTAACGCACCACGTGCAAATCATGCGAAATGAAAAGGAAAGTCAATCCCAATTCGGCTTTCAATTGATTCAACAAATTCAAGACCTGCGCCTGGACTGAGACATCCAAAGCCGCAACACTTTCATCACAAATGATGCATTCAGGCTCTGCCGCCAAAGCGCGAGCGATTACGATGCGTTGACGCTGTCCGCCAGAAAAAGCGTGGGGATATTTGTACAGACTTTGCTCGGGTTCAGGCATTCCCACTTTCTCCATCCACTGCACCGCTTTGGACCATCGTTCTGCTGAATTCTTGCCTATACCATGAATGCGCATGGGCTCCATGATTTGTTCGCCAATGGTAATCTTGGGATTCAATGATGAAAATGGATCTTGGAAAACCATCTGAACGCGCTTCCTGTCTTTTTTCTTGATTCCAACCCGATCTGAAAACCAAAACTCGCCTTTCCAATCAATTTCACCGGAAGTGATGGGAATAAGACCCATGAGCATGCGAGACAATGTCGATTTGCCACACCCGCTTTCGCCGATCAAGCCCAAAGTTTCGCCCTGAAAAATTTCAAAGTCAACTTCCGATACCGCTGTAAACTGATCATACTTTTTGGTCAATGACTTGACCTGAATTATGGAATCGCCAATTTTACTTTGTGGCCTTGGTATGCTGGGATTGGGTTCTTGCAAAGTAGGCAGATAATACAATGGTGAACGACCATGCGGCCTGCAGTTCAGCAACCCCTGGGTATATGTCTCTTTGGGATTTTCTATAATTTGCTTCGCGATGCCCTGCTCAATGACCTTACCCTTTTGCATCACAATAATCTCATCCGCCACGGACTGCACCACAGCCAAGTCATGCGACACAAACACCATGGCCATTTGTCGCTTCAATTGAATATCGCGAAGCAGATTCAAAACCGCTTGTTGAACTGAAACGTCCAATGCTGTTGTTGGCTCATCCGCCAACAATATCTCGGGCTCACAACTGATCGCCATCGCTATCATCACGCGCTGTCGCTGTCCACCGGACATTTCATGCGGATACTTGTCAACAGATGTTGCTGGTGATGGAATCTGAACCTCTTCAAACAATTCAATGACCCGCTTTCTTGCTGCAGCCTTGTCCATATCCAAATGCAATTGCAGGGCATCGGTAATTTGATCTCCCACACGCATGGTGGGATTCAAGGCGCTCATGGGCTCTTGGAATATCATCCCAATCCTCTTTCCTCTCCATGTTCTGATTTGCGAACTCGCTGGATTCCATTGGCCTTCCATCACAATTTCCCCAGTTGGGTAATCAAACGAAGTGGGGTTCAATTGCAACAATGTCAAACAAGACAATGTCTTTCCACTGCCCGATTCTCCAACAATGGCCAAACATTTTCCTGGAAATAATGAAAATGAAATTTCATGAACCAGGGTTTTATCCCCGATTCGAATGCACAGTTTTTCCAGTTGCAGCAAAGGCTTCATTGTCCTTTGAACCAACTGGCGTATTTGATATAATTATTGGCAATGCGCTGAACTTCGCCCTGGAAAAGCTCTGGAGTCAAGTCCTTAACTTTTTTCGCAGGGACACCAGCGTAAACACTTCCTGATTCAACAATGGTGTTCTCTAAGACAACTGATCCCGCTGCGATGATACAATTTTCATGAATCACACAATTGTCCATCACAATCGCGCCCATGCCAATCAATACATTGTCATGTATCGTGCAGCCATGAACAATCGCTCTGTGACCAATGCTCACATTGTTGCCAATGGTCGTGGGTGCCTTTTGGTAGGTGCAATGCACGATGGCTCCATCTTGGACATTGACCTTATTGCCCATTCTAATTTGGTGCACATCACCGCGAACAACAGCTTGAAACCATACGCTGCATTGATCGCCCATCACTACATCACCAACAATGGTGGCGTTCTCGGCTACATAACAATCCTCGCCCATCTGTGGCGATTTTCCTTCAACGGGTAATATCAATGGCATGATTTACAATTATTTTTTTTGTGCAATGGCCTTCTTCAACTCCGCAGCATTGAATGCGCGCTCATTGATGCCCATAAATGTTTTTCTAATGTTCCCGTTCCACATGTAATGAACGCCTGGCGTTTCGCCGTCATCTCCAATGATGGTCCAGAATGTTGGAATATCGATGACACGGTGCGGGAATTTTTTTCCAGCAAACGTGAAGAAATCTGGAATCTTCTCGGCTTCCTCATCCATGAAGAAAATGTACACTGGAGGGAAATCTTTTTGCTTGGACATTTGCGCCAACTCCTTGGCTGTTGCTTGGCAATGATCACAACCGGGAGCAAAGAAACAGATGATGGCCTTGCCTTCATCGATGTTGGCTTTCTTGCCATTGAATACCGCGTATTTGCTGTACGCAGAAACCACTTTGGTCGGTCCTTCTTCAATCACTTTTACTTGTGCCGTATCCTTTGTGGGCGTGGTGCTTGTAGCAATGGGTTCTGTAGTTGTAGCTGTGTTCTCTGTCGTTGGTGCTAGTTCTGTAACAGGCTCTTCTGCCGTTTCTGTTTTGGGAGAAAATGGAAACCCTGCAAAAACCAAAAGGGAACTCATCGACCAAATCAACAACAACAAACTGAAGCGATGGGTCATCTCTTTTTCTGTGGTCATTTTATACAACCAAGCCAAAATTCCTATGGTCGCTACGTTTTTCAAAAATGCCTCCAAGGGGGTCATAGGAATCAGCTGACCAAAGCAACCGCAGTTGCCGTTCATGGCGCCGTGCTTCACCATCTCAATGCTGAGATGAACGCAGAAAACCACCAACAACAAGATGGTGGCAGGGATAACAATTCGTTTTAAATAATGGGGTTGCAGAATAGCAACACCGATGGCCAATTCAACACCCAATAAGAAGCGGGCGAAATAGGGAGCGCTGTCCCAAGTGGCAATTCCCAGATCAATCAACTGTTTTTCAAATGCCCAAATGGGAAACATTTTGGCCAATGCGGAAACGATAAATAGCGCAAATACGATAAAGCGCAAAATCCATTGAAGTGTATTCTTGTTCATTTTTTAATTTTTGACCGTGCCACACAAATCTAATGCCGAATAGAATATGTGAAGAGTCTTCCTTTATTTTTGTTCCATGTCACGTTGTTCGAAAACCCTTATCATTCGTCCATTCATCATCTTCATGTTGGTTCTGACTTGCGCAGGAGCCCGAGCTTCGAGTCCCTACAAAGGTCTGCGCCATTGGTCCAAGCGACCCGATAATGTTCGTGGTGTTGCGATTGCATTAGACTGCACATTGGGATTTTTTGGCGTGCACCGCATGTACCTGGGCACTGATCCCAAGGTGCCTGTTTTTTATACCCTTTCGATGGGTGGCGGTGGATTGTTGTGGTTGGTGGATTTGGGAATTTTAATTGCACACAAAGACGTCACGCCATACATGAACAATCCGCATATGTTCATGTGGGCCAAAAAGGACGAATCACTGCCTGCGGTTAGCGAGTAAGATGGGCGGCCCGCCAGAGAAGGGATTGCCACTACCTCCAATGCTCTTGACGTTCAATCCCGCAGCACTCATGATGGCGCGGTCACCAAACTTGTTTCTTATTTCATCCAAAGCCGAATACAAATCTTGTCGTTCGTCGGATTCGTCAAACAAATTCATCTGCTGTCCTCCACTCACCAAGTGGCTGAAACGCATGCCAATCAAGCGAACCAACATGCGTCGGTCAAACAAGCGATCAAACAATTCATGTACTGCTGGCAATATCAAATGATCCGAAGCGGTATATGGAATGCGGCATTGCATGGTGTGGGTCTGAAAATCTGAGTACCTAATTTTGATGGTGATGCACGACGTAAGCTTGTGTCCCTTGCGCAGTTGGTAGGCCAGGTTCTCGGTCATCGCAATCAAGATGCTCTTCAACTTGGCCACATCTATGGTGTCCTTATCAAATGTGCGTTCCGACGAGATACTCTTTCGTTCTTGGTATTCCACCACTGGACTATTGTCCTCGCCATTGGCCTTCTTCCAAATCACCAAACCATTCTCTCCCAACGCCGCGTGCATCAAATCGGGCTTCATCTCTTGCAAAGTACCGATGCGCTGAATGCCCATGTTGCGTAGGGTTTGGTAGGTCTTATCTCCCACCATCGGAATTTTTCTGATTGATAATGGTGACAAGAAAGGCTTCTCTGTCCCTTGCTCCACCCACATTTGGTTGTTGGGCTTGGCCTCTCCTGTAGCAACTTTGGAAACCGTCTTGTTGGCAGATAAGCCAAAAGAAATCGGCAAGCCTGTTTCTTTGATCACCCGCTGGCGCAACTCTGCAGCAAACCGATAGCAACCAAAAAACTTGTCCATGCCCGTTAAGTCACAATAAAACTCATCGATGGAGGTCTTCTCAAAAATGGGGACACTGCCCTGAACTATCTCACTCACCATGTCCGAGTACTTCATGTAGTTGTGAGAATTTCCCCTGATAATAACCGCCTCCGGACAAAGCTGCTTGGCGAGTTTCATCGGCATGGCCGAGTGTACACCAAAAGCCCTGGCCTCATAGCTGCAAGCCGCTACTACACCGCGATCACTGGTCCCTCCAACCAATATGGGACGACCATTCAATCGACTGTCCATAAGTCGTTCAACAGACACAAAAAAAGTGTCCATGTCCATGTGCATGATTGATCGATTGGGATTCATAGTGGTCGTATCAGCGAAAGTAATTTTAATTCCTACCCAAAGAGCCAATGTGAAAAAATTTAGCGGTTGTTGATTCCCTGCCCTTGTCCACCCTTTTTTATTAATTGCTTATCTTCGCTTTTTAACATTCAAAGAATGAGCAGTAGTTTAAAAATTGGTGTCTTGGGTGGAGGTAGCTGGGCTACCGCTTTGGTGAAATTGCTTTGTGGTCCAGATAGCAAGGTGCATTGGTGGATGCGAAACCAAGAGGCCATTGACCATATCCAACAATTTGGGCACAACCCCAATTACATTCAAAGCATTGAATTTAACTTGGACCAATTGGTGGTTACCTCAGATCTACAAGCCGTAGTGGATTATTGCGACTACTTGGTGGTGGCCATTCCTTCTGCGTTTTTGCATGAAACAATGGACCATTTCAAACCGAAAGGTCTAGAAAATAAAGTCATCTTCTCGGCGGTAAAAGGTATCGTCAATGAGTTTGATGCGATTCCCGCTCGATACTTCCACAAGCATTTCAATATCCCCTACGAAAACATCGGTATCATCTGCGGGCCTTGCCACGCGGAAGAAGTAGCGATGGAAAAACTTTCCTACTTGACCATCGGTGCCATCGATATCAATAAAGCGGAACTCATGAGCCAACGTTTGGCTTGCCGATTCATCAAAACCACCACCACAGAAGATGTGTTTGGTGCTGAATTGGCCGCGATTTTGAAAAACGTATATGCAGTAGCTTCTGGTATCTGTCATGGGATTGGCTTTGGTGACAATTTCCAAGCGGTGTTGGTTTCTAACGCTATCCGCGAAATCGAGCGTTTCTTGGATGCCGTACACGAGGTGCATCGCGATGTAAAATCTTCGGCTTATTTGGGTGACTTGATGGTAACAGCATACTCTCCCTATTCACGAAACAGAACCTTTGGAACCATGATTGGTAAAGGGTACAGCGTAAAATGGGCGACGATTGAAATGAACATGGTAGCGGAGGGTTACTACGCCACCAAAGGGATTCACGCCATCAACCAAAAATTCAACGTGGACATGCCCATCGCAGACGCCGTGTACAGAATTCTGTATGAAAAAGCCGCCCCTGCCATGGAAATGCGCAAATTGACTGATTTGTTAAACTAAATCGAGCGCCAAGATGAGGGCAACCTATTCCATGCAAAATGGTCTTTGGAATGGGATGCGTTGTCTATTGCTCTTCTTCGGTTTCTTGTTCTCCTCCTTGCTTTGGGGACAACTCCAATTCATCCCAAACACCGGACAATGGGAAGACCATGTCAAATTCATGACGCCCGTTTCGGGTGGTAGAGTTTGGTCCAATCAAGAGGGATTGCGATTTGAAATGTATGACGCAGCATTCTTTGCTTCGCTTCATCCCAATCCCAATGGCAACCATGAATCCAAGGGCCATGTGTTCGATTGCATTTGGAAAAACGCTTCGCCCAAATCCCAATGGCGGGGCGAAAAACACTTCCCCTTTTACCACCAATATTTTTTGGGACAACGAAAAGGCAAATCGTTGGTCTATGAATCCGGCTCGCTTCTCCAAGTATACCCCGGCATTGACGTACACTGGGGTTCAGTCTCCCAACACCTCAAATATGATTGGCGCGTGCAGCCGCATGCAGATCCGCATCAAATCCAAATCGAATGGGACAAAAATGTTTCGGTGCAATTGAAAGATGGCGACCTCATGATTCAATCCGAAACAGGCACTATCATTGAAAAAAAACCTTACGCTTTCCAATGGATCAACGATAAAATTGTTCCGGTAGCATGTGCCTACATCCTCGACAAACACGCGGTCCGTTTTCAAATCGGTGAATACGATGCGAATTACGAGCTCATCATCGATCCTGAAATTATCTTCTCCACTTACATCGGTTCTACCTCTTCTACTTTTGGATTTACGGCCAGCAATGATTTGTACGGAAACTTGATCAGCGGCGCCACGGTGTTTGGCCAGAACTATCCCACCAGCGCCAATGCGTTTTCGGTCAATTTCAATACCACGGCCGGAAACATTTATGACATCGCGATTTCCAAATTCAGCGCAGATGGTACCGCCCTGCTGTACTCCACTTTCATTGGCGGAGAAGCCCAAGAGACGCCGCACAGCATTGTCGTAGACGACAACGACAACATCTACATCATGGGGGTTACGGGAAGTGCCAACTTTCCAGCACAGCCTGGAGGATTTGACATTACATTCTCTCCAGGAAGCGCACTCAACATGAACACCTTCTTCTATGGCAATCATCCCCAAGGGGCGGATTTATTTGTGGCCAAATTGGACAACACCGGTGCACTCAGCGCATGTACATATTTGGGCAATAGCGACAACGATGGTCTGAATTACGCCAATGGATTGTTCTACAACTACGGCGATGCTTTTCGTGGCGAAATCAACATCCATCCCAATGGGAATGTATTTGTTGCAACGACGGTTCGCGGCAGCTTTCCTGTAACCGCCAACGCACAACAATCTGTATACGGCGGGGGCGCGTCCGACGGGGCATTATTGGTGCTGTCTCCCAATTTGAACAATCTCTTGTACGCCTCGTACATTGGGGGTTCTGGGGATGATGCCTGCTATGCCGTGCAGTTTGATAATGCAGGACAAGTCTTGCTTTGCGGTGGTACAAAAAGTGTCAACTTCCCCATTCCCAATTCGGGATATGACAGCAATTTCAATGGCAATGTGGATGGTTTTGTTCTCAAAATTAACTCCACCAATTATTCAATTTCCGGCGGCACTTACATCGGAACCGGCGACTTTGACCAAGCCTTTTTTGTGCAATGTGACAACAACAACAATGTATACGTTTTGGGACAAACCAACGGCAACATGCCCATTACAGCCGGATGTTATGGCCAAGCCAATAGTGGATTGTTCATTCAGAAATACAACAACAACATCTCCACACTCACCTGGAACACGGTGATTGGAACAGGAAGTGGCGAGGTTGATCTCTCACCAACAGCCTTCTTGGTGAGCGATTGCGAGCAAATCTTCTTCAGTGGTTGGGGCGGAGGGGTCAACAATTATTGCGGGGGCGCGCCCTATTCTTGCTTGGCCACAGAAAGCACCACCTTGGGTCTTCCTATCACTACCAACGCGCAACAAACCACCACCGATGGCAGCGATTTTTATCTGTGCGTTCTATCGCCCAATGCCTCCAACATTGTGTATGGATCTTTTTACGGCGGAGCCGTTTCGTCCGAACACGTGGATGGCGGAACTTCACGATTCAGCAAAAATGGATTTGTCTATCAGGCTGTTTGTGCGGGTTGTCAGGGCAATGACGACTTTCCTACTTCGCCCAGCGCATACAGCGCGAGCAATCCCAGCACAGGCTGCAACATCGCGGTTTTCAAACTCTCGTTGAGTCCCATTTATGCAGACGCCGATTTAAATATTCCAGGAGATCTCTGTCCTGGCGAAGTTGTTTCTTTTGACAATCTCTCTACCGGGGCTACTTTGTTCGAATGGGATTTTGGCGATGGCAACACCTCCACAGATTTCGAGCCGCAGCATGCCTACACCAACCCTGGCAATTATACCGTTCAATTGGTCGCTTCAGATGCGGTGCTCTGTTTGCTCGGCGACACCATTTCCATTCCTGTCACCGTATCGCCCAATCCCACCATTGCCCTGCAAAATACTTCTGCCATTTGCGAAGGCGATTCCGCACAAGTAGTGGCCGTGGCCAATGGCCCCATCCAATGGACACCCACCAACCTGTTCTTAGATCCCAATGTAACCAACGCCGTTACTTTTCCTGATTCCAGCGCTTGGCTCTATGCCGAAACCTACAACAGCTGCGGTACCGCGATGGACAGCATCTGGCAAGAAGTCTGGCCGGTGGACATTGATGTGATGGAAGATCCCAGCATTTGTTTGGGCGAATCCATTGTTCTCAATGTCAACGGCGGAAATGAATATTTGTGGCAAAGCAATGCCACATTGAGCGCAACCGATATCGCGCAACCCACGGCTACACCCACCGTCACCACCACCTACTTTGTAGAGGTGACCACGGTTGATGGCTGTCCCTATGCCGACTCGATAACCGTTTCGGTTTTTGATCAATTACCCGGCCTATCGACATATCCCGATGTGCATGTATGCGTGGGTGTTCCCACTCAACTTTCTGCGGAAATCGCCAGCACTTACCAATGGCTGCCATCCAACGCATTTGATGATCCCAACATCGCGCAGCCCGACATTACCCTGCAAAGCGATACCTACATCACCGTCAACATGACCAATGGATGTGGCTCAGGCTCTGCTTCTTTTTGGGCCTATGTCGAAGATCCAACGGTGAGCTTGATTTGTCCTTTGGAAGTATGTACAGGAGATACGATTCCCGCACAAGCCGCTGGAGCGCTGAGCTACCAGTGGTTGCCGAGCGAATGGGTGATAGACACCATCGACAATGCCGCTTGGATTGTACCCAACAACTCAGGAACTTTATTCGTGGTCGGTACCGATGCCTTTGGCTGCCGCGATACCGCTGAGCAAGCCATTACACTATTGCCCCTGCCTTTCATCGACCTCCCCGATTCGATCTATTTCAACTATCCCGAAGCAGCAGAAATTCATCCCGAAACCAACATCACCACGGGTCAATGGTTGCCTACCGATTTTGTCCTTTGTGACACCTGCGCCCACACGTCAATTTCTCCAGTTTATCCAACGGAATACCACTTCACCATCGCGGATGACGCCGGCTGCGGTGCCTCGGACAGCATCAAGGTGATTCCACTTTATCCATTTTGGGTGCCCAATACTTTCACGCCCAATCAAGATGCCATCAACGATGGATTTAAGGTGATCAGTTTCTTCCCCATGCCCTTGTATCATTTTCAAATTTTTGATCGTTGGGGTACTTGCGTTTTTGACAGCACCGACCCGCAACGCGGATGGGACGGGAGCTTCCATGGCTACTACGTTCCGCAAGATGTCTATGCTTGGCAATTGAAATTTGTTCTGCCCACAGGAGAACAGAAGCACCGCGGACACGTTACAATTCTTCGATGATTGTTTACATTTGCCGTCATAAATCAAAACGATGGCTTACTCTTTTATTTCTTTGGACCAACAAGACGCAGTGCTTGTATTGACCATTCAACGCCCCGATCAATTGAACGCTTTGAACAAAGCGACAATTGAAGAACTGAACAATGCCCTCAATGCCGCCGATGCTGATGCTTCGGTGCGTTGTGTGATCATCTCCGGTTCTGGAACCAAAGCGTTTGTCGCGGGGGCGGACATCAAAGAATTTGCTTCGTTTTCGGTAGAGCAAGGCGAAGCCTTGAGCAGAGACGGACACAACTTGTTGTTCAACCGCGTGGAGAACATGAGCAAGCCTGTCATCGCTGCTGTCAACGGTTTTGCGTTAGGTGGTGGTTTGGAATTGGCGATGAGTTGCCACTTCCGTTACGCTTCTGAAAATGCAAAATTGGGATTGCCTGAAGTTACTTTGGGCGTCATTCCTGGATACGGCGGAACACAGCGCTTGGCGCAATTGGTGGGCAAAGGAAAGGCGATGGAGATGATCACCTCTGCGCAAATGATTGGCGCTGCCGAGGCCAAAGAATGGGGATTGGTGAATCAAGTTGTTCCGCAAGAAGAATTGATGAACACTTGCATGACCATCGCTCAGAAAATTTCAACCAATTCGCCCAGAGCGATTTCCGCTGCATTGCGTTCGGTATTGTCTGGATATTCGTTTGCAGAAAACGGTTTGAATACCGAGATCAAAGAATTTGGTGAGTGCTTTGGTACTGCTGATTTCAAAGAGGGTACAACCGCTTTCATGGAAAAGAGAAAGCCTACTTTCGAAGGAAAATGATCGAGGTAGCCATCATCAATCAATCGGCTTTTGACCTTCCGGCATACGCCACCGAAGGCGCAGCAGGATTGGACATTCGCGCCAATATCACCGAAGCCGTTGTCCTTTCTCCTTTGGAGAGACAATTGATTCCTACTGGTCTTTTTGTTGCCATTCCGATGGGCTATGAAATTCAAATTCGCCCGAGAAGTGGACTGGCGTTCAAATATGGCATCACGGTATTGAATACCCCTGGCACCATTGACGCGGACTACCGTGGCGAAATCAAAGTGTTGTTGGTCAACTTGAGCAATGAGCCCTTCAGCATCGAGCCCGGAGAGCGCATTGCACAAATGGTTTTGGCCAAGCACGAAACATTGTCTTGGAAAACAACAGAAGAATTGCCCTCCACGGAACGTGGCGCAGGTGGATTTGGAAGTACCGGAGTTAAATAATTCAGTAACCTGCCTTTTCTCTTACTCGTTGTAACGTAGCACTGGCCACGTGGCGTGCCTTTTCAGCGCCTTGTTTCAACACCGCATTCAATTCATCAGGATTGGACATCCATTGGTTGAATTGCTCACGTTCGTTTTTAAAGCGGTCCAAAATCGCACCCAACAAATCTTTCTTCGCATGTCCCCAGCCATATCCGCCGGCGGTCAACTTATCGCGAAGCTCTTG